>Ga0307476_10000520_pt1 | contig 28809 bp, 24 predicted proteins | sample atmos_gasesECM2C_2_FD_203314 | JGI IMG/M metagenome (GOLD analysis project Ga0307476, IMG submission 203314) | Hardwood forest soil microbial communities from Morgan-Monroe State Forest, Indiana, United States - atmos_gasesECM2C_05 | ecosystem: Environmental > Terrestrial > Soil > Temperate...
CAGATCACCGAGCGCGTGGCGTCGATGTGCGGATGCTTGCTCAGCCAGTCGTAGACCGCGCGGCCGGCGTCCATGTGATTGCGTTCGGTGACGAGAATGTCGCGATAGGTGCATTCGCCCTGGCCCGGGCCATCATAGATGAAATGCGCCATGCCGCGCTCAAGGAATTTGTCGCCATACATCGAGCACATGATCTCCTTGGAGCCGTCCATGCCGTCGATGCCGATGGCGCAGGGAAATTTCTCGCCCGGTTTTGGCGGGCGCGGCAAATGCAGATATCCCGGCAGCGTCTTGCCATTGCCGAACGGCACTTCGACGCGTTCGATCGGCCGGTTCATCAGCAAAGCGAACTTGTCGTAACATGCGACCATCCGGGCGTTGTAGTCGATCGACTTGGCGTTGCTCTCGAAGATCGGCCAGCGCGCCGCGGAATAGAGCAGCGACGCGATGAAGTAGCTTTCGCGCGCCGAGATGTTGCGGCCCTGCTTCTCGAAATTTTGCGCCTTCACTTCGCGGCGATGGGCGGCGGCGGCGAATTCGCGATGCATGTCGGCGAATTTGCGCACTCGCGTGCCAACGGTGCGGAAGTCGCCGATGGCGTCGGGGCCGGCGGGATACATAGTGTAGTTCAGCCGCGGCTGGTCCCATTCCATGCCGACGGCCTGGATGACGCTGTCGATCAGCCAGCGCTGATCCTTCCAGCGTTTCACCTTGTGCTCGGTCTTGGCCCGCATCATGATCATTACCTCCGAGCGTTTCGTGGTTGGATGGTCGCACCATACCGGCAGGCCAATGGTGTGACGAGAGCGATGGAAACCGGCGCCCGAGCGCCGCGGCGGAAATGAACCTTTGCCGGCTCCTGGAGTTGACCCGCAGCATCCACCATCGGCGAAACATTGCCATGCGCTTATTGCGGACGCCTCGGCGCCGGATCGAAAGGCTCGGTCCCTATCCGTCGTTGCTTCTGGTGGCGGTGCCACTGGCGGTGGTCGAGCCGCTCAAAGTGGCGATCGTCTTCTTCGCCGGCAGCGGTCACTGGATCACCGGCACGATTGCGATGATCTGCGCTTATGCGGTCAGCCTCTTCGTCACCCATTGGCTGTTCCGCATCGTGCGGCCGAAGCTGTTTCGTCTGCCATGGTTCGCGGCGTTTTGGACTTGGCTGATCACGACGCGACGACAAGTTTTCGCTTGGCTGCGCGGCCTGTGGCAGCCCAAGCGCCGCGCGGCGCAACGCCGCCGCGCCGCCTCGCCCTGATCGGTCACACCTTGCCAACCAGCGAAATATCCGAGCCGTCCTTGTAGGCCGGGTGCTTCCAGCCATCCTCGTCGTAATCGGCCATGCACGCTTCCGCCAGCGCTTCCATCTGCTTGAGCTGGCCGGTGAATTGCGCCTGCTGCAACGGAAAGATGCGCACCAGCTCGTGGCTGCCGGAATAGTTCATCTCGTAGAGCTCGTGGCGGGCGCCGAATTCGGTGCCGATGGCGTCCCACAGAAGCTTCATGATCTTGATGCGGTCTTTGTAGCCGATGTCGTTTGAGCCGCGGACGTATTTGGCCAGATATTTGTCGATGTCGGGATTTTTGAAATCGCGGGCGTTCGACGGCAGATAGATCAATCCGGAGGCGACCACCTTTTCGATGATGTTGCGGATCGCCGGATAGGCCTCCGTCATGAACAGCCGGTAGGTCGAGGCGGCGCGCCCGTTCGGCAATACCGCGCCATTGACCCAGGGCTCGGGGTTGTAGGCCATGGCGTCGGTCAGCGACCAGAACAGGTTGCGCCAGCCGACGATTTCGCCGATCTGCGCCTGTACGCCGCGAAAGCCGTCGACGCCGGTGGCGCGCGCCGCCTTGACCAGAACGCCGATCAAGAAATCGAGCTTGACCGCCAGCCGCACGCAGCCCTGCATGGTGAAACCGTTGAAGAAGCCGGATTTCGGATAGAAATTCTTCAGCCGCTCGACGTCGCGGTGGATGAACACGTTCTCCCAGGGGATGAAGGCGTTGTCGAATACGAAGATGGCGTCGTTCTCGTCGAACCGCGACGTCAGCGGATAATCCCACGGCGAGCCGGTGGCCGCGGCGGCGAACTCATAGGACTGCCGGCAGATCAGCTTGATGCCCGGCGTGTTCATCGGCGCAATGAACATCACCACCATGCTCGGGTCGTTGATCTCCTGACCCATGTTCTGGCCGAGGAAATTGTAATGGGTCAGCGCCGAATTCGTGGCGACCACCTTGGCCCCGGAGACGGAGATTCCCGCGTCGGTTTCCTTCTGGATGGTGATGTAGACGTCCTTGACCTCTTCGACCGGCTTGTTGCGGTCGATCGGCGGATTGACCAAGGCGTGATTGAGATAAAGCACCGCCTCCTGCGCCCGCTTGTGCCAGGCGCGGGCGTTGTCGGCGAACTTGCCATAAAACTCGGCATTGGCGCCGAGCGTGTTGAGGAACGCCGCCTTGTAGTCGGGGCTGCGGCCGAGCCAACCGTAGGAGATGCGGGCCCAGGCGGCGATGGCGTCGCGCTGCGCCACCACATCGTCGCGTGACCGCGCCGCCTTGAAGAATTTGTGGGTGTAGCCGCTCGAGCCGGTATCGGTCGGCGCGGTGAGCACGGCTTTGGTTTTTTCGTCGTGCAGCGCGTCGTAAAGCAGCGCGATCGAGGCTGCCGCGTTACGAAACGCCGGATGCGCAGTGACGTCCTTGACCCGCTCGCCGTAGATATAGACCTCGCGGCCGTCGCGCAGCGATTCCAAAAATTCCGCGCCGGTGAACGGCCGGTTCTTGCCGTCGAGGATCGCTTCGGGGTGTTGCGGCATCGAGAGCTCCTTCATCAATCCAAATCATGTCATGCCCCGCGTCCGCGGGTGTTGACGCTCAGAGATGCTTTTCCCGATAAAGCGCCCAGAGCGCAAGCGCCGCGACGATGGCGACTGCGAGCAATGCGCCGCGCACATTGGTGGTGGCAAAGGCCACCGCGCCGGCCGCCGCGCCCACGAGAAAGCCGACCGCGACCGACAGCACGGTCAGCAGCTGCTCGCGAACCTCGTTGAATTCGCGGATCGCCTCGGCCCCATGCCGGCTGCGGGTAAACCGCCGCCACGCCAGGATCAGATCGGTGGTGGCGATGGCGAGCTGGGTCATGTTGCCGGTCATGACGTTGGTCTGCGGAATGCCTTTCATGAGCAGGCGCACCAGCACGCTCTGTGCGCCCATGGCGCTGGCCGCCACCAGGCCGGCGACGATGCCGTGCCAGTCGTTGGCGTTCTTGATCGTCGGGCCGAGCAGCAGCATGGCGGCAAAGACCGCCAGCAGCACCGCCTCCAGCGCCAGCATCAACGGCAGCGCCTTGCCGCCGGTCTCGCGCGCGAGCCTGATCAGGGCCGCGGTGACCGCGGCGGCGACCAGGAACGCGACGATGGCGAGGAGTTTTCCGGCGATGCCGTAATCATGGGTGACCAATTCGGCGCCGGCGATGACGAAGCTGCCGGTGACTTGCGCCGCGAACAGGCCGAACAGCGCCAGATAGGTGTAGCTGTCGACATAGCCGGCGACGAAACTCAGCAGCATCGGCATGGCTTTGGGCAGCGGCGCTTCGCGCTGCGAGGTGACGTCGGTCATGGCTGTTCTCCGCGCTAGATCGCCAAGGCTACCGTTGCGGCGAAGTCTCGTGTAGCGGGCTTGCGCATGCGAACTTCCTCTCCCCTGGTGGGAGAGGGTTGGGGTGAGGGGGCACGGCCTCTCAATCTGGCTGAGACGGCCCTCACCCGACTGCGCTTCGCGCAGTCGCCCTCTCCCGCAAGGGGAGAGGGGAATTTATCAATCCAGCGGCTCGACCTTGACGATCGAGGCGCCGTGGTTGCTGCCGACCCAGAGCACTGGCCTGGCACCACGATCATCGACAAAGACGCGGCGGATATTGGTCGGGCGCGGCAATTGGTATTCGGTGATGGCGTCGGTCTTTGGATCGAGGCGCGCGACCCGGTCGGTCAGCATCGAGCCGGTCCAGATCTCGCCGTCCTTGGCTTTGACCACGTCGTAGGGCTCGTCCCACGGCGTCGGCAATTGCCATTCCTTGATCTCGTTGGTCTTGGGATCGAAGCGACCGATGCCGTTGGCGCCGTATTCGGCGAACCACAGGATGTTGTCGGCATCGACACGGCCGCGGCGCGGCCGCGAGAACGGCAGCGGCGTCTTCCAGACCGTCACTTCGTTGGTCTTGGCGTCGCGCCGGCCGATGGTGGTGCCGCCGAAATTCAGGAGATAGACGTTGTTGGCGAGGTCGGTCGGCATGCCGTAGGCGTTGATATGGGTGCCGCTCTTGTCGGCCGCCGGACCGAGGTCCTCGTATTGGCCGCTGGCGATATCGAGCCGGTAATGCAAGTGGGCGTCCTGGTTGTTGGTCCACACCTTGCCGTCAACGTCGTCGTGGGACGGTGATACCATCGACGCCTGCGTGGTCGGATTGAGCCACGCCGCCGGGAACGGATAGGCGGTGATCTGTTTGGTCTTGCGGTCGATCTTATAGAGCCCCGCTTGGTACATGCCGGCGAGCCAGAGATCGCCGTGCGGGTCGAGCTCGAGATCGAGCGAGCCTTTCGGCTCGTCCGGGCGCAAGGTCGGCAATTGATAATCGGAAACTTTGCCGGTGGCGGGATCAAGCTCGCCGATCATCTCGTGGCTGAAATCCGAGTACCAGACGATGCCGTTGCCATCCATGACCACGTCATGAGGTTGCGCGTCTTTGCGCGGCAGGTCGTATTCGGTGATGATGACGTGGTTGGAACGGCCGGTCAGCCGCGAGAACGGTTTGAGCGGAAATTCCACCGTCTCGGCGTTGCTCAGATTCACGCTGGCCAGATAATCGGCCATCTTCTGCTGGATCGGCGCCGGCATCGGCGAGCGGTCCGAATTATTGCCGCCCGGCAGCAGCGATTGCGGATGGGTCGGCGTCGAGCCCGGCGAATAGATGCCCATGCGCTTGAACACCTGCATGAACTCGGCGGCGTCGTGGGTCGACTGCACGATGCGCTGGATGGTGTGGCAGCCGACGCAATTGGTCAGCGCGGCTTTCAGCTTGTCGTCGCCGGGCAGGCTGTTGAGCCATTCGCCGTTGGAGAGCTGATTGGCCAGCGCGTTGGTCTTGTCGAGCGTGATGTCGGCGGTGGTAGCGGCACCCGCCGTCACATCGGCCGCTTTGGGACCGTCGAGCCTATAGCCGACGGCGCGGGTCGCGATGCTGTAATGGCCGGGCGTCAGTTTGTCAGCGGGGAAGCTGTAGATTCCTTGCGCGTTCGCCACCACGGTCGTCGTAACATTGCTGCCGTCAAGCTTGGCGCTGACCAGCACGCCCTCCATGGTGGGCTCTTGTGCCGATGTCACTTTGCCGGTGAGCGCGACGCCGTTTTCCGCCTGCGCGCCGGTGGCGAGCAACAGACCGGCGAGGCTGCAAGCCGTCAGCAGCAGATATTTTGACATGATTGATCTCCGAAGGCGCTTCATCCCTGCGGAGACTATAGCCTATTGTTTGGCGCGCTGGCAGGCTTCCCAGAGCCGCTGCGCCGAGGCCGGCATGTCGAGGTGATTGCCGGCGCCGCCCGGAATGGCGTCGGCGACCGCGTTCATCACCGCGGAAATCGCCGCCGTGGTGCCGGCTTCGCCGACGCCTTTGACGCCGAGCGGATTGGTGGTCGCCGGCACGTCGTGGAGCGCGTCGCGCAGCGGCGGTATGTCGTCGGCGCGCGGCATGGCGTAATCCATGAACGAGCCGGTGACGAGCTGGCCGCTGCCGGCATCGTAGACCGCGTTCTCCATCAGCGCCTGGCCGAGCCCCGCCGCGACCGAGCCATGCAGCTGGCCCTCGACGATCATGTGATCGAGGGCGCGGCCGCAATCGTCCACAGCGGTATACGTGACGATGGTTATGCGGCCGGTGTCGGGATCGATCTCGACCTCGGCGATGTGCACGCCGTTCGGATAAGTGAGCGGTGTTTCCGTGGTGGACTTGGTGTCGAGATCTTCAGCGATCTCGCCGCGTTTTTTCATCTCGGCAGCGCGCGCGGCGACGTCGAACAGCGCGACCCGGCGGTCGGTACCGACCACTTCGAAATTGCCGTTCTTGTAGACGATGTCGGCTTCGCCGGTCTCCAGCATGGCGGCGGCGATCGGCTTGCCCTTTTCCAAAATGGTGTCCATCGCCTTGACGATGGAATGGCCGGCGGTCATCGCCGAGCGCGAGCCGACCGACGCATAGCCGGGCAGCTCGTTCGATGAATCGCCGTTGGTGTGCGGAATTTTGTCCGCCGGAATGCCGAGCTTTTCCGCGATCACGCGCGGGAAAACCGTGGCATGGCCCTGACCGGTGTTTTGCACATTGAGCGTGAGCAGCAGCGTGCCGTCACCCGGAAAACTCAGCTTGGCACTCTCTACCGGCGAGCCGCCGGAATGTTCGAGCAGGCAGCAGATGCCAAATCCGCGGTATTTGCCGCGCTTTTGCGATTCACGGCGGCGTTTCTTGAAGCCGTCGTAGTCGGCCAAGGCGAGCGCTTTGTCGAGGATCGGCTCGAAATCGCCCGTGTCGTAAGTGGTGCCGACCGCGGTCTTGTACGGCATCGCCGATTTCTTGATCAGGTTGCGCCGGCGCAATTTGGCCGGATCGATGCCGGTGATGCGGGCGGCCTCGTCGACCACGCGCTCGAGGATGTAGCTCGCCTCCGGCCGGCCGGCGCCGCGATAGGGCGCGGTCGGGATAGTGTTGGTGAAGGCGCATTTCGCCGACACGTCCATGTATTTGATGTCGTACATGCCGGGCAGGCAGCGGGTGAAATTCTGCGTCGGGATATTGGCGCCGACCGGGCCCACATAGGCGCCGAGATTGCCGACATTGCGCACGCGCAGCGCCAGGAATTTTCCTTTCTCGTCGAGCGCCAGCTCGGCCTCGGAATAGATGTCGCGCGCCTGGTTGTCGGACAAAAACGCTTCCGACCGCGTCGACATCCAATGAATCGGCCGGGCGAATTTCTTGGCGCCGACCAACAGCGCGATGTTTTCCGGATACGGCCCGGTTTTCAGCCCGAAGGCGCCGCCGACGTCCTCGGTGAGCACGCGCACGCGCTCCTTCGGCAGATTCATGATCGCCATGATCGGCTCGCGCATGGCGCCGGCGCCCTGCGAGCAGGTGCGGGTGAGGTAGCTGTCGGTCGCCGGATCATAGCTCGCGGTGGCGCCGCGCGGCTCCATCGAATGCACCATCATGCGCTGATTCATCTGCGCGACGCGCGCGACATGTTTGGCGGCGGCGAAAATCTCGTCGACCTTCTTGGCGTTACCGTCGGGATCGGGATTCGGCCCCGGCCAATCGACCGCGAGATTGCCGGGCGCCTGCGGCCAGATTTGCGGCGCGCCGTCGCGCAGCGCTTCGCGCGCGTCGGTCACTGGCGTCATTTCTTCGTATTCGACCGCGACCAGTTCGGCGGCGTCCTGCGCGGCGGCCGCGCTCTCCGCCACCACCATCGCCACCGGCTCGCCGATATGCATGACCCGCTCGCCGGCCAGCGCCGGCCGGTGCGGCAGGATCAGCCCCTTGCCGCCGCGCCCCGGTATCGGCGGATGGCGGCCGAGGTTGCCGACGCCGTCCATGTCCTTCGCGGTCAGCACGCCGACCACGCCGGGCGCTTTCAGCGCCGCCGTGGTATCGACGCTGACGATGCGCGCATAGGCATGGGGTGAGCGGACGAAGTAAGCATAAGCCTGATTGGGCAGTGGGGCATCGGCGATATAGCGGCCGTGGCCGCGCACCAGGACATTGTCCTCGACGCGGACGTGCTTCGGCTCGTGCTGTTGGGTGGTGGCGTCCATATTGAAGTCCCGAAATGCTTTTTGCGGAGGGTTTTGGCGGCCTCTTTATAGCCGAAACGACCGGGAGCTAAAGGCCTCAATATCGCCCATAGAATATCGTCTTGATGCAGCCGGTCGCGATGTCAGCGCACAGCACCGCGTGATTGTCGGCGTCCTTGACGCTGGTCGGCTTGTCGAGGCCGGGATCGATCGTCTTCAGCGAGATAATGTTCACCGCGCTCTTCTCGCGCGACACCAGGATCGTCTGGCCGGTGATCTGCCGCACCTTGAAGCCGACGAAATAGGCGACCGGATAGTCGGCGGACTTGCAGCGCCATTCCATCGCGACGTTGTATTTGGCCTGCGGGTCGGAAAAGCCCTGGAACAGGTGCAGATCGAAATCGCCGGAGCCTGATTGCTCTTCTTTGATGACGACCTGGGTGGAAAAGAAATCCGGTCCGCCGGCGTTCTGCTCGGCGATCAGTTCGTCGATGTCCGCCTTCTCGTAGCGGTTGGCTTTGCGGATTTCGGCGATGTGTTCGTCGAACGGACCCATTATCATGGTGCCGGTTGCGCAGAAGTCGATGGCATCGGCCGCCATCGCGGCCGGCCCGGCAAGACTAAGCAAGCAACTGGCAAGCGCGATCAGCAGCAACCTAGGCATTGTCTCGTCCGGTTCGGCGGCTGAGAGCGGTTTAGCACGATCTTCCGGGCGAAACTTCAGCACGGATGCTCGGGTCGAGCCCGGGCTTGAGGAACTGGCAAGCATGCCCGCTATACCTTGCGCCGCCGCGCCCGTTGTGCGCAAAGAAGCCCGCCGTCCGGGGAGAACCTATGACCAAAACCATCGACATCCATACGCACGTGCTGGCCGACGCCACCGTCAAGCTCATGCAGAAGGAAATCCCGAGCCTCGGGTTGAAGATGGCGCCGTACGACGCCGATAACTCGATCTGCGAGGTTGCCGGCGTGGCGTACCGGCCGTTTCCGCGCGGCGGCCATGACATCGAGCGGCGGTTCAAGGACATGGACGCGGCCGAGGTCGATGTGCATCTGCTCTCGGTCGCGCCGCAGACTTGGCTCTATGGCCAGGAGGCGGCGGTTGGCGTGACGGCGTCGGCGATCCAGAACGACGAGATCGCGCGGCACGTCAAGGAGCACCCGGAGCACTTTTCCGGCATCGCCACCTTGCCGATGCAGGCGCCCGACAAGGCGGCCGACGAATTGCGCCGCGCCATGCGCAAGCTCGGCCTGCACGGCGCCATGATCGGCTCAAACATCGGCGGCAAGAATCTCGACGATCCGAGTTTTGAGCCGCTGTGGGCGGCGGCCGAAGAACTCGACGCCTTCATGATGATCCATCCCGGCAACGTCGCCGGCGCCGACCGACTGCGCTCCTATTATCTCGGCAACCTGATCGGCAATCCGCTCGACACCACCATCGCCGGCGCCTGCCTGATTTTTGGCGGCGTGCTGGAGCGGCACCCGAAGCTGAATTTCATCATGTCGCACGGCGGCGGCTTCATTCCGTACCAGGGCGGCCGCTGGGTGCACGGCTGGGAGGTGCGGCCGGAGCCGAAAGTGCACGTCAAGCATTCTCCGGCGCCGTATCTCGACCGCTTCCTCTACGACACCATTGTGCATGCCAAGGCGCCGCTGGAATTTTTGATTTCCTCGGTCGGCGCCAATCGGGTGTTCCTCGGTAGCGATTATCCTTACGACATGGGCACGGGCGAATGCGTGCGGCAGGTGCGTGCGGCGAACATCTCCGCGGCCGACCGCGACATTATTCTCGGCGGTCACGCGGCGAAGATCTTGAGCAAGAAACGTTTGGGATAAAGCAATGGCCGATGCCGGCATGATGCGCGTGCCTGCGCGCGGGGTCACTTCGCTGCTCAAGGACTCGTTTGTCGCCGCCGGCTTGCCCGCGGCCGACGCGACGTGCTGCGCCGAACTGATGACCGAAGCCGATCTCACCGGCGCCGAAGGCCACGGCATATTGCGGCTGCCGCAATATGTGCGCCGGCTCAAGGCGCGCGGCTTTAATGCGCACCCGAACATCACCGTGACCAAATCGGCGCCCGCCACCGCGCTGGTCGATGGCGACAACGGCATGGGGCATCTGGTGATGACGCGCGCCGCTAACGAGGCGATCGCCATGGCGCGCGAAACGGGTGTGGCTTGGGTCGGCGTCCGCCGCTCCAATCACGCCGGGCCGGCCGGGCTTTATGCGGAAATGCCGACGACGCACGGCATGATCGGGCTCTATGCCGCGGTCGCCAACGCCAATCACATGGCGGCCTGGGGCGGCGCGGATCTATTGCTCGGCACCAATCCGCTGGCCATCGGCGTGCCGTCCGGCGCGGGCCCGCTGGTGCTCGACATGGCGACCTCGATCGTCGCCTACGGCACGGTGAAGAAATACGCGTTGCGCGGGCTCACCATGCCGGAAGGCTGGTTCGTCAAGCCGGACACCGGTGACGCCATCACCGACCCGAACCGCTCCGGCGAAGGCATTCTGCTGCCGATGGGCGAATATAAGGGCGCTGGCTTGGCGCTGATGCTGGGATTGCTCGGCGGCGTGCTCAACGGCGCCGCGTTCGGCCGCGACGTGGTCGACTTCAACGCCGACGACAACAGCGAGACCAACACCGGGCATTTCATGGTAGCGATCGACATCGCGCGCTTCGTGCCGCTGGCAACGTTCACCGCCGAAGTCGATCGCCATGTGCGCGATTTCCGCGCCTCGAAGCGCTTGCCCGGCGTCGACGACATCCGCCTGCCCGGCGACCGCCGCGCGCAATGCCGCGCCGAGCGGCTGCGCGACGGCGTGCCGATCGCGCCGGCGCTGTTGGCGCAGCTCGACAAGCTCGCGGCGGAGCTGAAAATAAAATCGCTGCGCGAGCGATAGAGTACGATGCTCCGTCCCGGCACGTTCGGCCTCACATTATTGCTGTCGTTCCTGACCGCACTCGGCCCGCTGACCATGGACATGTACCTGCCGTCGCTGCCGGCGATCGGGCAAGCGCTCGGTGCCTCGACGGTCCAGGTGCAATTGACCATTTCGAGTTATCTGATCGGCTTCGCCGCCGGGCAGATCGTCTACGGACCGGTGTCCGACCGCGTCGGACGGCGGCCGGTAATCCTGGCGGCGCTGGTGCTCTACGGCGTGGCGACCATCGTCTGCGCGGTGGCGCAATCGGTTGAAATTTTGATCGCGGTGCGTTTCGTCCAGGCGCTCGGCGGCGCCGGCTGTATCGTGCTGGCGCGCGCCGCGGTGCGCGACCTTCATTCCGGCGTGCGCGCCGGGCGCGAATTGTCGCTGATGGGATCGATCACGGCGTTCGCGCCGATTGTTGCGCCCGCGATCGGCGGCGTGCTGCAAACCGCGTTCGGCTGGCGCGCCAGCTTCTATGTCCTGGTCGTCTTCGCGCTGGTCGCGGGTTCGGCCGCGGCGCTGCTATTGCCGGAGACACTGCGCCAGCGCGCATCGGGACCTTTTTCGTTGGCCATCATGGGCGGGCTCTACCGCTCGGTGCTGGTGCATCGCGGCTTTCTGGCCAATCTCGGCATATTGGTCGCTTCCTTCGTCGGCTTGTTCGCCTGGATCGCCGGGGCGCCGTTCGTGATGCAGGACCTGTACGGACTGACGCCAATCACGTTCGGCATGACCTATGCGGCCGGCGCCGCCGGCTACATGGTCGGCGCCTATGGCGCATCGCGTTTTGTCATGCGGCTCGGCCTCGACCGCACCATCGGCATCGGCGCGGTGGTGATGGCGGTGGGTGGTCTGGCCATGGCGGCAGCCGTCGCGCTCGAGCTCCCCCATGTCGGCTGGCTCGTTGGCACCATGACCATCTATCTCGCCGGCATGGGGCTGGTGCTGCCGCAGACCCAGGCCGGCGCGCTGACGCCGTTTCCCGATCGCGCCGGCACCGCGTCTTCGCTGCTCGGCTTCGCGCAGCAGACATCCGCCGCCATCGCCGCCGCCGCGATCGGGCACTATCTCGGGCGCTCGGCGTGGCCGGTCGCCGGCACCATTGCGGTGATGGGCGTTCTCGCGCTCTTGATCTGGGCGCTCACGCGCCGGGTGCGCACGGCGCCGATGTTCAACGCTTGAACGCCGGCATCACGTCCTTGGCGAACCAGCGCAGCTGCTCCTTGAATTCCTTGGGCGAAAGTCCCTCCGCCCAATGGATCATGAAATTCTCCAGCCCCGGATATTTCGCCTCGATCGACTTGATGCCGTCGATCACCTCGGCCGGCGGACCGCAGAACCACGCCTTCTGTGCCACGCCATCGCTCAACAGCGGCGTGCGCGACGGCGCGCCCGGCGTGCCCCAAGTGCGGCCCTGTTCGTCGGCATAGCGCACAAAGCCGAACGGCGCGAACCATTTGAAGCGCTCGTCGTGGGCCGGCTCGAGTTTTCTGATCGCCTCCTCGCGGCTATTGGCCAGATAGACGCCGGCGCCCCAGATCACGTCTTCGCCGAGCTTCTTGTCGCGGCCGTGCTTGAGGCAGGCCGAGTGATAGGCGCGCACCACGTCGTCGAGGATTTTCTCGCCGTTGAGCGTCACCATCGCCTTGAGTCCATATTGCGCCATCATCTCGATGGTCTTGCCGCTGGCGATCGGCATCCAGATTTCCACCGGCAGATGTTTCGGCCGGGGAACCATGGTGATGTCCTTGAGCTTGTAGCCGCGGTAGTCCACCGGCGGCGGCGCCTCGAAATATTTGCCTTTGAAGTGGAAGGACTGCTCGTTGAAGCAGGTCAGCAAGAGCCGCAACTGCTCCTCGAAATAGTCGCGGTTCTTGTCGGCGTCCAAGAGCGGCGCGCCGAACGATTCCACCTCACGGCTGTGATAGCCGCGACCGACGCCCATGATGACGCGGCCGTCGGTGACGATGTCGGCCATGGCATAGTCTTCCGCCATGCGGATGGGATGCCACATCGGCAGCACGTTGAAAGCGCAGCCGAACTTCAGCCGCTTGGTCTGGGTGGCGAGCCACAGGCCGAGCTGGATGAGATTGGGGAAGACCTCGTAGCCCTCGCGCTGGAAATGATGCTCGGCGGTCCACAATACGTCGAAGCCGAGCTCGTCCATGAGTTGGGCGACGTCGCGCGCGGTGAAGAAGGCTTCCGCCAGCCGCGCATCGGAATAGCGCCGATCGTTGGCCGGCGTGCCGTTCAGGCCCACATTGTCGAGCTCGATCTGGCCGACATAGAGGACATGGAATTTCTTGATCATGCGTTCTTCCCTGGGCTTCTTACGACGCTGACAATATCCGAGGTGTTTTGCCACCGCCACGCCGTGCAAGCGATCAAGGGCGCTTTCTTGGCGCCATTATCGGCATGGCAGCGGGATTTGTCGTCGAGACCGGTCCATGACGCTGGATAGCGGTACATCGTGCCGCCGGCGACCGTCTTGCACGGGCGCCGGCAAAGCGCCGATACTCCGGCCGATTGGGGAATCGCACGGGGAAGTCGGAGGCGTGGCAGTCAGGTGGTGCCGTGGTGCTTAGGCGTTGCAGCAAGCGGGTGAAGTGGCGCGCGGCGGTCTTTGTCGGCGCGCTTTGCGTTGCCGCGATCATGACGGCGCCGGACGCCGCGCAGGCGCAAGGCTTTTTTGACTTCCTCTTCGGCGGACCGCAGCGCCCGCCGCCGCAGTCGCCCAACTATCCGCCGCCCCCGCCGGAGATCGGACGCATCGCGCCGGCACCGCTCGGACAAGAGCGCGTCAACGAGAATGCGGGCACCACCGGGCACGGCGTCGCGTTTTGCGTGCGGCTGTGCGACGGCCAGCACTTTCCGCTGGAGCGGATGGCCAATGCGACGCCGGCCGAGACCTGCAAGACGATCTGCCCGACCAGCGCCACCAAGGTCTATTTCGGCTCCGAGATCGAGGGCGCGGTGGCCGGGGACGGCGCGCGCTATGCTGATCTCAATACGGCGTTCCTCTATCGCAAGCACCTTGTCGCCAATTGCAGCTGCAACGGCAAGGATCCTTTCGGGCTGGCCACCTTCGACGTCAAAACCGATCCCACCTTGCGGCCTGGCGATATCGTCTCGACCAAGGACGGGCTGATGACGTTCAGCGGCCGGAGCGGCCAATCCGCGTTCACGCCGGTCGCCCCGTCCACGCTCGGCCCGCAATTGAATTCCGTCTCGTCGCGGCAGAAGCCCACGTCGCCGCCGGCCGTCGAGCGGCCGCAGGACGTCGAAGACGAGCCCGGCACCATCGTGCACCCGCAGGGCGCCCAGCCGGCAAACCCGCCGCCGCAAGCGATCGCCCCCAATGGAGCCCCACGCGCGCCGCTTGGCCGGTGAGCGGCGGCATTTCGCTCGGACATCACACGCGGAAGTTTAGATCGCGGCGAAGCCATGCGTAAGGTCGCGGATTGCGGGCAAGTGCCGGAGTGAAGCGGAAAATCTTGCGCCATGACCGGGAAGCAATTGTGCATTGCGGAAATGCGGCTTTTGACGATTTACCGGCCGTTCAACTGCCGGTAGTAGTATCGCCGGCAATTTGGGGATCAAATCGTCAGCCTCGACGTGCTTGAGCCGGCGCCTGCCGGCCATCCTGCATTGGTTGGAACCGGCGCCATGGCTCTAAACCCATCGATGTCCGTGCTCCTGGTCGACGATTCCAAGTTGATGATCAACATCATCCGCGGCCTGTTGCAGCATCTCGGCATCACCGACATCGACGATGCCCATGACGGCGTTTCGGCGCTCGCCAAGATGCGAAGCAAACGCTACGGCCTAGTGATTTCCGATTGGAACATGGCGCCGATGAGCGGCTATGAGCTCTGTCGCGAGCTGCGCAACGATCCGCTGCTCAAGCGCACGCCGTTCATCATGGTGACATCGGAATCGAAGACCGAAAACGTCATCGCGGCGAAGAAGGCGGGAGTGGACAATTACATCGTCAAGCCGTTCAACGCCCATACGCTGAAAGCCAAGATCGAGACGGTTTTCGCCGCGCGCACCGTGCCCCCGCCGGATCGGTAGCCGCGACGGTCGGGATCCCAAGAATTTTAGGACGCCAAATCCACGGCCATCGTGTCGGCGATAAAGCCGCGCAGCGCGACGGTGTCGAACGGCTTGCGCAGGATCTTCAAGTCCGCGGGCGCGGCTTGCGCGGCGTCGCTATAGCCGGTCGTCAGCACCACCGGCAGATTGGGATAGCGCGAGCGGATCTCGCGGGCGAGACCGACGCCGTCGATCGTTCCCGGCATGACGATGTCGCTGAACACGAGATCGATCTTGGTGCCTTCGGCCAGATATTTCAGCGCCGCATCGGCGGAATCGCGATAGTCGGTGTCATAACCGAGGCGTTCGAACAGCGACGACGTCACCTCCGCCACTTCGGCGCTGTCGTCGACGATGAGCACCGTCGGGCGTGGCGAACGCGGCGCATCCATTGCGGGAATGTCCCTGGCGATGTCCTTCTCGAAACAGCATGGCAGATAGACCGTGATCGTCGTGCCTTGTCCGATCTTGCTTTCCGCCTGGACGGTTCCTCCGGCCTGATGAACGAAACCATAGACCTGCGACAGGCCCAGGCCGGTTCCCTTACCGACCTCCTTGGTGGTGAAGAATGGATCGAAGATTTTTGACAGCAGATTCGGCGGAATGCCGACGCCGGTATCGCTGAACTGGATGGCGACGAGGTCGCCGTTCTCTTCACCGCCGCTCGATGCGTCGTTTGCCGACACGTTGTCGACGGTCAAGGTGAACGTGCCGCCGTTCGGCATGGCGTCGCGGGCATTGACGGCGATATTGACGATCGCAAGCTCCAATTCGGCGAGGTCAACCTTGACCGGCCGCACTGCCGGATCGATCGCTTCGTTGTAGACGATATTGCCGCGGAGCGAGCTTTCGATCATCGGCCGGAGATTCTTGATGCTAGCGCCCAGATCGACGATGGTGGGGCTGAGATGCTGGCGGCGGGAAAACGTCAGCAATTGCCGGGTCAGGCTTTCGCCGCGCTTGGCCGCCGTCTGGATCGCCTCGATGGCCCGCGGCAGTTTCGGATCGAGCAGCCGCTCGAAGGTCTGGGCGTTGCCGCCGATGATCATCAACAGATTGTTGAAGTCGTGGGCGATGCCGCCGGTCAATTTGCCGATCGCCTCCATTTTCTGCGACATGGCGAGCTGCTCGCGCGCCTCGACCAGCTTCTCCTGGGCATTGCGCCGCTCGGTGGCGTCGCGCAGCACATTGGCAAGACCGATCAGATTGCCGTCGTCGTCGTGGATCGCTCTGATCGTTCCGGTGACGAAGAACAGCGTGCCGTTCTTTTTGATGCGCCATCCCTCCACCGCGTGCTTGCCGTTTTTGACGGCCAGTTCGAGCACGCGGTTCGGTTCGCCCGCGCGCCGCTCGTCGGGCCGGTAAAACACGCCGAAATGCTTGCCGATGATTTCGTCGGCGGTGTAGCCGATGATTTGTTGCGCGGTAGAGTTCCAGCTCGCCACCCTTCCCGACCGATCGAGCAGGAAAACGGCGTGATCGACGACGCCTTCGATCAGGATTTGGAAATGCCGCTTGGAGCGCTCGAACGAGAGTGCGGTCTGCTCGATCTGTCGGTTCAATTGATCATGCGCGGCCTGTAAGCGCGCCGTGGTTTGCTGGTGCACGGCGACCGGGGCGGCCAAAATCAGCGGTGGCAGCGAGGTGAGGAGGATAAGTGCAAAGAGCAGGACCGACGATCCATTCAAGTCGAAGCTGGTCGCAAAACCCCATGCTGCAATTGCGCAAAAAACCGGCGCCGCCGCCGCGGCGTCCCGCGAATTGCCGCGCAGGCTGGCCCACAACAGCGGCAGCGCGACCAGGAATGCAAGGAAGCTCCGGTACCGCAGCAGCGCATCGAGGTCGCTGTCCATGAGAGCGCTGCCGACTTGCGGGCTGAAGGCAGCGATGCCGATGGCGGCCGTGACGATGACGACGCCGGCGGTCTCCAACAGGCTCCAGCGCGGCAAGGCCCGCGACGGCTTGGTCGCCCAGAGCACGATGACGGGAGCGATGATCAGCGTTCCGCTTAAGTCCGCCAGCCACTGTGCCGTCCAGGTTGCGACCGGGCTCGCCAGGCCGACATCGTTGGCAAGCACCAGGCCCGCGGTGGCCATGGCCGCGCTGACCAACGCGGTCGGCGCAAAGGCAATGAGGGCGAATTTTGCGACGCCGAGCGGCGTTGCGAATGTCTCGCGGCCGTACGACCAACGATTGACCAGCCAGGCGCCGGCCAGCGCCGCGGCCGGGGTGCCGAGCGCGATACAGGCCGCCTCCAACAGCGAGCCGCTACCTACGACGGTGGAAAAAAACGCGCCCAGCAAAATCGCCGGCCAGATCCGATAGCCGCGTATGAGCATAAGCGCCAGCGCCAACCCGGTCGGCGGCCACAGCGGCGTTGCGGTCGGATTGATCCAGGGAACCAGCAGACCGGACACGGCAATGCCGAAATAGGCCGCGGCGATGGCGATCAATTCGAGCGTGTAGGTCGCAGCCTTGAGGATTCCGCGCAGACCGATTGATCCAGCCTTGCCGGTTGCTGCGCTTGTCATGCGGAGAGCCTCGCCGTGGGCGCCACAAAAAGGACTCGGTCACGCTCGCGGCAGTATAACATCAATCCGTCGCGGCTGAATAATTAGCCGCCGCGCCCCCTGGAACGAAATCCTCAGTTGCAGCGATATTCCGCGCAAACGATGGCGACAATCGGTCAAGCGCAAGCCGCGCGCCGCGGGACGTCCACATCTGCCTAGCGATCTACCGGCGCCAGTCTCAGCTTTCGGCTGTTGTCTTCGGCTGACGAAACGGCCCTGAAGTCCCCTTCCAGAGCCATGGCGCGGGCAATACGATGCCGCACCCACAAGGCGTACCGTGAGCCGCGGCCACGGCAAAATGTGAGGCCGATATGACCGTTCGCGCGGGTCGGGAATTTCTGGCGGTCCCGGGGCCGACGAATATTCCCGACGAGGTGCTCCAGGCGATGCACCGCCCGGCTGTCGAGATCTATTCCGAGCCGCTGATCGCATTGACCGACAGCCTGTTGCGCGATCTCGGCAAAGTGTTCGTCACCGCGACCCGTCCCTACATTTATATCGCCAACGGCCATGGCGCCTGGGAAGCGGCGTTGACCAATGTCTTGTCGCGCGGCGACAAGATCTTGGTCCTGGCAAGCGGCCAATTCGCCATCGCTTGGGGCGATGCCGCGGCGCGGCTCGGCGTCGAGGTCGAAGTCGTTGAAGGAGACTGGCGGCGCGCCGTGCGGCCGGTCGACGTCGAAGCCCGCCTGCGGGCCGACAAAGGCGGCGCGATCAAGGCGATCCTCGCCGTACAGATCGAGACTTCTACCGGCGTCGCCAATGATATCGCCGCGATCGGCAACGCCATCAAAAACGCCCGGCACGACGCGCTCTATGTGGTCGACGTCGTCGCCTCGCTGGGCTGCGTGCCGTTTGCGATGGATGCTTGGGGCGTCGACGTTGCGGTGGCGGGATCGCAGAAAGGCCTGATGTCGCCGCCAGGCTTGAGCTTCGTCGCCGCCGGCGAGCGTGCCCGCCAGGCGCACCGCAAGGCCGGGTTGCGCACACCCTACTGGGATTGGACAGCGCGCGACGGCGAGTCGCATTATCAGAAATATGCCGGCACGCCGCCGGAGCAATTGCTTTTCGCGCTGCGCAAAGCCCTCGACATGCTGTTCGCGGAAGGGTTTGACAACGTCTTCCTGCGCCACCGCCTGCTTGCCGAGGCCGTACGCCGCGCGGTTGCGGTGTGGAAGCAAGGCAACGTGATCGACTTCAATGTCGCCGAAGCCGGCGACCGCTCCGATGCGGTCACCACCGTGCTGACGAACGGTTACGATCCCAAACTGTTGCGCGCCTATTGCGACACCAAATGCGGCGTCGTCCTCGGCCACGGCATCGGCAAATTGAACGGCAAGGCGTTTCGCATTGCCCATATGGGCCACGTCAATGCGCCGATGGTGCTCGGTACGCTCGGCGTCATCGAGCGGGCACTCGGCGCGCTGCGCATTCCGCACGGCAGGGGCGGCGTGCAGGCGGCCGTCGAGTGGTTGAGCGAGAACGTGAAGCCTTAAATCCGGTGCTCGACTTCACCACGTGGGAGGGCCTGGAAAGCGATCAAGAGCGCCCTCCGATCGCTGTACTGGCATCGGACACCCGCTCGACAAGTTCCCGCGTGGGGAGAATAATAATGGCGCAAAATTGCATCCGAAAAGCACACTTGGAGGAGCCGCCGTGACAACGCAATCGCTCGGTCCCGAGGCGATGGAGAAACGCGTCGCCCGGTTTGACCAGCTGCAAACCTATCAGCAGCAGAATTTCGCCACGCACGGCATTCCAGCCGGCGCGGTGGAGAAGATCACGGCGCGCAAAGTCTATCCGGTGATGGCGCCGGCCGACTACCAGGGCCGCAGCGCCGGCGCGCCGGTCAAAGGCCCGCGCGGCCTGATCGTCAGCATCGCCGAGTGCGAGCCGGGCAACGGCCCCGGCCTGCATCGCCACCTCAACACGGTGGAGAACTTCATGTGTCTCGCCGGCCGCTTCGAGATCGCCTGGGGCGATCAGGGCGAGCACAAGCTCGTGCTCGATCCGCTCGACATGATCTCGGTGCCGCGCGGCGAGAACCGCAGCTTCCGCAATGTCTCCGATGTCACCGGCCGTTTGCTGGTGATGATCGTGCCGGAAACCGCCGAACAGGCCGACCCGATTTCCTATGCGCCGAGCCTCGCCAAGGAAATCGAGGACGAGTATGGCAAGTCGGCGCTGGAAGGTTTGCAGAAAGTCGGTTTCAAGTTCGAGGAACCGACGACGGCGTGATCCGTCTTTCTCGGAAGGACTGCATTCGCTTCCTGGACGCGGTGCTGCGCGAAGCGGTGCACCGCTGATCCGGGATCGTCGTAGACTCCGAGTTTGTAACGATTCCGGGTCTGCAGCCCGTGAAACGTCATTTAATGGTGTTTACACCTTGACCTTCTCGTCCTCCACCACGCGGCCGACCGCGGGCCGCTTGAGCATGCGATCCTTGTGCGCGGTGAAGTTCTTGAGCTCGCCCATCGGCAGCTCGCGGCGCACGCCCCAGGTGTAGAAGACGAAGGCATAGGGATCGAGCACGGAATATTTGTCGGATAGCCATTCGCGCCCGGCCAGCATGCCGTCGATCTGTTTCAGGTAACCGTGGAAGGTCTTCAGGCCGGCGTCTTTGATGCCCGGATAGGCCGAGGTGTCGGCGGTGTAGCGCTCCGGCCGGCCGACATGGGCGTGGGCGGGATGCACGCTGGCGGCAAAGAAGCCGATCGTCGACAGCGCTTTGGCTTCGGCCACCGCATCCTTCGGCCACAGATCGAACCGCTTGCCGAGATAGGGCAGGATCGCGGTGTTCTCCGCCAGCGGCTCGCCGTTGTCGAGGCGCAGCACGGGCACGCGGCCCTGCGGATTGATTTTCAGATAGGCGTCCGTGCGCTGCTCGCCGCCGGCAAGGTCGACTTTCTTCGGCTCGTATTTTTCGCCGCTCTCCTCGAGCACGATGTGCGACGCCATCGAACAGGCGCCGGGCGCGTAATAAAGCATCAGCATTGTGGAATTCTCCTGAAAGTCATGTCTCAGACGTTGCGGTCGAGCAGCTCGATCGATACGCCTTCGGGCGCGCGGATAAAGCAGACGCGCACGCCGGGCCGCACCGTGGTCGGCTCGCGGGTGAACTCGACGCCCTTGGCCTTGAGGTCGGCGGCGATGGCGTCGATGCCGCTCACCGAAAGCCCGAAATGATCGAGACCGCGATACGGCGTCGTCGGCGCGGCATGGACGCCGTCGCCGGTTTCGACCGGGGCGATGAAGATGTTGGCGCCGCCGAGTTTGAGATCGATGCGCTGCTTGCCTTGCTGCATGGTCCGAATCACCTCGGCGCCGAGCTTCTGCTCGAACCATTGCGCCATCGCCTCGGGATTAGGGGTGCGGAGGTGGATGTGATCCCACGTGAATTTCGCCATGGCGCGTATTCTCCCTGTTACTCGTTTGCTTACTCGCAACCCCGGACGATACGACAAGTGGTCATGTCATGTCATCGGTATTTTGCGGGAGAGATGGCGCACTCCGATCAATCGGATGCGTGGATGTCACGCTGTGGCGGGCGGTTGGCGGACCGACTACGATCGTCACCAGGCGGGTCGGCGAATCGATTGTAGGGGAGGACTTCTTTGAACAATGTCCCGAGCGGCGCCTACGCCGAACTTCCCGGCGTAAAATTATGGTTCACCGACACCGGCGGCACCGGCGTGCCGATCGTCTTGCTGCACCCGAACACCGGCACCGTCGAAATCTGGCAGCCGCAGATTGCCGCCATCGCCGCGGCCGGCTACCGCGTCATCGCCTTCGACCGCAAGGGTTGGGGCAAGAGCTTGGCCGATCCCGCATCTGGCCCGCAGCCCGGCAGCATCGCCGGCGATCTCGATGCGCTGAGCCGTCATCTCGAGCTTGACAAGTTCCACTTGCTTGGCGTTGCCGGCGGCGGCTTCGTGGCGCTCGACTACGCGGCGTGGCGTCCGGAAAAACTGCGTAGCCTGATCGTCGGCGGCAGCACCGGGAGTTTTGAGGACAAGGCGATCGCCGATTTCATCGCCCGCATCGCCATTCCCGAGATCAGGAAACAGTCGGCGCATTATCGGGAAATCGGGGCGTCCTATCGCGGCGCCAACCCGGAAGGCACCCGGCGCTGGATCGAGATCGACGAGCATGCGCGCCAGCCGCGCTCGGGCTTTCAGCCGCAGCTGCGGACGCCGAACACATTTGCCAAGATCGCGGCCATTACCGCCCCGACACTGGTGATCGCCGCCGATGCAGATCTCTTGGCGCCCCCGGCCTTGATGCGCATCTGGGCGGCGCACCTGCGACATCACGAATGGGCCGTCATCCACGATGCCGGCCACGCCATGGCCTGGGAGCAGCCCGGCACGTTCAACGACAAGGTATTGGATTTTTTGCGGCGGTGCTGAGCCTACAGCAAAAACACGCCCTTGCCGCTGGTTTGTTGGTTGAACAATTTGTAGGCCTCATCGGCTTGCGCGAGCTGCCAGCGATCGGTGAACAGGTGCTCGACGTCGATATTGTTGTCGGCGACGAAGCGGGCGCAGTCGGCCTGGATGGTCGTCGAAAAAGTCCACGAACCGATGATGGTGAGCTGCTTGCGCAGCATCTGCGGGCTGACCTCGATGGTCACGTCGCCGCCTTCGCCGACGAAACAGGCGACGCCCCAGGGCCGCGCGCCGCGCACCGCGATCAAACGGCCGTCCGCCGTGCCCGACGTGTCGAGGGTGCGGTCGGCGCCGGCGCCGTGGGTCAGCGCCCGGATGGCGGCGAGCGCATCGTCGGCCTTCGGATCAATCAGGGCGTCGGCGCCGAACTCCTTGGCGCGCTTGAGCCGCTCGGCGCTGACATCGAGGGCGATGGCTCTGGCGCCCATGGCAGCAGCGAGTTGCGTCGCCGACAGCCCGACCGGTCCCTGGCCGACGATGGCGATGGTATCGCCGCCGGCGAGGTTCATCCGCCGCAGTGCCTGATAGGCGGTGCCGGTGCCGCAGGAGATCGCCGCGCCGGTGGCGAAGCCGAGCTTGTCGGGCAGCGGCACCAGCGTATAGGCCGGAACTTTCATATAGGGCGCGTGGGCGCCATGGCCGGTGGCGCCATAGACGGTTGAGCCGCTCGCGCACATCTGCGACCAGCCGGTCCGGCAATGCGGACAGGTACCGCAGCCGGCATAATGATGCACCATGACGCGATCGCCGATCCGCGCGGCGCGCTCGTCGACAGCTTTGCCGAGCGCGGCGACGACGCCGCAGGGCTCGTGGCCGGCGATCACCGGGCCGCTCACTTTGCCCAAGCCCAGCGACGCGGCGCCGCCCGTCGCGCGATAGAATTTCAGATCGCTGCCGCACATGCCTGACGCCTTGATCTCGACCACGACATCGTGCGGGCCCGGCGTCGGATCGGGGAATTCCATCAGTTGCAATTTGCGTTCGCCGAGGAAGGTCACGCCGCGCATGGTTGGACTCCCGGATGTCGCGATCGACTATCTTCACCCTATGATACAGTAGCGGAAAAGCAGCAGGGGAGGGCGTCGTGAAGGTCGTTTCCTATCGTCAGGCGGGCCGGCACGGCGTCGGTGTCGTCACCGGCGCCAAGGGTCTCATCGCACTGGCGAAGGCTGTGCCCGATCTACCGGACGATCTGCGCAAGATCCTGGAGATCGATCCGACGCTGGCGAAAGTACGCGCGGCGACGGCCGGAAAATCCGCCGACCTCTCGCTCGACGACATCGCATTCGATCCGGTGATCCGCGAGCCGCACGCCACCTGGGCGCTGGCGCTCAACTACAAGCTCCATATCGAAGAGACCGGCCTGACCACATCGCAGGCTTATCCGCAGATTTTCCTGCGCATGCCGATCTGTCAGGTCGGGCACAGGCAACCGCTGTGGGCGCCGCGCAAAACTATCGCCGAGGCCTACGACTACGAAGGCGAGCTTGCGGTGATCATCGGCAAGCCCGGCCGCTACATTAGGCGTAGCGAAGCCTTCAATCATGTCGCCGGCTATTCCTGCTACAACGAAGGCTCGGTGCGTGAATATCAGGGCCACAACCGGCAATTCGGCCTGGGCAAGAATTTCGAGCGCTCCGGCAGTTTCGGGCCGTGGCTGATGACGCCGGACGAATTCGGCGATCCGGCCGATCACACCTTGATCACGCGGCTCAACGGCATCGAGCGCCAGCACGCCAAGATTTCGGGGCTGCTGCACGACGTGCCGCGGCTGATCGAATATCTGTCGGAAGGCTACACCTTGCAGCCGGGCGACGTGATCGTCACCGGCTCGCCCGGCGCCTTGCCGCTGCGGCCGGGCGAAGCGCCGGAAAAGCCGGTCGGCAAAGTGATCGTCGCCGGGCAATTGCACATGCGCCCTGGCGACGTCTGCGAGGTGGAAGTCGACGGGCTCGGCGTATTGTCGAATCCGGTGATCGAGGACCCGACGCCGCTGCGTTAGGCGTCGGCTCCTCAATGCGAAGCCTAAAGCCGAACCGCACGAGCTATCCCTGAATGTCTGGTATTGGGTAGGCGGACATGCGCTGGCGGTCGAGGCGTGCCCGCTAATGACCTATCTGCGATATGGGCGGCTCATTTTTCTGCGATGCACACCCCCCTTCTATCGGCCGACGATATGCTAGGCTGTGTTCCTCGGCTTGGGGACGAAGCCTATGAGGCGGCGCGAGCTCATCACTCTTCTCGGCGGCGCAGCAGTCACCTGGCCGCTCGCTGCCCGCGGGCAAGCCGAACGGATACGAAATGTCGGCCTCTTGCTCTCGACGCGTGAGGACGACGCAGACGGACAGGCGCGCTTGGCCTTGCTTCGACGGGGATTTAGCGAACTCGGCTGGGTCGAGGGGCGGAACATCCATTTCGACTATCGATGGACTGGCGGAGATGTGGCTCACGCAAAGGCCGATGCCGCAGCGCTCGTGCGCCAAAAGCCGGATGTGATCGTCGCCAACAGCACCATGTGCCTGGCCGCCATCAAAAAGGAGACGGCCACCATTCCGATCGTGTTTTTGGTTGTTGGCGATCCGGTCGGGCAAGGATTTGTCTCCAGCTTGGCCCACCCCGGCGGCAACATCACCGGCTTTACCGCTTTCGAGTTCGCAATCAGCGGCAAGTGGCTCGAATTGATGAAAGAGGTGGCGCCGGAGGTTCGCCGCGTTGCATTTGTTTTCAGCCCGGAGGCGGGGCCGTATGCGGAAAAATTCATGCAATCCATTGCAACCGCTGCGCCTTCGTCCGGAGTGAATATAATCGCAAGCCCGATCCATGATCCCGCCGATATTGACCGCGTCATCACCGCTGTTTCCGGTGAGCCGAAAGGTGGCCTTATTGTCAGCCCGGATGCTTTCACCATCGCCAATCGCGGTCTCATCATTTCACTGGCGGCGCGTTACCGCTTACCCGCCGTCTATGCCTATAAGTTCTGGGCGGTCGATGGCGGACTGCTTTCTTACGGACATGATATTTATGAACCGTGGCGGGTGGCCCCGTCATACGTCGATAGAATTCTCAAGGGCGCCACGCCGGCGGACCTGCCAATTCAGCAGCCGACAAAATTCGAGCTGATCATCAACCTTAAAACCGCAAAAGCGCTTGGCCTGACGATCCCACCACAGTTGCTCGATCGAGCCGATGAGTTGATTGATTAGAGCTTGGTTTGCTGCGTCGCACTTAGGTCGCTTGTGGCCCAGGTAAATCGGACAGTGATTCAACCGCCAACCAACCTCGATTTATGAGTCCCCGCCCTAGCCTTCTTTCAAAGCGGCGTAGATGCCGTGTTCGAATTGGCGGTAAAGGCGCAACGCCCGGCCATCGGCAAACGGCAAAATTTGCGTCATGAAGACGGCTGCGATCTTCCTGCCAGGGTCGATCCAATAATAGGTATTGAGGAGGCCACCCCAGGTTAGGCTGCCGGCACTGCGGCCGCCGTCGAGGGGCCGCATGTTGATCATGTGGCCAAAGCCCCATTTGCGCGTGACGCCGGGACATAAATCGACGTCGTTGGAGAGCGCAGGCACTGTCGTTTTCAGGACGCCGACGTCGATGTCGCCGATCTGGTTCTGGCCCATCAGCGCGACAGTCTCGGGACGAAGGATGCGGGCGCCGTCCAGCGCGCCGCCTGCGAGCAGCGCGCGGAGGAGAGTCAGATAATCCGGCGCGGTCGAATAAATCCCGCCGCCGCCGGAGAAGGTTTGCCGCGGCGAATTCGGTTCCATCGGTTCCGCCGTCAGGGCTCCCCCCGGTGCGCGCCGATGCACGCTGGCCTCGCGCTCACGCTGCTGCGGCTTGAGGACGAAGGCGGTGTCGTTCATGCCCAGCGGCTCGAGAATGTGCTTGCGAAAATAGGCGTCCAGCGGTTCACCGCTGGTCGCTTCGACGATGCGGCCCACCCAATCGATGCTGCTGCCGTATTGCCAATGCGTGCCGGGATCGAACATCAGCGGGGTCGACGGCGCCAGATTTCTTTGCGCCTTCGGCAACAGCTCGAGCGATTTGGCATATTGCACGGCCTTGGCGTCCCAGAGCCGGTAAGCGAAGCCGGACGTATGGGTGAGCAGGTGGCGCAGCGTGATCGGCCGCTGTGCCGGGCGCAGTTGCGGCAATCCTTTGGCGTCGAAGCCGTCGAGCACTTGCGGCGCGCCGATCGCGGGCTCGATATCGGGCACCGGCGCGTCCAGCGACAGCTTGTTCTGCTCGACGAGTTGCAGCGCGGCCACCGACGTAATCAGCTTCACCATCGAGGCGACGCGAAACACCGTGTCCCGCGTCATGGCGGGCTCGTCGCCAAGTCGACGCTTGCCGAAAATCCCCTCGTAGAGGAGGCCGTGGTCGGTCGCCGCCAAGGCCACGACTCCAGGTATTTCTCCGGCACGCGTTGCGGCGCGGAACATCGAATCGATCTGGGAAAACGTTCTAAGCTTTGGCCCGTTCGGCGCCTCGGCGTACACGGCCGGCGCGGAGCGCAGACTCCATGAGCCGGCTGCCGTCAGCCCCACTGTCGTCTTCATGATATCGCGGCGGCTAGGGCGATGGATCATGTCTGGCTCGCTCCGACCAGGCATTGTCTGCTGGGTCGCAGAATATACGCAAAGCCGTCTATAGGTTTCGCCCTTCAATGTAATATATCGGCGCGCCCCGATTTGCCATGGACGGAGCGAGGACAAGGATGGAAAGCAGGATGAACGCGTGAAGGTCGTCATCGAGCGCGATGGTCAGCGCGGCTTCAGCGTGCGAGTGACGCGCCGATGACGCTAATGCTCAGCTAGAAGCGAAATCCGAAAAAGCCAAGTTGGTTATTCCGATGCCGCGACCGATGATGCTGGGGGAAATCGCTGGTGCGCTGGTAGGTGTCGGTGGCGGGATTGGCGCCGGTGTCCGGTGCGGCGCTCGGTGCCGCGGCCGGAAACACAGACTGGATAACCTGGGCCCGTGCGTCCGTCGGGTTCGGCGCGGCCGCGGCCGGCGGCGCGTTCGATGCTGCGGGTGTCTCAGCGGGTGTCGGTGTGGCGGCGACGGTAGTCCTGCTTCCTCCGCTGGGCGCAGGCGTTGCCGCTGCGGCCGTAGCTGGCGCAACACCTGCTTGCGGCACGTCCGGCGCCGGGTTGTCGACGCGCCGCAGGCAGCGCGAGTCGATATAGGGCCATGTCTGGTCCTTGCAGAATTCCGGCGCAATGATCGTGACCGGCGCCGTGCCGGCATTTTGTGCCGTTGCCACCGTTGCATTGTGCGATGACGCCCCGGCCTCGAGCAGATGTCCCCTCGCCAGGATCGCGCATATCGCCACTGCCACAAGGGTTGCCGTCGTCGCCACGCGCCGCTGCTTCGCCGCAGACGGCTCATGCGCCTCGGCGGGAAGATCCGCCGGAACCGCGTCACGCGACATAGCGAACTGCATGAGGCTCCTCCAGCGGCCATTCCAGCGCCTGTAGCGTGTTTCCGCCGAACGGCCGCGCGACGAAATAACGCTGTCCGACAGGCTTTCGTTCCAATCGAAATCTCGGCAAGTGGTCTGTGAATGCAGCCTCCAAGGTGTGGTGAGATATGGAAAATGTTGCTGGCGTGAGCGCAGTCGTGCTTAACCGTATTCAGGCCTTTGCCGTTGCGCTGCTCAGCCTCGGCTTGGCCGCAGCGGCGCTGGCGGCGGACGATTTTCCGACCCGGCCGGTCACCATCATTGTCGCCTCGACCGCCGGCGGCGGCACCGACATTGTTTCCCGCATCGTCGGGGAGCAACTGTCCAAGCAGCTTGGCCAGCCCTTTGTGGTCGACAACCGGCCCGGCGCCGGCTCGGTGACCGGCACCGAATATGCCGCCAGGGCGGCACCCGATGGCTACACCTTGCAGACCGGGCTAAACGCCAGCATGGCGGTTAATCCGAGCCTGTTCGCGCATCTGCCCTACGATCCGGTCGCCGACTTCGCGCCGGTGGGGATGCTGGCGGAATTTCCGTTTGCCATCGTGGTCAGCAAGAATTTCCCGGCGCAGTCGGTCAAAGAATTGATCGCGATGGCGAAGGCGAAGCCGGGCGAGATCAACTACGCGTCGGCCGGCAACGGCACCGGGCAGCAATTGTCCATGGAGCTGTTCAAGCTGATGACCGGCATCAACTTCACCCACGTGCCCTATCGCGGCGCGGCGCCGGCCTATACCGACGTCATTTCGGGGCAGGTGCCGGTGTTCATCGACAATCTGGCGAGCGCGTTGGGCCAGATCAAAGGCGGCAACGTGCGCGCGCTCGCGGTCACCAGCAAAGATCGCTCGCCGCTATTGCCCGACGTGCCGACGGTCGAGGAAGCCGGCGTGCCTGGCTACGTCTATTACACCTGGTTCGGCTTGTGGGCTCCGAAGAAAACGCCGCAGCCGATCGTCGCCAAGCTCAACGCCGAAGTGAAAAAGGCGATCGCCGGGCCGGCGGTGAAGGATCGCATCATCGCCGCGGCCGGCGAGACGCTCGACATGCCGCTGGCCGACATCGAGCCGTTCCTCAAGGCCGAGATCGCCAAATGGGCCGACGTGGTCAAGCGCGCCGGCATCAAGGTCGAGTAGACGGCGGCGTCAATCCACCTGGGCGCCCGACGCCTTGATGATTGGCGCCCATTTCGCCAGCTCCGCCTTGACGAACTCGGCAGTGGTCGCCGGCGTCGAGCCAGGCGTCGGATCGACACCGGCTTTTTTCAAGGAATCGACCACCTGCGGATCGGCCAGCGCCTTGTTGGCGGCGGCGTTGAGCTTGTCGACGATCGGCTGCGGCGTGCCGGCCGGGGCCAGGATCGAGTTCCAGGTGTAGCACTCAAAACCCTTCAAGCCCTGCTCGTCCAAGGTCGGCAGATCCGGCATGGCGGCGAGGCGCTTCAACATGCCGGCG
>Ga0307476_10000522_pt1 | contig 28787 bp, 26 predicted proteins | sample atmos_gasesECM2C_2_FD_203314 | JGI IMG/M metagenome (GOLD analysis project Ga0307476, IMG submission 203314) | Hardwood forest soil microbial communities from Morgan-Monroe State Forest, Indiana, United States - atmos_gasesECM2C_05 | ecosystem: Environmental > Terrestrial > Soil > Temperate...
CCCCTCACCCCACCCTCTCCCCGCAAGCGGGGAGAGGGAGTCGCCAAGCCGGACCCGCAAATGAAAATTCTCTTCAATGCATGCAACGACGGGCCGGCAACACGCCTCGCCGATCTGACCGCGCGGGACAAGAAGGCGTTAGCAGCCAATCTGAAGGAGATCACGGCGTCATGGCGAAGAAAATGAAAAGTCGGCTGGCCGACGACCTTCGGGCCGGCTTGGACGAGTTGCGCGATTTCATTGCCGGCAAGAAAACCGGCGCCGTCGTCCACCGTGTTTTCCCGAGCCACACCGACGCGCGCGAAGCCCGGCACAAGCTCGGTCTGTCGCAGCGGGAGTTCGCCGCCGTCATCGGGACCGGCGTCGGCACCGTGCGCAAGTGGGAGCTCGGCACGCGGCGGCCGTCCGGCGCCGCACGCACCTTGATCGAGGTCATCAAGGCTGAGCCGAAGGCCGTCCGCCGCGCCATCGCGAAAAGTAATTCGGCGGCGTGACGCCAATCTCGATCTACATCGACACCGACGCCTCCCCGGTGAAGCAGGAGATTTATCGCGTCGCCGAGCGCCGACGTCGTCGAAATATGGACAGGTTCGCTAATAGCTCCGTCAGCGCCGCTATCGCGGATAAGGATAATACGACACGCCGCGGGCCGGCTGCCGGCCGGGCGGCGGCGGCGGAGGATTGCCGGATGAGCCGAACCAGCCGCCGAACCCGCCAAAGAACCCACCGTCATCGCGCGCGACGTTCACCTTGGGCGACGGCGCGCGGGTGATGAAGCCGCCCTGCGGCTGGTTGTTCAAGACCGCGACGAATTCGGTGCGATAGTTGGTCTCGCTCGACAGCGGCTCGTCCGAGATGATGATCGAGGACAGTGGCACGGCCATCGGCGCGATCTTGTCGAGCACTGCCTGCGGGAAGGTGATGCGGTCGAGCGCGTCCTTGGCGTTGTCGCCGTTGTCGATCGAAACCTCGGTCCAGCGCAGACCGCCGCCGTCGCGCGCCACCGCGGTGAAGATGTGCGTGCCGATCGGCTTGTCCGGGTCCTTGATGGCGACCGGGAACTCCTGGCTGAAGTCGTACAGCTCGCCGCCGTCCGACCATTTCTTGTGCGTGGCGCGCCGCACGTAAAGCTTCTGCGTCGCCCGGCTGATGTAGATCGACACCGGGGAGCCGGCGAGCTTCGCGGCCGTTGCGGCGCTGGCGGTCTCGGCCCGCTTCGCCGCGGTGGCCTTGGCGGCGGCTTCCGCGGCCGCGGCGGCCTCCTGCTTCGCTTTCAGGTCGGCCTTGGCGGCGTCGAGCTGTTCACCCAGCGCCTGCGCTTTGGCGGCGGCCTTCTGCTGCGTATCCTGCGCCGCGGTTTTGGCCTGATCGGTCATTTTCGGGTTGGCGTTGGCGGCGGCGAGCGCCTTCTCGGCATGAGCGAGCTCGGCATCGGCGCGGGCTTTGAGCGCCGCCAGATTGCGTACCACCGCGGGCGCCGCAATAGCCGCACGCTTGGCTGGCGCGACAGCGGCCTTCGCCGCGGCTGCCGCCTTGGCGGCATCGTCGGCGTCGCGGGCGGCCGCTGCGGCGAGCGCCGGCGCCGCGTCAATCGCATCCTGCTTCGGCACGAACAGGGCCGGATCGGAAAACGCCACCGGCTCGGAGTCAAACGGCGAAATAATCACCCGCATCCCCATCGGCGCCTTGTCGAACACCTTTTCGGCGAAATCGAACGGCATGCGAATGCAGCCGTGCGAGGCGGCGTAGCCGGGCAGCGGGCCGCCGTGCAGCGCGACGCCGTTCCAGGTGATGCGCAGCATGTTCGGCATCGAAGCGTCGTCATAGAGGCTCGAGTGGTGCTCCTTGTTCTTCTCGAGGACAGCGAACACGCCGGCCGGCGTCTCGCGTCCGGCGATGCCGGTCGAGACCGGCGCCCGCAGGATCCAGCCGTCGGCGTCGTAGAAGGTCACCTGCTGGCTCTTGATCGACACGATGGCCATGATCGGGTCCGCCGCCGGGCGCGGGGCCGTCATCTGGGTCGGGTGTGCGGCGGCCGCCTGCCTGGCGGCGGCCGGCGGCGCGGCGAGTGCCGTCAGCGCGGCCATGGCCGAAAGCGCCACAATGGCCGCAGATGCACGTAAACCCGCGGCGCGAACGCGAGTGAATCGCGCCGGCATGACTCGATTGGTCATTCCATTCCTCGGTTGCAGCGAAAATCCCGAACGGTGCCCAAAGGCTGACCCCAAAGCCTTAACATAAGTTAGCATTCTTACGGTTTGCTGAAAGCAACCAGCACCCAGTGGTTTGTGTCGCATGCAGGCCCGACCTGGTTCGAATCGGCAAATAACATAATGACACATGGTAGTGGAATAAGATGATCGCCCTCTTCATCGACGCCGACGCCTGCCCCGTAAAGCAGGAGATTTATCGCGTCGCCGAGCGCCACGCGCTCAAGGGCACCGCCGTCAAAGTCTACGTCGTCACCAACAGCCCCATCGCCGTGCCGCGCGAAGAAATGATCCAGCGCGTGGTGGTCGGCGCCGGCATGGACGAGGCGGACAATTGGATCGCGGAGCGCGCGGGCGCCGGCGCTATTGTGATCACGGCGGATGTGCCGCTGGCGAGCCGGGCCGTAAAGGCGGGCGCCGAGGCGATTGCGCCGAACGGGCGGGTCTTCACCGCGGATTCGATCGGCATGACGTTAGCGACGCGCAACCTGATGGATTCGCTGCGCAGCGCCGGCGAGATCACCGGCGGCCCAAAACCGTTTTCGCCGCGCGACCGGTCGAGCTTTCTCGCGGCGCTGGATCAGGCCATCGTGCGGCTCAAGCGCGCCGGGTTCGGGCAGGCGGCCGGTTAGAACATTTCCCCTCCCCCTTGTGGGGAGGGGGAGGGGGAGGGGGAGGGGTAGGGGTGGGGGTCGGGAGGTGGTGCGCAGGCGTCGATGATTTCTCGTGCGTCTTCGCCGAGAGTCACCTCCCGACCCCCACCCCGCCCTCCCCCACAAGGGGGGAGGGAGCAGCCAGCCGGACCGCTCCAGCACCGCCAAATCTGCTATAAGGCCGGCAGAGGCAAGCCATGGCCGGACAGCGCAAAGACATTGCGGCCGATCTGGCGCCCGGCGACGAGCCGGTGCGCGCCGAATACGAGCGCGACTTCTATTCCTGGCTGATGGAGCAGGCGCGGCATTTGCGCGAGGGCCGGTACGAGGCGCTCGATCGCGATAATCTGGCCGAGGAGATCGAAGCTTTGGGGCGCGAGCAATTCAACAAGCTCGTCAGCGCGCTGCGGGTGCTGATGCTGCACATGCTGAAGTGGGATCACCAGACGGCCTTGCGCTCGCGCAGTTGGGTGCTCTCGATCGAAGAACAGCGCCTGGAAATCGCCGATGTGCTGGCCGACAACCCGGGTCTACGGCCGCGTATTACCGAGGCCATTGCGCGCGCCTACCGCCGGGCACGGATCGAGGCGGCGAAAGAAACCGGCCTGGACGAGACGGCGTTTCCACCGTCTTGCCCCTATTCGTTCGACGACATCGTGTCACGCGTGTTCTCACGATAATCGGGATGCGACGATGTTCGATCAATTCATGTATCGATCGTGTGACATGCTCGGTTATGTGCTCTGCGAGTTGGCATTCAAGGTTGACTGCCGCGGCCTTTTCGCATGGGCTTATCGCTTGGGCTGTTGGTTCTACGGCCAAGCGACGGATGCTGGAGTTCGGTGCGGCGAACTCGTTGAGAATTCGGCATTTCGCCGCGGATTGCACGAACCGTTCTACGTTCGCCGTCCGCGGTGAAATGGAGCGTCACAGCGCCGCGTCGCGAGACAACCCCCATGATCCGCAAGCTGCCGTCCGGCAAATACCGGCTCTATTCGCGGAAAGTAAATCCGAAGACCGGGCGGCGCCGCAATCTCGGCACCTTCGCCAGCCGCGCCGCAGCCGAGAAGCACGAGCGTGCGGTGCAGTATTTCAAACGGCACTAACGCCTCGTTTCCCGGATGCGGTGCAGCGCGAAGCGGTGCACCGCTGATCCGGGATCGCTCCGGGCTCGGAGCCTGTTACGATCCCGGGTCTGCAGCGCATCACTCCGCGCTAAAGCGCTCCGTGCTGCGCCGCGCCCGGGAAACGCCGGGGTGTAGTCGCGCCCTCAACAATCCCGCCGCAATCCATTCACCATTTCGCCGGGCGGCGGCTTTAGGCTCTTGATTTGAACCATTTGCCCGCGAGACACTTCTAATAACCGAGCCCCTTCCGCCCCATCAGGTGTCAACGATGCGTCCCGTCACCCTCCTCCCCGCCTCGCTTCTGGCCGCGGCGCTGGCGTTGCCGTGCGCCTCGGCCGCGTTCGCCAATATCGCTATTGCCATCGACAAGAACACGCAGCAGATGTCGGTCACCGTCGACGGCGCGCCGCGCTACACTTGGCCGGTGTCGACCGGGCGGCCCGGCTACGACACGCCGAACGGCACCTTCAAGGTGAACCGCATGGACGCCGACCACTTTTCCCAGGAGTGGGACAATGCGCCGATGCCGCACACTATGTTCTTCGACCTGCACGGCCACGCCATCCACGGCTTCTTCGACGTCAAGCATCTCGGCCTCGCGGTGTCGCATGGCTGCGTGCGGCTGGCGCCGGCCAATGCCACCGTGCTGTTCAACCTGGTGAAGGCCGAAGGCATGGCCAATACCAGCGTCACCGTGACCGGCCGCACCCCGGGCGGCGATAACGGCCCGGTGGCGCGGGCGCGCCTGCCCGACAACGAAACCGTCTATTCGCCGCAGCCGCTGTCGATCGCGCCGCCGCCGGGCTACGACCAGCAACCGCAGCCCGGTTATGGCCAGCAGCCCGGTTATGGCCAGCAGCAGCCCGGTTATGGCCAGCAGCAGCCTGGTTATGGCCAGCAACAGCAGCCAGGTTACGCCCCGCCGCCACCGCCCGGTTACAGCCAGCAGCAGCCGGACTACGGCCAGCAACTGCCGCCCCCGCCGCCGCCGGTGGTTTACGGCCAGCAACCGTACTACGGCCAACGCGTTTACGGCCAAGGCTATCAGCAGCCTTATTACGCCCAGCCCAATTATGGGCAGCAACCGTACTACGGTCAGCAGCAGTATTACGGACAGCCGCAGCCCTACTACGGCCGCTAGTTCACGCCGTATTGAGCGGGCACGGTCCAGGCGTCGTCTTTCCGCCGCCGAAATTGGAAATAATGGAATAGGCTCCGGCGTCCGCTGTTAATTTTGCAGCGGATGCAATTCCGTTGGAGGAAACACAACAATGTCGCTTGCTCATCGTCTCGGCTTTGCCGCCGTCGCCTGCCTGCTCGCCGCACCGCTTCCCGCCGCCGCCGCGCTCATCATGCACAAGGACCTCTCCCTCGACATCGCCAAGACCATCGCCGAGGGCGCCATCGCGGCGTGCAACGCCAAGGGCTACGGCACGTCCGCCGTGGTGGTCGATCGCGACGGCGATACGATCGTTGCCATGCGCGCCGATACCGCCTCGCCGCACACCATGGAGAACGCGCGGCGCAAGGCCTACACCGCGATGACCTTCAAGCAGCCGACGGCGGAATACGCCAAGAAGCTCCTGGATCCCGCTTCGGTCGCGCACCAGCAGGTGACGCTGCCGAACGTCATCGCCATTCCCGGCGGCCAGCCGATCAAGGCCGGCAACGACGTCATCGGCGGCGTCGGCATGTCCGGTTCGCCGGGCGTCGACGACGAGTGCGTCAACAGCGGCTTGGAGAAGGTGAAGGACCAGCTGCAGTAGGCACTGTCCTTCCGGGGCGCGCCCCGGAATGACGCGTCAGGGCTTCTGATATTTCAGCACGAAGGAATCGACCGGCGACGGCGGCCGGTTCGAGGAGAAGTCGCGGGTGTCGCCGGGCACCCGCCAGAAATCGCCCTCGGCGACGAATTTGAATCCGGCGGCTTCGAGCTCCTTGCGTACGATCGCCTCGTCGATGCGGTGCAGCGACTTGCCGACGGAAATGTCGGCACCGGCCGCGGCGGAGTGATCGGCCAGCACCAGATAGCCGCCGGGTTTTAGCGCCGCGAACATCTTGCGGTCCATCTGCTCGCGATCGACGTTCATGTACGTCGTGTCGTGGTAATAGAACAGGAACGTGATCAGATCGAGATTGCTCACGTCGGGAGGAATCGGATCGTCGAACGGCCGGAAGTCGGCCGCCGCGTCGCTCATGGCTGGCGTCTTCAGCCGCGCATTGAAATTGTCGATGGCCTTCTGGAATCCGTCGGCGGGGAATTGACCGTACACCTTGCCGTTCGGCGCCACCGCGCGCGCCATCAATTCCGTCGAGTAGCCGCCGCCGGCGCCCATATCGAGCACCTTCATGCCGGGCGCCGGGGCGGCGAATTTGAGCAGCGGCAGCGGATCGCGGCGCTTGTCGGCTTCGCGGTCGGCGTCGCTGCGATCGGGCGCGGCGATCAGGGCGGCGTAGTCCGGCGTGGCCTGCGCCCGCGCCTCATTCAGGCCGGCGGCGATCCCGAGAACGACGGCAAAACTTAACGCTAGCGCTGAGGCGCGATCTGCAAACATCTCATTCTCCCGGCATTGCCACCATGGGCGGCGAGCATGAACCCGTTCCGACAGTTACACCAGGGCGCCGCGCGTTATTCCCGCGAGCGCTCCTTGATTTCCGCGAGCGCTACTTGGCGCCCATGATGCGCGCGATGATCGGCTGCCACTTGTCGATCTCGCTCTGAAAATACTGCGTGACCTCGGCGGGATCCATCGCCTTGGTCTCGATGGCGTCCTGCTCCATCAGCTTGCGCATTTGCGGCCGGTCCATGGCGTTGACGGCTTCGTGATTGATGCGCGCGACCATATCCGGCGGCAATCCGGCCGGGCCCGACAGCGCGAACCACGTGGTCGCCACCAGTTCAGGGTAGCCGAGCTCGCGGAACGTCGGCACGTTCGGCAGTTGCGGCAGCCGCGCCGACGCGGTCACCACCAGCGGCAACAGCGCGCCGGAGCGGACATGCTCGCTGACGCTGGAATAGGTCAGCATGCCGACCTTGACGTGGCCGGCGATGAGATCGAGCACCGCATTGGCGCCGCCCTTATAGGCGACGTGAGTGAGCTTGATCCCGATCTTGGCGGCAAGGTATTCGGCGACCCAATTGCCGACCGTGCCGACGCCGGCCGAGACATATTCGATGCCGGCGCTTTCGCCCTTCGCCCGCGCCATGAAATCGGCGAACGAGCGCACGCCGAAGTCCGGATGCACCACGAAGGCATTCGGCGCGCCGCCGAAAAACGCGATATGGGTGAAATCGCGCATCGGGTCGAAGCTGACATTCTTGTTCATCGCCGGTCCGAGCACGTGGGTCGGAATGCCGGAGACCATCAGCGTGTAGCCGTCGGGCTTTGCCCGCGCGACCTCCTCGCTGGCGATCATGCCGCCGGCGCCGACCTTGTTCTCGACGTAGAACTGCTTGCCGAACGCGGTGCTCAAGGCGTCGGCATAGAACCGGCCGAACGTGTCCGCCGCCCCGCCCGCGGAAAACGGCACCACAATGCGCACCGGCCGTTCCGGCCACTCGTCCGCAGCCGCAACGGCGAAAGCAGACGGCGCCAGCAAGCTGGCGGCCAATCCGCCGACAACGACTCGCCGATCCATCATCCGGCTTGGTCCTCCGGGGTCGATTGCAGATGAAATGCCATCGCCCTGCTCACTGTGGAGATGCCTAGGACATGATTTGGCATAATCCTTGGGATAAAAGTGTATGACGTTGTGGATAATTTGGCCAAAGGCACGCCCGCGTTCAATTTGCGCGCAGGCTTGTGAATTGCGGGCAAAATTTGGAAGATGCCGACAAAACAATGATTTCTCGCCCGTCTTGGCGCTCATCGATCGTCGTTGCGATCCTTGAAACCGGTGAACAAACGGCGCATCGCGTCGCCGAGCTTGTCGCCGAGAGCTTTGCGGCGGACGAAGTCGCCGTCAGCCTTGTGGATAACGGCGCCGGCCGCTGGCGGGTGGCGATGTATTTTCGTGCCGCGCCCGATGAGACCGTGGTGCGCCGGCTGACTGCCGCGGCGGCAGGACCCGACGCGGCCAAGGCGCTGCGCTTCGAGCGCGTCGCGGCGAAGGATTGGGTGCGCGAAAGCCTCGCCGGATTGGCGCCCGTCGCGGCCGGCCGCTTCATCGTGCACGGCGCCCACGACCGCGCCCGCATCCCCTTCAACCGCATCGGCATCGAGATCGAAGCGGCGCTGGCGTTCGGCACCGGCCACCACGGCACCACGAGCGGCTGCCTGCTGGCGCTCGATCGCATCTGTAAGTCGCGTGCCAGCACGCCGACGCGGATGCTCGACCTCGGCACCGGCTCGGGCGTGCTCGCCATCGCCGCGGCGCGCGCCTTGCGGCGGCCCGTGCTGGCAACCGATATCGACGGCAGTGCGGTGTGTGCGGCGCGCGCCAATGCCGCGCGCAACCGCGCCGGCAACTTCGTCACGGCGGTAAAAGCGGACGGCGTCACCGCACCAAAACTCCGCCAGCGCGCACCTTACGACCTCGTCCTCGCCAATATCCTGCTGCGGCCGCTGCAACGCCTCGCGGCGCCGCTGACGCGGCTCACCGCGCCCGGCGCGCGTGTCGTGCTGTCCGGCCTGCTGGCGTCCCAGGCCAATGCCGCCATCGCGGCCTATCGCGGTTTTGCGCTCGAACGGCGGATCGATCTCGACGGCTGGACCACGCTGGTGTTGGTCCGCCGCAAGCGGCCCGGCGCCGGCGTTGCCGGACGCCACGCGGGCTAGACCATGGTCCAATTCGACTGAATTGACTCGTGGTCTTGATTTCCTGTTGGGGCATGAACTTTTCCGAAAACCGGACTCCACTTTTCGGGATCATGCCCTAGATTGCCCGCATGTTCGAGGCCCACTTCCAGTCGTTCGAGGACCGCAGCGAGCGCGCGGCCAGCGCGCCACGCGTCGCAGCACTGCGGGCGGAGCTTTTAAGGCGCGGCCTCGATGGCTTCATCGTGCCGCGCGCCGACCGCTTCCAGAACGAATATGTGCCGCCATGCGCCGAGCAACTGGCCTGGCTCACCGGCTTCACCGGCTCGGCCGGTATCGCCATCGTGCTCGCCGACCGCGCCGTCATCTTCGTCGACGGCCGCTATCAGGTGCAGGTGCAAGAAGAAATCGACGGCACGATTTTTACCGTCGAGCACGTGGTCGAGAACCCGCCGACGCTGTGGATCGAAAACAATCTGCCGGCGCAAGCCAAACTCGGCTATTCGCCGTGGCTGCACACCGTCGAAGGCGCCGAGCGGCTCGCCAAGGCCTGCGCCGCGGCGCGCGCCATGCTGGTTCCGGTCGAAGACAATCCGATCGACGCCATCTGGACCGACCGGCCGCAGCCGCCGCTCGGCGCCGTGGTGCCGCACGATCTGCGCTATGCCGGCGAGGACGTGAAGGACAAGCTCGCGCGCCTGCACGCCGAGATGGAAAAATTCTCCGTCGATGCGCTGGTGGTGTCCGATCCGCAGAACGTGTCGTGGCTGTTCAACATTCGCGGCAGCGACGTGCCGCATACGCCGGTGGTGCTGGCCTTCGCCGTCGTGCCCAAGGACGGTCGTCCGGCGCTCTATGTCGACCTGCGCAAGCTCGGCAACGATATGCGGTCCCGGCTCGAGGAGCTTGCCGAGCTGCGCACCAACGCCGCATTCGAGCGCGATCTGGCGGAGCTCGGCAAGGAGCATCGCGCCGTGCGGCTCGATGCCGCGACCTGCGCCGAGGCGATCGCGCGCCTCGTCGTCGAGAACGGCGGCGAGATCGTGCGCGGCAGCGATCCGATCGCGCCGATGAAGGCGGTGAAGAACGACACCGAGATCGCCGGCGCCCGCGCGGCGCAACTGCGCGACGGTGCCGCGGTGACGAAATTTCTGGCCTGGTTCGACCGCGAGGCGCCGCGCGGCCTGACCGAGATCGACGCGGTCGAGGCGCTGGAGAGCTTCCGCCGTGACAGCGGGCTGCTAAAGGACGTTTCGTTTCCGACCATCGCCGGCGCCGGGCCGGATGGCGCCATCGTGCATTACCGAGTCACCCGCAAGAGCAATCGCCGCATCGCGCCGGGCGAGCTGTTCCTGATCGATTCCGGCGGCCAATACGAGGACGGCACCACCGACATCACCCGCACCATCGCGGTCGGGCCGCCGAGCCCCGACATGCGGCAGAAATTCACTCTCGTGCTCAAGGGCCATATCGCACTGGCCCGTGCCGTGTTTCCCGACGGCACCTCCGGCGCCCAGCTCGACACCTTGGCGCGGCAATATCTGTGGCAGGCCGGTGTCGATTTCGACCACGGCACCGGCCATGGCGTCGGCAGCTATCTCTCGGTGCACGAGGGGCCGGCGCGGATCGCAAAACTCGGCGGCGCGGCGCTCAAGCGCGGCATGATCCTGTCCAACGAGCCGGGCTATTACCGCACCGGCGCCTACGGCATCCGCATCGAGAACATGATCCTGGTGACAGAGGCACCGCTGGTCATCGGCGCGGAAAAGCCGCTCAACGCTTTCGAGACGCTGACGCTGGCGCCGATCGACACCCGGCTGGTCGATCCGGCGCTGCTGACCGCCGGGGACCTTGCCTGGCTCAACGCCTATCACGCCCGCGTGCGCGATGTGTTGGCAGCGTCGCTCGACGCCGCGACGCGCGCCTGGCTGATCACCGCGACGGCGCCGCTCGGCCCGCGGTAATACCGGTTTTGCGGCGTGGAACTTTTGCGCACCCATGACGTTTTTTGCTCGCGGGTTGGCTTTTGAATGAAGCGTGATCTTTTCGGAAAACCGCTATCCGCTTTTCCGGATCATGCTCAAAGCGAGGAAACGTCATGCTCTCGACCGTTCTGATCGTCGTCCTGATTCTATTGCTGATCGGCGCGCTGCCGACATGGCCCTACAGCTCAGGCTGGGGCTACTACCCCGGCGGCGGGCTTGGCTTGGTCCTGATCATCGTCATCATATTGGCGCTATCCGGTAGAATTTGAATCACGACCTAATTTCGCAGTGCGTCATTGCGAGGAAGCGGCGCAAGGAAGCAATCCATGGTTTTGCGCCATGGATTACTTCGTTCACGTCGCAATGACGATTAGCAGTCAGCGGATGAGTTTTACCCACTCATCCTCGGTCAAGACTTTGACGCCGAGCTTCTTCGCCTCCGTGAGCTTGGAGCCGGCGCCGGGGCCGGCGACGACATAGTTGGTCTTCTTCGACACCGAGCCGGACACTTTGGCGCCGAGCCGCTCCGCCGACGCCTTGGCCTCGTCGCGGGTCATTTTCTCCAGCGTGCCGGTGAACACCACGGTCTTGCCGGCGACGGCGGAGTCCGCGCGCGGCTTTTCGGCGTCGCGGATTTCCACTTGCTTCACCAGCCGGTCGATGCGCCGGACATTGTGCGCCTCGCTGAAATATTCGCCCAGGCTTTCGATCACCGTATCGCCGATCTGATCGAGCGCATCCATTTCCTCTTTGGTCTCGGCATCGTCTTTGGCGAGCTTGAGACAGGCCTCGTGGAACGCTTGCCAACTGCCGTAGCCGCGCGCCAGCGCCACCGCCGTGGTCTCGCCGACATGGCGGACGCCGAGCGCGTAAATGAAGCGCTCCAGCGATATCTCGCGCCGCGCTTCTATGGCGCTGAACAAATTGCGCACCGAGGTCTCGCCAAAGCCCTCGACCTCTTCGAGATGGATTTTCTTGTTGCGCTCTGCAAGCGTGAAAATGTCGGCCGGCTCCCTGACCCACTCCTGTTCGTAGAACAACTCGATCTGCTTCTCGCCCAGCCCGTCGATGTCGAAGGCGCGGCGCGACACGAAGTGCTTGAAGTGCTCGGTAGCCTGATGCGGACAGGCGAACTCGCCGGTGCAATGGGCACGCGCGCCCTCGGCGCCGCCGGCGATGATCTCGCGCACCACGTCGGTGTGCAGCGGGCATGGGCACTTCTTCGGAAACTGATACACCTTGGCGCCGCGCGGGCGCTTGTCGGGAACGACGCCGAGCACCTGCGGAATGACGTCGCCGGCGCGCTGGATGGTCACGGTGTCGCCGACGCGGACGTCGAGCCGCTTGATCTCTTCTTCGTTATGCAAGGTCGCGTTCTGCACCACGACGCCGCCCACCGTCACCGGCTCGAGCTTGGCGACGGGGGTGAGCGCGCCGGTGCGGCCGACTTGGATCTCAATGTCCTTGACGATGGTCGTCGCCTTCTCGGCGGGGAATTTGTGCGCGATCGCCCAGCGCGGATTGCGCGACACGAAGCCGAGCCGCGCCTGCCAATCGAGACGGTCGACTTTGTAGACCACGCCGTCGATGTCGTAGTCGAGCGTGGCGCGCTCGGCCTCGATCTTGCGGTGGAACTCCAGCAGGGCCTCGACCGAGCGGCACATCTTGGTCAGCGGATTGGTCTTGAAGCCGCATGACCCGAGCCATTTGATCATGCCGGATTGCGTATCCGCCGGCATCTCGCTCATCTCGCCCCAGGCATAGGCGAAAAAGCCGAGCGGCCGCGACGCCGTGATCGTCGGATCGAGCTGACGCAACGAGCCGGCCGCGGTGTTGCGCGGATTGACATAGAGCGGCTTGCCGGCCTCCGCCTGCTTGCGGTTGAGTTCGAGGAACGCCGCCTTGGTCATGTAGACTTCGCCGCGCACTTCGCAGACCTTCGGCACCCCCCTGCCCTTCAGCCGCTTCGGCACATCCTCCAAGGTTTTCACATTGGCGGTGACGTCCTCGCCCTCAGTGCCGTCGCCGCGCGTCGCGCCGGTGACAAGCGCGCCGTCTTCGTAGCGCAGCGACATCGACAGGCCGTCGATTTTCGGCTCGGCGCTGAACACGATCTCCTCGTCGTCGGCCAGGCGCAGGAAGCGGCGGATGCGGCCGACGAAATCAACGACGTCCGCTTCGGCGAACGCGTTGTCGAGGGAGAGCATCGGCACCGCGTGCCGCACTTTGGCAAAACGCCCCGACGGCGCCGCGCCGACCCGTTGCGTCAGGCTTTCCAGGGTGCGCAGCTGCGGAAAACGCGCCTCGATGGCGCCGTAGCGCCGCCGCAGCGCGTCATATGCGGCATCGGTGACGCTCGGCGCGTCGTCCTGGTAGTAGCGCCGGTCGTGCCCGGCGATCTCGGCCTCAAGCCGCGCGTGCTCGGCTTTCGCCTGCTTTTCAGTGAGGTCGTCGACGGCAAGCTTCGAGGTATCTTTTGCGGCCATTTGGGGTCATCGACATCCGGCATGATGCATGCGCGGCAAACTTTGCCCCGCGGCGCGCCGCGTTGTCTAGCCGGCGGATTGCGCGTAGCTTAGTGGCGGATTCCCGCGGACCAAGGACGCACTGCCATGACGACACGATCGATTTTGCACTACGTCGTACCCGCACTGGCGCTCGCGCTGGCATCGGCGCCGGCCGCCGCCGCCACCGTGCGCATCTACGTCACCAACTCGGCCGGCGACAGCATCCATGTCATCGATCCGGTCAGCAACAAGGTGGTGCAGGAGATCAAGGACGTGGTCGGCGCCCACGGCATCGCGTTCTCGCCGGACGCCGCGCGGGTCTATGTCAGCAACGAGGAGACCTCGACGCTCGACGTCTATGACCGCAAGACCGGCAAGCTCATCAAGAAGGTGGCGCTGTCCGACCATCCGAACAACATCTCGGTGACCAAGACCGGCGACCGCATCGTCGTCGCCATCGCCCGCGGCCGCGGCGGGCTCGACATCGTCGACGCCGCGACGCTGACGTTGAAGAAGACGATCCCTACCAATGGCGGCCGGCTGCACAACGTCTATGTCACGCCGGACAGCAAATACGTGGTCGGCGGCTCGATCCCGTCCAAGACCTTCTATGTGTTCGACCTGGAGAAGGAGCAATTGGCCTGGGCGATGCCGATGGATCTCGGCGTGCGCTGCATGGCGATCGAGACCAATCCCGACGGCTCGACCAAGCGGGTGTTCGCGCAGATGTCGACGCTGAACGGCTTCTCGGCGATCGATGTCGCGCAGCAGAAGGAAGTTGCGCGCGTGACCTTGCCGAAAGTGCCGCAGGAATTCGACCACGGCGGCTATCGCACCAACGAGCCGTCCCACGGCATCGGCATCGCGCCGGACAACAAGACGCTGTGGGTCACCAGCATCCCCAACAACGCCGTGTACGAATATTCGCTCGCCGATCTGAAGCTGATCGGCCAAGTCGACCTGCCCAGCGAAACCGTCGCCGGCCACGCGGCGCCGCTGTCGGCGATCGCCAACTGGGTCACCTTCACGCCGGACGGCAAGGAGCTGTTCATCTCCAATTCCGGCATGCGCTCGGTCACGGTGGTCGATACCGCGGCGATGAAGGTCACCAAGGTTATCGCCGTCGGCGAAGTGCCGAAGCGCAACGGCACTTTGGTGATTCCCGACGAACCCGGCCACGCCACCACGCCGGCGCCAAGCAAGCGGGCCGCGGCGCAGTAACACTCGACTGACATTCCGTCACCCTGAGGTGCGAGCGCAGCGAGCCTCGAAGGGCGACGGCCCTAGCGCCTGAGCAGCATCCTTCGAGGCCCGCGCTGCGCGCGGGCACCTCAGGATGACGATTCAGAGCTACTTCTTCCCCGGCCCCAGCGTCGCGCCTTGCGCCCATTGGGCCATGGTCTTCCAGTTGGGATCGTTCTTGGAGGCGAATTGCCGGCCGCCGGAATGGAAGGCGTCGCCGCCGGCTTCCGGCGCCAGCGGATGCAGCAAGATCTTCGAGGCGAGCGGATCGTCAGCCGCCTGCACGATCTTCGCCACCGTGTCGAAGTTCTTGCGCGTCTGCTCCTCGGTCCAGGCCGACTGGCCGTCGGGCAGCTTTTCCAGGTGCAGCATGTTGTTGGCGTCGGCGTGGCACATCACGCAGGGCGCGTGGCCCGGCCGCTTGGCGAGGAAGATCGGCTGCACCTTGGCCTTGTAGAAGTCGTAGTCGAGCGTGCCGGCGGCGGGCACGATCGCGGTGCTCGCCAGCGCAAACATCGCGGCGGCAACGACGACACGGACAGACATGGCATTCCTCCCGAGCGATTATTTTGCGACGGCCTATCGCAAAGCGGTTTTGCGCAATCTAGCAGATGCCGCGCCGGCGCGCGATGGCGATCAGCTCGCGGCGCGGATCAGGCGCTCGGCGGCGGCGCGGGCTTCGGCGGTGATTTCGGCGCCGGCGAGCATGCGGGCGATCTCTTCCCGGCGCCGCTCGGCTGCAAGCTCGACGACCCGGGTCGCCACGCGTTTGCCTTTCGCCAGCGCGTCCTTGGTGATGAGGTAATGCCGGTCGGCGCGCGCCGCGACCTGGGGCGCATGCGTCACCGCGATCACCTGGACGCCGGAGGCGAGGCGTGCGAGACGTACACCAATCGCGTCGGCGACGGCGCCGCCGACGCCGGTGTCGATCTCGTCGAACACCAAGGTCGGCGCCGAGCCGCGGTCGGCGAGCACCACTTTGAGCGCCAGCAGGAAGCGCGCCAGCTCGCCGCCGGACGCGATCTTCATCAGCGGTCCCGGCCGGGTGCCCGGATTGGTGCGCACCCAGAACTCGACCCGGTCGAGGCCGTTGGGGCCTTCGCTCTCGCTCTCGATCTGGGTGGAAAATTGCGCGCGTTCGAGCTTGAGCGGCTTCAATTCGCCTGTGACCGCCTTGTCGAGCTTTTGCGCGGCGCGGCGGCGGGCCGCCGACAGCGCTTGCGCCGCCTCGCGGTAGCGCGCCGTGGCCGCTTGCGCTTCCCGCTCGAGCGCGGCGAGGCGCTCGGCGCCGGCGTCGATCAGAGCGAGATCGCCCTGATAGCGGTGCCCGAGCGCGGCCAGATGATCGACCGGCACATTGTATTTGCGCCCGGCGGCGCGCAACGCGAACAGGCGCTCCTCGATGCGCTCCAGCTCCTGCGGGTCGAAGTCCGCCACCCGCAGCGCCTTTTCGAGATGGGTGCGCGCCTCATCGAGTGCGGTGAGCGCGGCGTCGATCGCCTTGACCACCGGCTCGATCAGCGCCGGCGCCTGCACGACGCGGCGTTCGAGGCGGCGCACCGCCGTCGACAGCGGCGGCACCGGCGATTGCGGACCGGTGACGCTGTCGTGGGTCGAGCGCAAATCCTCGGCGACCTTTTCCGCCTGCATCATGGCGGCGCGCCGTCCGGCGAGCGCCGTCTCCTCGCCGGTTTCCGGCGCGAGGCGGCCAAGCTCGTCGACCGCGTGACGCAGCCATTCCGCCTCGCGGCTTGCCCGCTCGACCTCGGCGCGGTGATGGGCGACGGCGTCCTCGCGCGCGCGCCGCTCGTCCCACAGCCGCGCTACTGCGGCGGCGTCGCCTTCGATGCCGCCATAGGCATCGAGCAAAGCGCGGTGGGTCGCCGCGTCGACGAAGGCGCGCTCGTCGTGCTGGCCGTGGATTTCCACCAACGCCGCGCCGAGCGCGCGCAAAACCTGGACGCTGACCGGCTGGTCGTTGACGAAGGCGCGGGTGCGGCCGTCGGCGAATTGCACGCGCCGCACGATCAACAGCTCGTCCTCGCCGCCGAGATCGTTCTCGGCGATGAGGCGGCGCGCCGGATGATCGTGCGCCAGGTCGAAAGCGGCGATGACTTGGCCCTGCTCGGCACCCTCGCGCACCATTGCGGTATCGCCGCGGGCGCCAAGCGCCAGCGCGAAAGCATCGAGCAGGATCGATTTGCCGGCGCCGGTCTCGCCGGTCAGCGTGGCGAGACCGGAGCCGAAATCGATGTCCAGGCGATCGATCAGGACGATGTCGCGGATGGAGAGGCGAGCGAGCATGATGTCAGACGACAGACGACAGAGGACGGAGGACAGACGACGGATAATATTCGTGATTCTTCATTCTGTCGTCTGTCGTCCGTCCTCCGTCGTCTGAAACTCAGCCCAGGCCGACCTTCTTGAAGGCGCGGCTGATCCAGGAATCCTTATTCTCGTTCGGCTCGCCGCCAGCGGTCTTCAGCAGGCGATAGGCGTCCTTGTACCAGGGGCTGTCCGGGAAATTGTGGCCGAGCACGGCGGCGGCAGTCTGCGCCTCGTCGATGATGCCGAGCGAGATATAGGCTTCGGTCAGCCGCTCGAGCGCTTCCTCGACGTGGCGCGTGGTCTGGTATTGCGTCACCACGACCTTGAAGCGGTTGATGGCGCCGATGAAGTCGCGCTTGTTCATGTAGAAGCGCCCGATCTCCATCTCCTTGCCGGCGAGCTGGTCGCGCGCCATGTCGATTTTCTTCTTCGCCGCCGCCGAGTATTCGGAATCCGGATATTTGCGCACCACTTCTTCGAGCGAATTGATCGCCTTGTCGGCGCGCCCCTGGTCGCGGGTGACATCGAGAATCTGATCGTAATAGGACGAACCGATCAGGTATTGGGCGTAAGCCGCGTCGGGACTGCCGGGATGCAGCGTCACATAGCGCTGCGCCGAATTGATGCAGTCGGTGTATTCCTTGGCCTGGTAGTAGGAGTAGGCCGACATCAGAAGCGCCTTGCGCGCCCAATCCGAATAGGGATTCTGGCGGTCCACTTCGTCGAATTTTTTTGCCGCTTCCTTGTAGTCCTGCTTGTTGTTGAGCAGGAAAAGACCCTCGTTATAAAGCTTGTCGGCCGGCGTGTCGGGAACCAGATCGTCGTCTTTGTTGAAATAGCTGCAGCCCAAAAGCGCCGTAGTGAGCGGCACGACGACAAGCGCCAGCGCCAGCCAGCCGGCCAGCGCACGCATCCTATGACCGGACTTGCCCGATCCTCGTAACCGCAGCGTCATGAGATGGTCAGAATCCCGTCCCGCCGATAAGCCCCACCTTATTCCGCGCCGCACGCGCGTCCAAGGGGAGCATCCCCTTAAGGCCCGACGATAATACAGCAATTATGGCCGGCAATCGGCCGGGATTAAGGCGAAAAAGTTAAGCAAATCAAGAGACGTCGGGCCCGTAAGCCGGGGCGACGACGCCGGTGGACAGATCGGCATGGCCGCGCTGGCGGCGGGCTGTCTCCGGCGCCTCGACGTAAATCCACGCGCTCCGGTCCGCCATCAGGGCGGTGACGACGGCGTGATTGAGCTTGTGGCCGCCGCGCACCGAACGATAGGCGCCAATGAGCGGGGCGCCGGCCAGCGCCAAGTCGCCGATGGCATCGATCGCCTTATGGCGCACGAATTCGTCGGGGAACCGCACGCCCTCGGGGTTGAGCACACGGTTTTCGGCGACCACGACGGTATTCTCGAACGACGCGCCGAGCGCATAACCCGCGCTCCACAGTTTCGCGACATCGCGCATGAACCCGAACGTCCGCGCCCGCGAAAGCTCGCGGCGGAACGCGTCCGGTTCGACGTCGATAGCAAAAGTCTGGCGGCCGATGAGCGGGGAATCGAATTCGATTTCGGTTTCGATGCGCAAGCCCCGTGCATAAGGCCGCAACTCGCCGGAGCAGCCGTTCTTGCCGACCTGTACGGGTTTGAGGACTTTGATGTAGCGCCGCGGCGCCGCGAGCGTTGCCGTGCCGGCCTGGTCGATGGCGGCGACGAACGGTTCGGCGCTGCCGTCCATGATCGGAACTTCGGGACCGTCGACCTCGACAACAACGTTGTCGACGCCAAGCCCATGCAGCGCGGCAAGCACATGTTCGGTGGTCGAGACGGCCGGGCCGATCTGATCGCCGAGCACGGTTGCGAACTCGGTCGCCGTCACCGAACGGTAATCGGCAACCAGCTCGCGGTCGCACTGGCCGTTCAGCCCGGGCCGCAGGAAAACGATGCCGGTATTGGCTTCAGCGGGATGCAGCGTCAGGGTAACGGGTGAACCGGAATGGACGCCGATACCTGCGACGGTCGCGTCACTACGCAACGTCGTCTGGCTACCGGTTAGCATGCCCCGCGTCATGCGGTCGTCCCACAACTTATGGCCCAACTGCGCGAGCAGGAAACACGCGACCAGTTATGACCCACCCCAACCTGAGAGGTACCCAGCTTGACCCGTATGTCCGGCTGCATGTCCGGGGCGGTCCGCCCACTGGTCAATCAGAACTTGGATTAACAAGATCTGGCCTGACCGAACTCGACCCCCAAAACACTACCCCTCCGACGGCCTTAATGTACCGGCGCGCCGTCCACAGGCCAATTCACGCTTTCTTACCGACTGTTACCACGTTCTGGCCGCACTCTTGCCGGCTTGGCCGCGAAAATTGGCGAAGCTGTGCAGGTTCCCACGGACCGAAATTATAACGGGTTGCTGCGCCGCACCACGGGGCCGCTCGAGACGCCGCCGCGCCGCGCATAATAGCGCCAAAACTTCAAAAGGTTAGGCCAACCGGACGGGGCCCAAACGGACGGCGTCGCCGGTCGGCCACAGATGGCGCCGGCGCCACGCATTGGCGGCGCCGGACAGGTTTTAGTTCGCCTGCCGGCGCAAGAAGGCCGGGATGTCGAGCTGGTCCTCTTCGGACGGGTTATGCACAGGAGTCTGCCGGCCGTGCTGATCGAGGCCTTGGGGTGCTCCATGTGACGTTCCTTGGGCCGCCGGACGCTTGGCATATTCGGAAACCGGCTCCGGACGGGGTTCCGCTGCCCGCGGCATCGGCCGCCCGGCCAGGCGCTCAGCAGCTTGCGGCGGGCTCGGTGGCGCGTTGCCGCGCGGGCTCGCCTCGGCACCGTCCTCCTCGTGCTGGCGGCGACCGAGACCGACCGAAGCCAGCCGCTGCAACAGCGACTTGCGCTGTCCTTCGGGATGCTCAGCCTGCGGGAGCTCGCCGCGGCGGGCGCGGATTTCGTTTTGCGCCGGGACCGGCAGCTCATCGATGCGCGGCATGCGCGGCGTGCGCACCGGCGCCCGCTCCGGCTGCGGCGGAATGAAGGCCTCCGGCTCGCGGGCGTCCGGATCGCTCGCCGGCGGGTCGATGAACAACGAGGGTTTGGGCGCGAGCGGGCGGATCGCGACATCGTCGCTACCGCCCGGCGGCAGGATCGCCGCCGCGATGGCGGCCTTGGCTACCGATGCGATCGAAGCATTGACGGAGGCCGGCGGTACAGCCGGTGCCGCGGCGGCGGGCCGCAACTGTTGTTGGATCGGCTCGGCACGTTCGGGGCGTTCCGAAATGCGCAGGTTGTCCCCGCGCAGCCGATGCGCCACCTCGGCGATGCGTTGCTCGGCCTGCGGCAAGGTCTGCTTCTGCGCCAGCGCCTGATCGATGCCGGTGGCGACGACGGAGACGCGGATGATGCCGTCGAGGCTCTCGTCGAAGGTGGCGCCGACAATGATGTTGGCGTCAGAATCGACTTCTTCGCGAATACGGGTCGCCGCTTCATCGACCTCGTAGAGTTTCAGATCGCGGCCGCCGGTGATGGAGATGAGCAGCCCACGCGCGCCCTTCATCGACGCATCGTCGATCAGCGGATTGGAGATCGCGGCCTCGGCGGCGGTGAGCGCACGCTTGTCGCCCTCGGCTTCGCCGGTGCCCATCATCGCTTTGCCCATTTCGCGCATCACGGCGCGCACGTCGGCGAAGTCGAGGTTGATGAGGCCTTCCTTCACCATCAAATCGGTGATGCAGGCGACGCCGGAATAGAGCACCTGATCGGCCATGGCGAAGGCATCGGCGAACGTCGTCTTCTCGTTCGCCACCCGGAACAGATTCTGGTTCGGGATGATGAGCAGCGTGTCGACGCATTTCTGCAATTCGGCGATGCCGCCGTCGGCGGTGCGCATGCGGCGCTGGCCTTCGAAGTGGAACGGCTTGGTGACGACGCCGACGGTGAGGATGCCGAGCTCGCGGGACACTTTGGCGATGACCGGGGCGGCGCCGGTGCCGGTGCCGCCGCCCATGCCGGCGGTGACGAAGACCATATGCACGCCGGCGAGATGATCGCGGATCTCGTCGATCACTTCCTCGGCGGCGGCGCGGCCGACGTCGGGCTGCGAGCCGGCGCCGAGGCCCTCGGTGACCTGCACGCCCATCTGCACGATGCGCTCGGCCTTCGACATGGTGAGCGCCTGGGCGTCGGTATTGGCCACGACAAAATCGACGCCCTGCAAACCGGCGCTGATCATGTTGTTGACGGCATTGCCGCCCGCACCGCCGACCCCGAATACGGTGATGCGGGGTTTCAGCTCACGGATATCGGGGATGTTCAGATTGATTGCCATGGTTGCCTCTTCTTCCTTGCGCGGGCGCTATCAACGCCCGGCCCCGGCCGGTCCGCCACCGGCCGTTGTGATGGAGTGACTTCGTCTCTGGGGGCCATCAGAAACTCTCGCGAAGCCATTGTCCGACTCGGGCGAAGTAGCCGCCCGTACCTGTCTTCGGATACCGCCGACGTCGCGGTTCGAAGTGTTCGAGATGCGCCGCCTGCGGGTAGACCAGGAGGCCAGCGGCCACGGCAAAGGCCGCGCCCTTGGCTGCGTCCGGCAGGCCGGCAATTCCGAGCGGGCGCCCGACGCGCACCGGCCGGTCGAGAACGCGGCCGGCAAGCTCGGCCAGGCCGGTCAATTGGCTGGCGCCGCCGGTCAACACCACGCGGCCGCGCGCTTCGGCGGCGAACGCCGATGCCGCGAGGCGGTCGCGCACCATTTCCAGAATCTCTTCGACCCTCGGCTTGATGATCTGCACCAGCGTGGCGCGGGAGACGAATTGGGTCTGCTCGCGCTCGTCGTCGTTGATCGGCGGCACCGTGATCATGTCGCGTTCGTCCGAGCCGCCGGCGAGCACGCTGCCGTAAAGGGTCTTGATCCGCTCGGCGTCGACGATGCGGGCGTTGAGGCCACGGGCGATGTCGGTGGTGACGTGCTGGCCGCCGAGCGCAAAGCCGTCCAGATGAAAGAACCGGCCGCCGATGAAGACCGCCATCGTGGTGGTGCCGGCGCCCATATCGACGACCGCAGCCCCAAGATCCGCTTCGTCGTCGGCGAGCGAAGAGAGGCCGGCGACATAGGGGCTCGCCACCATGGCCTCGACGCCGAGATGGCAGCGCTCGACCACCAGCATCAGATTGCGCGCCGCCGCGATATCGGTCGTCGCCACGTGCATGTCGACGCCGAAACGGCCGCCGAGCATGCCGCGCGGATCGCGGATGCCGTCGGTGCCGTCGATCGAATAACCCACCGGTAAAGAGTGCAGCACGGCGCGGCCGTCGCGCTGCGAATGGCGGCTGCCGGCGGCAAGCACGCGGGCGATATCGCCCTCGGATACGCTGGAGCCGACGATATCGACGTCGGCGCCGAACAATTCTCCGGACAGGCGCCCGGACGAAATCGGCAGGACGACCGACTCGATCTCGACCGCCGCCATGCGTTCGGCGGCATCGACGGCTTGCCGGATGCCTTCCTCGACCTGGGCCAGATTGACGACGCCGCCGGCCTTCATGCCGCGCGCCGCGGTGTGGCCGAAGCCGATCACCTCGACGGTGTGGCTCCTTCGGGTCAACACTTGTTGCGGCCCGTGCGGTCGCAATCGCGCGATCAGGCAGGCGATCTTGCTCGAGCCGATATCGAGCGCGGCGACGACGGCGCTGCGATGGGGCGAGATCGGCTTCATCTTCGGGGTGAGGCCGTAATGGAGGGTGTTCATGCGTCGCCCCCCTTTTTCTTCTTCTTGTTGGCTTGCAAAGCCTCGTCGCGGGCCTGCGCCGCGGCGTCGGACAGCCGCACGCTGACGCGGTCTGGCAGCCGCAGATCGACCATGGTGATGTCGCGCGTCAAAAGTTTTTTGTCATGATCGAGCGCGACCAGCCTATCGAGCGCAGCCACGACGTCGGTTTCCGGCAGCCGCACGTCGATGCCGTTGGCGAGTCGCAAATTCCAGCGCCGCTCCGCCACCAGGATCGAAGCGCGCAGCTGGGAGCGGATATCCGGATAGCGGTCGATGACCGTCAGGAAATCCTTGGCGGAGCGCTCCGCGCCTTTGCCGACGACGAGCGGCAGCCCGACATAACGGCGCTCGACGAACGGTTCGAGCACGGTGCCGTCGGCGGCAATGACGCTGACGCGGCCATCCTTCTGCCAGATGGCGAAGGCCTGCCGTTCGGTCACCGTGATCTGCAGGCGATCGGGATAAAGTTTCAGCACCGCAGCATCGCCGATCCACGGATTGGCCATCAAGCGCGTGCGCGCGGCGTCGGCGTCGAGGAACAACAGCGACGCGCGGCCGGTGACGCCGGCGGTGGTGAGGATTTCTTCGCGGCTGACTTCCTTCGAGCCGGTCAGCGAAATCGCCGCGATCCGGAAGCCGACCGTATTCGCAGCCGAGTCGCGGGCGTCCTTGAACCAAGTGATAAGGTCGGGGAGGTGCTGGCCCTTGACGACGCCATAGCCGAGCGCGCCCGCCAGCAGCAGCACCGATCCCGCGATACCGATGCCGGACGGCAAGCGCTTGAGCCGCGAACGCCAGCGTCCGGCGAGGCCGCGATAGGCCATCCCGAAGAAACGGCGACGAGGTGTCGCGCCAACGCGCGCGACAGCCGGCTCGTCAATCGGCGCGCCGGCCTCCCCCACCTCTGATAACCCCGACCGCATCATCGATTGGTCGAGGCGTCCTCCACCATCCATCGCACCAGCTCATCGAACGTGATGCCCGCATACGCAGCAAGCTCGGGCACGAGCGACGTCTCGGTCATGCCCGGTTGTGTATTGACCTCAAGACAGACAAGCTCACCCGTTCCCCGATCGTCATAACGAAAGTCCGCGCGGCTCACGCCGCGGCAGCCAAGCGCGTTATGGGCAGCCAGACTGAGTCTGCGGACTTCCTGGTAAACATTTGGTAAAATTTGCGCCGGCAGCAGGTGTTTGGAGCCGCCGGCGGCGTATTTTGCCTCGTAGTCGTAAAACCGCGTCGCCGGCACGATCTCGATGACGTCGAGCGGCCGGTCGCCGAGCACGGCGCAGGTCAGCTCCTTGCCGGGGATGTAGCGCTCGACCATCACCCGCTCGCCGAACGCCCAATCCTCGCTAAAAAGCTCTTGCGGCGGGTGCGGATGCGCCTCGGTGACGATGAAAACGCCGACGCTGGAGCCCTCGGCGACCGGCTTGACCACATAGGGCCGCGCCATGAGATGGCCCTTGGCCGCCTCGAAGCGCGATACGACGCGGTCGTCGGCGACCGGCACACCGGCGGCGCGGAACAGTATTTTTGCGTGGTCCTTCTGCATGGCGACGGCCGACGCCATGACGCCGGAATGGCTGTAGGGAATGCCGAGAATCTCCAGGACGCCTTGCAACGTGCCGTCCTCGCCGGGCCGGCCGTGCAGCACATTGAGCGCGATATCGGGCTGGGCGGCGGCCAGCGCCACGGCAATATCGGGGGTCACATCGATTGGGGTGACCCGATAGCCGAGGCGGATGAGCGCGTCGGCGCAGGCCTTGCCCGAGCGCAGCGATACGTCGCGCTCCGCCGACCAGCCACCCATCAGGACGGCCACGTGCTTCGCCGATCCTTCAGCCATATGACTCAGCCGGTTCCGCTGATTCGCATGGCTCACGAATAGAATCCACAATCGGCGAAAAATCGAGAGTTTTAGTGGCCGGCGGACCCCGGGACGGCGAAGCCGTCATAAAGCCAGGAGAGGCATTCGAACATGTGCGCCTCGTCCCAATCGGCCACGGCGGCATTGCGCACGTCCCGGGCGATGCCTTGGTCGAGGTGATAAAAATCCCACAGCGACCGTGATTCGAGCTGCACGCGTGCGGTGCGCAACAGCCGCGCCGCCTCGAAACTGCGGAACGCGGTCTGAAAGTCGCCATCGGCGGCGTGGATCGCTTCGGCAAGGCAGAGGCCGTCTTCGATCGCCATGCCGGCGCCTTGCGCCAGCGACTGCAACGGCGCGTGCGCGGCGTCGCCCAAGAGCACGATGCGGCCCTTCTGCCAATGCCGCACCGGAGCGCGGTCGCCGATCGAGCGGCGCCAGCGCAGATCCATCATGCCGATCAGCGCGCGCATCGACGGATGGGTGTTGCGATAGGCGTTGCCGAGCTCGGCGCGGGCGGCCGCCGCGTCCAGTCTCTCGGCATGGGCCGCGGTGCGGTACACATTGACGATGTTGAACTCGCTGCCGTGGCGTAGCGGATAATGCACGATGTGCAGGCCCGGCCCGCTCCACAGCACGACGCAATCGCGCGGCACGTCGGCCTCGAGCTGTTGCATCGGCACGATGGTGCGCAGCGCCACATAGCCGATCGGCCGCGGCTCGCCGTCGCCAATGAGCCTGGCGCGGAACAGCGAGCGCACACCGTCCGCGGCCACGAGCGCGTCGCCGGAAAACGAGCGGCCGTCCGCGGTGGTCGCTGCAACGCTTTCGCCGCGTTCCTCGTATCCGCTCACCATCGCATCGGCGACGAGCTCGATGGCATCGCTGCGCCGGCACGCATCGAGCAGGACGTTGTGCACGTCGATGCGGTGCACGATGATGTAGGGGTGTTTGAAACGGGCGCGAAACGCGGCGCCGCCGGTTGGGATACGCACCAGTTCCTTGCCGCTCAAAGCGTCCAACATCAGCACCGCGGGCGGCGAATCGGCGACAGCCATCACCTGCTCGGTCAGGCCGAGACGATCGAACACGTGAAAGACGTTGGGGCCGAACTGGATGCCGTAACCGATGGCGCCGAATGCGGTTGCGCCTTCGAGCACGCGGGTCCGCCGGCCGCGGCGCGCCAAGGCGAGCGCCGCCGTCAGCCCGCCGAGCCCGCCGCCGACGATGAGGATGGGTTCAGACGACATCGTTTCAGCGCCGTTACGCTAATACTGCCCATTCGGCTCAAGTCCGAGCATGTATTGCCCGAACATGCTGCCGCTGGAATCCCAATTCAGGCTGATATGCGACGTCGCGGCGTGCGCGTCGCGCCAAAAGCGCTGCAAGGGATGGTCGAGATAAAGCCCCTGACCGCCGCCGGTGACAACCAGCGCATCGATCGCTTGTACTGCTAGCCGCGCGGAAAACGCCTGGTCGCGGCGATTGCGCAGCCGTACGTCCATGCTGACGGCTTCGCCGCGCGCGGCCGCGTCGTAAGCCTCGGCCAGATCGCGAAACATCAAGACCCTGGCGGCGTCGATGCAGGCGGACGCCTCGGCGGCGCGCAACTGCACCGTGGTCAGCTCGGCCAGCTTGCGATTGCCGCCATACAGCGCGCCGCGCGAGGTGCGGACCTTCGCCATGTCGAGAAACGCCGCCAGGGCTCCCTCCGCCATGCCGACGACAGGCGCGACGATCGCGATCGGCAGCACCGCCAAAAAAGATTGTTTGTAAAGCGGATTGGTTTGGGCGCGCATTCCAGGCGCATCGGCATTACGGAGCTCGGCAAAGGTCACGGCGCGGTGCGAAGGCACGAACGCATTATCGGCAACGATGGTTTTGCTGCCGGTGCCGGCGAGCCCCATCGTGTGCCAGTTGTCGTCGATGGTAATGTCGGCGGTGCGCAGCACGAAGAATCCCGGCGACGGCGAACCGCCGGATTGCGGAATCATGCCGCCGAAGAATTGCCACTGCGCATTGTCGCAGCCGCTGCAGAAGAAGCCCGAGCCTGAGACCTTGTAGCCGCCGTCGACCGCGACGGCTTGCGCGATCGGCGTGTAGGTGCCGGCCGAAAGCGCCGCGCGGTCGTGCCAGATTTCGTCCTGCGCCTGTCGCGACAGGCAAGCGATCAGCCATTGCTGCGAGGCAAGCAAGCCGTAGACCCAGCCGGTCGAGCCACAGCCGCCCGCGATCGTCATCTGGACCTGCACGAACACCTCAAAGCCATATTCGAAACCGCCGTAAGCGCGCGGCTGCATGATGCGGAACAAGTCGGCCTGCCGCATGCGCGCGATCATGTCGTCGCTGACGCGGCGCGCGGCTTCGGTCTCGCGCGCGCGCTCGCGCGCAACGCCGGCGATCTCGCGGGCCCCCGCGAGGAGTTCGGCAACGTCGGGTCTTTGCGGAGATGACATGCTACTTGCCTTTGAACTATTTACCTTTGAATTTTGCCGCGCGCTTCTCGTTGAAGGCCAAAATGCCTTCGCGGCGATCTTCGGTCGGCACCATCCGGTAATAGGCTTCGGTCTCCAGCGCGAGACCGTCCCAAAGCGACATGTTCACGCCGCGGCTGATGGCAAGCTTGGCTTGCCGCACCGAGATCGGCGCATTGCGGGCGATAGTCTCGGCCGTGGCCAGCGCTTCGGCGATGAGCTGCGACGCCGGCAGCACCTTGCTGACCATGCCCCACGCTTGCGCTTGCGCGGCGGTAAAGGGCTTGCCGGTAAGGATGATTTCCTTCGCCCGCCGCTCGCCGACGGCGCGGGCCAAGGTCTGCGTTCCGCCGGCGCCGGGCATGATGCCGAGCGTGACTTCAGTCAGCGCGAAGCGGGCCTGTTCCGCCGCGTAGATGAAATCGCAGGCCAGCGCCAATTCGCAGCCGCCGGCGTAGGCCGCGCCGTTGACCGCCGCGATGACCGGAATTGGGCACCCCAATATAGCGCGCACCATGCGCTCGTAGATCAGGTGCTGGCGGGTCCAGGCCTCGTCGGTCATGCCCTTGCGCTCCTTGAGATCGGCGCCAGCGCAAAAGGCCCGCTCGCCAGCGCCGGTGAGGACGACGCAGCGGGTATCGCCGCCGTCGAAGTTGAGACCCTCGAACAGCGTCAAGATGTCGGTGCCGCATTGCGAATTCATCGCGTTGGCGACGTCGGGGCGATTGAGCGTGACCAACATGACGTCGTCGCGCGGCCGGTCGATGCTCAAAGTGGCAAAGGACATGGCGGGGACCTCGGTTCGGCTGAACCACGATGAGCGCAGGCGCGGCATCGGTCAATTGATTGGGTCAATTGATCGGGCGTATCAGAGGACCTGGCGAAGCCCCGCCGAACGCTCCGGCGGCCCGGAAGCGCTGTCATAATTTTGGTCAGATGTCAGTGTTTTCTTGTTGGACTTGGGGAGGATGCGACATGCGGCACATCTCGGTATGGGTCGTCGAGTTCATCAAGCTCTTGGGTGTCAAGCTCTTGGGCGGACGGCGACTTCACCCGATCGCCACCCAATGCCCGATCTGCCAGCAGATGGTTCGCCTCCACGTCAATAAAGCCGGCCGCCGCCACGTGTTCGCCCATGCCCGCGGTTTGTACGAGGGCAGCCGATTTGGCGTGCACTACGCGGCCAAGATGCGGTGCGTCGGCTCCGGCGCCCAGACGATGTTCGATCCCCGCCCGAACGAACCCCAAAGCTTCAAGCTGCCCCGCTCGCTCATTGACGAGTCATGAGCCGGCGGCGGGTATCGGCAAGGTCAAATGAAAGACCGTGCCGAATGGGCTTGCGGGCGAAACCCGCAACGCGCCGCCATGCGCCTCGATAATCGACCGGCAGATGGAAAGCCCCAGGCCCATGCCGTGGGTCTTGGTCGTAAAGAATGGATCAAAGATGCGGCCGAGATGCGCCGGATCGATTCCGCCTCCGGTATCCGCAACCGTCATCGTCACGCTTGCCTCGGCCTCGACGCCCGATGCGATGGTCAGGCAGCGGTCCCGCCCGGTGACCGAGCTCATGGCTTCGACAGCGTTCATAACGAGGTTGAGGATCACCTGCTGCAGTTGGACGCGCGTCGCCATCACCTGCGGCAGCCTGTCGCCCATATCGTTGCGTAACAGAATCTGGTGAGTTTCCAATTCGCCCTGGGCGAGCGCGAGGACCTCGCTGACGAGCTGACGCAGATCGATCACGCTGGACTTGCCGGAATCCTTGCCGAACATGGCGCGGATGCCGTCGATCACCTCGGTGATCCGATGGCCGGCTTTCACGATCTGATCGAGATTCGCCCGCGCTTCTGCGAGATTGGGCTCCG
>Ga0307476_10000523_pt1 | contig 28770 bp, 34 predicted proteins | sample atmos_gasesECM2C_2_FD_203314 | JGI IMG/M metagenome (GOLD analysis project Ga0307476, IMG submission 203314) | Hardwood forest soil microbial communities from Morgan-Monroe State Forest, Indiana, United States - atmos_gasesECM2C_05 | ecosystem: Environmental > Terrestrial > Soil > Temperate...
CTCCTGCTCCTGCTCCCGCCCCCGCTCCATTCATATCCAGTTCTATTCAGTGCTTGATTTACCATGCGACGCTCCAGCTCCCGCTCCCGCTCCCGCTCCCGCTCTTGCTCCCGCTCCCGCTCCCGCTCCCGCTCCTGCTCCAGCTCCTGCTCCCGCTCCAGCTCCTGCTCCCGCTCCAGCTCCTGCTCCAGCTCCAGCTCCCGCTCCCGCTCCTGCTCCCGCTCCTGCTCTTGCTCCCGCTCCCGCTCCCGCTCCCGCTCCAGCTCCAGCTCCTGCTCCCGCTCCCGCTCCCGCTCCAGCTCCTGCTCCCGCTCCCGCTCCCGCTCCAGCTCCCGCTCCTGCTCCTGCTCCCGCCCCCGCTCCATTCATATCCAGTTCTATTCAGTGCTTGATTTACCATGCGACGCTCCCAAGAAAAAAGCCGCTGAAACGCGGCTTCAAAATCCTATTTCTGGCCGTGAAAAACGGGATGACGCCATGGACTTAAATCAATAATAGATCCCATTGGTACATGTACCTTTTCAGGGAACCCTTCGTATTCGTTACATTTTCCATCAGTAAGGAACTGATGAAATCTACCAGTGTCTGCAATCCATGCTGCATTGGATAATGTGATCCAGTCGCCAGTAATTGCAGTTATTTCTCCCGTGTAATAGAGCGTCACAGTTCTGATAAAGACTTTTTCGCCAATATTAAATGGAAACATTCTTTAACTCCTTTAGTTTTGATCGCCGTTAGCGATTTTAATTTATTGACATTAATTTTGCACCGAATCGATTATTATTCATGCAAGAAGATACACGCTTACGCAACACGTATTTTGATCGCTATGACATTTCGTTCTATCTCCAAGAATACGCCGGAATGATAGCTGCGTCCTTAAACAAAGTTGATGTTGAAATGCTCAAAAGAGCGCAAAAGGCTCTCGATGAGGCTCACAAAAGCGGCAGTCGGGTCTTTGTGGGCGGGAATGGCGGATCCGCCGCAATCACTGATCATTGGTCGTGCGATTTTACAAAAGGAATTTCTACAGACCATGCTCTATCGCTTGATCTACATTCGCTGTGCGGTCATCATGCGCTCTTTACTGCAATAGCTAATGACCTTGGGTATGAGCACACATTCTCCTATCAATTACAACTTCGAGAGGCATACGCTAGAGATCTATTAATCTTGATTTCTTCGTCTGGGGACAGCGCCAATATTGTGGAAGCGGCTAGATACGCCAAAAATCAAAAGATGATTGTAATAGGACTAACTGGGTTTTCAGGCGGCAAATTGAAAGAGCTGGCTGACATTTCATTGCACATTCCGTGTAATAATTATGGTGTCGTTGAAGACTGTCACCAGGCCTTGATGCATGTGCTAGCGCAGTTCCACTATCTGAGTCGCGCCCATGAAGAATGACCCCCACTTTCAAATGCTTCGGATTCGGATGATTGAAGAGGAAATCGCCAAGCGATATCCTGAAGGCAAAATGCGCTGCCCGGTCCATCTCTCCGTTGGTCAAGAGGCGTCCGCGGTGGGCATTTGTCAGTCACTTAATTCTGGCGATAAAATGGTTTCCACTCATCGGGGGCATGCGCACTATCTTGCAAAAGGCGGATCCCTCAAAGCTTTGATTGGAGAGATTTATGGAAAAATATCTGGCTGTAGCAAAGGCAACGGGGGATCTATGCATCTCCTTGATCTTAGTTGTGGTTTCTATGGCTCTACTTCTATTGTTGGCGGGACTATTCCAATCGGTGTGGGGTTGGCTCTCTCGGATAAGCTCCAAGGAAAAGATCACACGACGGTAATCTGCTTTGGGGACGCGGCAATTGAAGAAGGCGTATTTCATGAGGCCGCGAATTTTGCCAGTCTTCACAACCTCAACGTGATCTTTGCTTGCGAGAATAATGAATATTCCTGCTACACGCATATTTCTAATCGGCAGCCGACACGAAGCGGGGAAGGATTTGCTAGCATTGCCAATTGTCATGGGCTATCATTTTGCCAAAGCGATGAAGACGTTGAGACAGTAAAATACAATACCAAGTGGATCCTTAAGCATCTCCCAGGTTTTCTTGAAATCCCAGCCTGGCGCCAATTGGAGCACTGCGGACCCAATAACGACGATCACTTAGGCTACCGTATGCAAAGGGGATTTGATCCGCTTCCCCAAGATGGGAAAGAAATCATCCAACAAGAAATCGATGAAGCATTTGCCGCGGCTGAAGCGGCGCCATATCCAGACAAATCAGAGATAGGAAAATATGTCTTCGCGCCTACTCACGTTTAAAGAAGCGCTTAGAGAAGCTCACGAGATCGCACTTCAAGATCCCTCAGTCATCCTCATAGGCGAAGGCGTTCCCGATCCGAAGGCAATATTCGGCACCACCGCGGGACTCAAAGAGAAATTCCCGAACCAAGTCTTTGACATGCCCGTGTCTGAAAATGGAATGACGGGAATATGCATTGGAGCTGCAATAAACGAGATGAAACCCATCCTCGTTCATCAGCGCATGGATTTCTCGCTCTATTCCGCTGACCAACTGATCAACAACGCGGCTAAATGGTATTCCATGTTTGGCGGCCAAAAGTCGGTCCCGCTTGTGATTCGCATGATCGTTGGCCGCGGCTGGGGGGCAGGAAATCAACATAGCCAGAACCTTACAGCGCTTTTCGCCCACGTTCCAGGGCTAAAGATCTTTTGCCCATCGAATGCTAGTGACGCCAAGACAATGCTGCTTGCGGCCGTCAAGGATCCGAATCCAGTTCTCTTCGTTGAACACCGATGGCTTTATGAAACTACATCGGAAATGCGAGAAGAAGAATTCCAGCCAGTGCCTCTTTGCTATTCATGGAACACGCTTCGCCAATGGATTGATGAGGTCACAATCGTTGCAGCCGGCCATGCGACGCTTGAAGCATTGAGAGCGCGAAACTTTCTGGCGAAAGCTGGAGTTAAGGCTTCGGTTGTGGACCTGAGATCAATCAAACCACTAGGGATGGTGTTCATAAAACATCGAGTTAAGAACACGAAAAATCTTATCGTGGTCGAAGATGGCTGGAAGTTTTGCGGGCTAGGAGCAGAGATAATCGCCCAACTAGCTGAAGACGGCGAGATAAGTTTCGATGCACCGCCTGTGCGGCTAACTTATCCCGATTACCCTTCCGGAAGCTCTCCCGGTTTAACCGCAAACTATTACGTAGGTCCATACGACATTGGAAAAGCTGTCGAAAAAGTCTTGCGGCGTCCTTTGGATCTATCTGAACTGAAGTCATATCAAGAATCTCGCACACATGATGTGCCGGATGCAAATTTTAGGGGCCCGTTTTGAAAACAGTTTTGGTTCATGGCTGCTGGGACTTACTCCACTATGGCCACCTCAAACATCTCGAGAAAGCAAAAGAATATGGCAATAGACTCATCGTCTCCATCACTTCAGACAGATTCGTTAACAAAGGTCCAGGCCGACCTTACTTCACTCAGGAACGAAGAGCAGAAATGCTTAAAGCTTTGGCAATCGTTGATGAAACGTACGTTTGTGATGAGGCTACAGCTCTTGCAGCTATACGAAAGTACCGCCCGGATGTATTCGTTAAAGGATCAGATTATCGAGACTTTACTAAAGACGTTACAGGAGAAATCTTAAATGAAAAAAGAGCTGTCGAAGAACACGGAGGAGAGCTCGTCTTCACAGACGAGCCAGTCTACTCCTCCTCCACCCTCATCAACCGGTTCTTCCAAAACTGGAGTGATCCTCAGAAAACGACCATTGAAAAAATTAGATCGCTGGGGGGGATCGGGGCTGTCACACATGCTCTGGAGAAAGTAGCCAAACTCCGCATCCTCGTCGTTGGCGAGCCGATCACGGACATCTACCGCTTCTGTAACCCAGAAGGGATATCCTCCAAAAGCCCGACGATCTCAGCCAGGTTCCAATATGAAGAACACTACCGCGGCGGATCCATCGCGATCGCCAATCACCTAAGGGAATTCTCCGATGAAGTCTATACCGATGAAGGCGGAAACAATGTCACCAAGATCAGGTACATTTCCTCGGACAAATACCAGCGCGTGTTTGAAGTCACGCACATCGATGAATTGGCCTGGAAACATGATCAGATCGCGCAATCAATCGCTGAATTCTCCAGTGGCATTGACCTGATCATGCTCGCCGACTTTGGACATGGACTCTTCGAAGGTCCGGTCCTCAAAGCCATCGGAGACGTCAAAGGCTTCGTCGCGCTCAATGTCCAAACGAATTCCTCAAACTTTGGCTTTAACCCGTACACCAAACATAAATACTTCGACTACCTTTGTCTCGATACGAGAGAAGCAAGACTCGCAGAACATGATCGGCATTCGCATCCACTCACGGTCGCGCATTCGATCCATGACAAGATCAAAAGACCAATGAGCTTGACCTGCGGCGAAAATGGCTCCTACCTCTTCTACGGCGCTAATACGCACTCCTCTCCAGCCTTCACAGACCAAGTCGTCGATGCCACCGGCGCCGGCGACGCCTACTTCGCAATCACCTCATGCCTGCTTAAAACTGAAGCGCACCCAGACCTAATCTGCTTCGTTGGGAATGTGTTCGCTGGGCTTAAAACAAAGATCATTGGGAATAAATCGGCGGTGAGTAAGGCGAGCTTACTTAAGGCCTGTGAGGCTATTTTGAAATGAATGCCACAATTAATATGGCCGACATACAAACAAACATTACACTCAAATAAAACGCTGTTGGCCAATCCACAAAATTCCTTGCCTTGCCTCGCCCCGCCGAGCCGCGCCATGTCCAGCCCCGCCTTGCCGTGCCAAGCCCCGTCTCGCTTCGACACGCGATGCCCCAAAAAACCTGATCGCTGGAGAGCCAATCAATCATTAACCTGCTCAGTTAATAATCTTTTCCAGCGACCAGGAAACACATCAACAAGGACCCGGCAAGCTTAGCCAAAATTAATCGGAAAAATCAATCACGTTCACTGCGTTATAGATCGCTTTTACGCGCTCCAAAGGAGCTGAACAATCAGTCAGAACATTCTGAAATCCGTGATGCGACTCCTCCATCGTCCGACACTCAATCAATGTGCCGCCAATGCGGAATCGCCCGTGGATTATGAAAGAACTGTTGCTTACACCTAGGCTAGAGGAGCAGCCGGCAAGGGAAAGAAAAATAAGAACCTTCATCACTGAATTCACCCCTGTGGTTTATGGTTTCCTGTTTACTGTAAATCATTAACTAATTAGTGCGGCGCGTAGCTCATCCAACGAATATTGGTAATCCTGGTAAATCATCGTGGTGCTCAAATACCGATGCCCTAATGCGCGCTGCACTAAACGCACATCCTTGGTCCTTCGATAAAGATTAATCGCAAAGGTATGACGAAGGGCGTGAAGCCTCTTCTGGACTGGACGATAGTAAGCCCAAATCTCCCGAGCCCGATTGTAGCTTAACGGGAAGATTAGATCCTTACCCGCCGAGTAGGCTTTTAAACGCGTATAAAGCTCAAGGCTAAGCGGAATCTCACGATCCCTACTCCCTTTAAGGCCATGAAAGAAAACGCTCGTGTCGGCGTCGTTAAGATCGCCTGCGCGTAATTTGAGTAATTCGCCGATCCGAGTTCCCGTCGCTAGTAATAGGTCGAGGAGGAGGATGTTGCGGACGTCGCGGGGATTGTCGCGGTATTTGGCGAGGACGGTGGTTAAGGAGACGAGTTCGTCTTCGGTGAGATACTTGTGTTTGTTCATGTGGGTTTTGTATTGGCAAAGTCACGGTGGCGCAACAGGATTCTAAAAAAATCCTACAAAAAATCACACGGACCCCGTGCGACCGGTAGGCTGAACCAAGCGGGCGATCATTCCGGCCCCCCCACCCATGGGTACTCCCCCTTTGTCTAGGATGGTCGTTTGCCATGGTCGCGCCGCTCGGAATTCTCACGTTTCAGTCAACGATTAATCAAACTGCAATCATTCCAATGACATAGATATGTGTAATCCATAACAGAAGTCACGGTCTGCCATGGGACAGATACGACGAATACGGTGGTTTTCCCCCGCGCGCGGAGCGGCATCGCTTTTTGAAAATCAGGGTCGGCAGTGACGAAAAACGGCGCTCTGTCAAAAAGTTCAACACTGCCGCAAATTGTGTCACTTCGTGCAAAAGTTCGACGGCATTTTTTGGCACGGTCGCCGTGATTTCAAGTACTTGCGCTTTGGCACCACATTCGCAGTTGCATCAAGTTGCGGCGGCGATTATGCCAAAGCCCGGCCAGACACCGGAACTAAGCCTAGGAGGTTTATATGTCTACACCAGAAACAAAGCCCAGTATCGAAGCTCTCGAGCAAGAACTGGCAAAACTAAAAGCTGAGCGCGCTGAATTGATGAAAGCCCGCCGAGCCGAATTCAACGTTAAGATCGGCGAGAAGGGCGGCGTTAGCGTCTACGGATTAGGCTCACGCTTTCCAGTCACGCTCTATGCCGAGCAATGGCAGGTTTTGTTCGACAACGCTGGATCAGTAGCGAAGTTCATCAAGGATCACACTCAGCAGATCGAAGCCGCTAAAATCCTTCGCAAGGCGAAGCAATTGGCCGAGAAGAAGTCTTCGTAGGTCGAAACAGGGGCCAGCAATGGCCCCTGTCCATGCGTAAGACAGCGCATGCTGATGAGACCAGACGATCTCGAAAAGAGGTTTAGTATGAGAGCCCTAATTATTTTTGCACTGTTATCGCCATTGTTTTGTCATGCGTCCTCGTCCTCGGTTTTTTTGAACGCGGGTTGGAGCAATTGAACCACACCGGCGTTGACGACTCGGGCTTCAGCTTCACGGATGGCATCGGCGATGCCCACATGAGTCACTTCGATGTTCACTTTATCGCTGAATCTATCGCGATCTATCCATTTCAAGTATTGGGTTAGGATCTGTGCTTGCACTTGAGCGGCTCTAGGATCTGGATAATCGTCTTGGAGATGTTTAAATTGGTCGAGAATGCCGTCACCGGAGAGCATGAGTGCCATGCGGAATCTCTGTCTAAACTCTGGCCAATTGTATTGGTACGTAATGAGACTGCCCTTATCCTTCCAGCCCAATGCTTCCGCGATTGCCTGATACCGATGGCCGGCGAGGATCATTTCGCAAGCCTTATCTTCTAGCTCGGGAGAGAGCTTCTTAAACTTTCGTGCCATGCGTTAAATATTTACCTTTGCCAGGGTAATAATTTCAAGTTCATCTTAAGTCCAATGAAGTTTCATCTTTACTCAGCATTTTACGGTGATCACTACGTAAAGCTATTCAAAAACGCATGTTTCAGGTCCCTAAACTGGCCCAAGAACCAAGCGGCGCTAATGGGTGCCACGTGGAACATTTTCACTAAGCCTGAGCATTTTGAAGAGATTATCGCGTTATTCAAGGACACTCCATTTCACTTGCAGTTGATCGAGATCGGTACAGAGACGCCTGTTGCTGGTTGTGGAATGATTCCGACGTCCAAGTGTGAAATTGGCGTGGTTCTTTTGGCAGGGCTTCGGACACAGATCCATTATGGCATTAAGAATCGGTCCAGGATGCTTATGGCGCCGCCGGATACGATTTTTGGGGATGGAACGATTCCCAGTATGCTTGCGATTGGTGCTGGGCCGAGCACGGCGGTATCTGTCGCGCATATGCGTGTTTTACCAAGCGTGCTTGAGGAGATCGGCGTAGTTGGAGCGACGCGTGGAGCCATTGAGAATCCTCACTTAGTCACATTGGCGATGAAGCATGCGCATGATTCTTGGAAGTTTGCTGAGATTGGGCATGAGCGAAATACGTCTTTTTCTGGCGGAATTGCCTGGAAAAGCTTAGGGCCTGGACTTTATTCAATTCAGCATCGGTTACCGACGCCTTATTTGGTTGATTTCAACCATGCCGATTTTGATTTCTTTTGGGGTCAGGTTTCCTGGGGTGGGTGGGATCATCGGTGGCCGGCTGAGAATCTGATTCGGCAGGAGCGTCAGCGATACGTCGGATCGAGCGATGCATGTTTCATCGTGGAGCTCACTGAGTGGGATAAGAACGTGCCGCCGGAATGGGATAAGCCTGGCGATCGGGGCAATCAGCCGGACGCCTATTGGGGTCAGCACTATCATAACGGGATCAATCGGCAAGTGAATGTGATTTGGAGGGGTGAGTGAGAACGCTTAGGTTTTGGATATTTAACCATTTTGTCAGATATACCAACGGCGATCCGGTCGTTTCGTGGCTGTGGTGGCCAATCGGTCTTCTCATGTTCTTCGCTCGCATTCCAAATACCGGGACCTTTGTTGGTAAAGGATATCGGATTGATCAAGTAGATACTTGGGGGACTAAAAGTGAATCAGCAAATTAAGATTCTGATCGGGACGCCGTGTGCTCAAGGCCAGCTCTCGGTCCAGTACTTGATGAGTCTGATGGATGTGTACCGTCAGCAGACCATGATAAAACACTCGATATTCGTTCGCGATAATCTCCGGGCCGCGAAGAATGCTGGTCTCATCAATGAGCAGAATGCGAAGCAATTGGCGGATCTTGAAGCCGCAAACCTGATCAATGTCGAGCTTGGCATTTATACGCTCTCCAGTGAGTCGTTACTGACACGCGGACGAAACCATATTGCAGCCGTCGCGCTTCGCCAGGGCTGGGACAAGCTTTTCTTTATCGATGCGGATGCGAGTTTCAATTTTCAGCAATTCATGTCTGTGGCCTTATCGCCCTATGATTTAACGGCCGGCGCATGCCCGCTCAAGTGTTTCCCGATAAATCTTAACTATTTGCCATTTCAAAAAGACGAGCACTACTATCGGGACCGGATTCGGTCCGTGGATTCTTTTCTCAAGATGAAAGAAGGTCACGGCGCCAAGTATGTGCCGGTCGCCTACATTGGCACGGCGTTCATGTGCATCAGTCGCAAACTACTCTTAGCCGCGGCTGAGAATGAGGATGAGTATCAATACCCTAATCCGCAAACAGGGCACTTACATACGCATTGGAACATGTTCAACACGGTTCCGATGCATGGCAAATTTATGAGTGAGGATTGGTACTTCTGTGAGCGGTCGCGCCAGCTCGGCTATCCAGTGATGATGGATACAGATGTGATCATCGAGCATGTCGGCACGCATGTCTTTTCAGCGCACCAAGCTTATATCAAGCACATCACCACACCGGGGGTGGCGTCATGACTGGGCTTTTACTGCTACCAACACTGAACCGGATTGAACTACTGAAGCGGTTTCTTTCGAGCTATGAAGAAACGAAAGCTGAGATTCCTGTGTGGATCCTGGTGGACCGGAAAGACTATGAGACCCATAAAGAGGCGTATGACGAGATCTACGACAAGACACCGCCGCATATTCGGCTTTACGACACGAAAGATTTCGTGTCCATGGGCGACAAGGTCCGGTTCTGCTTTGGCGATGTGAAAGATGGCGGCTTCAAATGGGTTGGACTTTTAAACGACGACCACGTATGCATTACGCCGGAATGGGATAAAAAAACCGAGGCGCTGATCGATGGTAAAAATATCGTATCTACAAATGACGGCAGTTGGAATTTTGGTCTTACTGTCGTTGGTCTTACCGCTTGGAGTATGCCTATACTCGACGTGGCTGGATTTCCGATCTTTCCTCAAGGGATTGATCACTGGTTCATAGACAACGTTTGGAAAGCGATCGGAGATGCGACCGGGTGCTGGCACGTGACGGCGAAGATAAACATTGAGCATCGACACGTCTTTTGTCGCAAGATGGAGCCGGACGATACTTACAAAATCTCGCAGAACCCAGGGAGGGCTCAAGCCGGGGCTCAGGCATTTGATAAGTTCCTTCGCGAAGAGTTTGAAGGCGTCTCTAAGAGGATTATGGAACTCCGCAAAGACGAAAAAGCGAGCCAGGCATTCACATGATAAAAATTTTATTTCAAGGTCGAACGATCGACGAAGCGCATACGCAGATCAAGGAGTACGCTCATAACCATCTCAAAATGCAGCTCATTATGAAGCGTGGTCCAGGTCGCCCTAAGATGACTCCCGAAGCGCATTTGGGTCTGGTGGAGGTTCCGACCCTTTTGGAGCTTCAGGAATTACTAAAACAGCTCTATTCAAAATTGGGATTAGTAGGCGTTCAAGAGTTGCTTACGCAGTTTCACGTTTCATCGCTTAGCGATTTGCCCATTACGAGCTACGTAGACTTTAAGCGAATCGCACTAGACAAGATTAAACAACCACGAGAGGAGAAATCATGGTGACAAGAATTTATTTCGTTTCGAGCGACACAGAAAAACGCCTTATCGAGGCTACGTCAGGGCCCCAGGCGGTTAGGCACTGCGTGAAGAATAAATATCACGTAAAGCCTGCGACCCCTAAGGAGGTCGCTCAGTTTTTGGCAAGCGGTGTGGCGGTTGAAAAAGCCAATGACTCCGCGGTTGATCAGTCCGAACCCTTTGGCGATTGAGTCCCAAGCGTAAAGACTTTTACCGTGATCTTTCCCTGGCCTTTTTTCGCCTTTTCCCACTTAAAAACCGGTGATCCAATAATGCTGGGCTTGTCGTCACGGATGACGCGGGCCCGAACTAGCCCATCAATGACGTGTTTGAACGAAGAAGCGAGATTATCGAAGTCACATTCCCTTGAAGAATGCCGCGTCAATTCTAGACGAGCCATAAGTAAATCTAATTCAGCCACCTTATGAAGCACGCAGCAGTGCCAGACCAGTGCGATCCAGCGCTTAGCTATATTCGATTTCACAGCCCAATGTTTTCGCCCAATCTCGTTAATGGTCGGCGGAAGGGATTTGATCTCAAACTCACACAGCAGTTTTAACGCGTTTATAGGCCCGTCTTGAAGTTTTTGCATGGTTTAAGCGTAGCAGGTCCGTAAAAGCCATCTCAAGGGCCTTATAACGCTTTAAAATGAGTTTCAGCTTTTCGGCTTCGACAATGACTGGGCCAGACTTACTGATGAGGTAAAGATCCAGGTTTTGGAGGATGATCTCTGCTTCCATGCGTTAAATCTACGATAGTTCGTAAAAAAGGAAAGGGGAACTTGACAAAGTCTCGTTCCCCTTTTGCGATGAATTGACCAAAAAACGCCGCTTGGGACTCACACTGCCCGAACCGGGGCAAAATCTCAAGCGGCATTTTTGGTCAAACGAAATTATTTATCGGACCGTTAAACGCACCACCCTATTTAGGGGCAGAGGGGGACAGGTGGCGGCACGCGAAGGCGAACATCACTCGGAGTCGAGCCAATAAGTTCCGAGCGGAAGGCCGGCAAATAGTTTTTTGACATAGGGCAGCCTGAAACTTCAAAATAAGGGCTGCTTAAGACAACCAAAGCGCTAGGAATGTGCCTGGACATAGTCGCCGTATGCCCAAAACAGTCGGCCTTGCGGCCGAGTGCCCACGAGTGTGGGCTTTCGAGCGAACCTCCTGTTCGCTCGATCCGAAAGGGATCCCACATGGATGAGTTGCAAAATCACATCGAAGAATGGATCCACCGGTTGAGCGTTCCCGAAGCGAAGCTTGGCGGGTTTAAGACGTGCCCATACGCAAAGCAAGCGTCGTTTGTGATCTTTCCCTTCGCCACCTCTTCAACGATCGAAGAGTTTATGCTTGAGTCCGTGGGTGAATTCAGAGCATCGGGTAAAGAAGTTGGAATCTGCGTCGATGTACATGGTTCCCTCGGGGCTCAGGAGTTAAAAGAGCGAACTGCAAAATTGAATGCGGAATACATGAAAACGAACATCGTGCTCCTTGATGACCATCCCGATACGACGTTTGAGATCAATGGGCATCGGACGACGAATGGAAAATATCCACTTGTCATCATCCAGTGGTTGGATGAGCTTGAGAGGAGATCCCGGGAGCTTGATAAGGTCGGGTACTACAGCGCATGGAGTGAGAAGGCGCTAAACGAAGTTGTGAGATGGAGATACAAGGATGGAGAAGTCGGAAGCGATTAACGAGATATTTGCGAACCTGTCGAAAGCACAAGGAAAGATAAAGCCCGCAAAGCTTGACTGTTTTAACCCGTTTCACAAATCGAAATACGCATCGCTTGAATCAGTACAAAACGCGTACAAAGACGCTCTCTCTGAACATGGACTTTCCGTGATCCAGTTGGTTGAGGGTGCTGAGAACAATCGCTACGTCATCAAGACCGTGCTCGGTCACACCTCAGGGCAGTGGATCTCGAATACTTTCCCGCTCATCTTATCGAAAGAGGATATGCAGGGGCTTGGATCGGCGATCTCTTATGCCCGTAGACAAGCGATCTCAGCGATGCTCGGGATTGTGGACGGCGAGGATGATCAAGGAACGGGAGCTGCTCGCACTGAAGCGAATAAAGCTTATTCCAAGAAGGTTGAAGAGACGAAAGCTGCGATCGCCAGTGCCCCACCGATCAAAGAAGATATTTACGTCAAAGCGCAGAAGTCGCCTAACGGTGGAGTCAATGTGACGAACTATGTGAAGGCTCAGAAGGAAGCTGAAAAGGAACAGCGCTTTGCTCCTCCTAGTGACGCCGTTCCTACTATGGATGAGGCTTTCCCGCCGCTTGACGATGCTAAGCTTTTTGATGTTGAAAACTACAAACTGGAATTCGGGAAAGATGGCGGAAAGACTCTCAAAGAGCTCGGCCCCGGATACGTCAAACATAAGCTCGAATGGGTAGAGAAAGACTGTAAACCACCACTGAATCCGCCAATGGCTCGGTTTCGTGATTATGCGAAGCTTTTCCTCGCAGCTCAGCCCCAGGCTTAAATCAGCGTTAAAAGCCTTTCCGCTCTCGCCTGCCAACCCTTCTGATAGATCACATCCCTCGGATAACGAATCAGAATCGCTTTATAGCCTTCCCACACTAATCCCTCGAATGTCCTGATGAACGCAGCTCTCGCGCACTGGTTGATAGCTGCAAGCGTTTTAGGGCCCACTCTGCCGTCAGTCAGGAGATCCTCATGCCCGAGTTGAACGCAGGTTCTTTGCGCGTAATTGGCGCAAATCCTGACACCTCTGTTCACAGCCGTGTCAAAGATCGCCGTTGCAATGTTTTGATCGGTGACGTCGTCGAGCTTTAACGCTTTCCAATAAAGCTCCTGGTAGATCGGCACCACGGATTCTTTCGTAAGTGCTTTGATCTGTTCGTCAGTGATCTGATTGACGGGTACGCCCTGATATTCCGCCAGGTCATCTTTGACTATCCCAAAGTTCGTTAACCCACCATCATCCAGCGTTAGACCGCCTTCGTTCTCGAGCAAATACGGCATGGAATCTTCAATCTTTGCCATCTGGGTCCTTCTTGGTTAGATCTTTGGGCCAGCTAATGGGCTCTCTGAGATCGAAAAATAAATGTCCAACGAGCACACCGGCAAGAAACGGGATCCACGGGTGATACCAATTCCATCTGATAATCACCGCCGATTCAGTGGTTGGATTGCCATGAGCGTAAAAGGTGTAAAAGTCCCAGGCGATCCAGATCACCACTGACGCAAAGATTAGCCACTGCGTGATTCCCCACTTATTCATAAAAACCACGCCCACCAATAATACCACCAGTGCATTCCCATTTTCTTCATCTCACCCACCGCGGCCTGTTTGCTCCAACCTTGCGTGACCATGCGATATTTCGCGCAGACCATTCCCGTGCGGTCCACTCCATCACGGCAGTGGACGTAAATCCCATCTTCACTAACCTGCGCGAGGAAAGTTGCCGCTCGGTAAAGATCATGGCGCGTGGGAGCCTCAATAAAACTAAACGGTAGGCCATAAAAACGAACACCCATGGAAGTAGCCTTTCCCCGTTCATCCGATATCTTCCCGTCGTGCAAAATACCAGTTTCAAGATCCAAATCATATCGGACCCCGAGAGCTTTAAGCTCCGTCCAGTCCGCATCGCTTGGCTCTGGCCCGCGATAGATCTTTCGGTGAACCAAACTGATCATTGGGTTTCCTTCGCTTTCCTGACTAGAGCGTCTTGATAGTCTTGGATCCTTCTCCAGACGTCGGTTGGAACGAGATACACATCGTGAAGTTCAGTGAGATCTTTCGGTTCGCATGCCGTGCCTGATTTGAGATCTGAGCAGATGGCGATATCTCCAAATCGACGATAAATCCGCCCTTCTGGCGGAGTGGGGAGAGGGGCACAGGCTTCAAGGCTGACGGCCCATACGCTCAGCAGTCTTATTAAGAGCCGCCTGGGCATCACTTGCGGTTTTAGCTTGTTCATTGGCTTGTTCAATCCCAGTATTCGTCGCTTTATCGATCGATTCTTTCACAGTCTTTGAAATCAAAGCATTAAGCACGTTAAGACCCGCTTCAATAACGCCAGATGCTTGAACCGAGGGCAGCCCTCCGATAATCTCGGAGAGCGCAAAAAGAACCGTCGCAATCATTCCCCAGTTCGTCTGAATAAACGTCCACACCTCTGTCATGCTGCCGCCTCGATCGCACTCACCGTGAAGTTAAAGAGCGCGAAGCTGCCATTGGCATGAACGGAGGCGATCTTGATCTGCGGCGCGCTTAAATCAAGGACTGTAACTCCCGAGATCATAAATCCATTGCTGTTTATGGACACATTCGCATACGCCATAAGTCCCACGATGTTCGTGATTGTGATCGAGACGCCCGAATAATTGAGCGTCTCGCCAACCTTTACATTTCCGGATAAAAGGAGCGCCGGATCCACTTTCTCAGCGAAACTCTTTTGAAGCGTCGCGGTCCCAAAGATCGGATGATACTGTAGGTTGAGATCGCCCGCGATATTTCCCTCTCGATCATAGTTATAATCAAAGGTCCCGCCGGCGATGAGTCCAATGGACTGAATATTTAGTCTCATATTTTCCCCTTAGATTGGCACAATGATTTCGCAAGCAGCAGTCAGTGTTGCGTCTACTGTGCTTTGCGAAAGGTTTTGCGTGCAGCCGCACGCCGCCGGGATCTGCGTTGAAAGGAGTCCGAAGACGCTACCGATCGCAAGTGGGCAGGCGACGTTTCCGACGATCCCGCGGGGAATGAGTTTTCCCGCCTTGACCTGCGCTTTTTGCGCTTCGATCTGCGCCGTCGTGACCGCACTAATTCCGGACACTCCGCATAGATTGGCTGCCCCCAAGGCTTGCTGAAATGCTGCTCCACACGCTGTGCCCGTGGCTGTCCCGGCACATTGGGCCACCACCGCGGCTCCAAAATCATTCATAATCGCTGTTTCAACCGGACACACGACGCCAGCCACAACAGTCAGAATCGGAGGTGGTGAAGATGGTGGAGTTGAAGTTGAGCTATTAGTACAAGCTCCGAGCCCTACGCTTAAGATCGCTAGAAAAGATAAAATGCGCATAATTCCCCCTTTAAATTTGTTCAATTAAACTTTATTTGTGCCAACCATTAATACTCAATACAAAATACGCCAAAGCACCGATTATGGCGACGAATAGCATACCAAAAGTCCAGCGGCCGAATTCGGTGTAGCGCTCATCTAGCCATTCCTTAAGGCCTTCTTTCATGGCCTGTTTCATTTCATCTTTGGTTAATGCCATCTTTCAAAAGTACTCCGTAACGATGATCGTTCCAGTCCCACCAGCGCCGCCGGCATTGCCACCCGTGCCGGCCCCGCCGCCGGCCCCTTTATCACCAACGGCGTAGACAAAACTAGTACCCGAATTAGAGATAAAGCCACGGACATAACCACCAGAGGCGCCACTACCGCCTGGCTGAAATGTCGTACCGCCGCCGGCCCCGCCGCCGCCAGACCCCTGTCCTGCCGAGGCGTTCCCACCGACCCCGCCGCCATTTGTGCCGCCAAATCCAGGCCCTCCAAATACTGATGGTGCGCCGTCTGGCCCATATTGATTCAAAGCTGATCCGGCATTGATATCTTGTCCAACAGTTCCGGAAAGATTTAAATATCCGCCAGAGCTAGTCCCGGCATTACCGCCGGCCCCGCCCCCTGCTCCTGCTGTGCCGGCCCCACCGCCGCCTCCCGATAATCCTGAAAATGTTGAATTGCCGCCTTGGCCACCATTTCCAGACCCCGTACCAGATCCACCGCCACCACCACCGCCACCCAGTGCTTCCACATGCAGATAAAGCGTATTAGAGCTAAACACGAACGTTCCACTGCTGGAAAGTACTGTGACCTTGGGGACTTTTCTCATGTGCTCGACATGTATATTTGTACCGTCACTGATCAAAGTCGCGGATTCATACTGGTTAGATAAAATAATAGACGAATTATCAATCGTGCATGCGGATCCTTGGATGACAATGTTTCCCGGTGTCGCATCCGTTTTGCTATAAGTAATCCTTTTCTTGCCAATGCTTGCGGCAATGAATGTCGGATATCCGGAACTTGATACGAAAATCACGTCATTAGCTGGCGTGCCAGCCGCAAGCGACTGGATTGCAAGACTTGTCTGCGCAAGTGGATAGTTATTCGTTACCCAGCTCGGTATTCCACTCGATGCAGTCATTATCTGACCAGCAGTTCCTACCGGAAGTCGCGCCAGTGCGGCGCTTGCACCGGATCCATAAATCATATCGCCCGATGACGTCATTGGACTCGTTAGCACTGAAGTCCATGTCATTGAAGTCGAACTGCCACCTTGCGACGTCAATACTTGGCCCGCACTTCCAGCGCTAATGGGTAAATTAAAACTCCACGGCGAGAGCGTGCCTAGATTTTGTACGGTGACATACCCTCCGCCAGAGCCTGCATTGGCAAAATTTAAGGCCGATGGAGATCCAGTCCCGTTAACGCCTAAATTTGGAGTTAGTGTCCAATTAGGGAAAATGCTGGTCCCCTGCAAAAAGGCACCATTTGGCCCTGCACTGATTTGCGCTATTCCACCTGTGGTTCCACCCATGAGTAACAAAAATTGGGTTAAACCATAAAAAGATGATCCGGCCCCAAGATTCAGCCCTTGTACGCCTATAGGAACCGTATTTGGGATTAGACCGCGATTATCCCATTGCCCAGCGACTGAACCATTGTTGTAGCATATGAAATCCGCGGCTCCTCCAGGAAGCACGCTGTTTAATAAATTTCCGCTACCGTCATTCACCACCACACTGGAATTGGTGTTGTTGTTGAATTGGAATACTTGACCTTGAGCTAACGTATTTGCGGCCGGTAGTTGATAGGTTTGTCCACTACTTCCGTTGATTATCTGCACTCGAGTAGAAGCGGCCGTAAGGATCGTGGATGATCCAACCGCGGCGGCGGTGGTCACTGCGGAAATCATATTGTTTGCGGCAGTATTACCATTCGCGTCTCGAGATAAAATATTTCCCGTGAGCCCAACCGCCGAATAACCAAGCCAAGACGGTGCGGAAGATCCGTTCCCAATCAAGACCGTAGAAGAAGGCCCGCACCCTGTTGCTGATAAGGCGTTTGCTGAAGACGCATAAATAATGCCGTATTGCGGATACGAGCTCCCTGTCCCAGTTCCGCCATTTGCGGTGGCCAAAATGCCGGAGATAGCTCCAGCCGAAACCGTACCGGATCCGATCGGGACTGAACCCCAGGTGGGCGTTCCCAATCCACCGGATAAAAGAGCTTGCCCTGCGGTTCCCGCGGCAGTTGTCGCCATGGCGGATGAATTCGCCGCATAAACAATTCCGCCTTGTGTGAGACTTAATCCCTGTCCAGTCCCGCCGAATGGCACTGCCAAAATGCTTGTTCCTGGCGTAGGCGAGCCAAAGGCCCATCCCGTAGCCCCACTATTTAAAATCAGCGGGGATCCGCCTTGTAGCGGCAGCATCATGGCCGCCGGCAAAACGCTTGAAAAGTTCACGCTGTTGACCGGACCTATGCCGTCCGGGATCTGCACGCAAAGCGCAAGCCTGTCCTGCACCCGCTGAACCAGCGCAGTCAAATAATCCATCTGCTGAACCAGGCTTAAGGAATTGACTGGCTGATTCTGAAGCTGAACGAAATTTTGGACCGGCGATGGATCCCGGATAATAACCATTTCCCAGCCCACGGGAAATGCGGAATTCATGATGACGCTGCCGCCGTTATTGTAAGCGCCAAGACCATTTTGCACGCCTGAGATCGTGTAATTCGTGCTGAGCGCCTGGGGCTGGATAATGCCTGATCCGGTCGCGAAGGCATAAACCTTAAGATCATTTTGGTTGAAAAAATAATAGGGGAACGAAAAGACCGTGGAGGATCCATCGGCTGCGTAGTCCACTCTATTTACCAGGCTTGAGAGTCCCATCACTTGCCCCCATTAACATTTTTCATCTGTTCCGCAAACTTGTCCATAATGTCGTTCCCGTGTCTAGCCGCACTGATAATCTGATAATTTAATCCATCGATTAATTGGCGCTTCACAACCGGCGCAAGGTCTGGCTTGTTCGGAGAAACCACAGATGCAGGAGCCGCCTGAATTTTCAAGATCGCGCTCATCATGGTCCTGATGCCCTGCTGTAACTGAGGAATTTTATAACCTTCAGTCGCATATCTGGTTTGAAGATCGCGAGCCGTTTGCATATCGCCTTGGGCCGTGGCGGCCTTAATGGATCCCTGGACCTGATTGGCGAGCTCCTGGCGGTCCATGAAATCCTGCACTGGCTGAGATTCGATATCGTGTCTCACCAGAAACTCTTTCACAAACGGTGTATCACCCCAAGTCATCTCTGGTCTCGGCGGTGTTGGCACGACTTTACCCATTGCCGTATCTATCGCTGAAAGTAAATATTTGCCGGATCCGCCGGTGTAAGCCTTGATGTAATTCTCGATTACGATGGGAGACGCGAGCTTCGCGTCCTTTGGCCCAATATCTCTGATCAGAGGAACATAGGAGATGTAGTGGCCAAGCATTTTCGCAAAATTGGACGTGTACAGTGTGTACTGCATCTCGGGAAGCTTATTTCGCTCCATCTCGGAGCGGACGAGCTGGCGGCCACCAAAGAAATCCCGGTTGGACATTTGCTCTAAGACTGGTTCCATGGCTGTTGGAATAGGATTTGCCAACATCTTTTCGCCAACATTCGCTAAGAACTTGGCGAAGTGTTCCGGATCGCCATTTCGATAATCACGCATCATCTCTTCAAATGAAGAACCAAAGAGCATCCCATTGGCAAAAGGCTTTGGAACGCGAAAGACGTAGCCATCATTCACCTGATAGGAGCCATCGTCCTTTTGCCTGACTTCATCCGGGTAGGCAGCTTTCTGACTCATCGCCTCGGCGAGCGTCGCATCCCGCCAGTTAGAAATATGAAAGTTCCAGTAGTTCCACTTAAGCCAATCCGGAAGCTCACCAATCCGCTTATCATCAGCCTGCGCTAGTCCCAGCATGATCGACGGGACAGTGATATAACCAATATTTCGAGCAAGGACGCTTAAGCGCTTGTCCGGATCACTGAGCGCGCCAAGTAGCTGAAATTCACCTTGATAGTGGGCTTTGAAAAAGGCTGTGGTGGCCTGAAGCGCGGATCTTTTAAGCCCTTCTTTCTGGAAATCCGCAAGGACGTCTCTGGAGTTTAAAAGTGCTTCATCAAATGTTCCGCCTTTTGCCAGTGTATTTTTGGCTTCAGCAAACCTGATCATGTTGTCATTGGCCATGATAAAGGCATGGGAAAAGTTTAGAACGTTATCAAGCCTGTTCCAGGCCCAATCCACAAATGGCATTTTCTTATCCATGCGCTGGATAGAATCGGTAAAATAATCCGACGTATTCCGCTCAGCCATCGAATGAACAAAGGCGCCGTTCAGCGCAAGCTTATCCCAAAGCGCCTTATCCGCATCGCTTGTCATAAGCCCAGTTGCTGTCTTGGCGAGATCGAATGGCGCAAGATCTGTTCCAGACATTACGATACCTTGCTGGAGGTTTCTGATCGAATGTCGGCCAAAGAAGAAGGTCAATGGGTTTTGGATCGTGCCGGCCCTTAAAGCCATGGCAGCCGTTCGAAACATTCTCGTGAACATGCCCATGGCCTGCGGATTTTCGGAATAGGAATTGAGCACATCGGCGAGGCCTTGGTCCACCTTCCTAGTCTGGAAATCACCATTGTCTCGGAACGAAATCACACCTGGCGCGTTCAACTCTGGATCTCGTCGAAAGACATTGAATCCATCGACCAAACCTGGACTCACATCCCAGCCCTGCTTTTCCAGTGCTCTCGACAATTCATCTGGCTGAACGTTTGTGACTCTCGTTCTCGTCGGTCCTTTGCCAATAAACTGATCGGCATTTTCTGACGATTCAAGATCTCCCACAGTTTTTCGGATCAGTTCATTTCGGTCGGCCGCGCGGATCAAGATTTCGGTGTTTTTGTAGATCGAATCAATCGGATCTACGAGCTTCATATCTGTGACGCTGCCGATGCGCTTTAGCGAATTACCGCTGCCAGCTTTGGCGCCTGTCACATCATCGGCTTCGACGACCTTATGGAGCGGCAGGTAATATTGATTCTTTGATACCATCGCATCGTATTGCGCGTCTGATAAAAGACTTTTGTCTCTAGCGTATGCTATTTGTTTATTCTGAAAATCAACGAAGCGCTTAACATATGGCTCATACTTTTCTTGGCCGGCATCGAAGATTTGTTGATCGTTCTCGCGGCTACCTGGCTGCTCAATGCCGCGTTTGTCGAGCTCTAGGTTGTGGGCGGCCACCCACCAATATTTAAGATTGTTCAAAGACTTATCGCCGCTAGCGCTCACATAATCCTTGATGATGTGCATGGCGGTTTCTCCGCCATCGGCACTATTGTCCTTGCCATTGAGCGTGCTGCCGGTGACCGTGTCACTCTTTTGATCCCATTTGCCTAAGACATTCTCGATTTTGAAATTCACATCGGCAAATGTCCTGGCCAGCAGATATCCAGTCGTCGAAAGATCGTTTTGTCCCGAGGCTTTGAGGATGCGGGCGATCTGCGCGGTCTTATCAAACGTGTTGACGTAAAAAGAAAGAAAGCCTTGCTTACCTTTTTCAATTAGGGATTCGTCGCTTTCTTCTTTAGGCTCCGCAAAGCGAGTTGCCATCTCTTTTCGCGGCTCTTCCGGCAGCTCCCAGCCAGGCTTAACGGTCTGATCCGGTGGTTCGCCGCCACCGCCGGCTTGCGTTTGTTTCTCTTGGCCTTCTGGCGGATTATCCGAAAGAAGCTCACCCAATGCCGTAGGATCTTTTTTGACAGCATCAATCACATCCGCGGGCTTCACTCCAGTTCTGATGTATGCATCCACGAGTTTATCGTGAGCATCCGAAGCGTTATCAAAAGCCCGGCCGCCGGCCGCGGTGACTGCGTGAAGTCCACCAATAGCGATCGCGCCGTTTTCGAAATCCTTGAGATTCGGCAAATGGCCCTCAAGGCCCTGAGAGACTAAGCTTTGAGCCGCAGCTTCTGCCGCGATCCTCGTTGGCGCACCCGTTAGAGATTTGATGATGGGCGATCCAAACGCATTCAAAGCCTTAAAGTTCCCGGCTGTTGCCTCAGTTGCGACGCCCGTGGCGGCGCCTTTGATCGCTTCCCACGTGGCTGAAGCGGCCCGGTTCGCGAAGTCACCGGCGTCCTGGATGTCACCCTTTTCGTAATGATCCATGAGCATTTTTCGAAGGGCTGCTGGCGCCGCAAACGCTCCCGCCGCTGTTCCAAGTCCCGGACCACCGAGAGCGGTTCCGGCCGTGGCACCGGCGAACATCGCCGGGAGATCGCCAACGGTCTGCGCGGCGGTATAAGCGAAATTGCTTAAAAGACCGGCGTCTGGGGAGAGCTCCATATCCGGCTTTTTACCTCGCGAGAAAAGCGGGCCAAATCCATGCTGCCATCCAGCTTCCATTGCCGAGATCATGTCCTTAGCCTCAACAGGCTTACTTGCATCGATTTGTGGCACTGGAAAAGATGGCGCCTGAGCACCATCACTATTGGGGCTTGGACTTTGTAGGCTCGCGAGATTTCCCTTCACGTGGTCCGTGACGTCTGAAAAATCCGGCGTTTTCTGCCCGAAATAAGCCCGGATCTCGTCAGGGGAATAGCCATTCTTAAGCGCCAGGTTTGCTCGCTGAGCCGTCCAATCCGCGATCTCTTGGTCACTTGCCCCTTGATTTCGCATCTGATTGATTTGGGCTAAGCCCGCAGCCATCTGATCAGCCATTATTGTGCCGCTTTTCTTCTCTTCATTTCCGCCGCCGCCGAAGCTTTGATCTTGTCCTCTAGAGCCTTCTGCTCGGGCGTCGTCTGAAAGATCTTCGCGGCCTGATCTTTCACGAAATCAAAATCATCGCTTGCCTCTTGCTGCCTAGATTTTGGAGGAGCCTTACCGTTATCCATACGGGCAAAGAAATCATCTATAGATTCATTTGGACTCTTCGCCTCAGGAACCGGGCTTGCTCCTTGGTTGAGGCCGAGCGCTTTCTTAACCCGATCTGTTCGCTGATAATCTAGCTGCTCACTCGGTGACATTGCATAGTTTGCTAGATTTTCAGGTGTGCCGAAATAATTCTGGCTCTTAGGATTAACCACGTCATGAGGATCGCCGCCATTTTGCCGAACCTGAACAGCCTTAGACACCAAATCAGAAATAAACTGATTAGAGTTAGAAACACCCTTTTCATCTAGTTGCCCCGTCAAATGATTATCGAAATTGATGTGATTATCTGCTTTTTGAATCAACTGCTTTGTCGCCATAAGCTGCATGAGCTGAACGCCAGTTGGATCCAAGGTCTTCGCAAAATCCTTAAAGTCTTTTTCGTTGATATCGCCATTTTGCGCATGGGGCAGAATATCTGAAAGCTCTGTGATTGGATTATCGGATCCGGGAAGCATGCGGCGATAAAGATCTGCTTTCACATATGGATTGCTATCATTTGATCGCTTCGCAAAGCGCTCTAAGGCTCCTTGCCAATGATCCGCTCGTTCGGCCGAGATTTTTCCACTGGTTACGTCCGAAGCTATTTGGGACGTCGTCATGGTGCCATCAACTATGCTGGCATAGTTTTTCTGCTCCCAGTTCTGATCTCGGACCCTTTGTTGTTCCTGCTGCAAATGATAATTATTCTCATAGTCCGCCTGCTGCCCACGTTGTATGGTTTTAATTTGGCCGAGAAGAGAGATCTTTTGCTCTGGCGACAAGTAGGCATCGAATTTATCGCTATCGAGCATCTGCCTGGCGTGAGTGGGATTATCTTTTGCCATCCCTAAAATCGCGTCTTGAGCCAGATTCGTACCAATCTCTTGAACAGCGCGCGCCCGCGACTTAGCTGGCAGAAGCCCAGAATCAACATAAGCGCTCGTCCCCTCGTGGACATGGCCTATGGCATCATCAAAAGAATTTGGATCATTGTAGACCGAATTACCTAGCCTATCGGATCCGACCTTCCAGCTCGCCTGGGCATTTGCGCCAGCAATCGCAGCACTCCCGATCGCCATTCTCTGCTGGATGGCCCCACGAAGTCTCGCTTGCTGTCGAACAAAGAAATTCTTTCCTTGCGGCGTCGATAGCTGGTCCTGCATATCATTGGTGGTTTGATCGTATTCATCAAGGAGCTTATCAGGATCAAGAGTTTGATTTTGTGTTTCCTGACTGATCCGCTCCATCCAGTTTGCGCGTTGATCCGCGAAATTGGCATACGTATCTGCCACATCCTGTTGGTACTGTCTTGCTTCGATCTTACTTCCGACGTCTGAAGCCTCTCGACCAATGCCTTCGATGGCACGCCCTGGCGCCGCGGCGAGTTCGATGTTGGGCGATATGTCGCCTACAGGTCCCGACTGTTCGGTTTGAGGTAGATATTCTTGTATTTCAGCCAAACTTCACCTCACGCAAACGCGGCAATCGCCACCATCGAACCAGCCGAACCTAAGAGCTGACCCACAGCTCCAAGTGTTCCGGACTGACTAGCTTCGCCTGCTTCAATGTTTTCGATGCTCGCTTGATTTTCATAATTCGTCGCTCTGATCTGCGCGCCGTAGAGAATATTTTGCCGATCTATTTCCGCATTAGCCGCGGATGCTCCAATGACCGACATAACGGATCCGGAAGTGGAATCGACACCGGATGCGCCATAAGAAGCCTTAGCCGCACCCAATGTGCGATTGGCCAAAATACTTTGGCGATAGGCATTGTATGAGCCCGCCTGGAGTGCCTGCCCGGCATATTGTGTTTGAAGACCAGCCTGGCGCTCGAGAATTGCGGCCTGATTATTCCCAGCCGTGATGTTTCCGTAGGCGCCGAGAACCCCGCCAAGCCCCGCAAATCCCATCGCTGGACTAAACCCGCCGCCGGAATCAGAGCCTGAAAGATTTAACTCATCCGAAGATGAATCATCTACTGGATCTACGCCGCCCATGCCACCTGGAAAAGAATCATCACCCATGTCTGGGAACGAATTCATACGTCAAACTCCTCAAAGAATCTCACCACGGCCTGCACCATTCCAGGAAGTCCTGAGCTTTGCTGAAAGCAAATGGTGTCGTCAAATCCGTAGGGCGACTCGATTCCATCGCGATGAATGCCATCGAAAAGAGGAACTGGATTATCCGCGTTCATCTGATCAGGTGTGTAGAATTCAGCCGGCAAAAGATTCATGAAATTTGGCCCGAAGCTAAAATCGCCGACGTTATGAAGCATGAAGGCTACGCGATTGCACCGCCTGGTGCTCGCTATAGACGTCCCTTGTGCGGAGCCATCCTTTGATCTTAGGAGCTGTCCTGAGCTTGGGTAGGGATATCCAATTTGAACTTTCGCGGCCGGCATCCCAAGATTCAAAACTCCAGCCGCGGTGACTGAGGAATTCGGCTGAATCATTCCATCGGCGATTATTCCCACTTGTTCTCCGGCCAACCAGGAAAGTCCTGAGATCGTGGTCACCATTGGCGCCATGCTACCGCCACCACCGTAAGCCGAACTTCCAAGAGGCGCGATAGCGTTTGTGGCAGGATCCAAAAGCAGAAGCGTGTTGAAGATTGGAAGTGTGCTCGCAACAATCCAGGATTGGTTATTAAGATATGCTGGCCCCGTGACTCCTTGAATTCTGACCATGGTGCCATTTGCGAATGAGCTATTAGCCATTGTGAATTGCGCGATCAATCCTGAGCCGGCGGTAATGTTCGAAATCGCTGTTGAATTGTAGTAAGTGATCCCGCAGTCAAAATGATACGCATCTTGAATCAGGGAATTATCATCATATGGCTTCGTCATGTATTCAATCGTTCCAAGCGTTGAGCCATTCATGTATCTTTGAACGACCATCCACATCTCATCGTACGTCGCATCGCTTGATGGAATGCTCGCAATGCTTGTCACTATAGGTGCTGCGCCGGTGGCATTGCTTCGGCCCCCGAGCTGATGTTGTGCCCAGCCAACCGTAAGAGCGAAATTCACGTCATCGCGGTTATAAGCAGCGCTTAGAAGTGCGCCATCGGATCTGACTGCCCAAACTTGAGGATGCGGTTCTTTCACATTCACAAGCTTGGTCACCTGAGGAAGAGTAAGAGACTCCGCGAGTTCTGAAAGATTGGTAGATCTGAAAGATCCTACTTGCCAGTAATACAGAAGTTCCCTGGTTTTTCTCCCGGCCCTTTGAATGTAGAGAACGGAATTATTTACCGGCAATGCGTCAGTATCATATGAGCCGTAATAGGTCACCTGGACAGCACTTATGTTCGTTGGCGTTAGGGCCGGCGTTTGCGTGTTTGCAGAGATCGCCCATTCAGAATTCGCAGTGCCAGCGAGAAGGCCTTGAGTAGTGGACTTCATCCATTTGATGGAGTTGAGATCTTGGCTACTCAGTGAAAACTGTAAGGCGTTGTTGTTATTGACCTGCTGATTTGAGCCAGAAGCGGAAAAGACTTCATAGTTTGAAGTCATGCTCGCATCAAATTGCTGCGGGATATTTGCGTGTCCTGCAAAGGTCAATCGATCTTGGTGAAGCGCCACGCATGACGGGAATTGATTGATCAAATTATAGCAGCCCATCTGCCACACGATGCTACTTGCATCGGTCCAAGGAGACTGGCTTTGGTTTTGATCTTCGATGAGATTTACCCAGTGAGCAGCGTTTACCGTTTGAATGTGAAATGAATACCTAATGCTATTGCTTCCGACGATGCCGATAGATCTTATGGAATTTTTTGACCTATTCCAGTCAGCCCATGAGCCGGTCGAATCCATCATGAAAAGCGCCGGATAAACCGTTGCGCTTCCCGTATACGCATTCGTAAACGTCGATTTTTGAAGATCAAATTGCGTGGCACCGACATACGTCACAGTCCAAAAAGAGCATGCAACAATCGTTGATGAGCCAAAACCTACGGGACAGCCGTTTGTGCCAATGTTATTGGCTTCGATCGTCCCATGCGCGTTTTCAATGACGACCTTAGTTCCGGTCGAGAAATTATGCGGCGTCGTTGTGGTGACTCGAATTAAGCCAGCGCCATTAGTAGCCATATTCGAACAAGTAAAACTAGGAGCTGTATGGAACGAAGGCCCGGTCCCCGTCACTATCGCTGATAGCTGAATCTGCGTGCTATCACCAATGGTTTGATAGCTATTCAGGGGCAGGTACGGTCCATCCGTGAATCCCACGGGCTTAAGCTGCCATTCGGTGCCGGAAAGCCTTTGGAGCTTATAAGGCGCGTAACTTGGATGCGTGAGAAAAAGTGTATCTTGCTTTTGGATCCATTTGATTTTAGCCACATCCTGAGCCGCATAAGGCGAAAAAAGTTCAAGAATAGAGCCGGCCGTTATACTTGAACTAACGATGGTCGCCGTCGTCTCGCCGGGTAATCCGCTAGGCGATATGCGATTTGCCCAAAATGAAAATTGCCCGTTTACAGTGTTGGCAAGGCTGAGATTGAAAAGACCAGTAATCGCATATTGAGTTACCGCGGTGATGATTTGGCCTTCGTTAGTGTAGAAGCGGATGTAATAATCACCAAATTCGAGAATGTAGTTTTGCGAGATAGAAAACTGAAATGGAATTATTACCGGCAAAGGAAGCGTTTGGAACTTGGTATATTCCGCGAATTTAGTGCCGGGCCTGCGAATAATTGGGCCTTGAACAATCGGAATGTAATTTTGGCACAGGAGCAGCCCTTGCTCATATCTCGGGTTATCGACACGCCCGAAAACGGATTTAGAGATTTGCCCGGCGTTAAAGCTCGCTTGGAGTTTTGATACCTTCGGCATCAGAACCTCGCGATGACAAAAGTGTCAGTCGGGGGCTGAATGGGCCTGCCTTCGAATGCGTTTCGCTGTTTCGCGATCTCTATTGCTGAATCATAGAGCTGAGAAATGTACTGGATCTTCGTATTTGACTGGGTGAGTTCCTCACAGGTCTCAAGCGCCAGGGCAGCCGAGAAAGCTTCGTCAAAGCAAGGGTCAAACATCGCTTCAGTTACGTTCATGGAGATATATCGAAGATTAAGCGGGCTGACTTGATTCGACGCGATCTGATTCCCTTCGATCTGCCAGTCAAGAATCGGTGAACCCGTGATAATTGGCGTGCCCGCCAGGATCTGATTTCCGGCCAATGTGCCGCCGCCGGCGACACCAAAGACTTGATCTGGCGGCGCAAGGCAAAGAAAATCCGGTGGCAGTGGATAGTAATACGATTTCCCAAATGGCGGCGTCACCGCGGATGCCGCAAGCTGTGCTCGAGCAATAGCGAAGTTCCAGTAATTTTTCCTGAGCTCGCTAAGAAGCACAGGGGTGTAGGCGCGGTTCATGGCGCGAGCACCTCTGGAATTTTCCTGAAGACTCCCTATCGGCTGATAGCCAAGTATCTGAAGCCCTCTATTCGCAATGGATGTTTGAGTAGTGGTCGCTGACAATCAACCACCTCACAGGTTATATGGCACCGGATAAAGGCCTGCGTTCACGCCGATGGTTGAACTAGCCGTCGTCGTGACCAAGCGGTAATCGCCAGGAGGCGCATCAAAAGTGAAGACCTGATCCGAAACGAATGAGCTCCCGATCGGCACCCAGTTGCTACCGTTTTGAAACTGAAGACTCAAGGTCCCGCCGTAAGCTAGAGCGTTTATGACGAGCGATGTTCGCCCGCCCACCCACTGCTGGACGCTGGAGATGGCACTTTGCCCGATCATGCTGGAATTTATGAGAACAACACCTGAGCGCATGGATTAGATTCCCACGTCGAATTGGCCAGAGGTATCGCGTTCTAAAAACTGTTCCAAAATTCTGAGCGCCTGGACAACTTCGGACTTCAAGGGCCCGCGGGTTTGCCCGCTATCTGTGATGTTGGATCCCAAATCCACAGTCAAGGCTACGATAAAGGAAGACTGAATCGCTGCGCCTACGCCTTCAACAACGTTCTCAAGATTTTGACCAGGACTTACGAGTAAAACTCTTGTCGCCATTTTTCCTCCAAAAAGGAATCGGGGGACATAAAGCCCCCCGAAATTCTAATACTGATACCGACACTTCAGGCCGACATAACCGGCTGCCTGTGTGGCAGTCCTTGTTACGAAGCCAATATCGAACGAAATTTCCGGATCCGCCGTAAAACCAAGAACGTTCCAAAGTGGAGTTTCTTGAAGCGGAATCAGATAGTTCGTCGAGCTGTTCGTGATCTCTGTGAGAGCATTGGCCGTATTGGCTTGCAATGCCGTCGCAAAGAAACTCGAACTAAGGATCGCACCTGAACTACCAGAGGCCAGAAAGTTCGCACCGCCCGTCGGAATCGATGTGGGATACCACACGGCCACATCAAGCTGCGTAGGACCGCCAGACCCAATGGCATCTGACTGCCAATAGAGCTGAGAAATCCTAGCGTTTGATGGAATCGAAATCAGACGATAGTACGAGT
>Ga0307476_10000525_pt1 | contig 28707 bp, 22 predicted proteins | sample atmos_gasesECM2C_2_FD_203314 | JGI IMG/M metagenome (GOLD analysis project Ga0307476, IMG submission 203314) | Hardwood forest soil microbial communities from Morgan-Monroe State Forest, Indiana, United States - atmos_gasesECM2C_05 | ecosystem: Environmental > Terrestrial > Soil > Temperate...
ATGCGAAGTTGAAACCGGGGTCGGTCTCCTCGACCGTAACCGTTACAGCCACTCCGCTGCTGAACGAGACCGATACGACCACCGGTTATGTGCTGGACCGCTTGGTGATCGACAATACTCCTCTGGGAACAGGGAGTTTCACACAACTCGCCATCCTGAGCCCGGGCGTAAATGCCGACCTGCTGAACACGGCCGGGACCAATGCGGGCTTCGGAAACCAGAGCATCTGGGCCAACGGCCAGCGCGATTCGAGCAACAGCTTTTCGTTCAATGGCGTCAATGCCAATAACATCTTCAACGGGAAGTCTTCCAGCCAGCTTACCTCGGGGCGGGTTGCGGTCAACGTCGGACAAGGCAGCAACGCTCAAACCGGCGAGATTCAGACCAGCACGTCCGTGTACGGTGCAATCGGTCAGGCTTTGCCGACTCCTCCGCCGGAAACCATCCAGGAACTCCACGTGAACTCGGCGATGTACGACGCATCGCAGGGTGCCAACAGTGGCGCGCACATTGAGGTGATGACCAGGTCCGGCGCCAACCAAATTCACGGAGGTGGCTGGGAGTACTATCAAACCGGAGGATGGAACGCAAATCCGTGGTTTAACAACGAGGCGGGGTTCCCGACGCCGGCGCTGCACCGCAATGTTTTTGGAGGGATGATCGGTGGACCCATCAAGCGGGACAAGCTTTTCTTTTTCGCCTCCTATCAGGGGCAGCGCGTTAAAGATCAACTGTTGGGGAATTCGCTGATCGCAGTCCCCGCTCCGTTCCAGAGCGGCTCCACACTGAGCGGCCCCGGACTGACGAGCGATCGTTCTGCGGCCGGGCTGGCAAACTTGGTTAATCAATCTTTTGGTGGGTGTTCGGCAGGCCCGTGTTCGGCGGCCAACATGGATCCCGTTGCCCTAAAGATCATGCAGCAGACCGCGCCCGGTGGCGGCTTCTTAGTTCCCAATGCCGCTTCAGATCCCAATCAACTCAGCACCCTCCAAAGCCTCTTTGCCGACGCCACGATTCAAGGGCCTCCGGCCGACTTCAGAGCAGACCAGGTGATCACGAATCTGGACTACAACTTCAGCGCCAAAGACCGTCTGGCGGGGAAGTACTATTATCAGAGAGACCCCAACACCAACACATTCTCCAATAGCGCCACGCTCGGCTTCCCGACAACGATGCATGCGGGAAGTCAAGTCGTATCCCTCGACAACACGACCGTTCTTAGTCCAAACCTGAGTTGGGAACAGCGCCTCGGATTTATCCGTGAAGTGGCCTACGCCGGCACCAGTCAGTTCCTCACGCCCTCGAGCGTTGGGATTAACCTCGCTGGGGATAATCAGTTCCCGGAAGTTAGTATCGCGAACATCGATGGCGCGGGCGACTCGCTTACGATCGGCCCTTCACAGTTCGCGAATGCCGGAATATTCCAGAACAATTTTGGCGGCAGCAGCAATCTTGGTTGGGTACATGGCCGGCACTCAATCCAGACCGGATTCAATTTCGATTACACCCAGCTCAACGTTACGAACAAAGATTCCGAGACGGCACGACTCAACTTTGCCAGCTTTGCGGGGTTCATGCAGGGGCAACTCTGCAGCTTTATTAACTCCTGCGGATTTTCCAACGGGCCGGCGGAAATGTTCTCCGGGATATCGAACCGGCACTTCCATTCGCGACAAGCCGGAGTTTATGTGCAGGACGATGTTCGACTGAAGCGGAACCTGAGCGTCGATCTCGGCTTACGCTGGGATTGGGACGGGCCACTGGTCGAGAAAAACGGGCTGCTGGCCAACTTTTACCCTAAAGATTATCAATACAACGTTGCTTCCGACTCGTTTGGAAATGGCGGTGATGCCATCGGTCTGGTGATCGCCGGAAACAACAAGGGGTTCGGTACGAAGGGCGTTAGCGACTCTACGCTCACAGGCCGGCAATGGGGGTTTGCTCCGCGCATCGGATTCGTATACAGCCCGACCTTCGTGAAGAATGTTGTCGTCCGAGCAGGTTTCGGGATGTACTACGACCGTGGCGAGTATTTTGCATATTTCTCGCAGCCGGCTGGGGGAGGAATCAGCGGACCCTTTGGCGTGACTATGTCCGAGCCGTTTGTGGTTCCGAATTTTGCCAATGGGAATACGGCCACATTTGCTGTTCCTTTTGGTACCGCCCCGCTGGCGCCGCCGCCCAACAACTTCTCTCAGGTGGTTTCCCTAATCCCGAACGCGAGTCAGATCGTTCAGAACACAACGCCTTTCTGCCTGGCGCAGACACCACAACAGTTCGGTTGCAGTGGTTTGTTTTTTGCGGGATATAACCCAGCGAATAAACTGCCTTACTCCGAGAACTGGACGCTCGATTTGCAGTGGCAGCCCTCGAATACCTGGGTTGCCACTCTTGGTTATGTTGGCAACCACGGGGTGCATGAGGTGATTCCACTGCCTTTCAATCAGGCGCAAATTGCCACTCCGAATCACGTTCTTCTTGCCGGAGGTCCTTTCCCGCAGCAATATTCGTACGGGTGGCAAACTCCGGGCCTCGCCGTCGAGGATCCTTCGATCGGAGGAATTCAGACGCTGGTCGCCGGTTTCTCCTCAGGAAATGCGTCGCTGCGAGCTCCCTTCATCGGATACGACCCCAATTCCACTTCCTACCAGGCCCGTGGAATTTCGAATTATGACGCTTTACAAGTTGGCCTGAACAAGCGGATGAGCCACGGCCTGCTGGTCACCGCTTCCTACACGTATTCTCATACCCTTGACGAGCAGAGCGGTTTGGGTTTGTTCTTTACCGGCAATGACCCGAATAATTTGAAGTCGGCATATGGGAACTCCGATTTCGATCGGACCCATGTCTTCTCCATTAGCTATCTGTATCAATTTCCGAAGCTGAGGGTGGCTAAAGGAGCGTTGAATTACGCCGTCAATGGATGGGGGATCAACGGCGTGACCACACTGCAAAGTGGCCAGCCGTACAGTGTGAACGACTTCAGCGGTGGCGCGGCCAGCATTTACTGGGGCGGTGGCAATGACTTCGTTACCAATCCGATTGTTCCGGTCGGCGGCGCCGGCTCGACCAGCAACAATCCGATCCTGCAAGGAACCACGGGTATCGACGCTCACAAACCAGTTCTAAATGTGAACGCGTTTGGCCCGCCTCCGCTGCTCAAACCGGGTGACCCCACCTACGGTGTCCCGCCATGTGATCCCACAACCGGGGCTTGCGACTACTTTGAAACACCCTACGCCTCGGGAGGCCGGAACATTTTCCGCGGGCCGTTTCAGAACCGATTTGATTTCGGAGTTTTCAAGGATTTCAAATTTAACGAACGTTTCTCACTTAAGTACGACGCTCAGTTCTTTAATATTTTCAATCACCCCAGCTTCGATGTACCCAGCAATAGCGTGGAATATGTGACTCATTTTCGTAACCCACCGATCTATGGTCCCCAGAATTCTGCGACAGGCGAACCAGCACCGTGCGTTCCCCTGCCCGTCGGCCCGAACACTCCGGCGGGTTCCGGCGCCTTCCAATGTCCGCCGGGCCTGCAGTTGGGTCAAATTCAGCACACCATTGGCAGCCCGCGGTTCATTCAGATGGCGCTCCATCTAACGTTCTAATCATGCTGGCGCGCTCTAGTCGAAACGGGGTGGCAAGCCTGTTGCTGGTCACCCTCTTTATCTTCCAGACGCCGGCCGCTTTGGCCTGGGGCAACGAGGGGCACATCTACGTAAATCGGGTTGCGGCGCAGAAGATTCCGGCCAGCATGCCGCGGTTTTTGCGGCGAGCCGTCGTCGAAATCGCATATCTTGGGCCTGAACCGGATCGCTGGCGGAATCCTGCGGAATTCGCGCTTAAGAACACGCAGGAACCAGACCATTTTATCGATCTGGAGCGAATTGACTGGCTCAATCCCCTGCCTCGCGGGCGTTACGAGTTTTATCGGAAACTTTACGAAAAGCGCGCCGCTACCGCCGACCACCCAGACGATTACCTCCCTGAACATGTTGGACTGCAGCCTTATATTGTGATGGAGATCTATGGACGACTGAAGGCAGGTTTTCGCGAGTACCGCAAACTCAAGGCTGCGCACGAACCTACCGCTTCAGTCGAACGCGCAATTGTTTTTTATGCGGGATGGCTGGGACACTACGTAGCGGATGGAGCTCAACCGCTTCATACGACCATCCAGTACAACGGCTGGGTGGGGCCAAATCCGCACGCCTACACGACGCAGCACGACATCCACGCGCAGTTTGAGACCGCCTATGTTGGGAAGAATATAGCCTCGAAGGATTTTGCCGCATTGGTGCACGCTCCCGAACGGGTGGAAGACCCCTTCGCCGGATACGTGGCATATCTCAGGCAATCAAACGGATTTGTAGAAGAAGTATACCGGCTTGAAAAAGCGGGCGGATTTCGCGAAAAAGGGTCAGCGGAGGCATCCGATTTCACTAATCACCGGTTGGCGGCAGGATCGCAAATGCTATTGAATCTCTGGTACACAGCTTGGCTGGAAAGCGCATTCGATGTGATCTCTTCCCACCCTGGCGCGTCCCTGCCGAACAACGAGTGAATCTCCTCCGTGGCGGCGCGCGGTGCTTTCCAACCGGCTGCTACAATCCGCACATGGCCGTCACATCCCAGCTGCCGGCTTTCGCCCGCACCGTCTTCCACGTCGATATGGACGCGTTCTTCGTCTCGGTGGAGGAGTTGTTCGATCCCTTGCTTAAAGGCAAAGCTGTGGTTGTCGGCGGACAACGCAACGAGCGTGGAGTGGTTTCGGCGGCGTCATATGCGGCGCGGAAGTTTGGCGTGTATTCCGCTATGCCGTTGCGAACCGCGGCAAAACTTTGTCCGCAGGCCATTTTTGTCGACGGTCACCCGGATCGCTACCGCGAGTGCTCGGAAAAAGTCTATAAAGTTCTGACTGGATTCTCGCCGCAGGTGGAGATGGCTTCCATTGACGAAGCCTACCTCGACATGACTGGGACGGCGCGATTGCTGGGGCCGCCGCTGAAGGCGGCGCACAAACTGCATCAGCGCATGAAGGAAGAAACAAATCTGAATTGCTCGATCGGTATCGGGTCGTCGCGTTTGATTGCGAAAGTTTCATCGGCGCAGGCGAAGCCCAATGGCGTGCTCTGGATTGTTCCGGGAGAAGAAGCAAAGTTCCTGGCCCCGCTCGATGTGCGTGAGATTCCCGGCGTCGGCAAGGTGATGGAGAGCAATCTGCACGCGTTTGGCATCAAGAAAGTGGGGGACCTGGCGCGACTGGAAGACTCCGAACTCGAGCAGAGGTTCGGCAAGTGGGGGCTGGCGCTCGCAGGCAAGGCGCGCGGAGAAGACGCGGGCGGATGGTTCGACACGGAAGTGGGCGCCGACGTTGCGGCAAAATCCATCAGCCACGAACACACGTACAACGAAGACACGGCGGACTTGAGCCAGCTCGAAGCTACGCTGATGCGTCTTAGCGAGATGGTAGGACGGCGCTTGCGGGAGGCAAATTTCTACGCAGGGACGATCCAACTTAAGCTGCGCTACAAAGATTTCACCACCATCACACGCGCGCATACCCTGGCAGCAGCAACACAGCTCGATGGCGAAATCTTTGAACAAATCCGCACGCTGTTCCGCAAGAACTGGAAGCCGGGAAGGGAAGTACGGTTGCTGGGCGTGCAGGCGTCGTCCTTCGAAGATCGTACCGACCAGATCAACCTGCTCGAAGGCGGCCGCCAGCAACGCTGGAAAGACGCCCTGGCCGCAGCCGATCGGCTGCGCGACAAGTACGGCGAATCAAGCGTAAAGCTAGCTGCGGGCATGCGTGGGACCTTCCGCGAACGGACACACGAGAATCCTGCGGGCTTGCCGGGAAAAACGAAGGACAACGGTTGAACCGGACCCGACTGTCGGCCCAGCCCCTTGTCACTTCTTTTTGAAAGTGAGTACAGCTCCAACTATGGATACCAAACGGTGGAAGAACCGCTATCGCCACTGTGCCTAAGGTCTGAAAAGAACTCCTAAACGGCGCGGACCTCGACAGATAGTCGGATGCACTCTTGAGCCGATCCAACTGGACCCACTTCTCGGCTGAAGTCTGAGCCTTTCCCGGAGCCAGCTCACCGTAACGGCGTTGCATAAGTGAAAGCGCCGCCAATCGTGCTTGATCCACCGCGATTCGGAGGTCGCGCTCGAAGCGCAGATAGACGAGGCTCCCGAACACAAACGAGAAGAATCCCGCGATGATAACCACGGCAGCGATAAATCTGAACATATCGCCTGTTAGGCTGCCAGAAAGTCTGTATGTGAAAGGGTAGGCGAATTTGTATGGGGCGGCCATCAAACTCATGACCAATATAAAAGCCCCAAACCAGAAAGCGAGGACGCGTTTAGCTATCGCTGAGCATGCAGAAACCGCCGGACTCGCCGCGGGATCGACGACGAAAAGATCGTCGCTGTGTTTTTTTAGGCTGTTGCTGAAGCACGTATAGAAGAGTCCAGTAAGTGTAGCTTGAGACGCCGTGAAATAGAGCCCAAAAAAACCTATTCCCCAAGTAAGCAAATGCAGCCCAGGAAATCGGCGCAGAAGGTAACAAGATAAGATCATGGCCAAGGTAGCCACACCTAGGCTCTTGAACGCAATCGTGAACCTATCGAATCCTCTCGTCATTTCCTCTCGAGCGCTGCGCGCAAAATCTTCGGACACGTTGGGAATAAGGAGGACCTCAACAAGCTCGGTAGTCGCGATCGACGTACTGCGTGCAAAAACGGTGACAATTCCGTAATAGACAGTCCCCCACCATGAAAGAATAATCAGTTCAGGAGAACTAGCCATCCACCTCCGCTGTGCCAACGGTATCAATGCATAGATGCACGCAACGAGAATGCCGTAGAAAATCGGCCCGAAGCCAGCCTTTGGGTCGGAATTGTCACCCCAGAAGCCGGTTCCAAAGAAGGGGCCCACAGTTCCCCACACAGCATCCCGAAGCTGTTGGTGTTCCGATTGGGGCTGAGCATAGATTCCTTGAGTGCTCATTTTTTCCCTGAGCATAGTAACACGCAATTGGTTGTTCCAGAAAAGAGGACGGCTGGGGACGATGGTTAGATTCTGCCGGAGTTCGGCACAGCATTCTGTTCGCAAAGTGCGAGCGTGGCCGAGAGCTTTTCGGTTCAGATCACAGACCGGCACCGCACACAAAACGCAGGCCGGGTATCCCGGAAGGTGATTCCGGATCCCGGCCGACGTCTTATTGCAACTTGTAGCTGAGTTCGTTAGTTGCCCGAGGGTGAGTTCGATGCCGTGGTTGGCGCTGCTGCTGGTGCAACCGCGCTGCCGTAGCGGCTCAACCGCGGGAAGAAGGGCGTGACTTCAAACGGCATTTTGTCGCGTACTGAAGTGATGGCGACGGGAGCCGTTTTTACCATTTCTGCTTTGTCATCCCATGGATTGATCTTGACGCGTCCGCCCAGCGGCAGTGCTGCAACCTGATCCAGCTTGGTGTTGTCGAGCGCCGGACCCTGCGTAGACAGAGCGTTCAAGCGCGTGATGCTGCCATTCTCGCCGAGCGAATTGCCAAGGTGAGTGGTTAACAGTGCATTGAGCTGAGTGGAGCGAGCCTGCAGCGCTTTCAGGAACAAGCCGACGTTGTCGAGCTTCTGCGCGTAAGGCGAATTCTTCAGCAGATCCACAGCCTTCTTGTCGGCCGCGGTTTCTTCTTCCGGAATGTGTTTAAAGCCCAGGTTCGCGTAGGTTGAATCGTCAGAGAACAGCATGCGGTCGTTGAACGCATACTTGCTGCCCAGGTTGTGCCCGAGCACGATGTGCGCCAGTTCGTGCGAGAGCACAGAAGCCAGGCTAGCCTCGTCGGGGAGCACGTCGATCAAACCCCGGCTGATGACGATGGTGTTGCCTACGCTGAAAGTTTCAAGCGGCGCGGTCAGCAGCACTCGAGTGCGCACCGGTCGCGGCAGGTCGATGTTGTTGGTGACCTCAAGATTGTTGACCACCGTCATAAGAATTCGATCGACGTCGCCCTCAGGGGCAAGCAAGCCCGCGCGTGTGAGTCGCTCGATGACGTTGTCTTCCGCCTGCTGCTGCCATTCGCGTTCGGCCTGCAGCGGTGAGGCATCCTGCGTGGTGGCGCTTTCATCCTTCACAGCGTCCACGCGAATCTGCGTGAGTTCGTCGTCCTTGTCACCCTTCTTGAGGTCGTAGCCCCAGATGCGCGTCTGCGCCTTGAAAGCCAGCTTGTTCTTCACGCCGGCGCTGAAGTCTCCTTCTTCGCTGTAGATGTAAGCTGGAACCCAGTAGCCTGGAATCAGGTTGAGGCGCCAGCTATCCATGTGGAAGAAGTAGGAATTCCGCGGCGCGGGAGCGTAGGTGCCGTTCAGCCGAACGATGTTGTAGTCCTGATCTTCGACCCATACGCGGCCCAGGAAGCGTCCTCTGCCGGCGGTCTTCTTTGGCGTGACATCGAAGACCAGGCAGCGAATATCGCCGAGAAATTCGCGGCGGATGTAATGAAACTCATAGTGCTCGCGATCAAAGTCGCTGCGGTCGGCATAAACCATCCAGGAGAAGCCCATGGGCTGATACTGCACCTTGAACAGTTTGTGGAAGCCGCCCATCAGGCGCGTCTCCATGCCCTTGTCCTGATCTTTCAGATAGTCTTTGCGGTCGACCGTTTCGCCCATGTCCATGCGGCCAAGAAAGTAGTGGTCTTCGCTGGGAACCGGACCAAGTTGCGGGTCGGCGCTCAGATTCTGAAGATAGGTTTCCACCACAGGTGTGCGAGTTGCCAGCGCCTTCATCAGGCCGTGCTCGCGGTCGATGAAGCGGTCCACAACCTGATCCATGGTCGTGGGCTGAGGCAACGCTGATGGAGTTGGCACCGGGGCCGTGCTCGTGGCCGACGCAGGCTGCACGGGTTGCGCAGGTTGTGCGGCTGCAGTCGCGGCTGGTTGCGCCACAGGTTGCGAATCCGACGATTGCTGAGCGGAGGCGCTCACCGAGACCAGCAGTGCGACAGTGAACATCCATTTCCAAGTACGCATGATTCTGTTCTCCAATTTCTTTCGAACGATGTTCCTTATTTCCGGGAACCAAAATTCTTCAAGCTGAAAATTCTTCAAGCTAAACTTTGCAAACCGCGCAAATCAGTACGCCAACTGAAACAACACATGGACCACTGCCGTCGAATCCGTTGGCTGGCCCATGCGCAGCGCGGGTTTAAAACGCATCTTGTTTGCGGCGGCGATTGCAGCTTCATCCAAACCATGACCGAGCCCGCGGACTACACGATTCACGTGCAGCGTTCCGTTGGCGTTGAACATAACTTCCAGGAGCACTTCGCCTTCGAGCTTCAGACTGCGAGCCTCGTCGGTATAAACCGGTTGCGGCTTAAAAGTGATCTCGACTGGAGTGGTTGCGGGACCCGCGTCGGCTTGCGCCAGCTTCGGACCGCTGTGAACCACTTGTTCGGCTCCGAACCCGCCGGTTGAAACTCCAGCTCCGGAGCTTCGTCCATCGCCTTTGCCGCCGTTCGCGATGCCGTTGCCGAAGTCGGCGCTGGCTACGGTTCCTTTAATACCTTTCGCGCCGCCCGATCCGTTTCCTTGTCCCGGACCCACAGGCATGTCAAAACCTCCAGCCTGCGCGGCGTAGAGCTTGGCGTTTGGCTTACCCTCGCCCTTCAATCCGTTGGGATCGCCGAAGCCTCCGGTCTGCACTTTCTGCACCGCCACGTTCACCGTAGGAGCGACGGAGCTGCCGGAGAAATCTCCGGTATGCAAGAGCTGCGGCCGTGCGCCGCCAGCCGCGAGCTTGATCTGCGGAGCGGCGAACTGATTCATCACAACTTTTGGCGCTTCCACCGGCTCAGGCGTGTGAACGCGATGAACTTCATGAGGCACAACTAATTTGGGAGTATCGAAAACCGGCGCCGGCGGCAGAAGCTTGGTTTTCAACTTCACCGGCTTCGGTTTGATTGGAGCCGGTTCCGGCTTCAATGCTGGCAGCGGAATTAATTCTGTAACGCGATATTGCTTGAGTTGCAGCCTGTCGGGAAATATAACTCCAAGATTTATAAGAAGAAGAAGCGCCAGCACCATGAAGGCGTAGCTGGTGGCCAGAGCACGCCTGTCGATCTTGCGTTCTGGCAGAATCCCGAGCTCAAAATTGCGTTGAGGCATAGCCATGCATCGACTCCAAAGGGGACCCAGCCGAGGGAGTGGACCGGGATTGGAGTTTTCACATTAAGTGAGAAAGGACAGGGGGTAAACGTGCCCACGGCTCTTGACCGAAGGTAACCAATGAAGAATGGTTACGGGAAGCAGCCCGAAACGGGCGCAAACCATGAGGGAACAGCCGCCTCGGATGTTCGGGGAGCGCAGCGACGCTCGTGTGGAACGGACACTCTTGTCCGTTGCCGTTGATCTTCGCTATCACAGGAGAAACCTCGACGACAAAACCTGGGACACGGGGCTCTTGACTCTTGCGCCGAATAGAAGCCCATAGCCTCCGCTTCGTTCCATGGTTGTGAGCGCAGTCATGGTAAGATTGTCTTACCATGCAAACCAAGGTTTCCACCCGGGGACAAGTCGTTCTTCCTGGCCCGCTACGCCGCCGGCTCGATATCCGCACCGGCGATAGTTTGGATGCGAATGTCAAGAACGGCCGCATCATCCTCACGCCCCGCTCCAAACGGCAACATCGAGTAAAGTTTGTCACCGACCCGGTCACCGGCCTGCCCGCCCTCAGTGCGGGACCGAACGCTCCGGCGTTAACCAGCAAGGAAGTGGAAGAGATACTGGAAAATTTCCCCGATTAGGCTCTCCCGGTTGTCTTAATATAGCTTCCTTAAGATGGTCTGCCTAAGACGATTTCCCTAAGATGGTCCGCCCCGCTTGATCTATCTGCTTGACATAAACGCCTTAGTCGCTCTGGGCTTCCTCAATCACGAGTTTCATACTCGTGTCGCCAATTGGGTTCGGTCTCACAACTCGCCCAGCCTCGCCAGTTGCTCCATCACGGAGCTAGGGTTTGCCCGCGTGCTCGCCCAGGCTCCGGCCTACGGATTCACCGTTGCCCAAGCCCGCACCTTGTTGCTGCGCCTGAAGCAGGCAAAAAACTCCGCTCTCACCTTCATTCCCGACCATCACGATATCTCGGATCTTCCCGCCTGGGTTCGCGCTCCTAGGCAAATTACCGACGGACACCTGAGCAAACTCGCCAGTGCCAACGGCGCAATTCTGGCAACTCTAGACGAGAACATTCCCGGATCGTATCTGATTCCGAAGTGAGCCCCGCCCCGCCTGGGGCAGTTGCTTTTGGCGTTGCTCGTGTAGAACGGACACTCCCTTCGGCAAGCTCAGGGCAGCTTTGTCCGTTGCCTTTGACCTCTTGCGCTCTTAATCACTTAGCCGATCGCAAGTGCCGAAGTGCCGATATATCGGCACCTGTTCCGCTTTCGTAACAACTTCAAGAAATTTACGCTGGGATCGGAGCTTTGTGCTATAAGTTGCCGCCCCTAGCCTAGCTCACCTTTGAAAACGATCAATGTTATGGAATTGAAGTTTTGCAGTGTCAGTAGCCTTGGTAGCTTATGTCAACCTCGGGTCGAGGCTCGGCGGTCTTCACGGAAGCAGAACCGCAGCCAAAGAAATCTTTCCGGAGATATCCATCTATGAGTCGTGCTTCGACAAAGCTTGGGATGTTCGTTGTTTGTGTCCTCTCTGTAGTGTTTCTAGTTGTCGGTGTTTTCGGGCAAGAGACCACCGGCGGGTTACAGGGTGCCGTCAAAGATCCGTCCGGAGCCGTGGTGAGTCACGCTCACGTGGTAGTTAGAGGATCGTCCCTGGAGGGCGACAAGTCCGTGGATACGGACTCGGCCGGCTATTACCGTTTTGCCAATCTTCCCCCGGGCACCTATACCATTACGGTCACAGCCACGGGTTTCAAGACCATTCACCGCGAAGGGCTGGTCCTGGAGGTTGGGCACCTTCCGACCGTGGACATTGCACTTGAGGTTGGGTCTACCGCTGAAACTGTGGAAGTGAGCGGGGCCGCTCCGGTGATCGACGTCACTACGAACACGAATCAAACCAACCTCACCGCCGAAGCACTGAACGATACTCCTCACGGTTACAGCTTCCAGTCGGTCATTCAATATGCACCCATGGCCCGCAATGAGCCCCTCGCCGGTGGGTCTGCCACGATGGGAGCCGGCGGCGGGGGCGGGGTCCTGCCGGGCAGCAGCGGCAACGGCCAGGCTGCCGGTTACTCCGTTGGAGGCGCTGCGGATTCGGAAAACACCTACCTGGTGGAAGGCCAGGACACGGAGAATATCTCCGGTGGCGCTTCCAGCGCCAACGTTCCTTTCCAGTTCATTCAGGAAGTCCAGGTCAAGAGTTCGGGTATCGAGGCGGAACACGGCGGCGCCCTGGGCGGCGTGGTCAACGTCATCATGAAGAAGGGTGCTAACGCTTACCACGGCTCGTTCTTTGGTAGTTATGAGGCCGACAAGCTGGACGGCTCTGAGAGCGCCAACCTGCGTTACAATCCGAATTTTACCGCTTCCCCTTCGGGTGACGATGAGGGGCAAATCTATCAACCGACGAGGGACCACTTTAGCATCGTTCAACCCGGCTTTACCGTTGGCGGCCCGCTCATTAAGGATCGCTTGTGGTTCTTCCTGGGTTTTGCTCCAGAGTATAACGCTCTGGCCAGAACGGTGAACTTCGCTCCTTCTAAATTTCCAGGGAATTCAAACCTTGGGAACCAAATCTTCACCGCGGATAATCAGCAGTACTTCAGTACCGCCCGGCTGGACTTCACGCTGACCCAGAAGATCCGCCTGTTCGGCTCGTGGTTGTACCAGTACACGCGCGAGAGCGGCGACAGCTTGCCGGCGCCGGATTCGACGACCGGTTTGCCGAACACTGGGCTCTCAATCAGCGGGACCGCAATACCTGGAATCAATAGCCCTCTTACACAGTTTGCGCATGGCCTCGGCTACTCGGCGCCAAATGCGACGTACATCACCGGCGCTGATATCACCCTAACCCCGAAGATCGTCGCCACCACTCGCTTCGGCTACTTCTTTCAGAATTATCACGACTTTGGCTGGCCTACTGCAGGTGTGGACCTTAGTTTCCAGACCTCCGGCTTGGGTACCTGTAAGGGAACTACGTTTGCCTGCGACAACTCGGGCAACCCCCTGCCGGCCAATCTGGCCTTGTCTGCCGGTACGACCACTGCCCCCTTCGATGAAAGTTTCACACAGGTCAATGCCAGTAAGCACTATCAGTTCGACCAGGACGTGGCGTTCTTCAAGAGCGCCTGGTGGGGCACCCACAACATCAAAGCTGGCTATCAGCTCAACCATCTGTCTAACGTAATTGATCAGCACGGCAACCTGCCCTTCGCATTCATGTACGTTGGCGCTGGGACTGGCTATGGGGCGCTCACAGCCAACGGCGTCGGCAACTGCGCCACGCTGGGGACGGAATACACTGCGGTTGTAAAGGGGGTTGTGACGCCACTCTGCACTGGGCAGTACGGTTATGTGAAGGTGCAGGACTTCGCAACCGTCCTGAAAACAACCTCTGGTGCCTATGCGCCCGCCACCGACTGGAACCATGCCTTATTCGTCCAGGATGCGTGGACTATAGGGCACGGTTTAACCCTCAACCTCGGCCTCCGTATTGAGAAAGAAAGCCTGCCTGCTCCCTCGGGAATAGGGATTAGCAGCATCAGAACCATCGACTTCTCATGGGGCGACAAGATTGAGCCTCGCCTGGGTGCTGCCTGGGGATCGCCTGACGGCAAGATGAAGATATTTGGCAGCTATGGCGTCACCAACGATGTCATGAAGCTCTTGCTCGCCCAGACATCGTGGGGAGCGCAAGGTTACGAGACTTGCGCCTATCCCCTCGGTCCAGACGGGACCGCGGCCGGGTTCCAGCAGTCCGATCTCAATTTCATTTTCAACGCTGGTGGCCGCGCCTGCCCGACGGGCGTCTCCACCGTGGGGGCCTCCTTCGGTGGGAACGGCCAAGCCCCGCCATCCCTGACCGACGCCAAGACTGGCACTCAGCTGATTGAAAACGACAACTTCCGTCCGGAGGAGCCGGTCTCACCCGGCTTAAAGCCTTATCGCCAGCATGAGTACGTGGCGGGCTGGGACTACCAGATTTCCAAGAGTTGGGCTTTCGAAGCGCGTTATGACCGCCGCCGCCTCGACCACGTAATTGAGGACGCTTCGTTGTCCGATCCGACCGCCGGCGAAATCTATACCATTGTCAATCCTGGGCAGAATGTGGACAAGACCCTCAACGGTTATGCCCGCTACCTGACCTCGATTGGTGACGCCTACGGTCCTGGGACAGCTGCGTTTAATCCTACGGGCTTATTCGGCACTTGTACCGGGTGCCCAGACAATCCCACGGCAATCCGTAACTATGACGGCCTGGAATTCCGGTTAACCAAGACGCAGAGCAGGGGTTGGTCTGGAATGTTCAGCTACACCTACAGCAGCCTCTGGGGCAACTATACCGGCCTCACCACCACAGACCAGAGCGATGGAGGTTCGACCGGACGCAACTCGCCCGACACCACTCGTTCGTTCGACGAGCCGTTCTACTATTTCGGCGCTAACGGCAAGTCGAATTACGGACCGCTGCCGACGGATCGTCCGAACGTGTTAAAGGGATATGCGTATTACGCGCTGCCTTGGAAGGGACACTTCAACACCAACACAACAACCTTTGGAATCTTCCAGGTTGCCTACCAGGGCAGCCCGATGAGCGCATTCTCCGACGTCGGCGCGGCGATCCCAACTGGCTCTGCGGCCCCCCTCTCCTACGAAGCCGTGTATGTCTTTGGCCGCGGCAACTGGGTCAATGCAACCCAGGGCGCGGCACCAGGAGTTGTCACCTTTAGCGCGCCTTATGCCCGTCGCACGCCGTGGTACACGCAGACTGATTTCAACCTGCAACACTCTATCAAGGTGAACAAAAGCAATGAGGCACAGGTGCTCAGCTTTACCGGGACCTTCACCAACCTGTTGAACCAGCACTCCGTCACCTCATATTGGGAGGGGTTCAACTCGAATTTCGTCGGTGCGCCCCTATTACCGGGAGGCGCCAACATTACCCAGGGTGCGGCGTTTTACCAGGCAGCTGAAACAGGGTACAGCGCGCCGGCAGCGGCTGGTTCCGGCGGCGTGGTGGTCAACTCACTCTACGGCCAGCCGAACCTCTGGCAGATATCACGGCATATCCGCCTCGGTGCAGTGTTCACCTTCTAGCCGGGTTGTGTTTGGTCTTAAGGGAGCCGGTCTTCCGGCTCCCTTATTTTTTCCCGGGGGCTGCCCCGTCCTTTGCGTTCCTACAGAAACAACGCCGGTGAAACCTTAAACCGCTTCCCCAACCTGCGGATATGCTCGGTCGTCAAACTCCGCTTCCCCTTCAAAACCTCCGAGGCCACACTCGCTGTTTCAAACACTCCGACCAAGTCTTTCTGCTTGAGCCCGTTCGCTGCCATCAGCTCCCGAATCGCCTTGATCGGTGACGCCGACCGGCTCGGATAAGCTTTCTTCTCGAAGTCCTCGATCAACACGCCTAGCATCTCCTAAAGATCGCGCTCGGCCTTTGTCAAATCGTCCCAGCGCGCATTCATCTCCTCGATCTTGCCCAAGTAAAAACGGTTTTCCTTCTCGCTGTGGATCACCCTAGGAGGAACTTCTGCGATCAACTGTTTATACTCCGCCACTAGACTCATGATTGCCACCCTCCGCTACTGTACTCCGCATGTGTCAACAACATTTTCACGACTATGGTCTGGCTCGCATAATTAACCACAGCGATCAGCCGGTAGCGGTTCCCTTTGATATTGAATATTGTTTGGCCCTTTACACAATCGGTGTTTCGCCACGTACGCCGAACATCATTAAGACTCGTCCACTTGGATTCCCGTGGGGCCCGTCCTTACGCTGACTCCAAGTGGCTGAGGGTGCCCCGTTCTTGTCGCGCCTTTTGCGACAGGGCGGGGAATTTGACCTCCTAAAATCCGGAACTCCCCCGAGACTACAAGAACACAGCAAAAGTCAAATCCCCCGCCCTGTCCCTACAAAGAACGCAGGGACAAGGACGGGGCAACCGCAAGAGCAGACTTGCCGGGGTAAGGACGTGCCAGCCCTCAGAGATCGTTAAAGGTGCCCACCCGCCGGACAAGGTTACTTTCGGAGTACAATCTCCACCAAGGATTTATAGATGATGGAGAGTCATCTAGCTACTCCCGCGCCCGGCACTTCGAATGTCGGTACCAGTGACCCAAAGGTACGATGCTTTGTGGCTTATCCATCGTCTGCCCAGGACAGAGCAGAAACCATAGAAACGGCCATCGACGAGTTAAACAATGGAGGTGTGATCGAGGTCTTCGGTTGGAAAAAACTGAAAATTGGCGGTCGACTTGTAATAGGAACAATCTGCGATGAGATTAAACGGTGCGAGGTCTTTATCGCAGATGTCACAGGACTGAACCCCAATGTGTTATTTGAGCTCGGATACGCAATCGCGCAGAGAAAGCGAGTGTGGTTACTTCTCAATTCGCACATCGAACGTGCGAAGTCCGAATTCGAGAAATTTGAGTTACTTACCACAGTGGGATATGCGTCCTACAGCAACAGCCACGAAATCGTAACGGCATTCTATCGTCAGGAGCCTTACAAAAATCTCGGGCAAATACTCTACGATGACCTATTGGCTTCTGCGGGCCCTCCAAGTAAGAAAGATGCCCTCCTCTACCTGCGCTGCGACGTAAACACTGAGGCATCGCTGCGACTGGCAAGAAGGGTCTCGACCGGTCCAATCCGCTCCGTCATCGACGACCCTCAAGAAGTCCGGCTTCAGAGCCTGCCTTGGTACGTACAACAGGTAACGGCTGCCTATGCTGTAGTGTGTCACCTACTTTCAACTGAATATGCTCATTGGGAATTGCATAATGCGAAACACGCATTGGTTTCGGGTTTTGCGGTCGGCATGGGAAAGCCACTCCTGATGCTGGCGCATGCACCTTACGCTTCGCCATTGGATTATCACGACTTGCTTCGAAAACACGCTACTGCGGCGGCAGCAGAGAGCATCTTCGCCGACTGGTCGTTGCCACTTATTCAGCAATACGAAACCCGACTTGCGCGAGTAGCGGAGTACCGGGCAGTAGAACAAGCAAGGCGGGAACTCCGCGACATTACGATCGGAGAACCTGTCGCTGAGTTTGAATCGGACTCGGTGCCCGGATACTACGTCACAACCGCAGCCTACTCAGAAACCTTACGCGCAAAATATTCCATAGTGGTGGGTCGGAAGGGCACAGGCAAAACCGCAGCTCTTTATGCGTTGACAGACCATTTATTGTCCGACCCCCGCAATCACGTATGCACGATAAAACCTGTTGGATATGAACTCGAAGGACTGCTGGGTATTTTACGGAAGGAATTGTCGCGAGCAGAGAAGGGCTATTTGGTCGAGAGCTTTTGGAAATTTCTTCTGTACACCGAGCTTGCCAAGAGCACGTATGACCAACTGCTGGGAAAGGCTAACTATTATGTGCGCACCCCAGCTGAACTGGCCCTTTGTGAGTTTGTCGACCAGTACCGCTCCTTGATAACGCCGGAGTTCTCAGTTCGGCTCGAAGCAACCGTCGTACAGCTTCATGGTTTGTCCGAGGTACCCTCCGAAGACAGCGGCGGCCAGCGGGTAAGAATCAGCGAACTGCTTCATAACGAGATGCTTGCGAAACTCCGCGTTCTTCTTGGAGAGGTCCTGCAGAACAAGGCGCGGGTCGCAGTGATGGTTGACAATCTCGATAAGGCTTGGAATCCGAACGGGGACCTATCACTCCTGAGCGACCTTCTGTTTGGTCTGCTCAGTGTCAGTAGACGAGTGGCGGAAGAGTTCGGGCGGAACGCTTCAGGTCTGGCGAGGGTCAATCTGTTCTTCGCGCTGTTTTTGCGGAGTGATATTTATGCTGCGATGCTGGAGTTCGCCAAAGAGAGGGACAAACTGCCAGCGCGTCTTATTACATGGAACGATTCGGAACTCCTCAAAAGAATTATCGAAGAAAGATTTTGTAAAGTCAGGCGCAGATGTAGCATCCGCGTCCGACGTTTGGGAACGGTTCTTCGCTTCCACGGTGGGAGGAATTCCCAGTTGGGAATACATTACACTTCGTATCCTTCCCAGACCTCGTGACCTAATTTTCCTCGTCAAGTCTGCACTGCAGTTTGCGGTTAACCGTGGCCACACGAAGGTCGAAGAGAAGGATATTCGTGGCGGAGAGGCCGAGTACTCGCGTTTTGCTCTCAACTCGCTCATCGTGGAGGCAATAGTCAAAATCCCGAAAGTGGAGAACCTACTCAACGACTTTGTTCAGTCGTCCGAGCTTGTCACGGAACACGATGTCGACTCGCGGACATTGCGCGCCGGAATGCAGGAGACAGACAAACGAATGGTCATCGACTGGCTTGTGCGCCTGACATTTCTCGGCCTTGAAACAGCACCAGGTCGCTTTGAGTTTTTGTATGACGAGCAAGACCTTCGAAAGCTTGAGGCTATGGCTCGTAAGACGGCTGACGAAACTACTGATGGCGTCAGACGGTTTTGTATTCACCCTGCGTTCCACGCGTTCCTCGAAATATCTTCGAGTCGAGCAACAACGCCCGGACAGATGGTGATTAACCTCTAGGATCTCGCAAGAGGCGCGAGGGCAGGCCACTCTCGAGCCCAACCTCGGGCCACCACTCGAACGCATCAGTGACCCACAGATTCCTCTGACGGGTGGCTGGCCCAGCCAAACTACTAGGCTGCTGCCTCGTGTCCAAATTTTGCCTTGGCTAGGATGTTTCTGCGGCTGATGGTACGCCGCTGCAACTCCGGCCTCGTGTCCGCTCTTTTCCTCAGCACCCATCGTTCATCCATCACAGCGACCGACTCCGATCCGAGCTAAACTGAGAAAGCTTCTTCGTGCCTAGGCTCGAAGGTTTGCTCCTTGATAACTTGCTGAGTGGTTGGCCCCCTGAAAGCTAAACCCTTTGAAGTCGATATTTTAGACATAAGTCTTTTAGAGACAATATTTTAGCCAGGCTCGGCTGAGGGCCGAAACCACAACTCCTTATTCCTCAAAGATTTGGAAGGAGAGATCTGTAAATTTTTTCAATCCAGATTGATATCTAAGCGGTGAGCTCTCCGCGACTGAAACCAGGAAAAAACTGGGACGCCGGCCAGAATTACCAGCAATCCGTAGAAAGAATTCGGCCAGTCCGTGCGAAAGGTGTAGTAAAGAAGAACGGCCGCGACGGCGATGAAAATGGCTGGCACGAATGGATAGCCAAGCACTCGATAGGGGCGAGCCGCTTCCGGATTGCGCCAGCGGAAGATGAAAACGGTGCTTCCAGCGATCATGTAAAACAGCCACTCGGCGAAGATGGCGAGTGAAAAGAGCTGGCGAAAATTTCCTCCCAACAGCAATAGCAAAATCGACAACACCGCCTGCAACAGGATCGCGACGGATGGTGTATGAAACCGCGGATGCACTTCAGCCAGGGCGGAGAAGAAATATCCATCGCGGGCCACAGCGTAGGGAACGCGGGCGCCGCTCATGATGGTGCCGTTCAGAGTAACCAGCATGGAGATTGCCATGCCGGCCGAAACAATGGCTGCGCCCATGTGTCCGATGATGAGCGCAACTGCATCGGACGCAGGCCGCGGCGATGCGGCAATCGCATTTGCCGGCAGCACGTATTGCACACCGGCATTCACCAGCACATACAGCACGCCGACTGTGGCGACGCCGGCAATCAGCGCGATGGGAATGTTGCGCTCCGGTTTCTTCACCTCGCCGGCGACCATGTTGAGGTCATTCCATCCGTCATAGGCCCAAAGCGCCGCCACCAGTGCGGCCATAAAGCCGGCGATGCCACCCTTCGCTCCGGTAAACGTGCCCGTAAAGTTGCTCCAGCCACGTCCGGCTACGGTGCCGGCGCCGCTGAAGCAGACGATCACGATCCCCAGGATGATTGCCACTTTCAACACGGTGAAGATGAGTTGGAATTCGCCAGCCTTTTTCACGCCAAGATAGTTGAGAACTGAAATAAGAATGGCGGCGGCGATTGCAACCAACTGTCCCCAGGTGACGGCGAAAACATGAGACAAGACGTTGGCGGAGAAAATATTTTCGGAGAAGAAAGAAAAGATGGAGAACGTTCCCAGAATGCGGACCAGCCCGGTTGCAATCGTGGCCACCGACGCGGGCTTCGCGATGACGAACCAGGTCCAGGCATAGAGAAATCCGCCGAGAGGTCCGTAGGCGTCGCGAACATAAACATACTCGCCGCCCGCCTGAGGCTTCATTGCTCCCAGTTCGGCGTAAGTGAGCGCGCCAAAAAAAGAGAGCAATCCGCCGACCAGCCATGCGAGATAGACAAGCTTGGCCGAGCCTACGGCCTGCATCATCTCGGCAGGAACCAGAAAGATTCCGCTACCGATGATCGTGCCCACGACGACCGCAGACGCGTGGCTTACGCCGAGATCGCGCGAAAGCTCAGGGCGCCCGGGGCACGTGACAGTGGTCTGGCTCGGTGCGGGCATGGTCGAGGTGAGCCAGTATACGTGAGCGATGTTGACTTGAGTCTGCGATTATTCTTGCGCAAACAAGCTGGCGACGTATCCTGTCCCAAAAGTCGCGATCGTTCCAATCATCACCCACCACGTCCACGGAACACGCGTCCATTGCCAGAGGTAGATTTCGATGCTGAAGCCGAAGAGCATTCCGACGGCTGCACCTCGCTGATTTGCGCGCTTGGTGAGAACGCCGAGCAGGAAGACTCCGAGCAGCGCACCGTAGGCGATCGACGCGAGTTGCAGGCCGACTTCAATGACCCTCCCGACCTTGTGCAGCGAGAGCACCGCGATCGCAAACAGCAGCAGAGCCCATACAAATGTGGAAAGGCGTGAGAGCCGCATGCGCGTGCGCTCGTTGGCCTGCGGACGGAAGTGCACATAAAAATCCATGATGGAGCTTGACGACAAAGCATTGAGAGCAGCGCTGAGGTTCGACATTGCCGCAGCCAGGATCGCGGCGATCAGCAGGCCCGAAATTCCATGCGGCATCCGGCTGACAATGAAGGTGGGATATATCCGGTCGGGCGTGCCGAAATTCGTCGAGGGCACGCGATAGTAAGCCCACAGCATGATTCCGACGATTAGAAACAAGGCGAATTGAAACAGGATAGCGATGCCGCTCGAGAGCAGCGCGGTCACCGATTGCTTCTGACTGCGGGCCGCCAGCAGACGCTGCACAATCAGTTGGTCCGTGCCGTGGCTCGCCGTCGTCAGGAACGCACCGCCGATCACGCCCGCCCAAAAGGTGTAAGGAATCCAAAAGCTCGGAGTAAAGTCGAAGACGCGCAGCTTACCGGCGGCCACTGCGGCTGTGTGGACGGCGCCCCATCCTCCCGGCACAAGATGCAGAATCGTCCACAGGCCTACGAGCGTTCCTCCCACGTAGATCACTGTTTGCACTACATCGGTCCAGATCACCGCCGCAAGGCCGCCCTCGAATGTATAGATGAGCGTCAATACAGTAATGATGGCGATGGATGCGACCTGACCGGTTCCCAGCGCAATCGAGACGACAATCGACACGGCATAAACCCGCACGCCTTCCGCCGCAGTCCGGGTCAACAAGAAAAGTCCGGCAGTCAGCGAGCGCAACCCGCGTCCGAAGCGGCGTTCGATCAATTCGTAGGCGGTGTAGAGATCGCCCTGAAAATAATGGGGCAGGAGGACAAAGCTGATTACCACCCGGCCCACAACGTATCCCATTACCACCTGCAGGAACGTGAGGTTCGTGTCATAGGCGAGTCCCGGGATGCTGATGATGGTCAGTGTGCTGGTTTCTGCGGCTACGATCGAGAGGGCTATTGCCCACCAAGGAATGTCTTGTCCCGCAAGAAAGTAGTCGCGTAACGAGCGCTGCCGCTTGCGGAAGCGCAATCCGAACAGAGTGATCCCCACCAGATACAGGGTGATAATCGCGAGATCAAGTTTGTCGAGGCCCATGCGTTTAGCGAAAGATACGGGTTTACTAAACCACTTTGCGCGCCACGCTATCCCGGGGATCGTAAGGCTCGGAGGAGCAAGCTACCAGCCACAAGGGCGCGTCTCCGTCATTGCGCACCGCATGCGATCCACCTGGCGAAACCAAAACCAGCACTGCGCTGCCACCATCAAACTGGCGATGTTGCGCCGTGGTTCCCTCGCCCTCATCCCAGTGCAAAGACCAGCTTGAGCCGGGCAGCACGACGATCGCTTCGCGGCGCCGCAAGTGATAGTGATTGCCGCGCACGGCGCCCGAAGCCGTGGAGGCGAGATACATATCTGCGATGCGGCCGACGAAGTCGAGTGCTTCGCGCGGGGCGGTGAAGCTGAAGCCGCGAGCGTCGCCGGAATTAGGAAGTATCGAAACTTGAATTTTCATGTCGATCGCCTTCAATTATGGAGGCAATCCTCAGGCTGCGCGAGTGAGGGTTTATAGACGTGCTGTGGTAGAACTGACCCGTGGCATACTTCCTCGGCATCGATGGCGGCGGCAGCAAGACAACCTGTGTTGTGGGGGACGAAGTCGCTGAATTGGCCCGGGTCACGACCGGGCCCAGCAACATCAACCGCGTTGGCGAAACTCGCGCCCGCGAGTCGTTGCACGAAGCCATTCGACAAGCGTGTGACGCGGCAGGCATTGATCCGCGGCAGGTACAGCGTGCTTGTTTGGGAGTTGCCGGCGTCGGTAATAAGGAGATTGCCAACGCTGTGCGGAAGTTGGCTGCGGAAATTATGCCAGCGGAAATCGAAGTCGTCGGCGACATGCAAATCGCGCTGGAAGCGGCTTTCGGCGGAGGTCCGGGAGTGATCGTGATCGCCGGGACCGGTTCAATCGCCTATGGGCGCGATGCACAGGGAAAGACCGCTCGTGCTGGAGGCTGGGGATTCGCAGTGTCCGATGAGGGTTCGGCGCATTGGATTGGCCGGAGTGCAGTCGCCGCTATGTTGCGTGCGATTGATCGATCCGCGGAGCTTCGAGGTGTACCGGAGGCTTCGCCGCTTTGGCGGGAAGTGAAGGCTGCGTGGAAGCTTCCCTCGCTGGAGGCGTTGGTTCGTGAAGCAAACTCCAATCGAGATTTCGCGCTGCTATTCCCGGCGGTGATGGCCGCCGCCGACGCAGGGGACGAGTTAGCAGAGCAGGTTCTCATGCAAGCGGGAAGGGAATTAGCGCAACTAGCTACCATTATTACGCGTGCGCTGTTTGGCGAAAACGGCGCGGTCACAGTCCCGCTGGGGATGGTAGGCGGAGTTTTTGCACATTCGGCGCAAGTGCGCAAGGTTTTCCTCGACGAGGCAGCCAAGCTGGATTCACGGATAGCGGTGAACCCTCAGATCATCGACCCGGTTGCCGGCGCGCTGCAGATCGCACGGGCTAGGAGTCCAACTTAACGATAGCGACTTGACCCAAGGAATATCATCGACCGCCGCCGACTTCCAGGATTGCGCCGGTGGTGTAAGAAGCCGCAGGAGAAAGTAGCCAAAGCACTGCCTCGGCGACTTCGATCGGCGTGCCGGGTCTCTGCATCGGAATAGTTCCCGCAAGCCGGTCGAGCCGGTCCGGCATGCCGTTGGCGGCGTGCAATCCGGTCTCGATGAGGCCCGGAGCGACGGCGTTCACGCGGATTCCCTCGGTAGCGACTTCACGCGCCAAGCCGATGGTGAAGCTATCGATTGCTCCCTTCGATGCGGCGTAGTGTACCCATTCTCCGGCCGATCCAGTGTGCGCCGCTCGCGACGAAATGTTCACGATCGCGCCGCCGCTTCCGCCATGACGAGTTGACATGCGACGCACGGCCTCGCGCGCGCACAAAATTGCTCCCGTGACGTTGACCGCCATGACATGTGCAAGAACTTTTGCGGTTACCGATTCGACGCGCGAAAATCCGCCGGTAATGGCGGCGTTGTTGACTAAAGCTTTGATTGGTCCTAACACGTTCTCCGCCGTCTCAAAAAGCCGGACGATGTCTTCTTCGCGCGAAACGTCGGCTTGAATCGCGTGGGCACGCCCACCCGCAGAAATGATTTGTTCGACGATTGAGTTTGCTTCGCGTCCGCCGGTTGAGAAATTTACAGCGACAGCAAAGCCACGCTCGCCTGCCAACCGGGCGATGGCCGCGCCGATTCCTCGACTCGCTCCAGTCACGATCAGCGTGCCGTGTTCTTCGGCGTTCGTCATACACTTTTTCCCGCGAAGGATTTCAAATCAGCTCGTGCGAAACATTGACGCGGGCAAAGCAGCGGATCTCTATGATCCTTACTTCACTTCTTCGCGCTTGCCCTGCATCAGTTCGACGATTGCCTCATACAACCGCTTGCGAGTTTCGTGGCGTTCGTAGGCGCGCGTGATGTAGCGCACTCGCACTTCCACGCCGGAGCCGGTCGGCCGCAAACTGATTGCGGGTGTCGCGGAGAACGCCTGCACATGATATCGCGTAGTCGTGTGCTGCCATTCTTCCTCGGCTGCGTGGGCGTTCGCTTCCGTATCCTTGGCCACCAGCTTTTGCAAACCATCGACCACCGCGTAGGGATCTTTATCCGCCGGAATCATGAGTTGCAGTTCGTCCCACATCCATTGACCCGAAGTCGAGAAGTTGAAGTAGTGACCTTCGATCGCAAAGCTGTTTACAAACGAAACCCTGCGTCCGGTTGGATGGCCGGAGTCTGTCCAGTTTCCGGTCTCGAGCAAAACCGTCTTCAGCAACCCGATCTCAATCACTTCTCCACCCACGCCTTCAATCTCTACCCAATCGCCCACGCGAATGCCGTTTCGGCCCATCAGCAGAAACCAGCCAAAGAAAGCCATGATCACATCTTTGCCGGCCACCGTAAGCCCCGCGCCGGCAAGCCCAAGAATCGTAGTGGTCTGGCTGGGCATGCCGAATACGATGAACACAACCACAATCGCGCCCAGCACCTGCGCGGCGAACTTCACCACCGACCGCAGCGTAGCGATGCGTTTATTTTCTGCAGTGATGTTGCCGAACAGACGATCAATCAGCAGATGCAAGAAATACACGAGGACAGCAACGACCAGAATCCAAAGCAGACCCTCCAGCAGGTGATGCAGCGCGGCGCGCTCGCGAATCGCGACCAACTCGATCCAGCTGGAATAAATTTCGCTCAGGTCTTTTTCATCCTGGATTCGCCGGCCCAGGTCAGCCAGGTTTTTCTGATCACGGCTGTACTGCTTCAGTGACGTGAGCGCCGCCTCCGCCCCTGAAGTCGATTCCTCGCGACTGGCAGACTTTGTCGTCCGGGAGAAGCTTTTGGCCTGCTGCCGGGCGGCTTCCCGGTTTTCTTTCTCGTGCTCTACCTGGGCGGCTAGTGAATCATGACGCTGGCTAAGGCGCTCTACCTTGGTTGTCGTTTCCTGGCGTGCATCTTCAAGCTTGGCTTGCTTTTCGCGCAATGCTTTCCAGGCGCGGAAGACCGGCAGCATGATGTGCCCCTGATAATCCTGCTCGTAGGGATTTGCCGAGGAACCCGGTTGGGCGGTGTTGTGATCGCTGGCATCGTGCTCCGCTTTCAGCCGTTTGAGTTTTGACTGCGGGTCGCCTCCGGCTTGTTCCAGGAGTTCCGATGCATCGTCAAACTCGTCCTGATCGAGATCCGCCTGCGCTTTGGCTACGTCGATCTGGTCCTGAAAGTTATCCTTTTGCGATTCGGGCGAGGTGGCCAGTTTTCGCATCAACTGCACGATGCTCTCCTGATCCTCTTTCAGCGCCAGTTCTGCCTTGCTCTTTCTCTCGGCAATTTTCTGTGCCTCGGGGCTGAGTTTTGGAGGATTCTCTTCGGTAGTGCGTAGTGCATCGAAGAAAGCCAGGTCCACTTCATGGTCGCCGACTTTTTCAGCTTGATGGGCTAAGGCTAATTCCTCGCTTGTGACAGCAGTTGCTGCCATGCGCCGTGCGGTTTGCAGTGGACGCTGATCCACAAGCGAATGCGGCGCTGACGCAACGCCGCGCGCAAGAGGCTTGGCCATTTTACCTGGCTCTTCACCTTCGGCTGGGCGCGCTAGCTCTCGCGTGCGCAGCAGGCCCACGACGACGAGGGCCGTCAGCAAAAGTAGGATGATTGCGGTGATCGAACGCCGAAGTTTCATAGCAGCGGAATAACGAACAACCACTGTAGCAAAAACAATTCATCCCGACGATGGCTGGCTGTTCGGGACTTACGGCTTCGCGCGGCGGATAGCCGCTCCGGCGTAGAATGATCGCTGCTCAGGAGGCTGCATGAAAGCGTTTTTCTTCACTCTGATTGCCACGATGCTAGTTGCGACCGTCATATTTTCGAATGGTCATCCTTACGCTTCGGCGTCACCGAAAGCCAACGCCGACACGTTGCGCCAGCTCGAGGCGGAGTTCATGAAGGCTGCGGCCGAGCAGGGCTCGCAGGGATATCTTTCCTACTATGCCGACGATGCCGTCGAGGTGCCGAACGGAGCACCCATCATCCAGGGAAAAGTGAACATCGCCAAGGGCATGGGCTTCCTCGATCAAAAAGACAATCACCTGACATGGGCGCCGGTTGGCGCGGACATTTCAGCCTCCGGTGACTTGGGCTACACCTATGGCACCTTCGAATTTCGTTCGAAGGACAAAGACGGCAAGGCAGTGGTCGATCACGGCAAGTACACCAGCATCTGGAAGAAGCAGAAAGATGGAAGCTGGAAAGTGGTGCTTGATATGGGGAACGCGAGCCCGCAGTAGCTCATCAGAAGTAGCTCATCAGAAATGTGACGGCGACTTGCGGAAGTGATTGCTGATTGCCTCCGCCTGCACTCGGGTTACGACTGCCGACAGTGCTGCGGGATCCGCCTGCTTTACTGCTTGCAGGCTTCCGAAGTGTTCGAGAAGGCGTCTCGTATATCCCCAATGGAAGTCAAGCTTGCATTGTGTGCCTGCAACGCCTACAATTGATGCATGCAATATACTATTCGCCAGGTACCACGCAGTCTGGATGAAGCGCTCCGCAGGGTCGCCCGCGAACGCGGAAAAAGCCTGAATGAGGTAACGATTGAAGCTCTCGCACGGGGGGCTGGAGTTTCCGGGGAACGAAACCGGCAGCGCGATCTCGGCGACATCGCAGGCACGTGGCGCAAAGACCCCGCATTCGATAGCGCCCTGGCCGCGCAGCACACCATCGACGAAGAGATGTGGCAGTGAGGCTGGCGCTCGACACCAATCGCTATACCGACCTTTGCCGCGGCAACGCCTCCGTTGTCGAAACGCTGGAACGCGCCGATGAAGTCTGGTTGCCGTTCATCGTGCTGGGAGAATTGCGCGCCGGATTCGCGGTGGGCAGCCAGGGACCCCGCAACGAAGCTGTTCTGCGACGGTTTCTGCTGAAGTCCGGCGTAGGAGTGCTCTACGCCGATGAACAAACCACGCACCATTACGGTGCTGTCTACCGGCAACTGCGCAAGCAAGGCACTCCCATCCCGACCAACGATATGTGGATCGCGGCCCTAGTCCTGCAACATTCGCTTGTGCTGTGCGCGCGGGATGTGCATTTTGATGCGCTGCCGCAGTTGCCGCGCGTGTAGGGAATCGGGATGTCCCGTTTGTCCCGCTTTCCATTACTATGCCCATATCTGTTCTTTCCGGGCCAAGATTGTAGCTAGGGGCGAACAACGCGATGAAAAGTGCTTCTTTCATTCTGGCTTTAATGTTACTCAGCCCGACTGTCGGATTCGGGCAAACAACTGATTCTCACAAGGCCACCAAACCCACCTTAGCCGAGACGTTGGCATGGATGCACAATACTCTCGATTCTGGTCTCGGGGATACGGCCACTAAAGACGAGGTTCGCCAGAATCGAATGTCATTTACGTCGTGCGATGTCACCTTTGTTTATCAAGTAGTGAAGGAATCCAAGACTACTTATCGCAATTCCAATACTTTCAACCTGAAAGGTATCGACCCGGCATCAATCGCGGCGACTACGGGCGGTCACGACATTCTGGCGAAAACAAGCATCGTCACGTTTAACACGATGGACAACGCAAAAATTATCAATCTACGCCTTCCGTCCGACTCAGACGGCACGCCAACGGATTCTCTGCTCATAGACTTTCCGTCAGACTACGCTACTCGCTTCGTAAAAGCATTCAGGCGTGCTGTCATTCTGTGCGGTGGGAAGCAATCGAACTTTTGAACTGAAGTCATCGTCGATATGCCCTAGACGCGCCGCCTCCTCGGAGGAATTATGGCGAGAGCGAGGTACAGCAAATACACAGAGCAGCAAGCAGAAGAAGTACGACGACTGAAGCGCCTAGGTGCTTCTAAGGATGAAATTCTCCGCGAAACTGGCGTTGCTAGGGGCTCTCAATGGTCGGTAGCGAGGTGGGGACCACAGGCGCCACCAAAGCAGAGGACAAGGGGGCCTAGCGCGGGCTAGGCTTTGGTTTCATTTCTGCCTTCGCTGGCCGGGTTCTATAAAAGGGGATGTCAAGTAAAAACACTTTTCCCTTGGCCGGGAGGTTTGTTTTTCTTGGCATCCAGCCCCTGCCGACAGCTCCACTGCAGCTTCGATCGCGTTGTTCTTGTCACCACG
>Ga0307476_10000526_pt1 | contig 28690 bp, 30 predicted proteins | sample atmos_gasesECM2C_2_FD_203314 | JGI IMG/M metagenome (GOLD analysis project Ga0307476, IMG submission 203314) | Hardwood forest soil microbial communities from Morgan-Monroe State Forest, Indiana, United States - atmos_gasesECM2C_05 | ecosystem: Environmental > Terrestrial > Soil > Temperate...
CTGTCCCTACATGAGTGCGGTTGCAGCCGAGAAAGGTTCCGATCACATTAATCGTCAAAGCGCGGAAAGAATGGAGGCAACAATGGCGGTGGCGGCGATTGCGGCAGTTTCGGCGCGGAGGATTGTGTTGCCGAGCGAAGCGGAAATCCATCCGGATTGTTGAAAGGCGGCAAGTTCGTCTTCAGTCCAGCCGCCTTCCGGACCAACCGCCAGAACGAATTGGGCGTCTTTGGCACCGTCGTCAGCCATGTGGGAAATCAGGGCGTCGCGCAGCGAGGTCTGGTCTTCCGATTCCGCGAGCACGATCCGCGTGGACTCTAAGAAGCTCAAGGACTCCGAAAGCTTAATGGGGGTGGCGATCTCTGGTGGAGAGGTGCGGCGAGACTGTTCAGACGCCTGGCGCGCGATGCGCTGCCAGCGCTCGACTCGCTTCGCCGAGGCAGTGACCAGATGAGCGTCGGTGCGTCGCGCGATCACGGGCACAATTCGCGATACACCAAGCTCGGTGCACTTCTCGATCGCCGACTCCATGCGGTCGAATTTGAAGATCGCCAGAAGCAAGGTGATCTGCGGTAGTCCCGAGCTGGAAATCTCTTCGGCTAATTCAAACTCGACGCGGTCGTTGGTTAAGGAAGTGATGCGGCCACGGCGTACGACCGCCCCGGTTGCGATGTCGAAGTCCTGTCCTACGCGGGCGCGCAAGACGCGTATCAAATGATCGGCGTGATCGCCCACCAGGGCCGCGTGATTTCCCGAGGATTCGTCGGCAATCCAACGACGGCGTGTCATGGAATAAGAATAGCAGCGCCTGAAGGCGCGATTGAGGGTTACGGTATGCCTGAAGGCATACCCTGATACGAAGCGTTAATCGCGACGAAGCATTAGTCGCGAATCTTAAAGCACAAATTTTGGTACGAATGGTGTGGAAATCCTTAATCTCAGAAATCTTACGTCGCTACTAGCCGAACATCTCTTTCACCTTGCCCAGTAGCGATCGCATCAGCGGCTGATTGTCTATCTTCGTTGTGGCCTCGAGTTCCTGTAACAACTCTTTCTGGCGCTTGCTCAACTTGGATGGAATCTGCACACGAACTTCAATGTAGAGGTCGCCTTTGCCGTGGCCGTTCAGGACTGGCATGCCTTTGTTGCGGATGCGAAAGGTGGTGCCGGGCTGGGTGCCATCGGGAATCTTGAGCGCGTGCTCGCCATCGAGCGTGGGTACTTTGATTTCAGCGCCCATCGCGGCTTGCGTGACCGAGAGCGGAACTGCGCAGTGCAAGTCGTTGCCTTCCCTGATAAAAAACGGATGCTCCTTCACGTGGAGCACAAGATAGAGATCGCCGGCTGGGCCGCCGAAAGCTCCCGCTTCGCCGCCGCCGGTGAAGCGAATGCGCGTGCCGTCTTCCACGCCGGCGGGAATCTTCGCATCGATCGAGCGCTGCCGCAGCATACGGCCCTCGCCTTTGCACTTTGAGCAGGGATCGGTAATGACGTTGCCGGTTCCCTGACAAGTGGGACAGGTGCGCGCGATGCTGAAGAAGCCTTGCTGATAGCGAACCTGACCGCGGCCCTGGCACGAGCGGCATGCCGTGGGGCTTTTTCCTGGCGCAGAGCCTGATCCCCGGCAGTCTTCGCAGGTTTCGTGACGGCGCACCGTGACGCGGGTCTCTGTGCCAAATGCGGCTTGTTCGAACTCGATGTTCAAATCTTCGCGCAGATCCGCGCCTCGCTGCACGCGGCTGCGACGGCGTCCGCCTCCGCCTCCAAAAGCGTCTCCAAAACCAAAGAACTCGCCGAAGATTTCGCCGAAGTCCTGGAAGACCGTGGCATCGAAACCCGCGCCCGCGCCGCCCGCACCGCCGACCCCGGCATGGCCGTAGCGGTCGTAGAGCGAGCGTTTGTCCGTGTCGGCCAGGATGGCGTAGGCCTCGGTCACCTCTTTGAACTTCTCTTCCGCGTCGGGATTGTTCGGATTCCGATCGGGATGCCACTGCATGGCGAGCTTGCGGTAAGCACTCTTTAGTTCTACTTCGGTTACCGTGCGGCTCACGCCCAGCACTTCGTAATAATCGCGTTTTGCGTTCGTGGTCAGAATAAGAACCTCTCGTTATCTAGCAATTCAGTTTAGCAATCCAACTTTAACAATTCAGTTTCAAATCCCAGGTGAACATCTCAATTAGAAATCGTTAAGACCCGATAAGAGGACCAATCTGGATTGAAGACTTAATGCCCGGGATTCTTCGCCACTTTCACCATCGCAGGCCGCAGCAGGCGATCCTTGTACTTGTAGCCACGCTGCAACTCTTCCACAACATGATGATCCGGAGCTTCGGTGGTTTCCACCATTTCGATGGCTTCGTGATAGTGCGGATCGAACGGCTCACCCTTCGATGCGATGGGATGCACCGAAAGCTTGGCCAGCGCAGTTTGCAGCTGCTTATAAATCAGGTCGACCCCGTTGCGGAACTCCTCCGCATCGGACTTTGCCTGCAAAGCGCGATCCAGACTGTCGACCACCGGCAACAGCGACTTGAGCGCATCCGCAGCAGCGTACTCGCGGAACTCCTGCTGCTCTCTGACCGTACGCTTGCGAGCGTTGTCGAACTCCGCTTGCTGGCGCGCGAGGCGGTCGAGCAGCGAGTCGCGCTCCGCCTTCAGCTTTTCTAAATCCGTTTCGGAGCCGGACGCAGACGCACTCACCGCACTCCGCGAGGTCTCGGGTCCGTCGTCGCTAGACGCCGGAAGTTCGCGCTCCAAATCGAGCGTGGACTTTTCTGCTTCAGATCTACCGTTTGCTTTCCCCATAAACAACTTTCCTTACTCCGATTCATTCAAGATTTTGTCAAAGAGGCGCGCGATATAAGAAACCGCGGTAATCGTGTGCTGATAGTCCATGCGCGTGGGACCGATCACGGCCAACGATCCGACCATGTCGCTGCCCGAGCGCGCCGGCGCGCCGATCAGCACGAAGTTCTGCATCGAAGGCAGCGTGTCATCGAGACCGATCACCACCCGCACCGCCTCCTGCTTGGCGTCGAGATACGCTCCGAGGAGCTGCGCTACTTTTTCTTTTTCGCCCAAGGTCTGCAACATCTCCTGCAAACGTTTGCGGTCTTCCTGACCGGTTACGAGGTTGGCCGCACCTTCGACAAAAACAACCTGCGTTGTGGTTTCTCCCGCGAGCGCGCCTTGCTTGTAAAGCTGCTCGATCGAATTCATCAGCCGGTCATATTCGCTGCGTTCCTGCTCGATGCGGCGGGCTAGTTCGGTGCGCATCGATTCCATGGTCCATCCGCGAAAATTCTCATTGATGTAGCGCGCAGCAAGATCCAGTTCGGCCTGTGGAAGGTCGAGGCGCAGCACGCGATCGCGCACTAGCCCCGAACGGGTCACCAGCACCGCCAGCACCTTCTGATCGCCAAGCTTCGAAAAGTAGACATGCTCCAGCGCGTTCTTAGCGCCGCTGGTGGCCACAGCAACACCCACATTGCGCGAGATCAAGGAGAGCACGTGCGAGGTACGCTCCATGAACTCCTGCACATCGCTAATGCCAGCGAGCGAGTCGGAAATCATGCTCGCTTCCTGCGGCGCCAGCTGTGCCGTTCCCGAGATCTGCTCGACGTAATAGCGGTAGGCCTCAGGGGTTGGCACCCGGCCGGACGACGAATGTGTCTGCTCCAAAAAACCAGCATCCGAGAGATCGGCCATTACATTGCGAATCGTTGCCGGGCTAAGACCCTCGCGATTCGAGCGGGACAGTGTCCGCGAACCCACCGGCTCGCCCGTGGAAATGAAGGTCTCCACGATCGCGGTCAGGACTTCGCGCTCCCGTTTGCCGATGTTGGGGTCAGAGGGCATTTTGCTTACAGCTAAGTATTTTAGATGCAGAAACTTAGATTCGGACGCAAAGGGCGTTCCCTGTTCGGATTCTAGGAACGCCTCCGGTTCCTGTCAAGGGCCGTACCGGGCTATTGCAGTGGCAAAGATGTGCTACGAAAGCGAGGTTGAGAAGTTGAGTAACGAACAATGGATGAGTTTTTGCTAATGATCTTTTTTGAACCATTCAAGCGTTTAAGGCAGCAGCCGCCGTTCGAATCCACACTTGCAACTTCCCCTGCGGAGCCTCTACGCGTATCCTTCAGCTTTCGTGATGCGCAACTTTCGTGATGCGAAATTTTCTATGAAATTGAAACCGCACGTCGCCATCGTGGGAGCTGGCGCCTTTGGGGGCTGGACTGCGCTTCATCTGATCGATCGCGGCGCTCGGGTGACTCTGCTCGACGCGTGGGGTCCGGGCAATTCGCGCGCATCTTCCGGCGGAGAAACGCGCATCATGCGCGCTACCTACGGGCCAGATCAGCCTTATAGTAAGCTCGCCGCGCGCTCCCTTGAATTGTGGCAGAAATATGAACGGCGATGGAAGAAGCAGTTCTTGCACCGCTCCGGCGTTCTTTGGATGGTCAGCAGCCGCGACGATGGCTACGAGCGTGGCTCGCTCGCAATGCTGCGCGAAGCCCGAGTCAAGTTTGAGGAGCTTTCTACTGCGAAGATGAAGAAGCGCTGGCCGCAGGTCAATTTTTCAGATGTGCGCTGGGGAATCTTCGAACCGCAGTGTGGGTATCTCGACGCGCGCGCCAGTTGTCAGGCCGTGGTCGATGCCTTCGTCGCCGCGGGCGGCAAGTACCGGCAAGTGGCGGTTTTGCCCGATGGTCTGGAAGAGCAACCTCTGGCGCTCTCTGACGGTTCGTGGCTCAGGGCCGATCACTACGTCTTTGCTTGCGGGCCGTGGCTCGGAAAGTTATTCCCTCGCACTGTTGGCGAGATCATTCGCTCGACGAAGCAGGATATTTTTTTCTTTGGTCCGCCCGCCGGAGATTTTCGCTTCACTGACGCTCATCTTCCGGTTTGGGGCGATCATTTATCGGAAGACCATGGTGGACGTTTCTTCTACGGCATCCCCGGCAGGGACCGGCGCGGATTCAAGGTGGCCGACGATACGCGCGGTCCCGCGTTCGATCCAACGGATGGAGAGCGAGTTGTCAGCCAGGCGACGCTGAAGCGGGTTCGCGAATATCTCGCCTTCCGGTTCCCGGCGATGAAAGATGTGCCCTTGATCGAGACGCGGGTCTGTCAATATGAGCAGACTTCCGACAGCCACTTCATCATGGATCGGCATCCACGTCTGAGTAATGTCTGGCTGCTGGGCGGTGGCTCGGGGCACGGGTTTAAGCACGGGCCGGCGCTGGGGGAGAAGATGGCGGAGTTCATTTTGAGAGACGGCGCCCCAGACAAGGCTTGGCGCTTATCGCGCTTCTCGAAGCGGCAATCGAGCTGAGGGACTTTTCAGAGTCAACAAAAGCAGAGGCGATTGTCTTCCGGCAAGAAAATCGTAGCGCCGGAAAAACACGAAGGAAGTTTCAAATTTGCAGGGAACAGACTTTGACCGCGAGCGGGAGTGGTGGGACGCAAAGGCTCCCAAAGAGGAGACAGACGCGGCGGACGAGGGGATCAATCGCGGCCTCCGCTGGCGGGAGATCGAGCGCCATCTTGACGGCACCAAGACCATTCTTGACGTTGGCGGCGCCACCGGCGCTTTTTCGATTCGGCTGGCGAAACGTGGCTTCCAGGTAACCCATCTGGATCTTTCGCCGGAAATGCTGGCGATTGCACGCGAAAGGGCACGGGATGTTTCCGGGATTGAATTCGTCGAAGGGAATGCGGCCGATCTCACGCGGTTTTCGGACTGCAGCTTCGATCTGGTTTTGAACATGGATGGGGCGATCTCCTTCGCGGGATCGCAGGCGACGAAAGTGATACAGGAAACCTGCAGGGTTGCAAGAGGCAAAGTGATCCTAACCGTTTCTCATTGGGCGCGAATGGCGGCGGCGTGGGCGGGGACGAGCCTGGTCAAGACTGGAAGTCTCAATGCTGGGGCGCACACGATGATTGAGCGCGGGGAATGGCATCAAGATCAGTTTCCTGATAACCCGGTTCTTGCGGATGGTCTGACGCAGAACTATTTCGGAGCGTTAAAGGCATTCCTGCCTGGCGAGCTGACGAGAATTCTCGAAGATGCGGGCATGCAGGTGATGCGCTGTGGCGGGTTGGGATCGCTTGCGGGATTGTGCAGTCCGGAGGCGGTTTCGGCGGTCTTGAATGACACGAATTTGCTGGAAACGTTTCTTACTATTTGTGAGAGGTTTGATAGGGAAATCTTGCCCGACGGGCCGGGGACCCGGCTGCGCGCTGGATTAATTGCCGTAGCTCGCCGCGCATAAACGTCTCTCGACATACAAGCGAAACCAGGATTCCTCGCTTCGCTCGGAATGACAAGGATTTTGAGTTTGGCAAGGCGATTGAGCTCTACTACTGAATCTGAATCACGCCGGCAGACTCGGTCGCTTTGATCTCTGCTACACGCGCTACGACCCGCCGCGCAAACTCGTAGATCGACTTGGCGTGCGGCGAATTCTCGCCTTCCAGAACGACTGGTTTGCCGCCGTCGCCGGACTTGCGGACTTCGGGATCGAGTTCAATGCTTCCGAGGAACGAAACTCCAAACTGCTTTGCCATGTTCTCCGCACCGCCGCGCGAAAAAATGTCGATCTCGTGATTGCAGTGCGGGCAGGTAAAAAAGCTCATGTTCTCGACCACGCCAACCAGGTCAACTTTCATCTGGCGGAACATTTCAATGGCCTTACGAGCGTCCTGCAAGGAAACGTCAGACGGAGTCGAAACCACTACCGCGCCCGTCAGCGGTACAGTCTGCACCAGAGACAACGCGATATCGCCGGTTCCGGGCGGGAGATCGACGATCATGTAATCGAGCAGCCCCCACTCAACCATGCCCAGGAACTGCTTCACGATCTGATGTAGCATAGGACCGCGCCAGATAATCGGCTTGTCGCCGGGGTTGAGAAAGCCCACCGAAATCACCTTGAGCCCAAACGCTTGCAGCGGCTCAATGCGGTTTTCTCCGGCCATTTTTGGCTGCGCGTTCACTCCCAACATCAGCGGAACGTTGGGCCCGTAGACATCGGCATCCAGCAGGCCAACCTTGTGTCCCATCTTGGCGAGTGCGACCGCCAGATTCACCGATAGCGTGGTTTTACCAACGCCTCCCTTGCCGGAACCGACGGCGATAATGGCATCGACTCCGGGCAACGGTTGCGGCCCCGGCGCGGCTTGTCCGGGATGAGACGGCATATGTGCGTTCAAGGGATCACACTCCAAGAGGTGAATTGCGATGATGAGGCAGAACCCAAGTCTGATTATACAGGGTTGAAGTTAACGTAATGCCTACTGGGTTTACGCAAGGCACCCTGTGGCGGCGGCTAGAGGGCGCTTTTGTGCAGGATGCGCATTCTTGCGCAGACCGACTCCCGGCCCGTCACTCTTGTTTCGTTCCCCGAATAGACTATCCTTCATGGAAACGAGGACGCACCAGCAGTTTCACGGGGATATGCACTATGGCTCATCGGATCAGGATTTCCGAAACACACCTTAAGGCGTTTTTTCAAAGCCCAATTTTCCATAGGGTATTTCAGGCGCTCACAACTTTCTTGTGTGTTCTTTGGTGGTTTCGAGTTCCGGCGCCGGGCAAGGCAATTTTGGCCCTCACTATTGCGGCGGTACTGGTGACGGTAGAGGGCATCGGTGGATGGCAGAGGGCAATCTGGTTGATGCTAATCTTCGCATTGGCATTTTTAGAGAACCGAGCTATCAACAATGACAGAACCCAGTTTGCGAAGGAGCAGAGAGAAGCCAGGCAGAGAGAAAATAACTCGTTCAGTGATATTGCTACCGGACTGAGCAAATCAATAGGGGCGAGTAACGCGCAGTTTCAGGCAACGATGAGCAAGGAATCTCAGGTTCTTGACACTACAAAGTCTGTCGGCGATTTAGCACGTCGCAATCTCCAAAATGTGACGGGCGGGGACACATATGCGGTCGTAGAGCCATTTTTGTCGCAGCGCCCAGATCGAGACGTTCCGCTATCAATCAAGAATCGAGGGACGAACATCCTCACTGGAGTATCCGTGGCGCTCTACGATGCAGGAGTCTGGATGTGGGGAACGCACGACAGCATAGTCCACTCCAATGAGAATCGGATTACGGGCATAACTCTTCACCCGGGTGAACGGCTGATGCTTCCGAGAGAGATCAATCCACTGCAATTTATGAAAATCAAAGAGAATGAAGGCGAGGGCAAAGATTACATGTATCGAGTTTTCGTCTCTATCGCAGCACAAAATTTCACATCGACCGAATACCTAGACTTAAAGCAGGATAGCGATGGGAAATGGAACTACACCTACAAGATTTATCGACAGCCTCCCATAGGAGCTAAAAAGGACGGGCAGTTGGTGATGGACTGCTTGCTAGAGAGAGTTGATTGGTCGAAGGACTTCAACAATCCAAACGGATTGGAATTAGGGCCGTGTGTCGGAGGTGTTGAAAGAGCTCCGCTGCATTCGTTGAATTAACAAATTCGCCGGGAGTAGGGGAGGTTACCAAAAGTATGCATTCATCGCGCGGGATAGGAAACCATCAAGCTTCGCTCGACCGGACTGACGGAGGCGGCTGTCCCTGAGCCTTCGACTTTAATAACCTCCTCTTCTAGTCTCACTTTCCCGCAGGCTGCCCCAAGTCACGTTACTCTTGCGAGCCCTGGTAATCGAGCACAATCCATGCTTTATTGAGGCCCATTGGAGTAAACTTTGAGCTGTCGGGGGGGTAAGGCCGGATGGCTTCGCTAAATGGTGTCATCACGCGCGATCCAGAGATTCTTGGTGGTACGCCCGTTTTTCGCGGGACGCGGGTTCCGTTTCAGGCGCTCCTGGATTACATCGAAGGCGGACAAACCCTTGACGAGTTTCTTGACGATTTCCCTACTGTAACGCGTGAGGCTGCGATCGACGCACTTGAACACGCCAAAGAGCTAGTTCTTAACGGGTTGTGATGAGAGTGCTGCTCGACGAGTGCGTTCCTCGAAAATTGAAAAGCAGACTGATCGGCCATGAGTGCCGGACCGTTCCGGAAGAGGGGCTGGCCGGGAAGAGAAATGGCGAACTCTTGTCGCTGGCTGAAAAAGCCGGGTTCGACGTCTTTTTAAGCCTAGATCGTGGCATCGAGTTTCAACAAAACCTGCAGTCTCGACGGATTGCGGTGTTGGTTTTGCGTGCGAAATCCAGCCGTCTGGCGGACCTGCAGCCTCACGTACCCGAGATTCTGAAGACGTTGGGATCCTTGCGTCCCGGCCAGGTTGTCAGCGTGGGTTAGTGAATGCGGTGAACCCAAAGCGCACTATCCATGAAACGCCCTCGGGGAACCAGCTAGGCTATCCGGTTTTGTAGGGCGATGATCCCGGTCGCATCGGCTAGCGGATTACCTCTTCGCCTTGCGCCGCTCCACCTCCGAGCGTCGGCTTTCGCGCCGACGACCGGCATCGTCATAGCGGCGCCGCTGCTCCTCTGTTTCCGGGACCACCGGCGCAATCTGCAGATGATTCCCTTCCCGGTCGATGGCGACAAATGTCAGGTACGCCGACGCCACGTGCTGCGCCGTATCCGCTATGTAATTCTCCACAAAAACCTTCACGCCGACCTCCGCCGAGGTGTGAAAGACGCGATTCACTGAAGAACGCAGGATCACGAGATCGCCCACGCGGACTGGAACCAGGAAGTCGATATGATCCACCGAGGCGGTGACTGCGTAGCTTCGCGCGTGGCGGTGAACAGCCATCGCCCCGGCAAGATCGATCCAGTGCATCAAGCGGCCGCCCAGCAAGGCGCCGAGCGGGTTAGCATCGTTCGGTAGAACAAGCTCTGCCATCTCCGATTGCGAGTCTCGCACCGGCCGGCCTAACAGCGTTTCGTCGTTCATCTCGACGTTCATCTCGACCTGTACCTCTTGTACCTCGACTTGTTCCGCTTTGGGTAGGCGGTGATTTGATCCCGCTTTCTTTCGCGTCTGCAATCGGCACCTCCTTCTCGGAACCGTAACTAATTCGAGCTAGCTGGCGCGCGGCGTCGCTTCCTGCGTTTTGCGCTTCTCGACATACGAAGCCAGAAAGCACTCGGCCATCCGCTGCACACGGCGGTCGCGATGCGGCTGCTCGCAATGCGCCGTGGATGGCTCAAATTCCAGCACTCCATGCTCCGCGGGCAAGTGGCTTCTCTCGCATATATAACGCACTTGAATTCGCCCTCCGGTCGCGTTCTTCGCATCGCCGCCGACTGTTCTTGCGGCAAAGCGGACGGAATCCCAGGCACGGTCTTTGGGCAACCGTCCGCAGGCGTCGGCGTATCCAAGGTTGCAGAAATCGCGCAAATCTTCCGGCGACGGAATCTGGCCTTCGTGTCCGGGCGCGGTGCAATGCCCTTGCCATCCACATCCGAGCGGCAGCCGCTGCGCATGCAACCAGTGGCCGTTCTCCAACTTCTCTATCGGCATAAAAAACGGACACGCCACCGCCCAGCCTCCGAAGATCAAGAATATTAAAGAGTGTTCATTCTACTACCCAGCAAGAGCAAGCCGACTCGAAGCACCAGTGATCAGTCAACGACTTGTAGTACCCTCTTTTAACTGAGAATTAACTTATGGACCGCATCTCCGCACTCAACGATATCCTCACGCAGAACCCCAACGACACTTTTGCCCGCTATGGCTTAGCGATGGAGTACTCGAAGCAGGGCGACCTTGATCGTTCGCTGGCAGAGTTTTCGATTCTGCTGAAGGCCAGCCCTGATTACACTCCTGGCTATTTCATGGCCGCGCAGACGCTGGTCCGCGCAGACCGAGTCGCCGATGCAAAGACGATGCTCACCGATGGGATCGCCTCCGCCCGCCGCACCGGCAACCTGCACGCGCAGGGCGAGATGGAAGCTATGCTGGCGGAGTTGGGTTGATCGTTCTGTCACTTCGACATCTTCGCCATTGCCCACTCGACTAGCCACGGGGAGAGTTGATAAATCTTCTGCGGCACGTACATCGTCCAGGGCACAATCACTTCCCGCTTCTGTTTTAAATATCCATGCAGCGTAGCCCGCGCCACGCGCTCGGCGGTGATGCCGCGCACCGACTGGGGACGCACTCTCTTCATCTCATTCCCTTGAACGGCATTCTTGCCGAACGCCGTGCGCACGTAGCCAGGACACACGGTTAAAACATGGATCCCATCGGCTTTCAGTTCCACGCGAGCGGCCTTACCCATGGCGTTCAACGCGAATTTTGTCGCGCTGTAAGCGGCGTGAAACGGGATTGGAATATGCCCCGCGACGCTTGAAATGTTGATAATCGTTCCTACGCCCTGCCGCCGCATTACTGGGATTACCGCTTGCATCGCTCCGATCGCACCGAAAAAATTGGTGTCGAACATTTCACGGCAGGCCGCCATGTTGAGCTGCGCGACCGAATCCAGCAATCCATGGCCTGCGTTGTTTACCCACACGTCGATCCTTTGAAAATGATGCACGGTGAGGCCAATCGCGCGGTCGATATCCTCGCGGTGCCGCACGTCGCAGGTCAGGGCCAGCGTGCGCTCGGTATGTCCCACGCGTGCTCTGGCCTCTTCGAGCCGGCTGGCGTCGCGTGAGAGCATCACGACGCTGGCTCCCTGATCGGCGAAAATCTTCGCGATCGCCTCGCCGATCCCCATCGAAGCGCCAGTAATGACCACGACTTTGCCTGCAAGTTCCATAGCGCGCTTTTATTCCTCTGCGATGGGCGAAGTCAAGCGCTGGGGTACAATCAGGAGCGACGCGCTCGTTCTGCTGTCATTCCCGCGTTCGCTACCGGAGAGTCCTTGGACGCCCTCATCCCGCTTTTTCCGCTCGATGTCGTCCTGTTCCCCGGCATTCCCCTGCCCTTGCACATCTTCGAACCACGCTACAAAGAAATGATCGGCGAATGTCTTGCACAGGATCGCACATTCGGCATTGTGCGCGCCGTCGAACAAAATTTGTCAGACATCGGGTGCACCGCCGAAATTGTCACCGTGGTGAAAGAGTATGACGACGGCCGCCTTGACATCGTCACCGAGGGCCGCCAACGTTTCGAGGTCGTGCGCGTGAACCAGGAACGGACATTCCTCCGGGCCGAAGTTGTGATGATCGATGACACACCCGGAACGACGCCGAACGAAGAAGACACGGCGCGGGCGGTGCAATTGCATTCCGAGTTGCTTGCCCTCGCAGGCGCTGCGCAGGACCTCTCGGCCGCGGACCCATCGATGCTGTCTTTTTATCTGGCAGGTTCGCTGCCGCTCGATCTGGATTTCAAACAGAAGCTTCTTTCGCTGCGCTCCGAACCGGAGCGAATCTCTTTACTGATTACTTATCTCGAGACCGTCATTCCGAATCTGCACCGTGCCGCGCGAGCGCGGACAAAGGCAGGCGGCAACGGGCACGTGCGGTAGAAAGTCGTCCTTAGTCGTTGGTCGTTAGTCGATCGCCACAAACGGCCGACTCCATTTTTCAAGAACAGTTTCGCATTGTGGCAACGACTGACGACTCTGACAAACGGGTCGTCCATCTCCGCGTATAATCCAGAAAAGTGCTCCCGGGGGTCTTCATGAGTCTTCCGCATACGCTCGGCGAACTGCGCCGCAGTGTCTTTTCCGAAAACCGTTTGCGCACACGCCGCGTGAAAGACGAACTCCGTGAAAACCTGATCGCCCGGTTGCGTGAGAGCGAGGACGCCAGCATTTTCCCTGGCATTGTTGGCTACGACGATACGGTTGTGCCTCAAATTGTGAACGCGATTCTCTCGCGGCACAACTTCATTCTGCTCGGCTTGCGAGGCCAGGCGAAAAGCCGCATTCTGCGCGCGCTTACGACGCTGCTTGATCCCCACATGCCTTATGTTGCCGGCTGCGAAATTCGCGACAATCCTTATGCGCCCATCTGCCGCCGTTGCCGCGAAGAAGTCGCGCGACTTGGAGACGCGACGCCGATTTCTTATCTCACGCCCGATGATCGCTACGTGGAAAAACTCGCTACGCCAGACGTGACGATCGCGGACCTCATCGGCGACATTGACCCCATCAAAGCGGCCCGCGGTGGGCATGAACTTTCGAGCGAGTTCACGGTTCATTACGGACTGCTGCCGCGCGCGAATCGGGGCATCTTCGCCATTAACGAGCTTCCAGACCTCGCCGGAAAAATTCAGGTCGGCTTGTTTAACATCATGCAGGAAGGCGACGTGCAAATTAAGGGCTATCCCATTCGCCTACCCCTCGATGTCGCCATCGTTTTCAGCGCAAATCCCGAAGATTACACGGCGCGCGGAAAAATCATCACGCCCCTCAAGGACCGGATTGGCTCCGAGATTCGCACACACTATCCTGCGACCGTGGATGAAGGCATCGCAATCACTGCGCAGGAGGCCTGGACCAGCCGCAACGGACAACTCCTGCACCTGCCCAACTACATTCAGGAAGTGATTGAGCGCATCGCCTTCGCCGCGCGCGAAGATAAGAAAATCGACAAACGCTCCGGCGTCAGCCAGCGCTTGCCGATCTCTGCCATGGAGAACGTGATTTCGAACGCCGAGCGCCGCGCCATTTGCAACGACGAGAAGATCGTGGTTCCGCGTGTCAGCGATGTTTACTCGGCTCTGCCCGCCATTACCGGCAAACTCGAACTGGAATATGAAGGCGAGATGAAAGGCGCCGATTTTGTGGGGCGCGAACTGATCCGCGCGGCCATTGCCAAAACTTACGATCAATATTTCACCGGCGCGAACGTGCAGCAGATCGTGCAGTGGTTCGATCTCGGCGGAGAGATTCAGTTATCGGATTCCGTTGCTGCCCTCGAAGCTCTGGAAAACCTGAAAGAGATTCAGGGATTGATCGACAAGTTGGGTCCGCTCGGCGTCTCGCAGAAAGAAAGTCCGGAGCAGCAAGTATCGGCCGCAGAGTTCATTCTTGAGGGCCTGCACGCGCACAAACGCATTGGCCGCAACGAAGAGCGAGTTTTCAAAGCCGGCGAGAAAAAACCCGAGCCGCGCGAGCGCGACAAGAGTTTCGAGAAAGAAGAACCACCGTACCGGCAGAGAAGACAATTTAATTAACCCGTCACTTACCAGAAGATGAAACTGCTGCTCCGTTGCGCGCTTCTCGCCGTTGGACTTGTGGCGTCCTGCGTCGCCGCCACGATATTGTGTGTTGCGAAAGGCTGCGGTGTTGCCACGATACCGACGCTCAGGGTAGCGTCTGCATTGCTTTGGCCAGGGCCGGCGCTGATGGGCTTTATTTATCATAGGCTCGCAACAGTACTAGTCGGCACCTTGTTCGCATACATGGCAAGCCTTATTCCGGGAATCCTGATTGACGTCTTTATCTATGCGGCGGTCTTCTTTGTGCTGGCAAGGCTAGGACAGGCGGTTGCAAGGCGGAAGATTGTCGATGATCGAATGACACGGCCAGAAATAACTACTAGCAATACAATTCCATGAAACGCATTCGCTATTCCAAATACGTCCCCGATCCGGCGGGCGAAATGAGCATGGAAGACTTGCTCAGCGCGCTCTCGGATTATCTGCTGCAAAGCGGATTTCAGAGCGACATGTGGTACGAGATGCCGGAGGGTGAGCATACACTCGACGACCTTCGCCGCGCCATTGAGCAGGCCTTGATGGACGGCGACCAGTTTGACGATGACATGCGGGAACGGCTGCAGCAAATGGCCGCGGATGGCGAACTCGACGAGTTGATCGAAAAGCTGATTGAGCGCATGCAGCAGGAAGACTACATTTCAATCGATCAGCCTCCAGACCCCTCGCGGCCTTCCGGCACTGGCGGGCAAGTCGGTGAGAACCAACAGCAGGCCAAGTTCGAAATCACCGACAAGAGCCTCGATTTCCTCGGCTTCAAATCGCTGCGCAACCTGCTCGGCTCACTCGGCAAATCCAGCTTTGGACGCCACGATACGCGCGACCTGGCTACCGGCATCGAGGCCAGCGGCGCTTCCCGTACTTACGAGTTTGGCGACACGCTGAACCTCGACATCACTGCGACCCTATCGAGCGCAATCCAGCGCGAAGGGCTCGCCCTGCCGCTCAACATCGAATATTCCGACCTGCAGGTGCACCAGTGCGAATATCAGTCTTCATGCGCGACGGTGCTCATGCTCGACTGTTCGCACTCGATGATTCTCTACGGTGAGGATCGCTTTACGCCGGCAAAAAAAGTTGCCATGGCGCTGTCGCATCTGATTCGCACGCAGTATCCCGGCGACTCGCTGTCGCTGGTGCTCTTTCACGACTCCGCCGAAGAAGTCCCGCTCTCGCAACTGGCCCGCGTTAAGGTTGGCCCTTATTACACCAACACGCGCGAAGGCCTGCGTATGGCGCAGCGGATTTTGCAGCGACAAAGAAAAGACATGAAGCAGATCGTAATGATCACCGACGGCAAACCCTCCGCCCTCACCCTCGAAGACGGACGCATCTACAAGAACGCCTTCGGCCTCGACCCCCTAGTGGTGAGCCAGACGCTCGAAGAAGTGTCGAAGTGCAAACGCGCCGGAGTGCTCATCAACACCTTCATGCTCGCCTCAGATTACGGCCTCGTCCAGTTCGTCCAGAAGGTAACTGAGATGTGCCGCGGCAAAGCTTACTTCACCACGCCGTACACGCTCGGGCAATACCTGCTGATGGACTATATGTCGAGGAAGACCAAGACAATTCACTAGAAGCTATAGATTGGTCATAAATGGTTTACATGATGGATTCTGGTTTTGGTTTTCCTAGTCTTGGCTTCTCCTCGGAGGCTGAAGCCCGACGGACATTGATCGCTCTTCCGCTAGTGCTGTCATCCTGAACGGAATTTTGTCTCGTGCTTGTGCGAGACAAATGGAGTCGAAGGATCCCTGCAGTGCTCGCGGTAGTGGAGGCCCAGGAGGGCGTTCGCACGATGCTGACGAAGTCCCGAGAGAGGATTCCCTGAAGCGGCATCGGAAGTTGAGGCACGGTAGGGATCCTTCGACTGCGTGAGTGCTGCGCTTCGCGCAGCACTCACTTCGCTCAGGATGACAAACTACAGGCCTTTAGCAGTGCAGGCAGCAGCGATACCCCACCCGTCAAACTGCGTCGTAGGCAGCCTCAGTCTTAGCGGTGCAGACACAGGCCAGCCGCCACGGGAACAATTCACTAGCCCGCCGCCTACCAAGGCGCTCTGCCCCACGATTAGGCGAGGTGCGTCCCACCAAAGCGCCATCGAAAACTCTGACCAGTTACATTAAGCTGCTTGCTGCTTGACGTTTCTTCAGTTCATCCCGTCGCTGCTGCAAGCATTCTTGTTGTGGCTGTTAATTCGCCGTCGCGCGCAATGTGCGTTCCCATTCTTCTTTGCCTACACCGCGTTCGGCGTCGCCGCCGGCGTTGCCAGATTTGTAGCCCTCGGCCATGTTCGCGCTTATTTCTGGACTTACTGGGTCACGGACGCAATTTACGTACTCCTGGCAACTGCCACGTTGTTTGAAATTTTCCGACGCATCTTCCGAAACGCTACGCGCGTCTGGTGGAGGCTCTTGTTCTTTCCCGGCATCATCGCAGTCAGCATCCTATTGACCAAGTGGCGGATGGACGCCGTTCCATCGAAGCTGACCGGTCTCACTGTTTGGATCGTGAACGGAGAGATTGCGGTGAGATTTGCGCAGGTCATTACATTTGCCGCTTTGGGTACCCTGGTACTGCTGCTTGGACTTCGTTGGAACAAGCAAGAGCGTGGCATCACGGCGGGCTTTGGCATGTACGCCACCGTCATGCTCTTGATGACAACAAAATATTGGGACGCCGGGCCAGGCTTCAGAATGGCATTTTCGTGGGCTTCGATAATATTTTATTGCGTGGCGCTGATTATCTGGATTTGGTCGTTCAGACGGCCAGCATTACCGACCGCTAGCCATACGAAGATCGACACAGAGACGGATGCTCCTGTCTCTGGGCAGTTTGTTTCTTGACTCAGCCTAGCGCCGGTCGATGAGTGGAGTTGAAGCAGGAATTTAAGAACTCAGAAGCCTCCGGCAGTAAGTTAATAATCTCCGCGCGGAAGATCGATTGGGACGTATTTCCTAGCTCGAAGTATCCCTTTAACCTCTTCCGCTACCCTGCATGAATTAGGGATACTTGCCCTCCGCGATTACACTATCTCCGGGGAATACCCCACCAAGGAGAACTACCAACATGAAGAAGACCTTCGCAGTCGCGCTGTTGCTGATGTTACTCGCGGCGGCAGCCGTAGCCGACGGTTCTGATCTCACACTTCCAAAGGGAGCGTCGGTAAGTCGGCCCAGCTCCGGTTTCGTCCGCTTGGCCGATGGGTCGGACCCGCCGACCGCGAAGCCCGGGAAGCCGCTCATGTCGAATCTCGCGGTTTAGTTGAATTATGCTCGAAACGCCGGGGGCAGATGCGATAAGCTGCTCCTGGCGCATGAATCTATTTCTACGCTACATCCCGCTGGGCCTTCTTGCACTGTTACTTTGGGTATTGATCCAGAGACGCGCATATAAGAAGTGTCCTTGGTTTTTCGCCTACGTCGCCTTCGGAGTCGGCGCCGACTTGGCGCGTCTCACCGCCAGGCTTTCTGCCTCGCGCTATCCCGGTGCTCATTCGGCGACTTATTGGATCACCGAGGCCGGCTACGACGTCCTGGGGATCCTCGTTATGTACGAGGTGGTGCGCACTGTTTTCGGCAGCCTAACTCGCCACTGGTGGGCTCGCCTTATCTTCCCAGTTGTCGTGGTCGTCGGCGTTTGCATGAGCGTGCTCCGTGCTCATGAAGTTCCCCCGCAAGTTGTAGGAATTCTTTCTTATATTGTCGTCGGAGAAATTGCCGTCAGATTCGTACAAGTTATTGTCTTCGCCAGCCTAGTGACGCTTGTCCCGATTCTCGGTCTCCGGTGGCGACAGTACCCTTTCGGCGTAGCCGCAGGGTTTGGTCTTTACGCCACAATTGCGCTCTTGGCTACGACCAAGTTTTCGGATTCCGGAACAGGATTCAAATTCTTGTGGGGATGGACCTCACTTGTGGCATACTCTGTTGCCGTGCTGATCTGGATATGGTTTTTCAGCGTGCCGCAAAAAGTGGAGCCCACAAGTTCCCAGCTATCGGTTCCCTCCCCGGGTGATTTGAATCAGTATAAAGATGCGTTACGGAGGATGCGTTAAGCCATGTTCTCTGTGATTTTTACCTGGATGATGGTTGCGTGGGGCGCACTGTCGTGTATTTATATGTTGCGCTGCGCCTGGGCGCGCTTTCCCAAGCGCGATGTCGACGATGTGATCCCGTTCCTCTATCCAGTCGATCTTTCGCTGGCCGAGTCGCTGCTCGACCCCGCCTCGGAATTCGAGTACCGCTGGAGGCTGAGCCCGCGCCAGTTTCGCGCGGCGCAACGGAAGCGCATGCGTCTTTATCTTGAACTGACTCGCCGCATGGCTCACAATTCGCGGGTGCTGGTGGAATATGCCGTCGCTGAAAAGAACAACCCGGACCCTCGACGCGTCAGCGTGGCGACCGATCTGCAGGACAGGGCTATCGAGATGCGCCTATATGCGCTGCTGGCAGGAGCCAGGCTTAAGTTTTGGTTGTTTCTTCGTTCCGAATTGCTGACTGGAACGCCCCACCTCTCACATCTGCGAACGGCGGGCGATATCGACGGCCTGCAGACCTACCATGCTCTCAGAACCGCAGCCACTGCGGTGTTTGTGCATCTGCCGGCCGAGGCACTTGATTCGCTGACGCGGAACCTGTGAGTTTCTTAGCCAGATTGATTTCGGCGGGGGTCTCAGGTTCTAGGACTTGGGTCTTAGGTCGTAGGCTAGGTCTCAGGTCCTAGGCTTGGAATCCGAGTGCTGGAAACTCTATCCTGCTAAGTCTCGCCCGTACGCCAAACTGCTGATACTCTTTTACTAACACTCATACACTTAACTCATGGCAAACTGCGTTCGATGTGGCCGTCAGCTTCCCGGTTTTTCTTTCGGAAGAAAGATCTGCCAGTGGTGCGTGCAGCATGAAGCCGCGCAGCGTGGCGAAATTGTCGACGACACGCGCCAGCCGGTGATGCCTACGCCATGGGTTCGCCGCAGCGAATCGACCATTGGGATTACCCAGATTATTTTTGGCATCAACGTCGCGGTTTTCGTGGCCATGGTTGTCCAGATCTCGCTGGGCAAGGCACCGGAAGGCTCAAGCATCATGGATTTCGGTCCGCAGATCGGACAGTGGGGCGCCAACATCGGGGCTCTCACGATTTCTGGAGAATGGTGGAGGCTGCTGACCAACGTCTTCGTTCACGGCGGAGTGATCCACATCGCGTTCAATATGTGGTGCCTGTGGAACCTGGGGCAGCTCTGCGAAGCGCTTTATGGGGGCTGGACGTATGCTGCGATTTATCTGATCTGCGGCGTGGGAGCAAGTTTGGCCAGTGCTGGCTGGCATCCTTATGTGCCAAGCGTTGGCGCATCGGGGGCCATCTTCGGACTGGCTGGCGCGCTGCTTGCGGCTTTCAAGTTAGGCGAGTTTTCCGTGCCGCGAGCGGCGCTTTCCGGCACGCTGCGCAGCCTCGGGGCGTTTGTCGTTTACAACCTGATTTTTGGATTCGCACTGCCGGGGATCGACAATGCTGCGCACATCGGCGGGCTGATCACTGGGTTGATCGTGGGCGCGCTGATTGCGCTTGTGGCTCCGCGGCAAGATCACGCGCCGCGCCGCGCTGCGATTTTCCTCGCCGTCATTCTCGCGCTGGTGGGGTGCGCTGCGGAACTGGCTCATTACCATGAGCTTCCTCTTCGCTTCGGACGATCGCCTTTTGATCACGCGGTTAATGTGATGCCTGGTTCGAGTCCACGCTTAGCGCAGTTGGCTGACGCTCGACGCCGGTTAGTTAGAGGTCCTTCGCTTCGCCTGAAAAACGGCTCCGCTCAGGATGACAACCGGGCAAAAGACGAGCAGTTACCCGAAGTATCAGACTAGATCTTCAACTCTCCTACCGCGCGCCAGGCCTGATTGATGGCTTCATCTGTGTAAGCGTAAGCGCCCGCATCGGCGTTCGCGATGGCAATTCGTCCGAAAGTTTTTCGCGCGACTTCACAGGGGGTCTCGCCGCCTTCAAGCCAGAACGGATCCCAGAGCGAGTTATATTCGTAGGCGTATCCATGCGGCCAGCGATTGACTGTAATCGCCGCGATGTCGCGCGCGGGATCGAAGTCTCCCGCTCCCAGGGTTCGCGCCAATTGCTGGCGGATTTTGCGCTCCATGGTTTCGAACGTCGTACTGTAAAGCTCGATGCGGCCGGCGGTGTGCTGGTCCCGCGCGGGAAGTCCCGGTTTACAGGGCGTTTTCATCATGTGAACCACGATCGGTTCTTCCGGCTTGCGCGGGCATTCATAGCCGCCAATGCTTACCGCCAGGTCCAGACCAACCCGCGTGTGATAGCACCCAGGAGCATAAATCGAATTCGTCTTGAATTTTTGGAACGACGTCCAGTTACGCAGGGCGACGTTGGTATAGAGCAGCGGAACTTTCTGCGCGGAAGCTAGGGCGTCCTTCTGTTTTTGCGGCAGGCCTTCGCAGATGTAAGGAATCACCACGTGCCAGCACGCCAGGATGCAATTCTTCGCCTTTACGGCGTAAACCTTGCCGGCGCGCGCGTAGGCAACTTCCACCTCGTTCGAGGACGCCACATCGCCGACGTGCTTCACACGCACTGCGGTGCTGTTCAACCGGAGTTTAACCGAAGAGGAGGACGAATCGAGCCTGGCATAATTCGCTTTTGCCAAAACTACGTCCGCAGCGGAATTTCCTGCAATCGCTTCGGGAAGCAGCTTGCGCACCAGCAGGCGCGCGATGGTCGCATTGCCATCGGGAAAGTGAAAAAAATATTTGTCCGCTTCTTCGTTTGGAATCGCGTCGCGGTTCATTCCCTTGCCCGGCGCGGGATCGAGCTTCATGCCTTCGAAACCGGGAAGGTCGACTCCCCAAGCATCCTGTGCGGATATTGCGTCAATTCCCAGGCCGAAGGTCCCTTGCAGCACTGGCTGGTAAAGCTTGACCACATCTTCATGAGTCTTGGCAACGTCTCTAAGGAAAGTCGCGTAGCTCATGCGCGCCAGCTTTGCTTTCTTTTCCGTGGAGCTAAGCCCCGGAAAGTAATCGACTGCGGCGTGACGCAGGCGATCCAAATCACTCTTGGCTTGCTCCGCCAGCGGTGCATCTGCCAGAAACTCTTTCCAAGCTTTCAGCCCCTCTGGGGTAAGGAAGTCTTTCTCGCCGCCACTGAGCGATGCGGGACTGGTAACCAGCCGGTCTACACCAAACGTCTCTTTATCGAAAAAGATTTTCGAATGCAAGCCGAGCGAACGATAAAGCAGGGCATCGTGATACTTGGAATAAGAAGGCACATCTACGCCGAGATCCTCAATGACTCCTCGCGCTTCTTTGCTGTAAGGCGCGGGGCTTTCAATCGAGTAGGTGCCGCCAAAGCCGAGGCGAAAGGCGTTGCCCACGCGAAATTCGTTGCGTTTGGCGTGCCCGCCAAAGTCATCGTGATTGTCGAGGATGAGAATTCGCGCGTTCGCGCCCGCAAGCTTGCGGTAGAAATAGGCCGCCGAGAGTCCGCTGATGCCTCCACCGACGATGATGAGGTCATAAGTCTCGCCGGTGTCTTGCGGGGAACCGGCTGTGTCCCAGAAGGTGCCGTCGCGAAGAGAATGCGCGACGTCGAAGGAGCCGGGATGGCTGCCGCGCGGTCCGGTGAGCGCCGGTGGATAGTAATCCGGCGACTTTGTGGGATCGCTATCGCCTCCCGCGAAAACTGGCCACGGCATGAGCGCAGCGCCGGCGGTTACCGCTATGCCGTTGAGGAAGTCACGGCGCGTGATGTTGCGGTGCATCCCCAGTTCGTGGTCGGTGTAGTCGCTCATTAGGATGGTTCGCAAGTCAGGAACGACGCGATTTAGCCATCGGCTTTCTTGACTGCCAGTTCCGCTCCCTGAAATCCGATTCGGCTGTGGGTGCCATCGCAGAAGGGTTTATTCACCGAACCACCGCAGCGGCAGAGCGAAAATGCAGGCTTGCCGGTGAGGTCATATGGTGTGCCATTCACGTCAACCAATTCAACCGAGCCCTCAGGGGCCTCAACGCGATAGGGACCATTGGGACGGATAGTGATCTTTACTTGAGCCATATTATTCCTCCAACCTTACGGGATTCTAGTAAGGATACAAAGATAACATCAGGCAGGGGTAAGTGTCGCGGCAAAGGACTAGCGGCCCGATGAGGCTGGGCCGCTGAACAGCCGGGGCGGCTGTCCCTACATGAGCAGGGCAGCGGTGCGAGGTTCGCTCTGCGACTACGCGGCGAGGGTGTTGGCGGAGATGAGGCTGCGGTAAAGGTCGAGGTAGTTGTCGATCATGCGGGCGGCGGTGAAGCGTTCACGGGCGCGGGCGAAGGCACGATCAGCGTAGGCGTGGCGCAGAGGATGGTCGGCATCGAGCTGGCGGAGAATTTGCGCGAGGCTGCCGGCGTCGTTGGTGCGGAAGTAGAGCGCCGCATCTCCCCAGACTTCGCGGAAGCTGGGGATGTCATTGGCAACAATGGCGCAGCGGGAAAATGCGGCGTCCAGGGCTGAGAGGCCGAGCGGTTCATAGCGCGGCGTAGCGGCATAGACTGCGGCGCGGCTGTAGAGCGCGCGCATTTGCGCTTCGGTTTGCGGGCCGCGGATGGCAACGCTGTGAGTGCTTGTGGAAACTTTGACATCGGCGCGGATGGGAACGCGCGGCAAAGGCACAGTTTGCTCGGCGCCAACGATGCACACCGGGATCGGCAGCGAGTATTGTGTGAGGAGGAAGACTTGTTTGCCGGCGTCGACGAGGCGGCCGATGGAGAGCACAGACTCGTCTTTGCTGACGTAGGGATTGAAGAAGATAGGATTTCGCCCGGGATAGATTACCAGGTCGCGGCGCGGCCAGCCGTAGGTCGAGCGAATTGTATCGAGCATCGCGGCCGAAGGTGCGACCACGGCATCGGCAGCGGCAATGCCCTCGATGACGGTATCGCGATACCACTTTAACCAGCGCGAGGGCCGCGGCGTGCAGCCTTGCACGGCCTCGCTCCAACTAATGAGGTCGCCGTGCGCCATCACAATGCGGGGCACGTCCACCGGCAGATCGCCATAGCAAAACTGGTGAAGGTGAAGCACGTCGGGACGTACTTCGCGGATCAGGTTCGCGAGAAATGTTGAGGACTCAGGCAGGTCGTGCGGCGATTCGTGCATCCACTCCAAGCGGAATGCGGTAGGCCGGTAGTCGAGGCCGTGAAGAAGATCCATCCAGGAAGTCTGCTCGGGAAGTGGGATCTCGCCGAAGCTGACCAGCGTGACTCGTACGCCGCGCGTCACCAGGCCGGTGACCAATTCGCGGGTGTAGAGCCAGGCGTCCGACATCGTATCGGCTGTAACCAGTACGTGCACAGAGCCTCCTGAGAGTGGGAAAACCCGCACCGCATGCGGGATTCCGGCGTGTTGCCCGACTATTCTAGTGCGAATTGGGGATGGCCTGGGAATTATTTTGCGGTTTTGCGCGGTTTCGTCAGTGGTTTGTTCATGCGGAACGAGCAAGGAATTGGACGCGGAGTGGCTGGTCAGTTTGCGCCCAGCCTGAGGCGCATTTCGCGGGCGAGATTGTCGATAGTGCGGATTTTTTCCGCGGCGGGAGTGGGGACGTTTGGCACAGACATGGCGAGTTCGCAGGAAAGCAGCATGACCGTGAGAGATTCGCACATCTCGCTGCGAAACTGCTCCTCGACGGAGCGGCGGGCCTGAGTTTCCTCACGTTTGCGGCGGTGCAGCGCGGAGCGGACTTCGCGCAACAGCCGCTCCATACCGCTGACCGCGAAATTCAAGTAAACAGGAAAGGCCGTGCCAAGATGATCGAGCACCAGGTCGCTTTCGCTGGGTTCGTTTTCCAAAAGAAACTGGTCGATCACTACGGCGGTGTAAGACTGCTCGCGCAACTGGACCATAGCCTGCTGCAGGCTTTCAGCCCAGTGAGTTTCATTCCCGGTGTCGGCTTTCAGGCTGGCAGCGCACTCTAGACCGCGCGCCGAAGGTGTTATGAGTAAAATCATGCGCTTTCTATAGCACGCACGCGACCACTACTGTCGTCACTGAAAAGACAAGGCTTAGGGATCGACGGCAGCTGTGTTCTTCCCGTTACGGAACGCTCTGAACTTGATTGGTTTCATAAGCGGACATTGGCAAGTTCAACAATCGTTGAACCCTGCAAATCACGATTTGAACCCCATGCTACTTCGATCTTTGACCTTTTAGTTCTTATGTCTGTGCTGAGTAGTCCTTCAGCTTGCGGTACAGAGTTGTTTTGCCAATGCCAAGCAGGCGCGCGGCCTGCAGCTTGTCGCCGTTCAGTTCGGCGATGGCGTTGAGAATGCTCTGCCGTTCCAGCTCTGCCATGGGCACGATCCGTTTCTGGCTGTGTCCGTTGCCGTTGCCTGAGGGTGGTGTTTGGGTGCGGGCAATCGGCGGGGGCAAGTCTGGGACGTTGATCACGGGGCCGCTGGTAAATGCACATGTCCGCTCCAGGCAGTTTTCCAGCTCGCGAACGTTGCCCGGCCAGTCATAAGCCAACATGGCTTTAAGAGCATCGTCACTAAGAATTTTGTCCTGGCCGGAAGCGCGCGAGGAGCGCTCCATGAAATGCGCGATGAGCAACGGGATATCCTCGCGGCGCTCGCGGACAGGCGGAATGCGCAGGCTCAAAACGTTGAGCCGGAAATAAAGATCGCGGCGGAAGGCGCCCTCGGTTACGGCCTGCTCCAAGTCGCGGTTGGTGGCGGCCAGGATGCGGACATTGATGGGAATGCGGCGGGTGCTGCCGACGGGACGAATTTCTTTTTCCTGAAGCGCGCGCAAAAGTTTAGCCTGCAGATCGACGGGAAGTTCCCCAACTTCGTCAAGAAATACAGTTCCACCCTCAGCAATGGCAAGCAGCCCGTCTTTCGCCTGATTAGCGCCGGTGAATGCGCCTTTCACGTAGCCGAACAATTCGCTTTCGATGAGCGTAGGCACGAGCGAGCCGCAATCGACGGGGATGAACGGCTTGTCGCGGAACGGTCCGGAATAATGGATGGAACGAGCGACCATCTCTTTGCCGGTGCCGCTCTCGCCCAAAATCAGGACGGGATGAGAGCTGCTGGCGGCTTTGGCAATGATGCGGTAAAGCTTCTCCATCTCCGGAGCGCGGCCGATGAGGCCGCCGTATCCCTGGCGAGATTTAAGCTTCTCGCGCAACATGCGGTTCTCGGTCTTGAGCTTGAGATGGTTGGACACGCGTTCCAGCAGGATTCTAAGTTCGTCGGCGCTGAAGGGCTTGGTGACATATTCGTAAGCGCCGTGCTTCATGGCCTGCACGGCCGATTGCACCGTGCCATAGCCGGTCACGACGATCACGAGCGCCTCAGGATTCTGGGCTTTGATGCGGCCCAAAGCTTCGAGGCCGCCTGCGCCCGGCAAGCGAAGATCGAGGAGGATGGCATCGACATTGTGAGTCTGCAACAAACGGTAGGCGTGTTCCGCTGAGTCCGCGACGTGAGCAGTGAAACCAAGGGACAGCGCGACTTCGCGACAGGCATCCCGAATAGAGCGCTCGTCGTCGACGATGAGGAGGTTCAGAAAGTTAGCGGCCAGTATCTGAGGGGAAGCAACGATGGGGCTTACGGCTGTGGACGTCATAAGATGGATTCCTTCTTGATTTCCTGAAATGGTGAAGACGAGTGGGAGGAGGGTGAGTCTGACATGGAGGTGGTTGAAGAATCTGGCTCGGCGAAGTCGGTATCAGCAGAATCATGATCGGTGGTAATAGAGGTTCGGGGAAGCAGAATCATCACTCGCGTACCGCGGTCGGGCTCGGTTTCGAGGTGGATCAAGCCGCGATTTGTGGTGACGATACTGCGAACCGTGGTCAACCCCAAACCTGTACCTTTGCCCGAACTTTTGGTGGTAAAGAACGGCTCGAAAAGACGCTTGCGAGTCTTAGCATCCATCCCGCGGCCGTTGTCGGAGACCATGAGGAGCACGCAGGGAAAATCGCCGGTGCTTCGGGCCTGCCCGTCTAAAGGCTGAAACTTACAATTGCTGGTTTGGACGGTGATGCGGCCGCCTTCGGGTAGAGCATCGCGCGCGTTGAGAACGAGGTTGAGTAAAATTTGCTGAGCTTGCGCCGGGTCGATCTTAACCATGCCCAACTGCGGATCGAGGCGTAAGTCGAGAGTTATGTTTTCTCCGATCAGGCGATTCAATAAATCCTGCATGGACGCGGCGATCTGATTGAGGCAGAGGGTGCTAAGCTGCGTGGACTGGGGCCGGGCGAAAACCAGCAACTGCTGGACTAGGCCGCTGGCCTGAATAATGGCACCGCGAATCTCATCGGCGTAACGGCGCCTTCGGTCCTCGGGATCCAGACTAGATAGCAGCAGATCGCAATACAGCATCACGCCAGTCAGAAGGTTGTTGAAGTCATGCACCACGCCGCCGGTTAGGCGGCCAACGGCCTCCCATCGTTGGGCCTGAACGAAGCTCTCTTCTCCCGGAAGATCGCTCTTTCCGCTGCCAACCCCGGAGTCACTCGTCTGCCGAGCCACGAGCACATCGAACTCAGACTCATTGGCACCGTCGGGCAACCGCCATGCGATCCAATTCGCGCCCAAGTTCCCATCGACGGACATGCTTGCCGGAATCGAGACGCTTTCAAAATTGCGCAACTGGCGAAATAAAAATTCCGTCTTTTCCCGGTCTTGCTGGCAGACCAATCCGGCGAAGAGCGCCCCGCGTTTGACCGCTGCATCGTCCTTAAAGCTGCGCTTGAAGGCAGGGTTCATTTCCAGAATTTCCCCATCCGGGTTGCAGCGGGCTACGGCGACGGGAGCGTGTTCGAAGATGGCGCGAAAATTCGTCTTTGCGCTCCCTCTTGCACCGGGTTCCTGCCATGGCAGCGGGGCTGCAGTGCTCATACTGATACTGTGCGGCGGGACGAATCCCGAATGGAACCCGAGATTACATGCGCGATACCTCGGTGTTCCCGAAACGGGAGCCGTGTGTAGCTCTTCCTACCCAGCCTCTCCTGCTTTCGACCCACTATAGGAGGCCCAATCTGACACTGCGAAGGGCAGACGTCACCTAGACCTGAGACAATCCTGTGGAAAATCAGGAAAGCAGACTTGCTTTCTGTTACTTAGCGAGAAAGGTAGGAGTTTTTAAATAACTGTTGGCCTTACATCTAGCTCGGTGAGAAGAGCGGGTTGGGTCAAAGCTAACTAATTTTTAGGAGCATCCAAAGTAGCCACGGCGTGGGGCTCGTCGACCGTAATAGGAGCGATGAGGCGGAAGGTAAGACGCCGGCCCTTCTCAACCCGGACCGTGTCGAATCGTAAATCGGCCTCGGTTCGCTTGGAGGAAAGGTTGGACTGCGGCGAAGTTCCGCGCGCAAACAGGCTCGCGGTTTGCAGTGGAAGCTGTTTTCCGTCGACGACAATGGCTGTTAAAGTCAGTTGCACGTAGCCTTTGCCCCGATTAATGCCGGGGATGGTTGAACGGCCAAGGTGAGGCGAAGATGCCTGGGCTGACTCGATCCGTCCGGTGACTTGTGTGCCTGAGTCGACAACGGTCTGGCCATCGATCAGGATCGATCCGGCGACTGAAGCCTGGAATGTATCTCCTGCACGCACTTTCTCCGGCACCAGCGAGCGGTCCAACTTTACGGTCAAGAAGGTGCCGGAAGGCAGGACGCAGGGTTGCGCGGCGCGGAAAGGCAATGCGGTAGCAGACTTGGAATCTTGGGGAATGGCTAGGGTGTGCTCGCCCGACGCGAGGGTTTGACCTTGCTGAAACGGTGGCGCTTCCTCGCTTGCGGCTAGATTTGATGCAGCGTGCTGAGAGCCGCCCTGCCGGGCGCAGGCGGAACCGAAAGCAAGGCAAATCAGCACTGCGGCAGTCACAGTTCTGCGAATCCGTGGTCCACACAACCGCATTCCTAGGGCTCTAGGAAGCCTTGCTATGGCATTCATTCCTTTATTCAACCTTCGCTACCCGATTGTGGCCGGGACGGCTTGTGCGTGAGTAGTCGCAAGTCAGGTTCCAGAGCCGCCTCAACGGAATCAGCCACATATATCGGCACCGGCAATGCGTTCGTGTAGAAGTTGCACTGCCGGAGTCGGGCGGAGAGCGGACGCACCGAGAATCGAGTGAGTGTACTTGCGGCGATTGCATCGCACAAAACAAATCGCGGAGAGCGTGACCGCTCTCCGCGAAGTTTGAGCAATGGAGGGAAAAGCTAGTTGGAACCGCCGCCGGCATTGGCACTCTGCGGCTCGTTGTCCGGTTGTGAGATGACCCCATCAAACGGAGTTGCGGCAACGTAATGCCCGTGTACGACGCTGATCTGGCGCAGCGGGAAACCTGAATCAGGTCCACGCTGCCAACTCCTGCCGCCGTCGTTGCTTTCGAAGATGACGCCGGTCTGGCCGCTGGTTGCCAGAAGACGCTTGTGGCTGTCATCGTAGGCGACCGACGTGATGTCCTTGTCGGGCAAGCCGGTTACAACGTGGTTCCAGCTCAGGCCAGAATCGCCGCTATGGAAGGCGCCTTCACGCGTTGCCACAAAGACCTGACCATCCGGGGC
>Ga0307476_10000527_pt1 | contig 28678 bp, 26 predicted proteins | sample atmos_gasesECM2C_2_FD_203314 | JGI IMG/M metagenome (GOLD analysis project Ga0307476, IMG submission 203314) | Hardwood forest soil microbial communities from Morgan-Monroe State Forest, Indiana, United States - atmos_gasesECM2C_05 | ecosystem: Environmental > Terrestrial > Soil > Temperate...
ATCCTGGAGCTGTAGAAGGTTCCAAGGGTTAGGCTGTTCGCCTATTAAAGCGGTACGTGAGCTGGGTTCAGAACGTCGCGAGACAGTTCGGTCCCTATCTGTTGTGGGCGCAGGAGATTTGAGAGGGTCTGTCCTTAGTACGAGAGGACCGGGATGGACGAACCTCTTGTGATTGAGCTGTCCTGCCAAGGGCACCGCTCAGTAGCGAAGTTCGGTTGTGATAACCGCTGAATGCATATAAGCGGGAAGCACTCCTCAAGATGAGATCTCCCAACCCGTAAGGGATAAGAAGGGCCCAGGAAGACTACCTGGTTGATAGGCAGGAGGTGGAAGGGCAGTAATGCCTGTAGCTTACCTGTACTAATCGCCCGTTCGGCTTGACCATAAAATTTACTCGGAACAGCAGTCGTTGGTCGTTCGTCCCCTCGACGCGCTTCAAGCGCGCTCGGGGCGGGCTGAAATCGGTCGTCAGTCAGAACCTGGACTGAGGCTAATGACAAGTCTTGCTCCACCAGAACTTGGGTGAGAGTGAAACTGTAATGACCACCGGCTGCGCGCCGAAAAAGCCGAAGTAGGAAGAAGCTTTCAGCTATTAGCTGTCAGCTCTCAGAAAAAACCCAATCTGTTCAGTTGTGAGACTTCGTGCTCACGTTCTTTGAAAGTTAACGCCGTTCGATCGGCAGGTTGGCTTTAGCAGGGTTTTTAGCTGACGGCTGATAGCTGACGGCTGAGTTTGTCGGTGATCTTACCGCGGGGGATCCACCCGTTCCCATCCCGAACACGGAAGTTAAGCCCCGCAGGGCCGATGGTACTGCACGCGAAAGTGTGTGGGAGCGTAGGTCGTCGCCGGCATAAAAATAAAGGCCACGTTCAGAAATGAGCGTGGCCTTTTGTGTTTGGGTTCTATTCATAGCTGGTCAAGCAAGCCGGACACCTCGCCAACCTTCTCCTCGACCCTCAGGGCATTTCGCCGAGCTAGCTCGTGTAGCTCTTTTAGCGCCGAGACCTCTTGTCTGTGTTTGCCAAGAGTAACGGGATCATCTGTGAGACTTACTTCAAAGATTTCGTTATTGTTGTCGTCAAGCATGCCGAGTGAAATCGTTATATCTCCTCGATCCTCGGACTTCGCTATGCGAAACTCGTACGAGCCAACCCTCGTCCGGAAACCGTAGCTGTAGGCTTCCCAAGGGACCTTCCCTTGTCTAGTTCGATCAAGCAGTTTTTCCACTACTGTCGCGTAATCGTTAACTTCGCTCATTTCTTTTCCTCCAACTGCTCGATGTTCGCAATAATCTTACTGGACTCGTCGCTTAGGATTTTGATTGTGGCGTGACAGTAGGTGAGCAACTTTTGCTTGACCTCCTGCTCAATTTGTCCGTCGTTGGCGGTCAGGCCGAGCGATATCTTGCGAACGCGCTCCTGTGCCGTCCCCAATGCATCGTCGTCCTCGAGAAATCTTCGCCAGCGCATACGTGAAGCACCGACCTGCGAAAACAGATCACGCGCTCGGATTGCGGCAGCTTGCATCCTATCGTTTTGAATGAAGTCAAGGAGTTCCGATGCCGACTGGTTGAGCTCCTTCAGTGCTTCGGCGGCATTAGCGCTGCGGACAGCTCTCTTAGCCTCCCGCGCCGCATCCCTCGCGGAAATACCCGCTTTCCACGCCTTCCAACTGAGAAAGGCTCCCGAAATGCTTGCGATTCCGGTGACGATGTAGAAAGCAAGTCCGATCCAATGACTCAAAGAAAGTCGCTCCGCAGATTGAATTATTGTGCCTACCCATTTCAGCAGGCGAGATTCTAGTCCTGCACACCGCGAACTGCCAGGGGACGCAGGGCATTGTATAGCATGCGAAAGTGGGTGGGAGTCCTTCGACTTCGCTCAGGATAAAAATCCGGTCGTCGCCGGCATAGAAATAAAGGCCGTCAACAGAAATGTTGAGTGCGGGCTTTGACCGGGCTGCCGGTTGTTGATCTAGTGCTCGAGCTGCGCTTTATCGATATCGATATCAGCGGTGACGCGCTCAAGGGATGCCCGCACACAAGACTCAATTGAAGATATGTCTTCACGTCCCTTACCCTTTTCACTTGCTCTTGCAAGCAAATTCTGGATCTGTTTCTTCGTGGAGATAATCTTTCCTGTGAGATCCAAGATCATAGGCAACATCTCTTGATCGTGAGTCATTTGGAGTTGTGAGCACAGGCACGAAATTAGCCCACAGACTGTTGCGATTTGAACGCCAATTAGCTCCTGCTGAGCTGAGGAAAACTTTGGCAACTGCAATTCGCGATGAAGAGCTTCGTATTGTTTCAGCACCTCGCCCACGGCACGAAAAGTTTTATTGTGTGTCGCTACTTGGCGGTGATCGAGTACGATCGCATTAAATTTTGCATGGAAAGCGACGGTCCAGAATGCAATCAGCAATTCTCTATTGTTGCCGACTACAGGTTGCTCCAGTGCCGCGATACCGTCTGCATACTGAAAGAGTCTCTCAGCACTTCGGAGACGCCCCAGTGCGGCGCTTAGATCGCGCTCGCCTTTCGGGTGGGGCGATGGTCGCTCCGCTGTATCCTGACTTGGGAGCGGGATAGACAGGGTCGCGCCTTCGTAGAAATCAATCAAGGCTGCGTCGGGCGAAATTTGAGTGTCACGAACGTTCAGCCGCGCAACCTCAAAGTTGCGGAGGATAGTGTTGCAAAGTTGTTGTCGACGGTTCGCCACTTCCACTCTAACTGCACTTGGGCTGTCCACGGAAACGTCATTGGTATCTTTATTCACTGTTCCCTCACAGGTATCCTCTCAGTAGCACGACGCCTTGGTGAAATGCAGCAATCGCTGTTATTTCGTCTGCATCTTTGTCGGGCTTCGCGAGCCGATAGAACAGCTTGAATGCGGCACGCTGCGCGGCTAGGCCGATTGCGTCAACAAACTCCTGTTCCTCGGTGGAAGCGTACACCGAGATGGTGAGACACTGTTGCGGCCCCCGTCTGTTTTCTTGGCGTCTCTCGTCATTATCCCGCTCTTCTTGGAGCCACTTAGCCCATTTGAAAGCGGATGTCGCATTCAACCGTACCGCCCAGGACGCATTCTGGCCCTGACGTTCACGCTTGAGAACTGCGCCCTGCACCGCAGGAAGCCCCTTATTAAACCAGCGGGAGATATTTCGCACTACTGACACTAGGCCGCTCAACTCACTACCAGCGATCTTCAGATTCACTTCTTCAAGCTCACTCTGTAACACAAATCGATGCCTCTCAATTTCTCTGCGAGGAAGCTTCTCAATGTCAAACGATGGGCGGAGCGCTCCAAAAAAGCTCCACCAAATTCCATCGCCATCCGGTCCGCCGAATCCAGGCGGAATTAAGAGTAAGGCTGGCGGGGCAAACGGTTTTCGAAGCAAGGCGTTGCCAGAAATGCTCAATGCGTCCATCACGGCGCCAGCTGCCGATTGGTTTTGATCATCTTTGATGGATTGCACGAACCACCTTGTGCTTTGTCCTAAAACGCCACGACGCAATGAGTTCCGCAGAGACCTATAGAATACTAGGAGCAAGTAAAGCCATAAGACCGCGAGTGATATTAGAAATACCAGACTCAACTTTGATGAGAACCACGCCAGGACGGTGCTCCAGTTACTCTTGAGGTGCTGTTCAGCAAATGATCGAGCCTGAACAGACGAGGACGCCAAACTCGAATACTGCTTCCGCAACTCATCCTGCTCAGCCTTTGCTCGTTCAATGTCACCGGTTCGCAGGTTCAAATTTTGAAGACTTACCATGCTTTCCATCGCCCTGAGATCGTTGTCATCCTGAGCCCCCTCCGCTTTGCGGACGCATTCTTCAGGATCTTTAGAGTGGTCAGATGCTGATGCGATCCATTGAGGCTGCGAGGACGTGTCAGCCGATGGCAGCCGTTTGGTGGCTCGTAGTGCCACTAAACAGTGCTCCTTCGCGCCTTGATAGTCACGCAACCCAAGCAACGTGTCCCCCGTTTTGAACTCGATATAGCCCTGCCGCCAAAGGTCAGACTCCCGAATCCGCGACTGGCATAGCCCTTGGCTTAACTTTTCGTCGCAGGTCGTATTGGGTTTCGGAGCCGAATAGGCGGGAAGCAGGACTTTGAGATCCTTGACAAATATGGGTTTGTCGCTTTCGCTTCGCGATGTTTTGCTAGTACCTGTGTTTCCCGGTGTACCTTGACTCGTACCGACCGAATTGCCAACGAGAAGCAAGAGTACCGCACCTGCGCCTGACCGCAATTTCCTGCTGGCTACCGTCATCATTGGAGGTTCTCCCTCGATGATCGAAAGGGGACCGATCCGGTTGTCCCAATCTCCCTCGACGGGGTGAGTGAAACTCGCGGAGTTATAACACGATTCTTCAACCGCGATGAGAAGGTAATAGTCAGGGGAAGCGACTAGGTTTCCTACCAAGGCGCGGTTGCAAGGAAGTGTAGCACCAGTGTCAAGGGGACGGCGATTGTACTGCATGCGAATGCGTGGGAGACTAGGTCATCGCCGGCATAAAATCAAAAAGGCCGATCATGGAAACATGGTCGGCCTTTCCTTTTCGACGAACGTTCCGGTTTCAGAGGGTCAGAGCCTGCTCTACGGATTCACCGGCGGGGGCAGCAGGTCGCAGTTACTCACGCACTTCACGGTGTTGACCTCGACATCGGCTTTCTTGTGTCCGGAGAAGCTGATGTCGGGAAGGATGAGTAGGGTTTGCGTGCCATCGGCAACATTGAAGTCGCAGGTTGCCTCGCCCTTTCGCCCGATCGTGGCGAAGGGTGGGAATTCGGGGAATCTTATTTAATGAAAGTCAAAATCCCCACCCCTACACTGCGCTCAGGGCAGGTCTGTCGCAAAAACGCGACCTAGGGTGGGGCACCGGATTTTTTATTTAGCGGGCGCGTAGAAGTAATAATCGGCGGTGTAAGCGCTCCTGGCTTCGACGTTCTGTTTCGATGCGCTGCAGTCGGCGGCAGCGGGTGGATTGCCGCCTTTGGTGTGAATTCGCTGAATGCTGGTTACGCGGCTGAGGGCACCGTTTCCGGAGTGGCCTGTGGCAGTGAGCAGAAGCCAGGGGATCGAATCTTTATCTGGCGAATCGACTTTCGCGACGGCTTTGCCGATGACCTCGCTTCCATCATTATGCTTCCAAGTCGGGCCGGCGAAGTGGTGGCCGATGATTCCTTGTGAATCGCGAAGTTCCGCGTCGGGTGCTTTCAACTTCCAGGCGGCGGCGCCGTCGGTGAGTGCGCAGGTATAGATCTGGGAGCCGGTGGCGTGCGCTGCAAGGATTACCTCTTCATTCGCCGGGGCTTTGATTTGGTCTGGCACGGAAGGACGCGGGATCTCTTGTGCGCTTGCCCACGCCGCTAACACGACGAGAACAGTCATTAGCAGCAGCGATCTTATGGTCATTGCACGAGTTTAGCACTGGATAAAGGGCAGATGGCTTCGCAGATTGTCCCACCCTTTTCGTCTGAAGTTGGCAAAGGATGGGAGTTCGGGGAATTTTGTTGAATGAGAAATCAAAATCCCCACCCTCTCGGCTTCGCTCAGGGCAGGCTCTGTCGCAACGTAGGCGAGAAGAGTGGACAACCGGCCTCAACTTCTCCGATTTAGAATCCCTGCGAGTATGCGGGGATTGCGGCGACCGTGCAGGATCGCAATTATAGCCAGTGGCCGTTCGTCTGGCGCGTAAGCGATCACGTAATCTCGTACCACCTGAAATCGCAGAGGCCGCGATGTGAGATCGGCGCGAGAGTGCCCAGTTTTCGGGAAGCGGACGAGCAAAGTTATAGCTTCACGAATTTCCTCGAGCACGCGGTCAGCAGCCTCGAGATTATCGGCTGCAATGTATTCCCAGATTTCGTAGAGATCGGAGTATGCCTCCGGGTGGAGGACAAACTTGCTCATGAACGACGTCGTTCTTCGCTCTTGCTTCGGAGAGTAGCGAATGCTTCTTTACCATCGATAGCTTTTACGCGACCACTCTTCAGGTCGTCGTATCGCGCGTCCAGCATGTCGCGTGTCTGCGCGAGTTCCTTCAGGTATCCGGCCACGGCGTCTTCGACCAGTTCGTCTGCCGGGCGACCCGTTTTTGCTGAAAGCTCTTGAATGCGAGACGCGGTCTCGGGGCGAAGATTGAGTTCCATAAGCAGAAGTATAGACACTGCCCGATCAGGTTCCAAGTGAAGTTCAAAGTCTCACGTTTACGGAAACCACTTAGATTACGGGTTTGGCGGCGGGGGCAGCAGGTCGCAGTTACTCACGCACTTCACCGTATTTACCTCGACGTTGGCTTTCTTGTGGCCGGAGAAGGTCATCTCGGGAAGGATGAGCAGGGTTTGCGTGCCGTTGGCGACGTTGAAGCTGCAATTGAAGCTCATCTTCTGCACGCCGCGTTCCTTGCATCCGGTTTGGTCGAGGGCGTCGGTGAGGCTCACGGTTTTGTCGTAGACCTGATCGGCCAGGTGCGAGGGCAGCAACGCGACCGTTAGCGGAATCGGCGACTTGATCTTCACGCTGAGTTTCTGGTCGTCGTGGTCGGGAGTCATCAGGCTGTAAACCTTGGGCACTGGAGTGACGTCATATTTCTCGTTCAGAATGCGGCGCCACTCGAAGCAGGGTAGGATGCAATTGTCCACGCAATTCCAGCTGTAGTACTGGATGTGGACATCGTCGGTCGGAATGAATTGCCGCGCTCCGGGTCCGAGGATCGCGCCGATGGTCGCGACCACCGGCTTCTGCGGCCTGCGCTCGTCGCGGAAGGTGATGATCATTGGCCGCTCGGAAGGGAGATGGCACTCGTAAACCGTATTGGTAACATGCTCCTTGATGCAGAGGAACTCGAAATTCACCGGCGCGTTGGGGTTCTGCATCGCAGCATTCCATTCGTCGGCCCAAGCCATAGCGACGGTGACGGGATATCGGGATTCAATGCCAACATGCAGGTTGCCGCCTCCGGCTTCCGGATGGTAGACGCGGCCGGCATGCAGGCTGGCGGGCTCCATGGGGATGGTTTCGCTGTTAGCGGGGGTCCAGTTGAAAACGCGATTGTCTTGCGCGCTAGCCATAGCGGCGAAGGCGCAAACGAGCAGCCCGGCGCAGACGGAAAGATGCTTCATACCAATAAGTATTTGCCGGGTCGAAGCGGGGGCCTAGCTAATTCGGGACGGATGAATTACGGAAGTAAGTGTGAGTTGCTCAGTAAGTCTTAGTTGCTCAGGCCCACGCGGGTAAGCAGGCTCCGGAACCGGGGATCGGAGCGAAGGTTGTCAGTTCGCACGTCGGGCTTCAGGATCCAGGCAACATCCAACGATTTCTCTCGGTAGGCCTTTTCGATCAAGTCCATCGCCTTGTCCTTTTGGCCAAGTCCGGCGTAGATAGTGGCTGCGAGATAGGGCGAAGCCTTACCCGATCTCGACTTCTCTTCAATGTTGCGCAAAAGCTTTTCGGCCGCGGCGCGGTTTCCGATCACCGCATAGGCTTGGGCAAGGTAAGTAACTGAATCGGGAGCACCATTCGATAGCTCGACCGCCTTCTGATATTCGGCAATCGCTTCCGGAAGTTTCCCCGTTCCCTGAAAAGCAATGCCGAGATATAAATGCGTATCAGAACTATTCGGATCCGAAGCGAGATCCGCCCGGCTCGATTCCAATAGATGCTCCCAATCTCGCAGCTGCAAGTAAACGGCTAATTCAATACCCGCCGAATTAGGGCCGGGATCAATCTGTTTGACCGTTTCGAGTTCCGCTAGAGCTTCGTCCCTTTTTCCCATCAGCGCCATCAATAACGCACGATCTTCATGAGCACAGCTGAAGCTCGGAGCCAGAGCGATGGACTTGTCAAACGATCGTTCGGCGGCGTTCCAGTCGAGGTCTGCATGCCAATTCAATGCCCCAAGCGCGTCGTAGGCTTCCCCATTGTTGGGATCCAGTTCCAATGCTCTTTGCACCGCGTTCCGAGCAGCCTGAAAGCCGTCGGCAGCCGTAATTTGTCCCCCGCCAAAAATTACCAGGTAGATGGAAGCTTCCGCCAGACCGGAATAGGACGGGGAAAAGCTCGGGTCCTTCCGAATTGCATCTTCAAAGTTAGCCTTCGCTTCATTCAGTGATACTGAGTCAGTAGACTGGTTGTAAATGTAATATCGGCCCTTGAGATAAGCATCGTATGCTCCGGGATCCACCTGCCCTGCTCCGGTGAATTGCTGCTTCAGTTCTGGAGTCAATTTAGCTTGGACTTGCTGCGTGATGGCCTGCGCAACGTCACTTTGAAGTCGAAGCGCATCACCCAAATCGCGCTCGTAGGTCTCCGCCCAAATATGTTGGTCCGACGATGCGTGAATCAGTTGCGCCGTGATCCGCACACGCCCACCGGAGCGTACGATCGAGCCTTCGACGATGCCATCCACGTTTAATTCGCGGGCAATTTCGGGCAAGGTCTTGTTAGTGTGCTTGTAGAGGGTGACGGTGGTCCGGGAGGTGATCCGTAGGGCGCCCACTTTCGCAAGATCGGTGATCAACTCATCCGTCATGGCATCGGCGAAATAATCCTGAGAGCTATCGCCGGAAAGGTTGTCGAGCGGAAGTACGGCGAGGGAACGGATTGGGCCAGTTGCGGCCGTACGATGCGAGATTGCCGGGACCAGCCAGAGCGCCAGCCCCGCGATAACAACCAAGGATGCAACCAGCGTGATAGCGGGGCGAAGTCGGCGGAGTAAGCTGGGCGCGGGCTCGACTTTCTTTTCGCTCGGCGCGGGCTGCAGGACTGCAAGTCGTTGTGGTGTGGAGGCAGCCTGTGGTTCGTTTTCTGCGATCGGAGCAATAAAACGGTAGCCCCTGCCCGTGACAGTTTGTATGAAGCGCGGCTGTTCCGGATCGTCATTCAGTACCAGCCGAATCTTGCGGATGGCGCCGTTGATGCTGTTGTCAGTATCGAGAAATACGCCTTTGCCCCAAACCCGTTCGACAATCTGCTCGCGGGTGACGAGTTCTCCCTGCTGTTCCAACAAAAGCGCAAGAATTCCAAAGGGAGTTGGCTCCAGCTTTAGGGTTCGTCCAGCGCGGCGCAATTCGTAGGCGCGCAAGTCGAGGGTGAAATCGTCGCCAAATTCGATTGTGGGCTGGACTCTGATCGGTTCGGTAGCCACGGACAACTCCACTAACAGGCGCTGGCAATTTTACCCCCAATTGTGGCTTTCGCAAGCCCCTTTTTGTTTTGTTTCGGTTACAAGCACATGAAAAATTAAGACGGCCGACAGACGCCCGCTATTGAGTGCAAAAGGTTGTTCCGCCACTATGCACGCAGTTTCTCAGCAACGCCGAGAAACAACGAATTAAGGAGAACCGCAATGAAGCGCACCCTAATGAGAATCGGTTTAGTCATTTGCTGTCTGGTATTTGCCGGCGCGATAGCGGCACCCGGCCCCCCGCCCGGCGTGTCCCAGGTCGTGGCCTTGGACGAATGCGATCCCACCAGCTTTGATACTGCCCTGGGGCCCGACTTTTGCAAGAACATCAACCTCGGATATTCCACCACACTTCCAACCTTGATTGCCGAATCCGCCACGCCAAATCCGGATCCAAAGTGGGACTTCGAGCCTGACACACTCAAGGTCAAAGAAGGAACGGTACTTTCAGTGGTTGACCAAGGCGGCGAGCCTCACACCTTTACCGAAGTAAAGCAATTTGGCGGCGGGTTCGTCGGCGCCCTCAACAATGGCCAAGCGGCCGCGCCCGAGTGCGCTGCTGGTTTCGACGGCACGCCAGCAGGTATAGCTGTGGCCAAGACGCGAATCCTCCAGGGCAGCACATCGCTGGTGACGGGACTGTCAAAAGGCACGCATTACTTCCAATGCTGCATTCACCCGTGGATGCACTTTACTGTTGAGGTGCAGTAAGCACTCAAGCAATCGCAGGATGAGCGGGGTTCCCGCCTTGTTACATAGAAACGGGAACCACGCCCTTAGTGTCGGCAGTTGGACGGCGTTCTTAGTTTTCGTGGCGCGCCGAATAACGAGTTAATCGAACGCACAAGCATAGGGGAGCAATCATGAAAACGCGCCACTTCTCGAAATCGCAGTTCGGCATTCTGGTGTCATCGGTGCTGCTGCTGGCCGCCGCATCAGCGTGGGGACAGAATCCTGTGCCTTCGATCAGCACACCGCTATTTCCGGAAAGCCTGGCGCCGGGCGGGCCGTCATTCGTATTGACTGTCGATGGCTCCGGCTTCATTTCCACTTCGGTAGTGGAGTGGAACGGCGCGGCGCTGTCTACCACTATTGTCAGCGGCCATCAGTTGAAAGCTGCGGTCCCCAGCGCTTATATCGCTTTGCCCGGCACGGCCTGGATAACTGTCTCCAATGGCGGGGTGACTTCGAACGTCGGATATTTTGAGATTACGAACGCGACTACTTCTGTCTCCTTCAACCAAAGCTTCTACGCCACTGGCAACGGGCCAAGCGCGATCGCTGCGGGCGATTTTAATGGGGACGGCAGGCTGGATTTGGCAGTGGTGAATACAACCGACGGCACGGTAAGCATACTTCTGGGCAATGGCGAAGGAACTTTTCAGCCAGCTGTCCCCTATGCTGCCGGCAACATGCCTAATGCCATCGTGGTAGGCGACTTCAACGGCGACGGCAAGTTGGATCTAGCGGTCCTGGACTCGTTGAGCGGTGGCGATTCGACCGTGACAATCCTTATGGGCAACGGCGATGGCACCTTTATGGCGGCGCCTACGCCCCCATTCTTTGTGGGCGCCACTCTCACGTCCATCGCTGTCGGAGATTTCGATGGCGACGGCAAGCTCGACTTAGCGGTAGCATACACCACCACCATCGACATCTCCGGAAACCTTGAGGCTCAAGCCAATGTCAGCGTCTTGCGGGGTAATGGCGACGGGACTTTTCACTCACCGGTGAGTGTCTGGTCGAGCGTTGGGGTTTCATCGGCAGCGGTTGCCGTTGGCGACTTTAATAACGACGGGAAGCTGGATCTGATAACGACGGATTCCGCCCCTGAGGTCGTTGCCCTTATGGGGAACGGCGACGGCACCTTTCAGGCCCCTGTTAGCTCGTCTGTGCCCTTTATTGCCGTCTCAATCGCAGTTGGCGACTTTAACGGCGACGGCAATTCGGATTTGGCGGTGGGTTACCGAAACTCGCTCGGGGATCCGGTGGGGGTGGCGGAGCTGTTGGGCAACGGGAAGGGCTCCTTTAGCGATTTAGGTTACGCTCCTCAACTAGTGGTAAGTTCTGCAATAGCCGTGGGCGACTTTAACGGAGACGGCAGCCTCGACTTCGCGGCGGCGGGGAACTTCAGCGTGGTGAGCGTATCCCTGGGAAAAGGGGACGGCACGTTTTTTGCAACAATCAGTCCCTCGACCGCCCCTGGCAGTGGAATTGTCGCGGGCGACTTCAACGGCGACGGAAGAATGGATCTTGCGGTTGCCAATTACAGTTCAAATGAAGTTTCGATCCTGCTCCAGCCGACTCCCGCTCCTCCGCCTAGCTCCGGGGACATTACCGACATCACGGCGGGTTCAGGCCTGTCGGGAGGTGGGACCGGCAGTGATGTCACCTTGAACAACACAGGGCTTCTTTCGCTGGCTGCGGGAACCGGGTTGCTTTCAAGCGGCGGGCAGTCTCCGACACTGACCCTGAACACTAGCTTCACTGACGGGCGCTATCTGCAACTAGCTGGCGGGACGTTGTCCGGTGGCCTGTTTGCGCCAAGCTTTTCCGGCAATGGCGCAAACCTCACCAGTCTCAATCCTGCCAATCTCCTGTCGGGCACGGCGGCAATCAATATTTCCGGGAGCGCGGCAAATGCGTTGGCGCTGGGCGGAGTCGGCCCTGGCGGCTACGCTCTGTCGTCGGGTTCGCCCAGCTATATCCAAAATAATTCGGGGCCGGCACAGACGGCGAACCTGGATATTTCTGGCAACGCAGGCATCGGCGGAAATGCAAGCGTGACCGGCAACGTCGCTACAACCGGGACGCTGACCGTCGGCGGAACGGGTACGCCCATCAAAGGGCACATCTCCATCCTGGTGAACCCCAACTTCCCAGCGCTCAAGGGAGGCATCTGCGCGAGTGCCAATTTTGCCCTCGGCGGAGCCGCTGACGGCGACACCATTGCGCTGGGCGTGCCATACGAGCGCATGCCTGCAAACGCCACCACGATCTACAACGCGTGGGTGAGTGCCGCCAACACCGTGACGGTGCAGGCATGCGACATTATGGGCACGCAGAAGACCGCGGGCACAGGTTCGATTCGCATCGATCTGTGGAAGCACTGACTCGCGATTGACCACGAGTTCTCTCGCAGACTACGATGTGCGATGAAAGCTGGATTCATGGCACTAACGGCGTCTGCGAAGTTAACGTTGAGAGTGGTCCGGTGCGACTCGGTCGAATGCGAAGCCGGTGGCAACAGCATTCGAGACATCCTGCTTTGGGGACCACCGTCGGCAGCGTACAAGCTTCACCAGGTTGTGTGTCCATACTGCGAACGTGTCATTGGTAGGAACGTCGATTTGGAAGAACTGGTGAAGGTCGAGCGTCCGGCGATGTTCAAGATGACATGAAGAGGCTTGCAGTTTCACGCGCTAACGTTGGACTCTGGCCGTGCCTCCGCTGGCTAAGGCTCGAACCTCGTCCAAGGTCGCCATGGTTGTATCGCCGGGAAAAGTCGTAAGCAGAGCGCCATGCGCCCATCCAAGTTTAATGGCGTTTTCAGGCGATTCGCCGGTGAGGACTCCATAGAAGAAGCCCGAAGCAAACCCATCGCCTCCACCGATCCGATCGTACACATGGAGTTCGCACTGTTGTGAAACGTAGCTTTTGCCATTGATCCAGGCCACAGCGCCCCAGTCGTGACGGTTTGTGGAATGAACGGCCCGTAGGGTGGTAACGACTATTTTTATATGCGGATATTTTTCTACTACTTTTTCAATGGTTTCGAGAAATGTGCGCGGATCCAGTTTTGATGTTGCAACGGCATCCGGGCCACTAACGCCCACTCCTTTTTGCAGGTCCTCTTCATTGCCGACCAGAACATCCACATGCTTGAGAATGCGCGCGAGGACTTTTCGGGCGTGTTCCTCTCCGCCGCGCAGCTTCCATAACTTCGCTCGAAAATTCAGGTCGAAAGAGACAACCGCGCCAGAACTTTTGGCAGCTTGCATGGCTTCAACGATCAGTTCGGCCGTCGTGTCCGAAAGAGCGGCAAAAATACCCCCGCTATGAAACCAGCGGACTCCAGCAGCGAAGATCTCATCCCAATTGAAATCGCCGGGTTTCAGTTGCGCAGCGGCCTCGTTTGCCCGATTGTAGAAAACCAGAGGCGCGCGTACGCCAAACCCCTTATCACTGTACACGGCGGCAATGTTTGGACCATTGACTCCATTGTGATCGAAGAACTTGTAGAAAGGTACGACCCCCATGGCTCGGACCCTTTCAGCGACTAGATCGCCAATGGGATACTTCACCATAGCGGTCACGATTCCTGTACGTAAGCCGAAGCAGTCGGAAAGATTGGCCGCTACATTGAATTCGCCGCCACTGACGTGAATCTTGCATTCGTGCGCTTTGCGGAATGGAATCACGCCGGGATCAAGCCTGTGGACAAGCCCGCCGAGCGATACAAAGTCGAGCGCCGCTGAATCGCGAATTGAAATGCCCTGGAAGTTCATATCCTCCTTTGCCACAGACGGCATTGGCCGAACCCAATCGAGATTAGGAGCAAACTGATTCAGAGTCAATTGACTCGCGACCCCTTCCTTGAGCACGAATCGGCGACCCTGCCCATAAGAATGCTTGATCTCTCCCATCAGGACTTTTGATTGGCGCGGCTGCGTCAAGGAAGATAATCTATCCGGTCGCGCAAATCGGCCTGCTGCGTCGGCTATCCAACGTAAAAAAGGAGACACATTGTCCAACGAACTGAGGAACTTCCTTGCGTTGTCGTATGAAGAACTGGAAGAGTTGAATCTGGAGGCGAAAGAGCAGCGCAAAAACCGCATCCCTGCTGAAAACATAAGGGAACACCGGATCAGATATTTGACCGATGAAAAGCGGATCAAGGCCGTGACCGTGCTGTTCAGCGATCTCGAAGGCCGGTTGCACATGCTCGACTATGACAAGAAATTTCTGATCAAGAGCTGGGACAACCTTACTTTTGACGGCTCGTCGATCCGCGGCTTCACCGCGCAGAAAGAAAGCGATTTGCGGCTGGGCGTGGACTGGGCGGCGTTTTATTGGGCGCCGGCGGATTTTTTTGGGCCCGGCAAAGTCATGGTGTTTGGCGAGGTGATCGAGAAGCAGGGCGGATCGTATGCGGCCGATATTCGCGGCGTGCTGAAGGGATACGCCGAGAAATTGTACGCCGACGAGGGTTACACGCTGAACGCGGCCAATGAGATTGAAGGCTTTCTATTCAAGGGCACCGACGCAGAAAGGCATTATTCGGAGACCGGAAAGTTCGAGTATGTGAACACCGGCGGGTACTATCATTCGCTGCCGGGCGATCCGCTGCGCAACTTTATTGACCTGTCGGCGGAAGTGCAGCGAGCGATGGGATTCCAGAATGAAAAGGATCATCCGGAGGTGGCGCCGTCGCAGTTCGAAATCAATTACGGATACGGCGAAGTGGTAGCGGCGGCGGACCAGATCCAGCTCTATAAGCTGATCTGCCGCGAGGTGGCGACCAAGTTGGGGATGACGGCGTCGTTCCTGCCGAAGCCGGTGGTGGGGGTGAACGGCAGCGGCATGCACACCAATGTGTCTATCAGCAAGGGCGGTAAGAATCTTTTCTGGGACGCGAAGGGCGAGGAGAAACTCAGCAAGCTAGGGTGGTCGTTCGTGGACAAAATATTGTCCCATGGCAACGACATTTGCCTGCTGCTGAATGCGAGCGTCAACGCGTATCGCAGGCTGGACCCGCACTTTGAAGCGCCGAACCAGATCAAGGCGTCGGCGGTGGACCGCGGATCGATGGTGCGAATACCGATCGGCAATGACAAGAGCATGCGCGTGGAAGTGAGGTCGGTAAGCCCGGACGCGAATCCGTATATGGTGCTGTACTCGATCTTCAAGAGCGGGTTGGACGGCACGACCTCGAAGATCAAGAACTTGCGCCAGGCGGAGCGCTATCTGCCGGACAATATTTATACGGCGCTCGAGGACTTCAAGAAGTCGGCATGGATCGACAAGATTCTGGGCGAAGACGTGAAGGGCCGCTACGCCGATTTAAAGCAGGCTTCGGCGGACCGCTGCCCGCGCCTGCTGGGAACTTTTGTGAAGGCTCCCGAGGTGCAGTACCATCACGAGGTTTATAACCAGTATTTGTGGAACCAGTTTTAGGGTTGGCGTTGAAGGCCACGTTGCGAAAGCAGCGTGGCCTTTTTTATTAATTGCAGAGAGAGAGGAATTCAAAATCCCCACCCTCCCCAAAAACCGGGGAAGGGTGGGGCACCCGGCGGCGGAGTTGGACAGCCGAGGGCGGCTGTCCCCACGAAGAGCAATCCGACAGCAGTGTCCGACTCACAGGCACAGTGGTGACGACTTAGTCGGCGATGGCTTCGGACATCCGGAGCGGTTTCGGCTTTTTGGCCACGCTGGCGCTGGTGACGACTATCACCGAGGCAATCACCACCGCGCTTCCGGCGAGGATGAAGGCGTCGATCTTCTCGTGCAAGACCAGCCATCCCAGGAAAACTGCGACCACGGGATTTACGTACGCATAAGTCGAGACTTTGGCGGCTGGTGCGCGACTCAGAATGTAAATGTAAGCGGTGTAGCCAATGATTGACCCGCCGATGATCAGGTACACGATTGCGCCGATGCCGCGGGAAGTCCAGACGACTCGCGTGTAATCCCGGTTCAGCAGCGCGAAAACCGAGTTTCCCATCCCTGCGAAAAAAACCTGCCAGGCCGTGGCTGCAAAGGTAGGTGGTCCGGATTGCCATTTTTTTGAGAGCACCGATCCGAAGGCCCAGCTGAGCGCTCCCACGATGAGCGCTAGTGACCACCAGAGTTGACGGCGGCCGATTTCGCCGGTCGCGCTGAGTTGCGGCCACAGGAGAACCAGGGTGCCGGCAAATCCCAGCGCCAGCCCGGTGAGCGCCCGGCCTGAGATGCGATGATGGCCGAGCATTAGAGAATCGAGCACCACAAACCACAACGGAATGCATGCGACCAGTAGTGCGGCAAGGCCGCTGGGAATGTACTGTTCAGCATAAGAAAGCGTGAGGTTGCCGCCCATCAGCAGCAGGTTCCCGATGATGGCAAGTTGCAGTAGCTTCTTGGCGCTGTAGAGGATATTTTCGCCGCGCAACAGGCAATAGCCGAGCATGATGATGCCGGCGATGGTGAAGCGAGTGGCGCACATCAGAGCGGGAGGAATGTGTTCGACCGCGATGTCGATAGCGAGATAGGTCGATCCCCAGAAGACATAGACCAGCCCAAAGTTCAGGACTAGCATGGCGCGTGATGAGGAAGTTGACGACATGGTCATGGCCGGTGTTAGTTGATAAGACGAGTCTAGGGGGCTAGTTGATTCAGATTTGATGGTTCAATCGTGCATGACTGCGTTTCGCCGGTTTTGGTGCTCACAGATTCTTTGATCCCATTCGCGCCATACGAAGTGCATTGTGTCGTACGGTCACTCTCTCGTCCGCCTTTGGCGAACGAGTTCGGGATGACACCTCGTTTTGTTATGTCGACTGTTATTTCGACAACAGCGTATATCGGCGCAGTGGATTTTTGCTATCCGAATCTTGCGGTCAAACTGCCGGGCTGTACGCATCGGAACTGCTTGTGGAGCAGGGATGGGCTCGGCATGGGTGGTTGCATCCCTGATAAACTACGATGTTCACCACGCAATTTCGAATCTTTCTGACTGCAGGTTCTCATGCTTAAACCAGGCGACGTAGCAATTATGAGCGGCGCGCGCACGCCGTTTGGCCGGTATTGCGGCAAACTGAAAGACTTTACGGCGCAAGAATTGGGCGCGATTGCCGCCAAGGGAGCGATCGAGCGGTCCAAGCTGAGTGTTGAAGAGTTTGCGCATGTCATTTTTGGCAACGCGCAACAGACCTCAGGCGATGCGCTGTATGGCGCGCGGCACGTGGGTTTGCGGGCGGGATTGCCGATCGAGATTCCGGCGCTGACGGTGAATCGCCTGTGTGGCAGCGGCATGCAGTCGATTGTTAATGCGGCGCAGATGATCCAGCTGGGAGAGGCGACGACGGTCCTGGCCGGGGGCATGGAGGCGATGTCACAGGCGCCGTTTTCTATTCGCGGGCGTGATGGATTTGCGTTAGCGCCGGGCGGCAAGCTGGAAGATTCGCTGATGGTCGCGCTGCTCGATAGTTATTGCGGTTCGTATATGGCGAACACGGCTGAGCTGTATGGATCGCAGCACGGGGTGACGCGCGAGATGCAGGATGAATTTGCGCTGCGCTCGCAGAAATGTGCTGACGACGCCTACAAAGCTGGACGCATCCAGGAAGAGCTGGTGCCGGTGCCGCTCAAAAATTCGAAGGGCGAATCCACCGGCGAGTCGCTGACCGAGGATGACCATAGGCGTCCGCAAACCACGATGGAAGGATTGGCTAAGCTGAAGCCGGCGTTTGGAAAGAACGGAACAGTGACGGCGGGGAACGCGAGCGGGATTGTAGATGGCGCGGCTGCGGTGGTGTTGATGTCGCTCGACGAAGTGCGGAAGCGGAATATGGATCCGCTGGGACGAATTGTGAGCTGGGGCGTTGCTGGAGTCGATCCAAAGATCATGGGCAGCGGCCCGGTTCCCGCGACAAAGATTGCGCTGCAAAAAGCCGGCATGACACTGGAACACATTGATCTGATCGAAGTGAATGAAGCCTTCGCGGCTCAGTATCTGGCGGTAGAAAAGCAGCTTGGACTCGATCGCGAAAAAGTGAATGTGAACGGAGGCGCGATAGCGCTGGGGCATCCGCTGGGAGCGACGGGAACGCGACTGGTGATTACGTTGCTGAATGAGCTGCGGCGGAGAAAGAAGAAATACGGACTGGCGACGGCGTGCATCGGCGGCGGGCAGGGGATTGCGATTGTGGTGGAGAACTTCAATTGAGGTCACGAGGATCTAGATGGCTGGATTTGAAAAGACACCTGCTGAGATAGCAGACTTGATCGACCGATTCCTCTCCGACCAACTTACGAGCCGTGGCGAATGGTATGACTTTGTCGACCGCTCACAACGCAATCCGAAAGTGGATGTTTTCAGAAAACGGTGCGCATTCTTCAGCGACCAGTTGGCCACAGATAAAAAGTCGCTAGATCTCAGTCGAAATGATCGTTGGGAAGACGCAAGACAGGAATTAAAGGCCATCGCGGATCATTTGCGAACAATGGAAGAAAACACTCATCATCATCGCTGATTGTTTCTGTGATGTCTGTAACCTCTATGGTTAAAGATTTTGATCCGCGTAATCCGCGTTAATCTGTGGCCAAGAACCTGTGGAAGGAATGGAATGGAAATTAAGAAAATTGGCGTTCTAGGTTGCGGGTTGATGGGTTCGGGTATTGCGCAGGTTGCGGCGATGGCTGGGTTTGAGACCACTGTGCTTGAAGTCGAGCAGAAATTTCTAGACAAAGGGTTTGCTGGGATTGAGAAGTCACTAACGAAATTTACCGAGCGCCCGCCGGAGAAGGGCGGCATTACGGCGCATCAGAAAAAAGAAATTCTTGCACGGCTGAAGGGCACGACTAAAGCTGCCGATCTGGCCGACTGCGACATCGTGATTGAAGCGATTATTGAAAACGTCCCAACAAAAAAAGAAATGTACGCGGCGCTCGATGGGGTGGTGAAGAAGACGGCGATCTTTGCTTCGAATACTTCGTCGATTTCGATCACTGAGCTGATGACCGCGACCAAACGCCCAGAGCGGTTTATTGGGCTGCACTTTTTTAATCCGGTGCCGCTGATGAAACTCGTCGAGGTGGTGCGGACTATCGCCACCGCGCCTGACGTTTACGAGGCCGCTTACGAATTTGCCAAGAAGCTGGGCAAGGTTCCGGTGCGCGCGAAAGACTCGACCGGATTCATCGTGAACCGGCTGCTGGTGCCGTATATGCTCGATGCCATTCGCGCGTATGAAGAAGGTGTGGGCTCGATCGAGGACATTGATAATGCGATGAAACTGGGGTGCGGCTATCCGATGGGTCCGTTCACGCTGCTTGATTTTGTCGGACTCGACACGACTTACTACATCACGCATGTGATGTTTGATGAGTTTAAAGATCAGCGGTTCGCTTCGCCTCCGCTACTGAAGCGGCTGGTGATGGCGGGGTGGTACGGACGGAAGTCGGGGAAGGGGTTCTACGATTATGCGGACCCGAATAATCCGAAGGTGAATAAGCTGTAAGTGCTTGGCCACTGATTTGCGCGGATGAACACGGATTTGAAAAGCGTTTCACCACGGAGACACGGAGGCACGGAGAATGAAGGACGTCGTCCTGCCGGATCGATAGTACATATCCTGTGGCAACTCTCAGTATCTCTGTGTCTCCGTGGTGAGATGAATCTATGACCTTCGAAAACATCCTCCTCGAAAAGAAAAACTCGATCGCTTACGTGACCGTGAACCGGCCGAAGGTGCTTAATGCGCTCAACATGGCCACCATGGAGGAACTGCGGGCGGCGTTTCACGAAATTAAGAATGATGGCGCGGTGAGGGTGGTCATCCTGACCGGGGCGGGGGAGAAGGCGTTTATTGCTGGGGCGGACATTGGCGAGCTGGCGCAGCACGACGCGGTGTCGGGCAAGGAGTACACGCACCGCGGGCAGAGCGTGCTTAACTTAATTGAGAATCTGGGCAAGCCGGTGATTGCCTGCATCAATGGATTCGCGCTCGGCGGCGGGTGCGAGATTGCCATGGCCTGCACCATGCGCCTGGCCAGCGACACAGCCAAGCTCGGCCAGCCTGAAGTGAAGCTGGGAATTATTCCGGGCTACGGCGGAACGCAGCGTTTGCCGCGGCTGGTGGGTAAGGGAATTGCTTCGCAGCTCCTGCTTACGGGCGAGATGATTACGGCGCAGGAGGCGCATCGGATTGGCCTGGTGAATGAAGTTGTGCCTGCGGCTGAATTGATTTCGCGCGCAGAAGCGATTGCGGCGAAGATCATCGCCAACGCGCCGCTGGCGGTGCAGTACACCATGGAAGCAGTGAATAAAGGTATGGAAATGCCGCTGGCCGAGGGGCTGTATGTGGAGGCGGTGTTGTTCGGGGCGGCCTGCGCGACGGAAGATAAGAAAGAAGGGACGACAGCGTTTTTGGAGAAAAGGGCGTCGCAATTTAAGGGGAGGTAACTGCTAGCCACGGATTTAGAGGGATTTCCGTTTATCATCTTCATCTGGTTCCGTGGAAGAGCGGCCCTTCAGGGCCGCGTAACTCTCTTCTCACGATTTGACGCGGCGCTGAAAGCGCCGCTCTTCCACGGTGGTTACAATCGTCCCTGATGATTCAGTGGGTACATCTCGGTGTCCAGGTGCGAAGCGAAGAGGACTTCAATGCGTTCAGAAAGTTGTTAGACGCCTTGGGCCTAAAGGGGCGCGGCATCGATGACTATAAAACGTGTCGTGTTGAATCTTTTCTTCCTTCAGTTGCGGCACTGGAAGTGGTGCAGCGAGGCAACTCGAATGACGAGTCTTTCTTGGAACTGACGATTTCGGACCCCGACAGCGCCGTTCAGATCGCAAGAAACTTGGGTCTCGAAATAATCAACGACAGCTCCGGCTCGGAGCCGACTAATCTTTCGCGAACGTTCGGAATTCGACTCCCGGGTGGTGCCATAGTTAACGTGACTGGAATTCGCACGACTCGAAGCGGAGCGCCCTTCGATCCCCATGCCATCCAAGGAAACCTCAGTGCCAAAGGACTTAAGTTCGCTCTTGTAGTTTCTCGGTTCAATTCCTTCATTGTTGAAAGACTACTATCGGCCTCCCTTGATTGCCTTTATCGCTCTGGAGTGGAAGACAAGGACTCCATCTACATCGTCCGCGTGCCGGGTTCTTTCGAAATCCCTTCGGCGGCGCGCACGCTCGCCGAAACCAAGAAATACGATGCCATCATCTGCCTGGGGTGCCTGATTCGCGGGGACACGGCGCATTACGATGTGATCGTCAACGAAGTCACGCGCGGGATTGGGCAGTCGGCGCAGGAGACGGGAGTGCCGCACGCATTCGGTGTCCTCACTTGTGAAAATCTCGAGCAGGCGATTGACCGTGCCGGGCTGAAGATGGGCAACAAAGGATTCGAGGCCGCGCTGGCCGCGGTCGAGATGGGGAATCTGAGAAAGGCCATCGTTGGTCGTTCGTCGTTGGTCGTTGGCAAGACCAAAACCGTCATCGGTCGTCGGTCCCTTCGCTCAGCTCAGGGCAAGCTAAGAACGGTCGTCGGTAAGAGCAAGATCAGTTCTCGAGGCCGTCCGCAATCCAAGAAAAAATCGAAGTGAAATTCAGTCCGTCTCATCCTTCCTGTAAACTCTGAGTTGGCTGACTCAGACCAACGACCAACGACGAACGACCGACGACGGTTTTATGGGTACCCGCCGCAAATCTCGCGAACTGGCTTTGCAAATGCTGTTTCAGGCTGACCTTGGCCAACAGCCCGCCGACGATGTGCGCAAAACATTTTGGAAGGGGCGTGGCGACGTCGAGCGCGAGGTGCAAGGCTTCGCGGAAGATATATTTCGCGTCGCGCAAGACCGCAGTGCCGACATTGACAAGCTGATCAAGGCGCATGCCGACAACTGGCGCATGGACCGGATGGCGGCGGTTGATCGCAACGTGCTCCGCGCCGCCGTGGCAGAGATGGTGGGATTTCCGGCGACGCCCCGAGCGGTGATTATTAATGAAGCGATTGAGATTGCGCGGAAATTTTCTGCTCCTGAATCGGCGCAGTTTATCAATGGGGTGCTCGACAGCATTGGCAAAGAGTTGGAAGTTTCACGTGCCATCGAGCGGTGATGGTAGCGTCCGGCGTCGCGTCCTCGGCATTTCCGTGCCGTGGTGAAAAGATTCTAAAAAGCCTTGACCACAGAGAACACAGAGTTTCACAGAGTAAAAACACAGAGGAATTCGCAAGAAAATCAATCTCAGTGGGCGGGGCGTGGACGTCCGCCGCTACACGGCCATCTTTAGCGTCAAAATTAATGGCTCGCGCTGCCGATAATGCCACGACCTCGGACTAGGGTTTGACCGCGACAAAGTCGGGATTGCAGGAAATTGGGACGGTGCCAATCCCGCTCTGATTGGTTGCGGACGCGCCGTTTGAATTGGTAACCAGAAATGTCGGATTGCCTGCGGAGTCGGTGGCGAAGCCGGTTATGGTGAAAGTGCCGTTGTCCCCGCCCGTGGACATGTTCGCGACGGTGATACTCTGGCCGACTTTCAGCGCTGCACCCGAGATCAAAGAATAGGTGTACGCGCCGGTTGAACCGCTTTGCGAGACCGCCGAGATTCTCACCTGCGAGAGCGGAACCTGCGTGGCCGGGTTCCCCGGCCCGAGGCACAATTCATTGGTCGGGAACGGGAAAGTCACCTGCTGGATGTCTAAGCCGGAGGTGGTGTCGATGACGTGCAGCGTTCCATCATCCGCGCCAACGAATAATAGCTTGCCATCAGGCGACAGCGAAGCCGACAAGGGGGTTGCGCTATTGGATAGCGAAAGTGCCGAAGCGCTTTGAGTGTTTACGTTGAACACCATCACGAAGGGCAGGCGTGACGGCGGCGGTCCGGCTGACGAGTTCCCGAGAATGTAGGCGGTCGATCCGTCCGGCGAGACGAAGAATTGAGTGGGAATGAAACTGCCTTCGCCGAGATCAAAAGAGCTGGTGGTGTTAGTGATAGTTCCGGTACAAGCGACCGCGGTGAGCGAAGTCACGCTGACGAGATCGATGTTGGGCGGATCAAGGACGAGTAGAGTCGAGCCGTCCGGCAGAGGGCGAATCAGCAAAGGAGTGTTCGAAGTATTCAGAGTAGCTGACGAAATGGGCGCGTTGTCGCAATTGCGATAAGGCGTCAGCGAGGTGGAAGGTCCGGCTACATATGCGAAGCCACCCTGGGGATGAAAAGCGACATCGTTGCCCGCACCGCCCAAGCTGATGGTTTGTAATGGATCGAGTTTGGAATAGACGTAGAGATTGTTTCCCGCCAGGATGTATGCCTTCAGGCTGTCGGGCGAGAAAGCGGCGGCGGTGGCCCCGCTGATTTGCAGCGTAGCAACCGTCCGGGAACTGGAAGAGCAATTGGTGCAGATGAAGAGCAGGTTCGGGGAATCAAACGTGTCGGACATGACGGCCGAATTTCGGTCGGGAGAAACGGCCAGCACTTTTCCAGGCGCACTGCGCACCTGGGTCACCGTGCTGCCGCCGAAGATCATCAGGCCTTTTTGGTTAAAGTCTGTGGAATCGACTCCCAAGTAGGCGTTTCCGCCATTGTTGTCGAAGACAAAAGAGTTAGGCGTAGACAACAATGCGATCGGAGTGCCAGCGGCAAAAGCCGCAGTTGCCGAAGGCCTGGTTATAGACACCAGAGTCGGCGTGCAGGTCGCGGTGGTAGTGTTGCAGCCGGTGGTGGTGGCGTAAACCGTGGGACTGCCTGCAGTGCTGGCGCTACGGACATCAAAATTGAAAGCTGCCTGGGGATAAATGGGGAGCGTCGGCTTGATCCCTGCATTGCACGTCGGCGGAGTGCAGGAGGCGATAACCGTGCCCTGTCCGGCGCTAGATGCGTTGGCGGTGCCAATGCTGCCGAAGACAGAACCTGTCGAACTGCCGGAAGCGCCGACCGACACTGGATTCGAGGTACTCCAGGTGAGGGGCACGCCGGTGACGTCCTGACCAGCAATGTCGGTGACGGTCGCATCCAAAGTGGTGGAGGTGCCGCTATTCACCAGGAATGAGGTGATCGAGGGGTCGTTGCCAGGGGCTGCCGCGATCGAAATGCTATTTACATGACAGGTCTCAACTGAAATTGGCTGGCCGACAAATGGACCTGCTGACGCATAGATCTGGCCGACACCGGGAGTGGTTGCAGTTGCAATTTGCTGATTGAGGCACTGGCCTTGGGGACTCAGCAAGCAGCCTTGCGCCCCATTGGCGGGCTTCGAAAGAGTGACGATGTTCGCCGATCCGGGATTGATGGTTTGCCAGGAGAACGGCCCGACGGACTCAGTTATGTCGGTGGTCCCGTTGAAGGCGGCGGCTTGAAAGAGCCATTTTTCAGGACCGTGAACGGTCCCTTTCGAAATGCAATCGGTTCGAAGGGTTTGCGGTTGGCCCGCGACTTTGCTTATCCCGATGCTGGTGATTGGGACATGAACGTAAATTGTGACCGGGGGACTGGTCACACCGAGCGTGGAAGCGGTCACCTGAGCAATGCCTGGGTTTCCCGGAGTACAAACTTGAGGAAAGGTCAAGGAGTTCCAGGTGCCGGCGCAAGCCTGTCCGTTATTCGCGACGGTCACGACCGCTGTGTTACTGGACTGGAAGGTGAACCTGTCCGCAGTCGGACTAGCGCTGAAGGCCACGCCTTGGCCGACATCGAGAGAAACGTTGGGGCCGGGAGTAAGTGCGACGCCGATTGGCGTAATCTCGGGCGAGAGCTTGGTGGGACTGCCGCTGCCGCACGACGGCAGAAGCACGCACGCGACGGTCAGAAAAGCCAAAGAAATAGCGGAAAAGAACTTTCCCATGAAACCCTTCAAAGAGGAATGCCTTGCCTGTTCTGGAAAACTCTCAGTGTAGAGGCTGATCATTTTTTCAGCAACCGCGAAGCTGTCAGCTTTCAGCCCTCAGTACACCCCACTCGAACGGGCATCTTCACGAAAGCTAGCGCTAGGAGGTGATGGCTGACGGCTAATTTTAAAGGTGCTGAATTGTGAGATGCGCGAATCTACGGGTTGACGATCTGCTTTCTTGATTGCTATATTTAAACAGTTCCGCGAGTTTGAATTGGCTTGCCTGTATTGTGTCCTGAAGTGCCGCTTTGGTATTAAGACACGATAAAGCGCAATGAATTTTAGAGAAGTCTTCGGAAGCTGAAGACCCCTCGCTGAAACGCTCTGCGAACCGCTCCTTCACAGGAGATTATGCAGAGCGATGCTGGCGAAACGGAGCGCCTCCGGCTTTATTGATTTAAAGCGGGCCTGGAGCCACCGTCGTCAGACCTGTCAAAGGGAAAATAAATTCTCCGGTGAGGGTGTGGCCGGAAGTATGGATGGCGCAGCCATTCAGCCCTGAATCCTGGAAACGATCTGGGAAATAGGATTGCGAGTGAACGATTCGCGCGTGTTTTTGCGCGCGGAGGCGTGACGCTGCCAAGGAGTGGCTAGAGTGCCTACTTTTAATCAGTTGGTTAAGTCGGGAAGGAAGCGTCCACGGTATAAGACCGCGAGTCCGGCGCTGCAATCGTGCCCGCAGAAGCGCGGCGTTTGTACCCGCGTGTACACGCAGACGCCGAAGAAGCCGAACTCGGCGCTGCGCAAAGTGGCGCGCGTGCGGCTCACCAATGGAATTGAAGTGACCACGTACATTCCTGGCGTCGGACACAATCTGCAGGAGCACTCGATTGTGCTGATCCGCGGAGGCCGCGTGAAAGATCTGCCGGGCGTGCGTTATCACGTGATTCGCGGAACCCTGGACGCTGTTGGGGTCGCGAACCGCATGCAGGGCCGCTCGAAGTACGGAGCGAAAAGGCCAAAAAAGGGATAAAAAAGCAAGTTTCAAGGTTTCGAAGGTTTCAAGTTTCAGAAACCTTGAAACGTTGCAACTTTGAAACCTGGAGTTTGAATGCCTCGTAAAGGACATGTTCCAAAGCGCACGGTTGAAGCGGACCCGGTTTACGGATCCGACCTGGTGACCAAGTTCGTCAACTCAATGATGTGGCAGGGGAAGAAGAGCACGGCCGAGGGCATTTTTTATGAAGCCCTGAAGCGCCTCGAAACCAAAGGCGGAGACCAGCCGCTAAAGCTCTTCACTAAAGCAGTTGAGAATGCCAAGCCGCTGCTCGAAGTTAAGACTCGCCGCGTAGGCGGTGCGAACTATCAGGTGCCGGTCGAAGTGAATCCCGATCGCCGCACTTCATTGGCGATTCGCTGGCTGGTGGCTTACTCGCGCGGACGCGGCGAAAAGGGGATGATCGACAAGTTGAGTAACGAATTGCTCGACGCCGCCAATGGCAAGGGCGCAGCAATCAAGAAGAAAGAAGATGTACACAGAATGGCGGAAGCCAACAAGGCGTTCGCTCATTACAGGTGGTAAGGCGAGTGTGGCCGGGCGAGGACGCGCGGCGCTCCACAATCAAGGTTTAGGGTGAAAGTTTTGAGTACTCCGGCAAATATCGCTGGCGATCAGGATGTCCGCAAGGACGACAGAAAGAAAGCTGTGTCCAGAACAGTCCCATTAGAGCGCTGCAGAAATATCGGCATCATGGCCCACATCGATGCCGGTAAGACCACCACGACTGAGCGGATCCTTTTCTATACGGGAAAGACGCATCGGCTGGGCGAGGTGCACGAAGGCACTGCGACCATGGACTGGATGGAGCAGGAACAGGAGCGCGGCATTACCATCACGTCGGCCGCGACGACCTGCACCTGGCGCGACATTCGGATCAACATTATTGATACTCCGGGCCACGTGGATTTCACCGCTGAAGTAGAGCGCTCGCTGCGCGTGCTCGATGGTGCTGTTGCCGTATTTGACGCAGTTCACGGGGTGCAGCCGCAGTCTGAAAAAGTCTGGCGTCAGGCTGATAAATACGGTGTGCCGCGAATTTGTTTCATCAACAAGATTGACAAGATGGGCGCCGATTTCGAGCATGCGGTCGATACCCTGCGCAAGCGCCTCAATGCCAAGCCAGTAGCGATCCAGATTCCTATCGGACAAGAAGATAAATTTAAAGGCGTAGTTGATCTGGTCGCCATGAAAGCGATCGTCTGGAACGATGAGACGCTAGGTGCCGAGTACATCACCGAAGAAATTCCCGCCGAATTGAAGAAGAAAGCCGAAGCATTCCACGCACAATTGGTTGAGACTGTCGCCGAGAATGACGACGCTATGCTGCACAAGTTTTTGGAAGGCGAAGAAATTTCCGCCGCTGAACTGAAAGCTTCGCTGCGCAAATCGACCATCGCGTTGAAAGTGTTCCCGGTGGTTGTGGGGACTGCATTTAAGAACAAAGGCATTCAGCCGCTGCTTGACGCGGTGGTGGATTACCTGCCGTCGCCTCTTGATGTTCCCGAAACTCATGGAACTGATCCTGAAAACGGCAAGACCATCATGCGTAAGGCTTCCGATAACGAGCCTTTTTCCGCGCTGGCCTTCAAGATCATGGCCGACCCGTTCGTCGGTCAGTTGACGTTTATCCGGGTGTACTCCGGGCAGCTAAAGTCCGGCGAGTCGGTGCTGAATTCACGCACCCAGAGAAATGAGCGCATCGGGCGTTTGCTGAAGATGCACGCCAACAAGCGCGAAGACATTCAGGAAATCCTGGCGGGCGATATTTGCGCGGCGGTTGGACTCAAGAACGTTTCGACCGGCGACACCATTTGCGATCCTAAACACCCGATCACGCTCGAGTCGATCGAGTTCGCGGTCCCGGTTATTTCGGTTGCGGTCGAGCCGAAGACCAAGGCCGATCAGGAAAAGATGGGCATGGCGCTGGCCAAGCTGGCGCAGGAAGATCCTACCTTCAAAGTTCACACCGATCCCGACAGCGGGCAAACCATCATCAGCGGCATGGGCGAGTTGCACCTCGAGATCATCATCGACCGCATGATGCGCGAGTACAAAGTTGAGGCCAACGTAGGCAAGCCGCAGGTGGCGTATCGCGAGACCATCCGCAAGCACGCCGAGGCCGAGGGCAAATACATTCGCCAGACTGGCGGACGCGGGCAGTATGGTCACGTCAAGATCCAGCTCGACCCGCAAGAGCCGGGCAAAGGCTATGAGTTTGTCAATGACATCGTGGGTGGAACCGTCCCTAAGGAATACATCAAGCCGGTGGACCAGGGAATTCAGGAAGCGCTCGAAGGTGGAGTGCTGGCGGGATATCCGGTGGTCGATGTGAAGGTCACGCTCTACGACGGCAGCTACCACGAAGTCGATTCGAACGAAATGGCGTTTAAGATCGCCGGTTCGATGGCATTCAAAGAAGCTGCGCGCAAGGCGTCGCCGGTATTGCTCGAGCCGGTGATGGCGGTCGAAGTGGTCACGCCCGAAGATTATGCGGGCGCTATCATGGGCGATTTGAGTTCGCGTCGCGGCCGCATTGAAGGCATGGAGCACCGCGCTGGATCGCAGGTCATCAAGGCGATCGTGCCGCTGGCGGAGATGTTCGGTTATGCGACGCACATGCGTTCTTCGACCCAGGGGCGTGCAGAATACTCGATGCACTTCGGGCGATATGAAGAAGTGCCGCGCTCGGTGGCGGACGAAATTATTGGTAAGGCGCAGGGCGGGAAATAGGTTTTCAGGTTCGCGGGCGAGGGCGCCCGCGCCACATAGTTCGGTTTGAGTTTTTTGAGCTAAAGGCTAACTGCTAAGAGCTAGAGGACGAGAAATGGCGAAAGAGAAATTTGAACGCAATAAGCCGCACTGCAACGTAGGCACCATCGGTCACA
>Ga0307476_10000529_pt1 | contig 28643 bp, 28 predicted proteins | sample atmos_gasesECM2C_2_FD_203314 | JGI IMG/M metagenome (GOLD analysis project Ga0307476, IMG submission 203314) | Hardwood forest soil microbial communities from Morgan-Monroe State Forest, Indiana, United States - atmos_gasesECM2C_05 | ecosystem: Environmental > Terrestrial > Soil > Temperate...
CGCCATCGCTTACCAGGAGTCGAAATGGGACCCACGCGCCGAATCCGGCGATGGGGCCTTCGGAGTCATGATGCTGACCGCCGACACCGCGCAGGCGATGGGCATTCACGATCGCGCCAACCCGGAGCAGAACATCTTCGCCGGCGCGCGCTACCTCGCCCATCTTCACGAGACGATTCCGCAGCGAATCTCCGAGCCCGACCGCACCTGGCTCACACTCGCCGCCTACAACGTCGGCTTCGGGCATCTTGAGGACGCGCGCATCATCACCCAGACGCTCGGCAAGAATCCCGACTCGTGGACAGAAGTGCGCGAGCAGCTGCCGCTCCTCGCGCAGGAGCGCTGGAACTCACGCGTCAAGCGCGGCTACGCGCGCGGCTGGGAGCCGGTGCAGTTCGTCGATCGGATCCAGCGCTACCTGCGGCTTCTCGAGTGGCAGCCTGGGGAAGCGACGACGCAGACCGCTCCTGCCGCACCGGACGCTCCGGCAGACCTGCCAGGGAACGATCCGACAAGCATACCGGCGAGCGCCCCGAAGGGCCCATCGGCCACGACGCCGTCCCAGGCCGTTCCAACTCCGCGACCGACCGTCACACCGGGCGTGTAACAGCCGGGGCGGTCAGCCGCGCCGCTGCGCAAAGAACTCCTGCAGGAGTTGCGCGCACTCTTCCATCAACACGCCGCCGAATACGTCGACGCGATGGTTGAGAGCGGGTAACGCGAAAACATTGACGATGCTACCGGCGCCTCCGGCACGCGGATCCCAGGCACCGAACACCAGCCGGCGCACTCGTGCGTGCACGACGGCAGCCGCGCACATGATGCATGGCTCGAGCGTGACGTAGAGCGTCGTGTCGATCAGCCGATAGCTGCCGAGCGAGCGAGCACCTGCGCGCAGCGCGACGATTTCGGCGTGTGCGGTCGGATCATGACTTGCGATGGGTGCATTGCGCCCTGTGGCGAGAATCTGCTCACCGCGCACCAGCAAGGCGCCGACCGGCACCTCGCCGCTCGCAGCCGCCGCGCGGGCGTGCTCGATCGCCAACACCATGAAGGCGGCATCGCGCCCCTCCTCAGCCCGGGCCGTCATGCGCTGCGGGAGCCGGTGGCAGAAACAGCGCGGGATCGACGAATACGGCGTTCAGTGCCACACCGAAATGCAGGTGCGGTCCGGTCACTCGCCCGGTTGCCCCGACCCTGCCGACCACCTGGCCGACCCGCACGCGCGCGCCGCGTTGCACCTCGATCGCGCTCAGATGGCAGTACATGGTGACGAATCCCGCGCCGTGATCGAGGATCACCGTGTTGCCATTGAAGAAGAAGTTCCCGGTGTCGAGCACACGGCCGTCGGCGGCGGCCTGCACCGGCGTTCCGGTGGCCGCTGCGATGTCCATGCCGCTGTGGGGATTGCGCGCCTCGTTGTTGAAGACGCGCCGCGACCCGTAAGAGCTCGAGCGGATTCCGGGCACCGGCTGCAGCAGCCGCAACGTCGCCGGCAGCTCCGCGGAGTAGGTGGCGTAGTCCTCGTGCAGCCGCGGCTGCTCGCGCCTGAAGCGAGCCTGATCTTTCGGCGACAGGTTCACCTGTCCCGGTGCCACGGTGAGACGCTGTACGGTGTACTGCTTGTCGGTGATCTCGAAGTCGATCACTCTGTGCGCCTGCGTACCCTCCTCCACGTGCAGCTGCGCGCGGCCCGGCACCGCAGACAGCGGTATGCCGACCACGGCGAGCCATTCCTCGCCCCGGCGCACCACCAGCACGCGCTGCCCGTCGAAAGTCGCCCGCGGTGCGCCGGCCGCAGCGCCGAGACTGACGAGGACGATCCCGCCCGGCACGCGCTCCTCATCGGGAAGCGCCTCGCCCGCCGGCGCGGCTGCGAGCCCGCGCATGCACCAGCAAGCGAGTACGCCGACGAGCAAAGCCCCCCGGAGACCGCCGCGAGCCGCCACCGGTCCCAGCCGCATCATTTCCTGCCCGTCACGCGCGCCAGCAGCGTTCCGCGAGCCAGGCGCGCCTCGATGTGCTCTCCGGCGCCGGCGAGCGCCGCGTCGGTGAGCAGTGTGCCATCGGCGCGCGTCACGATGGCGAAGCCGCGGCTGAGCGTGGCCAGCGGGCTCACCGCATCCAGCGCACGGGAGCACAGCGCCAGCCGGTGACCGGCGCGCGCCAGATGCGAGCCCCCCGCCCGCTGCAGCCGTGCATCGAGCCTCTCGGTCCGCACCCGGCTCGAGCCGAGAGCCAAGCGCGTTGCGGCGCCGAGTCGCAGCGTCAGATCGTCGAGCCGCTGCATCTGCTGATTGAGCCGCGCACCGGGATGCGCGAGGCCGAGCCGCCGCGTGAGCGCCGCCAGGCGTGTCGCAGCGTCGCGCACCTCGCGACCAATGCCGCCCTTGAGACGTTGTGCCGTGCGGTCGAGCATCGCCAGACAGGCCGCGCCGTCGGGCGCCACGAGCTCTGCGGCCGCGGACGGTGTCGGCGCGCGCACGTCCGCCACGAAGTCGGCGATGGTGAAATCGATCTCGTGGCCCACGGCCGAGACCACCGGCAGCGCGCAGGCGTGAATCGCGCGCGCCACGCGCTCATCGTTGAACGCCCACAGGTCCTCGAGCGACCCCCCACCGCGGGCGAGGATCAGTACGTCGCACTCGGCGCGGGCGGAAGCGCTGCGCAGAGCCGCGACCAGCTCGGGCACCGCGGCGGCGCCCTGCACGGATGTTGGATAGATGAGCACGGCCGAGCAGCGGTAGCGGCGCGCCAGGACATGCAGGATGTCGCGCAGCGCGGCGCCCGAGGGCGAGGTGATCAGGCCGATGCGCCGCGGGAAGCGCGGGAGAGCGCGCTTGCGCTCCGGAGCGAACAGCCCTTCGGCCGCGAGCCGCGTCTTGAGTCGCTCGAACTCACGCTGCAGCGCGCCGAGTCCGGCTTCCTCGAGGTGCTCGACGAGCAGCTGGTATTCGCCGCGCGGCTCATAGACGCTCAGCCGTCCACGCACCAGCAGCTGTGCGCCGGCGCGCGGCGTAAAGCCGACCAGAAGGTTCTTGGCGCGGAACATGGCGCAGCGCACTTGGGCGTCGCGATCCTTGAGCGAGAAGTACCAGTGGCCGGAGGTCGGCTGCGAGAAGTTCGACAGCTCCCCCTGCACCCAAAGCACCCCCATATCGCGCTCGAGGAGCAGCCGCACCTCGCGGTTCAGGCGCGAGACGCTGTAAACGTTCCTGACGGGTCCGGGAGCGACGCCGATTTCACAGCCTGACGGCATGCTTCACCGAAGCCACCGCGGTTTACCGCTGGGGGCCTGCTGCATATAATTACGCATGCGCATCCTCGAAGAAGCTCTCACCTTCGACGACGTCCTCCTCGTTCCGGCCTACTCCGAAATTCTGCCGCGCGAGGTCGACCTGTCTACCCGCATAACGCGGCGTATTGTGCTGAATGTCCCGCTGATGTCCGCCGCCATGGACACGGTCACCGAGGCCCGCCTGGCGATCACGATCGCCCAGGAAGGCGGTATCGGCATCATTCACAAGAGCATGAGCATAGACGCCCAGGCGCTCGAGGTGGGGCGCGTCAAGAAATTCGAGAGCGGGGTCATCAAGGATCCGATCACCGTCTCCCCCGAGATGTCGATCCGCGAGGTACTCGACCTTACCCGCTCGCGAGGCATCTCCGGTGTGCCGGTAGTGGTCGGTAGGAAGGCCGTCGGCATCGTCACGCACCGGGATCTGCGTTTCGAGCACAAGCTCGACGCCCCGGTCTCCTCGGTGATGACACCTCAGGACCGGCTCGTCACGGTGCGCGAGGATGCACCGAAGGAAGAGGTCCTCGCGCTGCTGCACCAGCACCGCATCGAGAAGCTGCTGGTCGTGAACGGCGCTCACGAGCTGGTCGGCATGATCACCGTGAAGGACTTCCAGAAGGCTACCGAGTTCCCGCGCGCCTGCAAGGATGAGCGCGGCCGCCTGCGTGTCGGCGCCGCGGTGGGCACCACCCCGGACACTCTCGAGCGCGTGGCGGCGCTGCGTGAAGCGGGCGTCGATCTGCTGGTGGTCGATACCGCTCACGGTCACTCGAAGGGAGTGATCGAGACGGTCCGGCGCATCAAGGCGAAGTGGGGCGACAGCCAGGTGGTGGCCGGCAACATCGCCACGCCCGAAGCCGCCCGTGCGCTCGTCGAGGCCGGCGCGGATGCGGTAAAGGTCGGCATCGGCCCGGGCTCCATCTGCACCACACGCATCGTCGCCGGGGTCGGCGTCCCGCAGATCTCCGCGGTAGCGAACGTCGCCGAGTCGCTGCGCGCCAAGGACATTCCGGTGATCTCCGATGGCGGCATCCGCTTCTCGGGCGACGTCGCCAAGGCGATCGCCGCAGGCGCCCACGCGGTCATGATCGGCGGCCTCTTCGCCGGCACCGAGGAATCTCCCGGCGAGGTCGAGCTCTACCAGGGCGCTTCCTACAAGTCCTATCGCGGCATGGGCTCGCTCGGCGCAATGGCTGAGCGACACGGCTCGTCCGACCGCTACTTCCAGGACGCGGCCACGGAGCTCGAGAAACTCGTCCCGGAGGGCGTCGAGGGTCGCGTGCCCTACAAGGGCAGTGTGGTCACGATCCTGCAGCAACTGGCCGGCGGTTTGCGCGCGGCGATGGGCTACACCGGCAGTCGCAACATCAACGAGCTGCGCACGCGCCCGGTGTTCGTGCGGATCACCGGCGCCGGGGTGCGTGAAAGTCACGTTCACGACGTCAGTATCACCAAGGAAGCGCCCAACTACCGGGTGTCGTGAGGTCATGGCGAGCGTTCGAGAGTCTGCAACCGCTGCCCCAATCGCGATCGCCGCCATGCGCCCGGACATCCACGCGCAACGCATCCTCATACTCGACTTCGGTGCGCAGTACACGCAGCTGATCGCGCGACGGGTACGCGAGCTCGGTGTCTACTGCGAGATCCATCCGTACGATGTGAGCGACGCCGAGGTACGCAGCTTCGCCCCGCGCGGCGTGATTCTCTCGGGCGGCCCGGAGTCCGTGACCGCAGCGGGCACACCGCGTGCGCCGCAGGCGGTCTTCGAGCTCGGGGTACCGGTGCTTGGCATCTGCTACGGAATGCAGACCATGGCGCAGCAGCTCGGCGGCCGCGTCACACCCTCGAGCGAGCGCGAGTTCGGGTACGCAGAGGTGACCGTGACGGGTGCATCGCGCCTGCTCGATACCCTCGCAGACCGTCGCAACACCGCCGGCAGCGCCGTGCTCGACGTGTGGATGAGCCACGGCGATCGGGTCGAGGCCCTGCCGCCAGGCTTCGTCTGCACGGCCAACACCGGCAGCATCCCCTTCGCCGCGATGAGCGACGAACGGCGCCGCTTCTACGGCGTGCAGTTCCATCCCGAGGTCACCCACACGCCGCAGGGAGCGCGGCTGCTCGAGCGCTTCGTGCGCGAGATCTGCGCGACGGACGCGCTGTGGAGCACTGGCAACATCATCGACGACGCAATCGCCCGGGTTCGCGAGCAGGTCGGCAAGGGCAACGTGCTCCTCGGTCTTTCGGGCGGCGTCGACTCGTCGGTGGTCGCAGCGCTCCTGCACCGGGCGATCGGGGCGCAGCTCACCTGCGTGTTCGTCGACCACGGCCTGCTGCGCCTCGCAGAGGCCGAGCAGGTCATGCGTACCTTCGCCCAGCACCTCGGCGTTCGCGTGATCCAGGTCGATGCGGGGACGCGCTTTCTCACCGCGCTCGCCGGTGTCACCGATCCCGAGTCCAAGCGCAAGATCATCGGCCGCACCTTCATCGACGTGTTCGACGAGGAAGCGCACAAGCTGAGCGGGGTAGGCTTCCTCGCCCAGGGAACCATCTATCCCGACGTGATCGAATCGGCGGGCGCGCGCACCGGCAAGGCGCACGTCATCAAATCGCATCACAACGTCGGCGGCCTCCCCGAGCGGATGCATCTGCAGCTGGTCGAGCCGCTGCGCGAGCTGTTCAAGGACGAGGTGCGCCGGATCGGGCTCGAGCTCGGACTGCCACGCGAGCTGGTATACCGTCATCCCTTCCCCGGACCGGGACTCGGCGTGCGCATCCTTGGCGAGGTGCGCGCGGAGTACGCGGAGGTGCTGCGACGTGCCGATGCCATCTACATCGAGGAGCTGCGGCGGCACGATCTCTACGAGCGCGTGAGCCAGGCATTCGCGGTGTTTCTGCCGGTGCGCTCGGTCGGTGTGATGGGCGACGGCCGTCGCTACGACTACGTCGTGGCGCTGCGGGCGGTGGAGACCGTCGACTTCATGACCGCGCAGTGGGCACGGTTGCCGTACGAGTTCCTCGAGCACGTCTCGCGACGGATCGTCAACGAGGTCAAGGGCATCTCGCGCGTCGTCTACGACATCACCGGCAAGCCGCCGGCTACGATCGAGTGGGAGTAAACGAATGATCACTTCGCAAGCGGTCCCCCGCTCAGCCGCCAGCGCTTTTCGCCTGGTACAGGTGCTCGCTTCGGGCACTCCAGCGGTAGAGATCCTCCTCCCCGCAATGCGGGCACTTGATCGCAGCAAGCTGGTCGCCGGAATCAGCCGAGGCCGGCTTGGCCACTGCTGGTGGGGCCGCTATGGCAATGACCAACCCGCACGCCTTGTTCTTACACAGCCAGCCGGGGTAGAGCTCGCCCGGGACCATCTGAGACGGCACTCTGACGTCGACGTGGCGCAAACCCGGCGACGTCACTTGCTTGCGGACCGGGGTTCCCAGGCTCTTCGATGGACGTTTGATTGCCACTGCCGCGCTCCGTATAGGTACTTTCGAGAGCCTACCGCGCCTGCTTGCCCGCGCCAATTCACAGTGAGGAAGGCATTTCCAGGCGCCTGGCCGGGCAACTTCAGCGCCCTACCGCGGGCGAGGCCGCGGTGATTTTTGCGGCCGGATACTGCGCCGCATTGAGCTGCACCGCCAGCAGCGTGTAGTAGCCGACGATTCCCGCAATGTCGACGACGCCCCTGGGGCCGAAACGCGCTTTCGCGCGCTCGAAGCTCCGATCCGAGACGTGCTGCGACCGCAGCAGTTCGCTCACGTAGTCGAACACGATCTCTGCATCCGCATCCATGGTCGCGGGACGCCGATCCCCGGCAATCGCCGCGGCGACTTCCGGACGGATCCCCGCTTTCAGTGCAAGTGGATAATGCACCTGCCACTCGTAGTCCTGCCTCCAGGCCCGGGCCGTCATGAGAATCACCAGCTCGCTGAGCGTATTGCCGATGGCCGACTTGTAGCGCAGGTAGTCGCCCATGGCTCGCGCCGCAGACATCAGTTGCGGGCTGTACATGAGTAGCTCGAATGGTCCGAACACCGCAGTGTGTCGTGCAGCCAGGAATTCATCTGCCGCCTGCTTCTGTTCCGCGGAGTAATTCTGCGGTGCGATGGTCGGCAGGCGCTCCGCCGCCCGAGCGCCTGTTGCGACTGCCGTGCATGAAAAGACAATGAGCACGAGACTGCGCGTCATGGTGAACCTCCTGACGATGCGTGATCGGGGCGACTGCGCCTCAACGGATGACCAGCTCACGTCCCTCATCGCCCGGAGGGCCTATCCGAGCTCCAGCCGTCGATCGCGACGCGCCAGCGACCGTCGCCCCCGCGGCGGAAGATATTGATTCCCTTGCCGGTGTCGCGAGTCACCGCACCGGTTTTCCTGTCGGTGTCGGTCGACTTGTACGTGTAGCGCTCGAATGCCCACGCGCCGCTGACCACGAAGCCGATCGACGTTTTCTCCCAATGAGTGCGGGTCGCAGCGAAATAGTCAGCCAGCCACTTGCGCACCGCCGCCTTGCCGACGATCTCCGGCTCACCGGGGGATTGATAGACGATGTCGTCAGTCAGGTCGGCGAGCAACGAGTCGACATCGTTACTGTTGATTGCGGTGACGTAGGCGCCGTGCGCCGCCTGCTCGATCGATTTGTTGTCCGCCGCCTGTGCGGATACCGCGCAGAGCGTCAACAAGCCAACAACCATCGAGCCAGCGACCAGGATTTTGAGAAGCCGTGGCGCGTAACTGAGCATAAATCCCCCTGTTAGGTTTGGCGATGCCGGCCAAGTATAATTCGGCCGCCGCCGGGACTCGCCCGCGCCACTGGACGATTGGGGAACCGCAATGCTCGTCGTGACGACCGAGAACGTGCCCGGGCAGCGGGTTCGGGAGGTGAAGGGCCAGGTGTTCGGCGTGGTGGTGAGGAGCCGCGGACTCGGCGGGAACATCATGGCGGGTCTGCGCTCCATCGTCGGTGGTGAGATCACCGAGTACACCCAGCTCCTCGAGGAAGCCCGGCGCCACGCGGTGGACCGGATGGTTCGCAACGCCAGCCTCATGCATGCCAACGCCATCGTCATGATGAGATTCGACTCGGCCGAGATCGGCCAGACGATGAGCGAGATTGTCGCGTACGGAACGGCGGTGGTGCTCGAGCCGATATCCTGAACATGCTGCGAGCTGTCGTCATCGCCGTGACGGCGATTCTGATGTGCGCCGCGATTGCCCTCATCGCACATGGCGCGGGCACGCCCGGATGGCAGCTACTCGGCGTCAGTCTCGTCGTGCTGCTCGGAACGCTCTTCGAACGCTGGCGCTACCGACGCGTCAACGAGCGCCATGATGGCGAGTGGCACCGGACGAGCGAACGATTTCTCGATCCGGCGACGGGCCAACCCGGTGACGTGCTTTTCAATCCTCGAACAGGCGAACGACGCTACGTCACGGGAGACGCGCAGCGCAACGATCCGCCATCCTGAGAATTGCTTCGGCGCCCGGCTGCGCCCGACTCTGTCTGCGGGCCGTTGCAAGTCGCACCTGACGCCGCGTTGCGACACCCGCGCGAGTCGCGGAAGTTACATTCCTGTCAGGTACGTCAGCGGCTTCGAAAGTGTGACGTTGAGTGTTTCAGAAGGTCTGCGCGAGTGCGTAGGCTCTCTCACTCACTCAACTCAGGGCGGTGTTATGTTGAAATCCTTCCGATATCTGCAGACTGGCCTTGCGCCGCTCGGCGGCCTCGTCGTCATCTGCACCGCGGCAACGCAGCTCAGCGGATGCGTCGTGCGGGCAGCGGTCGCGGTGCCTGCGCCGCCACCGCCGCCGCGAGTGTATGTTGCGCCTCCACCGCCCGCGCCGGTTGTCGACGCGGAGGTACAGGCGTCGGAGCCTCCGCCGCCGCTTCCGCAGTACGAGCAGCCTGCGTGCCCCGTCGAGGGCTATCTCTGGACGCCTGGCTATTGGGCGTGGGGCGTCGGTGGCTATTACTGGGTGCCCGGCACCTGGGTCGCCCCGCCACGAGTCGGATTACTGTGGACTCCCGGGTACTGGGGATTCGTCGGTGGCGTCTACAGCTTTCACGCCGGCTACTGGGGCCCGCATGTCGGCTTCTACGGTGGGGTCTCCTACGGCTTCGGTTATACCGGTGTCGGCTTCGCCGGCGGCCGTTGGGTCGGCGGCGCGTTCGCGTACAACCAGTCCGTCACGAACATCAACGTCACGGTCGTTCACAACACCTACAACGAAACGGTGGTCAACAACGTCACCGTCAATCGCGTGAGCTACAACGGCGGTGCCGCCGGCACGGTGGCCACGCCGACCGCACAGGAGCGCATGGCCGCACAGGAGCAGCACGTGGCAGCCACTCCCGCGCAGCACCAACACATGCAGCAGGCAGCCGCCAATCCTGCATTACTCGCCAGAAACAACGGCGGCCGTCCGGCCATAGCCGCGACCCCGCACCCGGGGGCGTTCAACGCGCCGGGCGTGGTTGGTGCGCATGGGGCTGCGCCGTCGCAGGCCAACAAGCCCGCCGTCGCCAACAGAGGCTACGGCGCACCCGCAGGGGCACACCCGCAGCCCGCGAGCGGCAACGGCAAGCCGCCGGCCTCGAACCCCAACGTTGCCAAGTCGCATCCCAAACAGCCGGCCCAGAAGAAGCCCGCGGAGAAAGAGCGGCATGAGGGAGAAACCGCGCAGCGATAAGGCGTGCGCGGCCCTACGGCCGCGTACCAGCCACAGATGGAGCCAGAACATCCACGGGCGGCGGGCGTGTCAACGTCCCCGCCCCGTGCGCGTTGCTTTATTCTCCCAGGAGCCATGGAGCCCGGGGTTTTGCTGTAGCCGCAAAACGGCGGGAGGGTGCAGTGAAGCGCTATCGAGCCTGCCTCGCAGCAGCCGCGCGTTGCGGGCTGCTCGCATCGCTGATCGTCGGTCTCACGGCCTGCGGTTACGATCACGGATACCAGTATTATCCGTTCCCACCTCCCTCTCCTCCGACGCCTGTCGGCGACGGTTCGGGGCCTACCGGCCTCATCCAGGGCAAAGACGGCAACTTCTACGGCACGACCTCCAACGGCGGGCGCTACGGTCAGGGAACGTTCTTCCGGATCACACCCGCGGGCGCCGAGACGGTGCTCTACTCCTTTGTCGGCGGGTCAGGCGACGGCTCGAACCCGGAAGGCGTCATTCAAGGCAGTGACGGTAACTTCTACGGCGCGACGAGCGAAGGCGGCGCCGGCCAGTGTCAGTTCGGATGCGGGACGGCCTTCAAGATCACGCCCGATGGCGCGGAGAGCGTGCTCTACTTTTTCACGGGCATGACTGACGGTGGCAGCCCGAACGGGCTGATTCAGGGAACGGATGGAAACTTCTACGGCAGCGCGGCTTTTGGCGGCGTGTCGAGCGGCCTTTGCGGTCAGAGCGGCTGTGGCGTGGTGTTTCGCCTGACGCCGTCGGGCGAAGAGACCGTGCTTTACTCTTTCACGGGTGGCACAAGCGACGGGGCGGTCGCAGCGAGCCTGATCCAGGGGTCCGACGGCAACTTCTACGGCGTCACCGCCTACGGCGGCACTGCAAACGGCGGCACCGTATTCAAAGTCACTCCCGCGGGCGCCGAGACCGTGCTGCACGCCTTCACAGCTGGCAGCGACGGCGCAGCCCCACAGACTCCGCTGCTTCAGGCAACCGACGGAAACTTCTATGGAACGACGCCGCTTGGCGGTTCGAGCTCGGCCGGGACCCTCTTCCGGGTGACACCGGCGGGGGCCGAAACCGTACTCCATGCCTTCGCGGGAGGCGCGACCGATGGGGCACAACCCATGATGCCGGTCATTCAGGGCACCGACGGCGACCTCTACGGAACGACGGGCGCCGGTGGAAGCACCAATTGCACCGGCGGTTGCGGCGTCGTGTTCAAGAGCACGACGGGCGGCAGCGAGTCCGTGCTGTACTCCTTCGGTCCGAGCGCGGCGACGGGGTCGCACGCGCCTCAACCGTCGAGTCTGATCCAGGGAAGCGATGGCAATTTCTACGGCACCACCACGAACGGCGGGCAATTCGGTCTCGGCTCGTTCTTCAAGCTGACTCCGCCGGGCATCGCAACGGTGCTCTACTCGTTCGGCTCAAATCCTTAGAGTACTCAGCGTATTCCAACCTGGCCGCGCACCGCCTCGATCAGGCGACCGGGGTCGTAGCCCTGCCCGTCCTTGAAAACCACTGCGATATTCTCGAGGTCCTCGACATGCGCAGATGGATCGCCGCGCACGAGGATGAGATCCGCACGCTTACCTGGCGCAATCGTGCCGATGTCGTGGTCGCGGCCGAGAAAGCGCGCACCGTTCTGTGTGCCAATCCGGATGGCCTCGAGCGGCGTGAAGCCGGCTTCCACCAGCAACTCGATCTCGCGCTGATCGCCGAAGCCGGGTAGCACCCCGCCGGCGCCGGTGGGGTCGGGCCCCGCGAGCAGCAGGCCTCCGGCCGCGACAAACGCGCGCTCGAAATCCATCTCCAGCCGGAACAGCTTTGCGGGAGTTGCATCCTTCGGGTCGAGCTGTGCTTTGTAGGTCAGATAGCTGTCGCGCGCCGCCGTCGACATCGAATCGAGCGCGCGTCGCTGCATCATTGGACGCCCCGGCACTGTGAGCTCGAACACCGGCAGCGTCGAAGTCACCGCCACATGATGCTCTATCAGCGAATGGATCAGCCGGGCGACTTCGGGATCGCTGACCGTCCTTTGCGCCCACGAAGCCGCGAGCGATTTGCCGGCCGGGCACTCATCGGGCTGCCGCCCGGCGACGAATTCAGTGTCGGTGTAGACCGGCCCGTGCTCGAGGTCATCGATGCCCGCGGCAATCGCCTCCGGCCAGGTCACCGCGCAAAGGTGCCCCGTGATGCGCAGTCCGCGTCGGTGGACCGCGACGACCGCCGCAGTGAGCTCCGCGCGCGTGAGGTACATGTAGGCCTTGAAGGATGTCATGCCCACCGCAGCCCAGTAGCCGATGAACTTCTCCGCCTCGTCGGGACCTGAGAGCTCGTGCATCTGCGCGAAGATCGTGCCGCGCCCCTCGAGATAAGGCGCCGTCAGGTCGAGGTGCGGGCCCGGCATCGCGCCGGCCTCGATCCGCGAGCGCACTTTCAGATCGGTGTACGGCTCGAGGCTGCCGGTAGTGCGTAACGTGGTGACGCCTGCTGCCAGATAAAGCCGCGGCGCCGAGAACGGAATCTCGTTTACCACGAACCCCGGCTCGAGTCCGGCGGGCGAGTTGCGCTGCGCATCACGTGAGGCGGTGTAGAAGAGATGATCGTGCATGCCGACGAGCCCGGGCACCACGGCGTGGTCGGGGTAATCGTGGGCCTCGGCGCCCGCGGGAATGGTCGTCGTCGCGGCCGGCCCGACGGCTGCGATCCGGCCATCGGCAATGATGACCGTCTGGTCCGTGCGTACAGCCTCACCCGTACCGTCGATGACCGCGACGTGGCGCAACGCGACACTCGTCGCGCGGATCGAAAGGTACGCAGCGTTGCCGTCGACGGGCTCTGCGTGCCCGCCCGCACTCCAGAGACCGAGCGCCGTTGCGGTAAGGAGCCATCGGGGTGTCGTGCGCATGGGTCGCTCTCCAGTCGCCTGCGACGCCTCAGCCGCGGCGCGCTTTCTTTGCCGGCCGACGCACGCGCCGGCCGCGATGCGCGGTGCTGCGCGTCTCGCGGTGGTAAGGATTGGCGTCGGTGCGGAATTCGATGAAGACGGGCGTTGCAAAGAGGTCGTAGGCCTTGCGAAACACGTTCGCAAGGTAGCGAGTGTAGCTCTCCGGCACCGAAGCGGTCTGATTACCGTGAATCACGATGCGCGGTGGATTACGCCCGCCCTGATGCGCATAGCGCAGCTTGATGCGCCGCCCGCGCACGAGCGGCGGCTGGTGTGCGCAGATAGCCTCCTCGAGCGTGCGGGTCAGCTCGCGCGTCGGCAGAGTACGCATCGCCGCCTCGTAGGCGCGTGCCGCCGAGTGCATGAGCTCGCCGACCCCACTGCCGTGGCGGGCGGAGATGAAATGCAACGGCGCGAACGGCACGAAGTCGAGCTTCAATGCGAGCTGTCGGTGGATCTGCTCGCGCTGCTCGGGCGCGACCCCGTCCCATTTATTGACGGCGACGATGAGTGCGCGACCGCGCTCGAGCGCAAGCCCCAGGACGCTGGCGTCCTGCTCGGCTACGCCGTCGTGCGCATCGAGCAGCAGGATCACCACGTGCGCCTCGGCGATGGCCTGCAGCGTGTGGGCGACACTCGCGCGCTCGATGGCATCCTCGACCCGAGCCCGGCGCCGCAACCCGGCAGTGTCGATCAGCATCCAGCGAAGGCCGTCGCGCTCGAACGGCACCAGGATGCTGTCGCGCGTGGTTCCGGGCACTTCGCTCGCGATGACGCGCTCCTCGCCGAGGAGACGATTGACGAGCGTCGACTTACCGACGTTCGGCCGACCGACGATCGCGACACGAATGGCGTCGGACTCGGTCTGCGGGCCCTCGCCGGGGTCGAATCCCTCGAGCACCCGCTCCATCAGATCGCCGCATCCCTGACTGTGGCCGGCCGCGATTGCGAGCGGCTCGCCGAAGCCGAGCTCGTGGAAGTCCGCCGCGACGATGTCGGGGTCGAGTCCCTCCGCCTTGTTGAGCGCCAGCGTCACCGGCTTTCCTGCGCGGCGCAGCTCGCCCGCCACGAAACGATCCTGGGGGCTGAGTCCCGCGCGCGCATCGGCCAGGAAGATCAGCCGGTCCGCCTCCTGCACGGCGCGCTCGGTCTGCGCGCGCATCTGCGCCTCGACGCCGCGGGGGGTCTCGAGGAGTCCGCCGGTGTCGATGACCACATACGGAACGGGGCCTACGCGTCCGAAGCCGTACTGGCGATCGCGAGTGACTCCCGGCAGGTCGGCGACAATGGCATCGCGCGTGCCGGTGAGCACGTTGAAGAGCGTCGACTTGCCGACGTTCGGCCGGCCGACGATCGCGACGACGGGCAGCATGACTTACTGCTCGCGGTGACGGGCCGCGTCAGCGCTACTTGCTCTCGGGGGGCGTCGCGGGTGGAGGCGCGGGCGGCGGCGTTGGGGGAGGCGCTGCCGGCGCGGGCGCCTCTCCAGAGGTCGCTGGCGACGGCGCTGCGGGTGCGTCTGCGGGTGTCGCTGGGGGTGTTGCCGGTGTCGCCGCAGGCGTCTCCGCGGCCTTGCCCCCGGCTGGTGGCGCCGGAGCCGCCGCCTTGGTGGGCGTCGCGCTCCTCGAACGTTTCGCGGGCGCAGTCTCCGGTGTCACCCGGTAGGCATCGATGTGACCGCGATCGTTGATCACGACCACGGTATTGCCGGCTACCACCGGCGCGGTGCTGACGCGCACCTTGCCGGCCTGCACACGTGCGATGAGCGCGCCGGTCGATTTATCCAGCCAGTGCACGTAGCCCTGGAAGTCCGCAGTGACCACGGCATTGTCCATGACGGCGACCGGCGATAGCCCGCGATGCAACAGTGCGTTCTGCCGCCAGATTTCCGTGCCGGTGCGCGCTTTGAGCGCCACGATCTCGCCGTCGGAGGTCGATACGTACACCGCGTCGTCATCGAGTGTCAGTCCGCGATAGCTCGAGGACTCGTGCGACCACCAGATCTGCCCGGTATCGAGCGCCAGCATCGCCACCCGACCCTGAAAGCCCACGGCGTAGACATCCTGCCCGGCGACGCTGACCGCCGAGTCGATGTCGGCGAGCCGCTCGAGCTCGGTGCGCCCGTGCGGCGGCGTTACGGTGGCTTCCCATTGCACCGAGCCGTCGTTGGCGTTGACCGCGAGCACTTTGCCGTTGTCGAAACCGCTCAGGACCAGATCGCCCACGATCACCGGGCGCGCCGTGCCGCGCAGCGACAGTCGGGGAACCGCCTGTTCCTGTGACCACAGCTCGTGCCCGTCGGCAGCGTTGAGCGCGTGCAGCTTACCGTCGACGGTGCGCAGTGCGATCAGATGCTCGGAGATCGCAGCCGGTGCGATCACCTCGCCGTTGAGACGTGACTTCCAGCGGCTCTTACCGTCGGTGGCATCAAAGGCGAACAGCTGCCCATCGCTCGCGCCGATGATCACCAGGCCATTGCCCGTCGCGGTGCCACCCGAGAGCGGTGCGCGAGTCCGGGCCCGCCACACCACGCGTCCAGTACCGAGGTCGAGCGCGACCAGATCGCCGCGATGTCCGGCGGCGTAGACGCGATTGTCGGCCACCGACACCCCGAGCCCGAGACGCAGTGCGATCGCTTTCTTGTCGTCAACCGAGGCGCTCCAGATGCGCTGCACCTTCAGGCTCGGGTTGACGAGGGGAGTGAGCTTCGCCGGCTGGTCGATGCTCTTGTCCTTGGAGCAGGCGACGATGATCGCAAACGCCGCGAAGCAGGCGGCGAAGCCTAAAGCGCGCGCAGCGTGGCCGGAGAGTTGAGGTGGTCGCATGCGCTTACCTGGACGGCGCTGGGGCGCCGCTCTTGTTTGCGGGTCCGCCGTTGGCGTTGGCGGCCGAAAGATCGGCCACTTTCAACCCGAGGAGCGCGGAGTCGCCGCTGTCGCCGCCCGCCTGGGCACTGCGATACTCGGCCAGCGCGTTCGGCTTGTCGCCCTTGGCGTAATAGGCGTCACCCCGCACCTCGTGATAGATCCCCGCAAACGACCCGGGCTGTGCCTGCGCCAGCGTGGCAAGGGCCATGTCCGGCTTGCCCTGGGAGATCTGCACCCGTGCCAGACGCAGCCGCGCGATCAGCGCGAGGTCGTGATCCTTCGAGGTGCCGGCGACGCCCGAAAGCTCCCCGGCCGCCTTGTCGAGCGCGCCCTCGTCGACGTACATGCGAGCCGCGAGCATTTTCGCCTGGTCGGTATAGGGCGAGCTCGCATGTTCGCGCTCGAGCTCCCCGAGCGCCACCAGGGCCTGGGTGCGGTCGCCGCCTTCGAGGGCCTGCACCATCTGCATGTATTTCGCGCCGGCCGCGAGGCGTTCCTGATCGAGGCGTGCCTGCCACCAGCGCCAGCCGAAAACCGCCACGACGGCCAACGCGATGGCGATGATCACCGCCGCTGCGTTCTCGCGGACCTGGGTCTTGACCCATTCCCACTGCTCTTTTTCAGAAAGATAATCGTCCACTGAGCCTCCCCCCGATCACGCCCCTGCACGGTTCACTGCGGCCAGCGCGGCATCGACGCCGGCCGGAAGATCTGCAAGCGGGCACTCGCTCTGACCCGCGCTCGCACGCAAAGGTTTCATGCCGACCATGCCGCGCGCGAGCTCGTCCTCGCCGACGACGAGCGCGAGCGGCGCGCCGCTGCGGTCAGCCCGGCGAAACTGCGCCTTGAAGTTGCCACCACCGACGTGCAGCTCGAAACGTACTCCGGGTCGCTCGCTGCGCAGGCGCTCCACGATCCGCAGCGCCGCGCCCGCTACGGCGGCACCCCCGACCACCACGTAGACGTCCGGCGGTCGCGCGCCGGGTACGCTACCGGCCGACTCGAGCAGCGACACCAGCCGCTCCACGCCCATGGCAAAGCCGACCGCCGGAGTGGCATCGCCGCCGAGCTGGGCAACCAGTCCGTCGTAGCGCCCACCGGAGCAAACGGCATTCTGGGCGCTGCTCGACCCGGTGATCCACTCGAACACGGTGCGGGTGTAGTAGTCCAGGCCGCGCACCAGGCGCGGGTTGATGTGGTAGCTCACCCCGATGGAGCGGAGCGAGCCGCACAGCTCCTCGAAATGCGTGCGCGATTCGGTATCGAGGTGCTCGGTGAGCTGGGGGGCGGCGCGGATCAGCTCCTGCATCTGCGGGTTCTTGCTGTCGAGCACGCGCAGCGGATTGCCCGCGAGACGCCGACGACTGTCCTCATCGAGATCCGACTCGCGCGCCTGCAGATACTCGATCAGTCGGGTGCGGTACTCGCGGCGGCTCGCGGGCGTGCCGAGGGAATTCAACTCGAGTCTGAGGCCGGTGATTCCCAGCCGCTGCCACAGCCGTGCGCTCATCGCGATGAGCTCGGCATCCACGTCCGGACCCGGGCAGCCGACCGCCTCCACGTCGACCTGCCAGAACTGGCGATAGCGACCCGCCTGCGGCGTCTCGTGGCGGAACATCGGCCCGAGGCACCAGAGCTTGTGACGCGCCCCGCGCAACATGCCGTTGGAGATGAGCGCGCGCACGATCCCGGCGGTTGCCTCCGGGCGCAGCGTCAGGCTGTCGCCGCCCCGATCGGTGAACGTGTACATCTCCTTGCCGACCACGTCGGTGTGCTCGCCGATCGCGCGCTTGAAGAGCTCGGTGTGCTCGAGCACCGGTATGCGAATCTCCTCGTAGCCGTAGGCGCCGAGAAGCTCCCGCGTGCACGCTTCGAAGTGCTGCCACGCGTTGATCTGCTCGGGCAGCACATCGTTCATTCCCCGCACCGGTGGAATCTGTTGCTCCGACACGGTCAATCTCCGTGCGCGAGGCGCGCGGCGGCGGCGCTCACGTTACCGCCACGGTCGATGGAGAGATAGGCGCTGCCGTTGCGATGCACGAACCCGCTGAGCGGTAGCGGCCGGCCATTGAGTTCGAGATCGACTCCCGGGGCGTTGCCGAGCACCACGCGTAGCGGCGCGGTGCCGCGCACCTCACGCACGGTGCCGCCCGCATAGAGCCCCTCGAGCAGGCGTCGGCCTTCGGCATCGGAGATTTCCACCCAGCTGAGCGCCGAGAATCTCACCCCGAGCTCGGACTCGCCGGTGCTGGTGGTCGGCGGCGAGCCTGCAGGAGAGCCGGCACCGCCAGCCGGTGTGTTGCCGCCATGTCCCGAAGAGCGCACGCCGCTCTCGCCCGCGGCACCGGCGTTGCCGGCCGACGGTGTCGGCGTGACCTCGAGAGGCTGCGCGGTCTGGTGCGGCAGGTTGAGGAACCACCACAGAAGGCCCACCAGCGCGACGCTCATCACCAGCAGCAACGCCGGGAGCATCAGCGGTGAGGGACGGCTGACCGGCTCCGCTCGCGGAATGCGTGTTAGATCCGGTGTCGCAGTCGCCGACGAGCCGGTATAGAGCTCCTGCAGCTGCGCGGAGGATTCCCCGACCGCTTCCGCGTAGCGGCGCAGATGCCCGCGAATATAGACGTCTGCACCGAGCACGGCGAAGTTCTCGGCCTCGAGCGCCTCGAGGATGCGTGCGTCGACGTGCAGCCGCTCTGCGGCCTGCAGCACTGTGAGACCGCGCTGCTCGCGCGCAGTGCGCAACCGCGCACCGATGCCGCGGACGCTCTCGCCGCCAGCTTCGCTCGCCGCCATCGGTCAGCCCGGGTTGTGACCGAGCTCGGCCAGCGCGCGTGCCTGGTCGGTCCCGGGAAAATCGAGCTGCAGCTTGCGGGCGTAGCGTTGTTCGGCTACCCGATCCCCCTGGGCATGTGCCACCCGCACCCCGAGAAGCAGCAGGTCCGGGGTCTCGGGGAAGCTACCGATGTAGCCGTCGATGCTGGCGCGCGCCGGAGCGAGCTCGCCGTGCTGGAATTGCAGGGTCGCGAGCTGGAATGCCGCTTCCGCGTAGTTGGGTTGCCGCTGCAGCGCGCGGATGAAATCGGCCCGCGCCTCGTCGTCGCGTTTCACGGCCCGCAGACACACCCCGGCGTTGGTGTAGGCGGCCTCGGGGGTCGGGTAGAGTGCGTTGTTGGCCACTTCGATGAAGCGCTTCACGCCCTCGTCATTGCGGCCGCTCTGGCAGAGATACACCGCGTAGTTGTTGAGCACCTTCGGGTCGTGCGGCGCCAGGCGCTGAGCCGCGCGAAATTCCGCATCCGCATGGGCACTGTCACCCATGCGCTCGAACAACATCGCGCGGGCACTGTGCACGTCCGCGCTGTCAGAGTCCTGGCTGAGCGCGCGATCGAGCTTGTCCTTGGCGCGCGCCAGGTCACCCTGATTCATATAGGCGATGCCGAGCTGCACGTTGTAATTGGCGGCGTCGTGCGCGCGCGAGGCCTTCTGCGGATTGAGACTGCTGCAGCCACCGAGCAACAGGGTCAGGACGATGCAGCCTGCGAAGGCCGCGGGCGACGGGAGTGGAGTGGGCGTGTGTGGCATGCTCATGTTTGAACCGCGACGCCGATGATCTTGTCTCCGAGTCGCACGGTGGTGCGATCGATGACCCTTCCGGCGAGCTGGCCGCAGGCTGCGTCGATGTCATCGCCGCGCGTGCGGCGGATGGTCGCCAGCACTCCGCGTTGCAGCAGCTCGTCGCGGAAGCGCTGGATGGCGGCGGCGCTCGAGCGACGATAGCCGGTACCGGGGAAGGGATTGAAGGGGATGAGGTTCACCTTGGCTGCCTTGCCGCGCAGCAACCGTGCCAGCGCGCGCGCCTGAGCCGGTGAATCGTTGACGCCCTCGAGCATCACGTACTCGAAGGTGACACTGCGGCCGTTCTGTTCGTCGAGATAGTGCCAGCACGCCTCGAGCAGCTCGGCGATGCAGTGCTTGCGATTGATCGGCACGAGCTCGTTGCGCAGCGCATCGTCCGGTGCGTGCAGGGACACGGCCAGTGCCACGTTGCTCACCTGGGCCAGCCGGTAGATCTGCGGCACCAGGCCGGAGGTCGACAGTGTCACGCGTCGTCGCGACAGATCGAAGCCGAAGTCATCGATGAGCAGGTCGAGCGCCGGCACGACGTTGCGGAAGTTGGCGAGCGGCTCACCCATGCCCATGAGCACGACGTTGGTAACGTGCCGCTCGCGAGTCTCGGGCGGACGCTCACGCGCCTGCGGCCCTGGGACGCCTGCGCCTGATTCCGCACCCTCCCGCGCCGCGCGTTCCTCGCGCTCGAGCTCGCGCGCTGCAAGCCACACCTGGCCGACAATCTCGGCAGTGCTGAGGTTGCGATTGAACCCCTGCTGCGCGGTCGCGCAGAAGCTGCAGTCGAGAGCACAACCCACCTGCGAGGAGATGCACAGCGTGCCGCGACCTTCCTCGGGGATGAACACCATCTCGAAAGCCTGGGCCTCGTCGGCGCGGAGCAGCCATTTGCGTGTGCCATCGATCGAGCGCTGTACGGAGACGATCTGCGGTGGCCGCACCTCGGCCACCTTCGCCAGTTGCGCACGGAAATCCCGCGCGAGGTCAGTCATGTCGGCGAACGAGCCGCTGCCGCGCTTGTAGATCCAGCTCATGAGCTGCCGTGCCCGAAACGGCTGGCTGCCGAGGGCGTCGACGAACGCCTCCAGCGCCGGGCGCGGCAGTCCCAGCAGGTTGGTATGCGCCGTGGCCGTAATGCTCATGCGGGTTGCGCTCAGGCGCGCGGGTGCAGCTCGGTTGTGCTGAAAAAGAAGGCAATCTCGCGCGCCGCCGTCTCGGCCGCATCGGAGCCGTGCACGACGTTGCGCTCGATGCTCTCGGCGAGGTCGGCGCGGATCGTGCCGGGAGCGGCCTTCTTGGGATCGGTGGCGCCCATGATGTCGCGGTTGCGGGCGACGGCATTCTCGCCCTCGAGCACCTGAACCATGACGGGACCGGAGCTCATGTAGCGCACCAGCTCGGGAAAGAAAGCGCGCTCGCGATGCACCGCGTAGAAGGCCTCGGCCTCGCGTTGCGACAGCTGCAACATGCGCGCGCCGATGACGGCGAGCCCCGCCTTCTCGAAGCGGCGGTACACCTCGCCGATGAGATCTGCGCTGACGCCATCGGGCTTCACAATCGACAGGGTGCGCTCGAGCGCCATTGCGTTCACCTTCCGAAAAAACGATCGAGAGCGGGAGAAGCTCCGGCGGCAAGCGTGCGGCCGGTTGGCAAGCGCGGCAGTTTACATGGGGTGCCGCACTCGCGGCAATCGCACGCCTGACGGAAGTGTCGGTTTGGTAAAGGTTTTTTGTGCGCGCGCCGGGATCCGCGCGGCGGCGCAGCCGTGAACGCTCAGACCGAGAAACTCTCGCCGCAGCCGCACTCGCCCTTCACGTTGGGGTTTCTGAAGCGGAAGGCCTCGTTGAGGCCCTGTTTCACGAAGTCGACGACTGTCCCGTCGATCAATGTGAGGCTCGCAGCATCGACAAAGACCTGCACGCCCTGGTCCTCGAACACGGCCTCGCCAGGCTGCGGTCCGTCGGCGTAGTTGATCACGTAAGCGAAGCCGGAGCAGCCGGTCTTGCGAACTCCGAGCCGCAGCCCGACGCCGCGTCCGCGAGCGGCGAGGAACGTCTTGACGCGAGTGGCGGCGGATTCAGTCAGTGAAATGCTCATCGACCCTCGTAGTTTAGCAGCCTATCGGATTGCGCGTTTTCACTGAGCAGGCGGCCAAAGTCGCGCCTTTTGCCGCCGGTCGCGGAGGCACCATCCGAAAAACGGCCGCCGGCCAGTTTTTCCAATCAATTCAGGGCCACTGTGACAGGCATGCGCGCAAGGCATCCTCGATCTTGAGCAGCCGGCCCAGCTTCTCGGCCGGGATGCCGCGGGAAGCGGCCCAAGCCGGGGGTGTCCCCGGAATAAGCGCCTCGCGACGCCGTCCGCGCAGCTCACCGCAGAGCCATGCCGTCGTCTCCATAGTATGGGGGCATGCGAACGCCTGAAAACGTGCATCCTTCACAATGTCCCCCTCGACGAGTAGCTGGAAACGCACCCAGGTATCCTGCCCCGGGCCGCCCGCCTCACCGCTCACGACTGCGCTCCCGGCCGGGGCGCCACCCGCCCAGCCGCCGTGTTGCGGCGCTGCCGGCTTCGCAGGCGAAAGTGCGCGCAAGCGCGGGACCTCGTGCCGGAGCGCCTCGAGTGCCAGGTCGATATCTGCATCCACGGTGAAGCGGCCGAGGCTGAAGCGCAGCGAGCTCTGCGCCAGCTGCACGTCGCGCCCCAGTGCACGCAGCACGTACGAGGGATCGGGCGTGCTCGAGCTGCAGGCGGAGCCGGTCGATACGGCGAGCGCGGCGAGGCCTGCCACCAGACTCTCGCCTTGCACGCCCTCGAAAGAGACATTGGCGATTCCGGGCACCCTGGGAGCCGCCGCGCCGTTGAGGTGCGTGCCGCCGAGTTGTTCGATTCCCGCCCACAGCCGATCGCGCATGCGCAGCAGCCGTGCGCTCTCCTCGGGCAACTCGCGTGCGGCGATCTCGCAGGCCGCCCCGAATCCGACGATCTGATGCGTCGGCAACGTGCCGGGCCGCAGTCCGCGCTCCTGGCCGCCGCCGTGCAGCAGCGGCTGCAACAGCCCGCGTGAGGTGCGGCGCACATAAAGGGCGCCGATCCCCTTCGGTCCATAGAGCTTGTGAGCGGTGAATGCGGCGAAGTCGATCGGCAGCGAGCCGAGCTCGAGGGACGTCTTGCCTGCCGCCTGCGCGCAATCGCTGTGGAAGGCGATGCCGCGCTCGCGGCAGAGCGCGCCGAGCGTCGCGATGTCCTCGATCACGCCGGTCTCGTTGTTGGTGTACATGACGGATGCCAGCACCGTGTCGGTGCGCAACGCCGCGGCAAACGCGCCTGGATCCACCCGGCCCGAGCGCAGCGGCGTGAGCCAGCTGACGCTGAAGCCTTCCTTCTCCAGCGCATGGAACGCATCGAGCACCGACTTGTGCTCGGTGCGCACGCTGAGGAGGTGGCGGCCGCGATATGCATTGGCGCGCGCGCAACCGAGAATCGCCATGTTGTTGGACTCGGTGGCTCCCGAGGTGAAGACGAGCTCATCGGGACTCGCTCCGACCAGCGTTGCGACCTGCTCGCGGGCCGCGGCGATGCGTGCGGCGGCCGCCGTGCCAAAGACGTGCGTCGAGGACGGATTGCCGAAATCGCCGTCGAGCGTCAGGCAAGCGCTCATCGCTTCGGCCACGCGCGCATCGACCGGCGTGGTCGCCGCGTAATCGAGGTAGAGGGGCACGCGGCTCACGGTGGTCAGCGCTCCCCTGCGTGGCGACGACGGCCCTGCACGGCGGTCAGGATGCCACGCAGGATGTGCACCTCGTTCTCATCGAGCTCGGCTCGCTGCAGGAAGCGGCGGATGCGGCTCATGAGGTGAGTGCCGCTTTGCGTGCGGTCGCGAAAATCGAGCTCGTCCAGCACTTCGGCGACATGCGCGTAAAGGCGCTGCATCTCCTGGACGCCGGCAAGCGGTGCGGTGGGAGACCGGGCGTCATCGACAGCGGCGGGTTCTGCACGGACGGTCGGTGTGCCGTGCGCCTCGCCCGCTGCGTTGAGCGCGCGAAAAATCTCGTAGGCAGTGAGCTGCACCGCCATCGCGAGATTCAGCGACGGGTACGAGTCGCTCGCCGGGATACGCACCAGCGCATGGGCCATCTCGAGCGCTTCGTTGGTGAGGCCGGTACGCTCCGGCCCAAAAATCACCGCTGCGGGCGCACGGCGCGCCTCGGCGACGATACGCGCGGCCGCGGCACGCACATCCAGCACGCGGAAATACTGATCGCGAGGGCGGGCCGTGGTCGCAGCGACGAAGCCGCAGCCCGCCAGTCCTTCCCCGAGCGAGCCGACAATGCGCGCAGCCCCCAGCACGTCGTCCGCGCCCGACGCTCGCGCGGTCGCCTCCGGGTGCGGAAACTGCTTTGGCGCGACCAGCACCAGCTCGGTGAGTCCCATGTTCTTCAGCGCACGCGCTGCGGCGCCGATGTTGCCCGGGTGCGAGGGTGTCACCAGGACGATGCGAATGTCGGAGGATCCCATCTGCCGGTTTGTCTTGCCTGGAGCGATCGTAAGCCCGATCGGATCGAACCGCCACGTCGTGTCCGAACTGACGGGCGCACGGTGCGCGGCAAGCGCAGAGCGGGGCAGACCGCCGTAAGCGTTGCTATCATGCGCCGTTCATGCCGCCGCTTCTCAACATCGCGGTACGCGCCGCGCGTCGCGCCGGCGAAATCATCGTGCGGAGTTTGAACCGCCTCGATTCGCTCACCATCACCTCCAAGGGACGCAACGACTTCGTCACCGAGGTCGACAGGGCAGCGGAGCGGGAAATCATCGCGACCATCCGCCGGCACTACCCGCAGCATGCCTTTCTCGCCGAGGAGAGTGGCAGAACCGGCACGCACGACACCCTCTGGATCGTCGATCCGCTCGACGGCACCACCAATTTCCTGCACGGCTTCCCGGTGTTTGCAGTCTCGATCGCCTGCCAGATCAGGGGACGTCTGGAGCACGCGGTGATTTACGATCCGATGCGCCAGGAGCTGTTCACGGGCAGCCGCGGCGCCGGAGCTCATCTCGACAACCACCGCATGCGCGTGAGCAAGGCGCGCGGTATCGAGGGCGCGCTCATCTCGACCGGTTTCCCCTACCGCGCCAACACTCGCTACCTCGATGCCTACCTCGGCATGTTCAAGGCGGTGACCGAGCGCGCGGCCGGAGTGCGACGCCCTGGCGCAGCGGCGCTCGATCTGGCTTATGTCGCAGCCGGACGGGTCGATGCCTTCTGGGAGATCGGCCTCAGCGCGTGGGATACCGCCGCTGGGACGCTGCTCATTCAGGAAGCGGGCGGGCGCACGGGGACGCTCAGCGGCGCAGAATACGCGCAAGGCGGCCACATCGTCGCCGGGACGCCGAAGGTTTACACGGCGCTGCTCGAGGTGCTCGCGCCGTACGTGCCGGCCGAGCTGCGCGCGGAGTGAGGTCTCTCTTGCAGCGCTTACGGTTGCAGCGTGCGGACTTGCTCCTCGCTTTCCCCGGATTGCTTGTGTAGAGTCCTGACGAAAAATCGGGGGTCAGATGGCGAGCCAGCTGCTTGCGACCAAGTCCATCACCGAGTTGCACGAGCAGGAATCCTCGGGCAACGAGCTGCGGCGCGCGTTGAATGCAACGCATCTGACGCTGCTCGGCATCGGCGGCATCATCGGCACCGGCATTTTTGTGCTGACCGGGACTGCCGCCGCGAATCACGCTGGTCCGGCGCTGCCGCTCTCGTTCATCGTCGCGGGGCTCGGCTGTACGTTCGCCGGGCTCTGCTACGCAGAATTCGCAGCGATGATCCCGGTATCGGGAAGCGCGTACTCCTATTCATATGCGACGCTCGGCGAAGGCATCGCGTGGTTCATCGGCTGGAACCTGGTGCTCGAGTACCTGTTCGCCGTGGCGACCGTCTCGGTGGGATGGTCGGGCTACGCCGTAAGCCTGCTCGAGCAGTTGCACGTGCACGTGCCGAGGGTGTTCTCGAATGCACCCTTCGACACCCCCATGGGCAAAGAGACGTTCGAAATCATGCGCACCGGCGCGATCATCAACGTACCCGCGTTCCTCATCGTCGCGATGATCGCGACCATCTGCTACATCGGCATACGCCAGTCGGCGGCGTTCAACGCGGTGATCGTCGCCATCAAGGTGACGGTGGTGCTGCTGTTCATCATATTCGGGGTGAGCTACATCAACGCTGCCAACTGGCATCCGTTCGTGCCACCCAACGGCGGGCAATTCGGCCTTTTTGGCTGGAGTGGCGTGATGGCGGCCTCCGGCGTCATCTTCTTCGCCTATATCGGCTTCGATGCCATCTCGACTGCCGCTCAGGAGACCAAGAACCCGCAGCGCGACATGCCGATCGGGATTCTCTCGAGTCTGGTGATCTGTACGATCCTGTACGTCATCGTCTCGGCCGTTCTCACCGGCATGGTGAAATACACCGAGCTCGACGTGGCCGCGCCGGTCGCGCTGGCACTCGACAAGTATCCATCGCTGCACTGGCTGGGGATTCCGGTCAAGTTCGGCGCGGTATGCGGCATGACCTCGGTCATGCTCGTGATGACGATCGCCCAGGCACGCATTTTCTTCGCCATGGCGCGCGACGGGCTGCTGCCACCGTTCTTCGGCCGCGTGCACCCGCGGTTTCGCACCCCCTCCACCGGCACGGTCATCACCGGGGTGTCCGCGGCGGTCATCGGCGCGCTCTTCCCGGTGAGGATTCTCGGTGAAATGGTGGCCATCGGCACGCTCGCCGCCTTCGTCACGGTGTGCATAGGGATACTGGTGCTGCGCCGCACGCGCCCCGACCTGCCGCGGCCGTTCCGCACGCCGGCACCGTGGTTCACCTGCATCGCCGGTGCGGTGGTATGCGGGGCGATGATGCTCTCACTCGGCCCTGCCACCTGGCTGCGACTCGTGATCTGGACCGGAGTCGGTGTGCTGGTCTACGCGTTCTACGGCTACCGGCACAGTCGCGTTCGCAAAGCCGCCAATGGCTTGACGAGCGCCACACACACCGCCTGAGGATCTGACGACCCCCCCTGCTTGCGGGCCGCGCGAGACTCAGCGCTCTCCATCCATGCGCCTTCGCAGCCGCATGTTGATCAGCTCCACTCCCACCGCGAACGCCATCGCGAAATACAGGTAGCCCTTCGGGATCTCGAAGTGCAGCCCCTCGCCGACCAGGGCGAGCCCGATCAACAGCAGGAATGCCAGGGCCAGCATCTTGATGGTCGGGTGGCGCGTGATGAACGCGCCGATGGAGCGTGAGACCCACATCATCACGAGAACCGCCACGACGATGGCCGCGACCATCACGGGTAGCTCCCTCACGAGCCCGACCGCGGTGAAGACCGAATCGAGCGAGAAGACGATGTCGATCACGGCAATCTGCGCCATGACGGCGAGCAGCGTGCCGCGCAGTTTCGCCCGGGTTGCAACGGGAGCTGGTCCTTCGAGCGCCTGGTGAATCTCGAGCACACTCTTGCCGAGGAGAAACAACCCGCCGCACAACAGCACCAGATCGCGGAGCGAGAAGCTGCGGCCGGCAACTTGCAGCCACGGCTGTACGAGGCCGGTCAGCCACACGATGGAGAAGAGCAGCGCGATGCGGGTCGCCATGGCGAGCAACAAGCCACCGGTGCGGGCCCGCGACTGCATGGCGGGCGGCAGCCGTGCCACCAGGATGGAAATGAAAATGACGTTGTCGATGCCGAGCACGATCTCGAGCAGCGACAGCGCGCTGAACGCCAGCCACAGATTCGCAGCCGCGAATGGCGTAATGGTGCTCCGCTACGGCAGATGATCGAAGGCTGCTTTCTTCACCGTCGGGAAGACGTGCTCGGCCGTCAGGCCGAGGTCGAGCGCCAGCGCACTCGAGATGTAGATCGACGAGTAGGTGCCGGCAATGATGCCGATCAGCAGCGCCGCCGAGAAGCCTTTGAGCACCGGCCCGCCGAGGAACAGCAGCGCCACCACGACGATCGAGGTGACGACCTTGGTCATGATGGTTCGCGAAAGGGTCTGGTTGATCGACTGATCGAGCACCACGTCTGGCGGCGAGCGGCGGTTGGTCTCGAAGCGCTCGCGGATACGGTCGAACACCACCACCGTGTCGTTGAGTGAGTAGCCGATGACCGCGAGCATCGCCGCCACCACCGCGAGGTCGAACGACATCTGCGTGAGCGAGAAGAAGCCGAGCACCAGGATCGGATCGTGCAATACGGCCAGGATCGCGCCGCTCGAGAGCCGCCAGGTATGGAAGCGGAAGGCAATGTAGATGAAGATACCGAGCAGCGTGAAGAACAGCGCCCAGATGGCGCTCACCCGCAGCTCGTTGCCGACCTGCGGCCCGACGACGTCGAGCTGCGTGACCTGCACGCCCGGATCGACGGCACGGAGCGCCGTATCGAGCCGCGTGCGAATCTCGGTCGCGGTCGACTTGGCATCGGGAGGCAGGCGGATTGCGATATCGCGCGAGGAGCCGAAATTCTGTACCTGCGGCTCGCGGAACCCCGCCGCCGTGAGCTTGGTGCGTACATCCTCGACGTTGACCGCCCGTGGAAAGCTCACCTCGCCGCTCACGCCGCCGGTGAAATCGATCGCAAGATTCAAGCCGCGCGTGAAGAAGGAAGCGAGCGAAACGATCATCAGCAGCGCCGACAGCGTGTACCAGACCTTCCGGGTGGCCATGAAGCGGAAGCTGGTTTGATGGCTGAAGAATTCCACTGCTGATCCTCGTGATGAGTAATGGTCGGCTGGAGGTTACGGCTCTTGCGGACTAGATCGAGAGGCGCGCGATCTTGCGCCGGCCACCGTACATGAGCGTGAGCAGCGCGCGGCTGCCCATGAGCGAGGTGAACATCGAGGTGGCGATGCCGAGCGTCAGCACGATCGCGAACCCGCGGATCGTTCCGGTGCCGAGCACCCATAGCACGATCCCGGCGATCAGGGCGGTCAGGTTGGAATCCCAGATCGCCGAGAAGGCCTTATCGAAGCCGGCACGGATCGCCGCCTGCGGCGACACCCCTTTGCGCAGCTCCTCGCGGATACGCTCGTAGATCAGCACGTTGGCGTCCACTGCGATGCCGACGGTGAGGATGATGCCCGCGATTCCGGGCAGCGACAGCGAGGCACGCATCATCGACAGCAGCGCCGTCAGCAGCACGACGTTGGCGAGCAGTACCACATCGGCCACGA
>Ga0307476_10000530_pt1 | contig 28625 bp, 23 predicted proteins | sample atmos_gasesECM2C_2_FD_203314 | JGI IMG/M metagenome (GOLD analysis project Ga0307476, IMG submission 203314) | Hardwood forest soil microbial communities from Morgan-Monroe State Forest, Indiana, United States - atmos_gasesECM2C_05 | ecosystem: Environmental > Terrestrial > Soil > Temperate...
GCTGGGCGGCGACGTCGGTGGCAAGCGCCCGCAGGGCATCGCTCTGGTCGGCGAGGAAGGCGGCCGCGGCGTCGATCTCGGTGTGGATTCGCGGCGCCGCACCGGACAGCGCCGCCACCTCGGCGGCGGCGGTGAACATGTAGGCGATCGCCGCCCGCGGCTGAAAGATGCCGGGCAGCCCGACCACCGGAACCCCGGCCTCGCGCGCCTGGTCGACCAGGGCGCCGCCGGTGCTGACGACGATCCGCCGGGCACCAACCGCCTCGGCGGCGGCGTAGCAGGCGAGCGTCTCCTCGGTGTTCCCCGAGTAGCTCGAGCAGAGCACCGTCCACTCGGGCGTCGTCCAGCTCGGCAGCGCGTAGCCGCGGATCACCATCAGCGGCTTCGTCCGCCGGTCGCCGAGGGCAGCGTTGGCGAGGTTGCCGCCGATCGCCGAGCCGCCCATCCCGCAGACCAGGAGCCCAGCCGCGTCGGCCGGCTCCAGGCGCGCCGATTCGACCCGCCAGAGCGCGTCGCGAAGCTGATCCGGAATGCCGAGGACGTCGTCGATCATCAGGTCATCTCTGGGGCGGGCACAGTCTGATCCCGCCCGACGACCTCGCCGGTTAGGGCTGCCCCGGCGGCAACGTTAACGCCGGGAGCGAGGATCGAGTTCTCGATCCGGGCGCCGGCCGCGACCGTGCAGCCGTCGAGCAGAACCGAGCCGCGGACGGCGGCGCCGGCGGCGACGGTGCAACCGGGGGCGAGCACCGCCCGCGGCCCGATCGTCGCCCCCGTCGCGACCTCCGCCCCGGCGCCGACGAAGAGGCCCGGTGCGGTGGCGCTCACCTGGGTGCGGACCCGCCCCTCGAGGATGTCCCAGCTCGCCTGCAGGTAGCGATCGGGGGTGCCGATGTCCATCCAGTAGCCGTCGAGGCGGAGGGCGAAGAGGCCGTCCCCGACCAGGCGGGGGAAGACCTCGCGCTCGATCGAGACCTCGCGCCCGGCGGAGATCAAGTCGAGAACCGAGCGCTCCAGGACGTAGGCGCCGGCGTTGATCTCGCCCGGGACCGCCTCGCCCGTCTTCTCGGTGAAGGCGGAGACGGCGCCGTCGTCCCCACAGCTGACGAGGCCGTAGGCGGCCGAGTCCTCGACCGGGTAGAGGGCCAGCGTCGCCCGCGCCGCGCGCTCCTCGTGGCCGCGGAGCAGCGCCGTCAGGTCGAGATCGGTGAGGACATCGCCGTTGAGCGCGAGGAAGCGCTCGCCGAGCTCGTCGCCGAGAGCTTCGGCGGCGAACCGGATCGCGCCTGCCGTCCCGCGCCGGTCGGGCTCGGTCACGTAGCGGATAGCGACGCCATCGTGCTCGTGGTCGCCGAGGGCGGCGCGCAGCTCATCCGGCTTGAAGCCGCAGGCGAGCACGACCTCGTCGACCCCATGGCCGGCGAGCCACTCGACCATGTAGGCGAGAAAGGGACGGTCGACCAGCGTCAGCGCCGGCTTCGGGGTCGAGTCGGTGAGCGGCCGCAGCCGGGTCCCTTCGCCGCCGACTAAGACGATTGCTTGCATGACCGAGCGCCGATGATCAAGCAGATCAAGGACGCAGGGAGGGAGACGTGCTTTGCACGTGACCGACCGAGGACGCCGATATGCGCCGATCATCCACGCTCGGCTTGCCGATGCCCTCGTACTCGAAGCCGGCCTCGCGCAGGCTGGCCCCGTCGAGGAAGTTGCGGCCGTCGACGACGAATGGCCGCGCCATCCGCGCCGCCGCGCCCGCCCAGTCGAGCTCGGCGAACTCGGGCCACTCGGTGACGATCACCGCGGCGTCGGCACCGTCGAGCGCCGTCGTCGCCGAGTCAGCCATCTCGACCGAAGCCAGCAGCTCGCCGGCGCGATCGGCGGCGACCGGATCATAGGCGACGACTTCCGCGCCCTCGCCCTGCAGACGCGAGGCGAGGACCAGGCTCGAGGCCTCGCGCATGTCGTCGGTGTGGGGCTTGAAGGCAAGGCCGAGCAGGGCGATGCGCTTGCCGAGCAACGAACCCAGATGCTTCTCGAGCTTGTTGACGACGCGGCGCTTCTGCAGCTCGTTGACCTCGATCACCGCGTTGAGGAGCTGGAAGTGGTACCCGGAGTTGCCGGCCAGCATCTTCAGGGCGCTGACGTCCTTGGGGAAGCAGGAGCCGCCGTAGCCGATCCCGGCCCGCAGGAACGAGGAGCCGATCCGCTGGTCGAGGCCCATCCCGTTGGCGACCTCACCGACGTCAGCCCCGACCTCCTCGCAGACGTTGGCGATCTCGTTGATGAAGGAGATCTTGGTCGCGAGGAAAGCGTTGGAGGCAAGCTTGATCATCTCGGCACTGGCGACGTCGGTGCGCAGGATCTCGCCGCCGAGCGGCCGGTAGAGCGCTTCGACCGCGGCCGCCGCCTCGTCGTCGCCGGGGTCGGCGCCGACGACGACGCGGTCGGGGTGCATGAAGTCCTCGACCGCCGAGCCCTCCTTGAGGAACTCGGGGCAGGAGACGTAGGCGAGGTCGGGCATGTCGCGCCGGATCGAGTTTCCGGTGCCGGCGGGCACGGTGCTCTTCATCACCAGCGCGTGACCACCGCCGGCCGGCAGCTCCTCGACGACGGCGCGGACCCGCGAGAGGTCGGCGTCACCGGAGTAGGTGGGCGGCGTGTCGACGCAGACGAACAGCAGCTGCGCCCGCTCCAGCAGCTCGGACATGTCGGTCGTGAAGGTGATCCGCTCGCGGTTGCGCTGCAGCAGCTCTTCGAGCCCGGGCTCGTGGATCGTGGTTTCGCCGCGCGAGAGCGACTCGACCTTCTCCGGCACGATGTCGCGGGCGACCACCTCGTGGCCGAGCTCGGCGAAGCAGGTAGCGGTGACCAAGCCGACCCAGCCGACCCCGATCACTCCCACTGCCTGACGCTCCCCGCTCATCCTGATTTCCCTCCGTTTTTGGCTTTGTGCTTGCGCTTGGGCAGGATCACGTGCGCCGAGCGCGCGATCCCCATCATCTGGTCGTTGGTCAACGACTGCTGCAGGCTATTAGACACCCAGTAGGTGTTTTCGCCCCGGTGCCAGGCGACCAGCTTGACGTTTTCCCCGTCGACGAAGATTTCGTACTCGCGGCCGTGGATCGTCCGCGTTTCGCTCGGGTTGTCGAGGATCGGCGGATCCTCCCAGCCCCCGATGCCCTGGATCCCGAAGTAGTTGACTTCGTATTCGGGCTGGTACTCGCCGACCATCCGGTAGGCGGGATGGCGCTCGCCCCGGCTGTTGATGTTGCCCTCGCGCAGGTGGTAGACGCGCGGGTCCTGGATGCGTTCGTAGGGGTTGCTTTCGACGTAGGAGGCGCCCGGGGGCAGGCGAGTCGGGTAGAAGACCGGGAAGCCGCCGCCAACCCTGCGGGCGACGACCTTCGCCTCCGCTTCGCCAGCTTCGCGGGCCGGGACCAGGCCGTCGCTGCCGGGCGGGCTCGATTCGACGATCGGCTTTTCCTTCTTCTTCTTTTCCTTCTTCGACTTGCCGTCCTTCGACTTCGAGCCCTTCTTCTCGTTCTTCTTCGAGTTCTTCGCCTTCTTTTCTTCCGGGAACTCGCCGCCGCCGCCTTCACTTTCGCCGAGGAATTCTTCGACCGCTTCGTGGATCGCCGTTTCGTTGGCGTAGACGTAGCTGGGGCCGAGTTCGGCCGGGAAGTGGATCTGGTCGATCGAGGCACCGCGGGCGGCAACCGCGAGTTTCATCAGTTCGAGCAGTTCCGAGCCGGCGTTGATGTCCGAGCTGGTGTATTCGGTGAAGATCTGGACCAGGTTTTCCTGACCGCTGGGGAACAGCAGGTCCTCGAGCGAGACCTGGTGACGGGCGTCGCTGATGAACGACTGCTGGCGGGCGGAGCGGACGATGTCGGTGTCGGTGTGGCGGTAGCGCACGTACTGCAGCGCCTTTTTCCCGCAGAGCAGTTGGTAGCCGGGCTGGATGTTGATTTCGGCGTACTGCTCGGATGCCGACAGCCCTTCGTTGGAGTGGTAGTAGCGACGGTCGACGTCGGTCCAGACGCAGCCGATCGCATAGACCGCCTGGACGAAGCCGAGGAAGTCGACGTTGACGACGTGGTTGACTTTCAGCCCGGTCAGTTCCTTGACGACCTGCAGGGTCTTTTTGGCGCCGCCGTAGCTGTAGGCGGCGTTGAACTTTTCGGTCCCGACTTCGGGGATTTCGACCTCGAGGTCGCGCGGGATCGACATCACCGCGATCCGGCCCTGGTCGGGGTCGATGCGAAGGAGAATCGTCGTGTCCGAGCGCCCGGGGTCTTCTTCGAATTCGGCGCCGGCGCGTTTGTCGGAACCGATGATCAGGATCGTCTGGGCTTCGCCGGGGTCGTTCTGGGCGAGCGCGCTCTTCAGCTTGTTGTGGAGTTTGTCGTTGTGACCGCCGATCGCGTCAGCGATGCTGTTGACGTAGAGGAGGACTCCGGTCGCGGTCGCCCCGGCGGAGACGGCGACGATGATCACCCCGGCGAGCAGGAACCGCCACCAGTACCGCTTCGGCTTCGGCGCCGGCTCGGGGTCGCCGCTCGGCGGGGGCTTCTTCGGCGCCCAGCCGGGCAGCGGTACGTCAGTCATCGCCGAGCCGGCCCGGGATCGCCAGCAGGAACGATTCGAGCGCCTGCCGGTAGGTCTCCAGCGAGGAGACCGAGACCCACTCCTCGGGACCGTGATGGCCGGCGCCGATCGGACCGAACTCGACCGCCGGCACCCCCACCCGCAGGAAGGAGACCGCGTCGGAGGCGCCGTCGCGGCCGACGCTCATCGGCTCGCCGTCGTGGTGCGCCGTCGCCGACTCGCGCAGGGCGAGGACGAACGGCGAGTCGCGAGCGACCATCGCCGGCGGCCGAGTCAGCAGCGAAGTGGCGCTGACCCCGTCGAGGCTCCGCACGGCAGTCAGGATCTCGCCCGGATCCTGGTCGGGCAGGTAGCGAATGTCGACGTCGATCACGCATCGGTCGGGCACCTTGTTCAGCGCGTCTCCGCCCCAGATCCGGCCCAAGTTGATCGAGGGGCGATCGAACAGCTCCGAGCTGTGCCTGGCAAACGGTAGCGACTCGATACTGCGGAAAACGTCGATCGCCTTGAGGACGGCGTTGTCGCCGAGCCAAGGCGTCGCCCCGTGGGCCGCCGTCCCCCCCACCTCCAGGCGCAGAGCCAAAACCCCCTTGGCCTCGATCCCGATGTGGAGATCGGTCGGCTCGCCGGTGATCGCGAAGTCGCCGGTGAAGCCGCTGTCGACGAGATGGTCGCAGCCCCGCTCCTCGCCCTCCTCGGACTCCTCGTCGCCGACGATCCCGAGCCGAACCCGGACCCCGTCCTGGCCCTGCATCGCCGCGGTGACGACCATCATCGCCGCCAGCGCCCCCTTCATGTCGTAGGCACCACGGCCGATCAGCTTGTCGCCCTCGACCCGCGGCTCGAACTGCCCCGGACGCCCGGGAACGACGTCGACATGCCCCTCGAGCACGACGGTTGGTGCGCTCGCCGGTCCGACCTCGGCCCTGATCACCGGCAGTCCCCGCACCTGGTCGTGCTCGGTCTCTATCCCTCGCGCCTCGAGCCATCCCTTGACGAAACCCGCCGCCTCCGAAATAGCTTCGGGCTCGGAGGTCTCATAGGAGATCAGGCGCTTGGCGAGAGCCACCAACTCGTCGCTCATGGCTTGGCACCGCCGTGCTTCGGGGTGATTGCGAGGGAGGGTCCGGTCATCCTCTGGTCGAATTGAGTCGCGCGCCCTAAAGGGCGCAGCTCCGGATGATGGTGCCCGCCTATGGCGGGCGGATGACAGATTGCATATCGCGCCTTCGGCCACATTCGCCCAGAGGACGACCGGACCCTCCCCCACGATCGAACCCCGGAAGCTTCGAGGAGCCGGGTCATGACCGACGCGCTGGAAGCTTCCGTGGGTCGAGCGGCAGATCCCGGTTCGGGAGCTTCTGTGGGACGGGAAGCTGTTTCCTCGGCGAGGAAAGCTTGCATGGGACGGGGGTGCCCATCTCTTGACTGCGGTTCCGTTGGAGGGGTCTCGGTACCCCTCTCCGGGAATGTGGCCGAACGGCCGCGATATGCAATCTGATTCCTGCCCGCCATAGGCGGGCAGCATCTCAGGGAGCTGCACCCGAAGGGTGCGCGACTCAATTCACGGAGAGGGGTACCGAGACCCCTCACTCAGCCCGCAATGGAGAGAAACGCTTCCGCCCGGTCTTTGTCTTTTTTCGCCCGGGCGTGCTCGGCAGAATCCTCGTCGCTCTCGGACAGCCGCTGCTCGGCGTCGGCCAGCTGCTCTTTGAGAGCCCCGGCGTCGAGGTTCTCCGGCGGAATCGCCTCCTCGAGCAGGAGCCGGGCGCGGTTGCCGTAAACCTGGAGCCAGCCGTGCGCCTGGGCGTAGGTCTTGGTCTCGGAGTCCGACAGCTTCAGCCGCAGCTCAGTCGGCCGCAGCGCCGCCAGCAGCGGCGTGTGGTTGGCGAGGACGCCGATTTCGCCGGCCTCGGTCCGGGTCGAGACCTGGCGCGCTTCGCCGTTGAAGACCTCTCCCTCCGGGGTCAGGACCTCGACGTCGATCATGTGCTCCGCGGCCAACTCGACTCCCTACGCGGCGGCGCCGGCTTTGGCGTTCTCGGTGACCTGGTCGATGCCGCCCTGCATGTAGAAGGCGCCCTCGGAGAGGTCGTCGTGCTCGCCGTCGAGGATCTCGCGGAAGCCGCGGACCGTCTCCGCCACCGGCACGTACTCGCCCGAGCGGCCGGTGAACTGCTCGGCGACGAAGAACGGCTGCGAGAGGAAGCGCTCGATCTTGCGGGCGCGGGAGACCGTCTGTTTGTCCTCGTCGGAGAGCTCGTCGATGCCAAGGATGGCGATGATGTCCTGGAGCTCCTTGTAGCGCTGCAGGACCTCCTGGACGTCGGTCGCGGTCCGGTAGTGCTCGTCGCCGACGACATCCGGCTTGAGGATCGTCGAGGTCGAATCGAGCGGGTCGACGGCCGGGTAGATGCCTTTCTCGGAGATCGACCGCGAGAGCGCCGTGGTCGCGTTGAGGTGGGCGAACACCGAGGCCGGGGCCGGGTCGGTGTAGTCGTCCGCCGGCACGTAGACGGCCTGGATCGAGGTGACGGAACCGCGGTCGGTCGAGGTGATCCGCTCTTGCAGGCCACCCATCTCGGTCTCCAGCGTCGGCTGGTAGCCGACGGCAGAGGGCATGCGCCCGAGCAGCGCCGAGACCTCGGAGCCCGCCTGGACGAAGCGGAAGATGTTGTCGATGAACAGGAGCACGTCCTGGCCGCCCTGCTCGCGGTAGTACTCGGCCATCGTCAGGCCGGAGAGGGCAACGCGGAGCCGAGCGCCGGGCGGCTCGTTCATCTGACCGAAGACGAGCATCGTCTTGTCGATCACGCCCGACTCTTTCATCTCGAGCCAGAGGTCGTTCCCCTCGCGCGAGCGCTCGCCGACGCCGACGAAGGCGGAGAGGCCCTCGTGCTCCTCGGCGATGTTGCGGATCAGCTCCTGGATCAGCACCGTCTTGCCGACGCCGGCACCGCCGAACAGCCCGACCTTGCCGCCTTTGGCGTAAGGGGCGAGGAGGTCGATGACCTTGATCCCGGTCTCGAGGATCTCCTGCGTCGGGGTCAGGTCAGAAGCCTTCGGGGCCGGCCGGTGGATCGGCCAGCGCTCACCGCCCTCGGGGAGCTCGGCGCCGTTGTCGATCGGCTCGCCGAGCAGGTTGAAGATCCGGCCCAGGGTGACATCGCCGACCGGAACCGTGATCGGGCCGCCGGTGTCGACGACGCGGGCGCCGCGCTGGATCCCGTCGGTGGCGTCCATCGCCACCGCCCGCACGCGGTCGTCGCCGAGGTGCTGCTGCACCTCGCAGACCAGCTGGGTCGGTTCGCCGTCGCCGCCATCGGTCTCGATCGTCACCGCCGAGTAGATCTCCGGCAGCTTGTCGGGGAAGACGACGTCGAGGACGACGCCGGTCACCTGCTCGACGCGGCCTACGTTGGTTCCGGTGCTTCCGTTGCTCTCAGCCATGGGTTCCTTTTCCTGGTGTTCCTAAGTTTGTACGTCGGCTAGCCCAGCGCCTCGGCGCCACCGACGACCTCCAAGATCTCCTGCGTGATTTCCGCCTGGCGGACCCGGTTCATTTCAAGGGTCAAATCGTCCATGAGCTCTTCGGCGTTTTCGGCCGCGCTCCGCATCGCGGTCATCCGGGCCCCGAGCTCCGAGGCGGCGGACTCGAGCAGCGCCCGGTAGACGGAGATCGTCACGTACTCGGGGATAAGGCGGGCGAGCAGCTCCTCGGGATCGGGCTCGTAGCCCCACTCGGATTTGCTCTGCGCCTTCTCCGCCTCGGTTTCCTCTTCTTCGCCGGCACGCTCCTCGTCGGCGCCCTCGCCAGTCACCTCGGCCTGCTGCAGGGGCAGCAGGGTCTGGCGCCAGACGTGCTGGGTCAGCGGCGAGACGAAGCGGTTGTAGATCAGCTCGACCCGGTCGAGATCCTCGTCGACGTAGCGAGCGGTCATCTCCTCGCCGATCTCGCGGGCGTCGGAGAAGGCAGGGCGGTCGGTGAAGCCGGTGTAGGCACCGCTGACTTCCTGCTTGCGGAAGGTCAGGGCCGAAACGCCCTTTTTGCCGACCGCGGCGAAAGACGGCTCGGCACCTTCCTCACGGACTTTGGCAGCCATCCGCACGCCCTCGCGGATGATGTTGGTGTTGAAGGCGCCGGCCAGGCCACGGTCGGCGGTGACGAGGACGATCCCGACCCGTTTGACGTTCTCGCGCTCGATCATCACCGGCACGCGGGGAATGCCGCCGGCGTGCTCGGCTGCGGTCCGGGTCAGCTTCCGCATCCCCTCCGCGTAGGGCCGCAGGTCCTCGATCCGCTGTTCGGCGCGGCGCAGGCGGGCCGCCGCGACCATCTCCATCGCGCGCGTGATCTTGCTGATGTTCTTGATCGACGAGATCCGGCTCTTGACTTCCTTTTGGCTGGCCATGGTGATTTCGGTCTAGGGGTTGCGAGAGCCCCGCTTGAGGGGCGCCTGCGGGCGGGGCAAACTGGCTCCGTTCTCGGCGCCCCTCAACCGGGGCGTCACGGAACCGCTTGTTTAGACCGACACCTCCTCAGACTCAACGCGAGAAGGAGCCTGTCGCTCCTCAGCTGATTTGACCCGATCCGACTCGCCGGCCTCGAGGGGGTCGCCGTTCTCGTCGAAGTCGGCGCCGAAGTCGTCGACGAAGTCGGCGATCGCCTTGCCCAGCGCCTCCTCGTCGGCGTCCTCGAGCTTGCCGCTGTCTTCGATCCGCTTCAGCAGCTCGGCGTTCTCGGAGTGGAGGCGAACCCGCAGGTCGGCGAGGAACTCGCCGACGCGGTCGACCTTGATCCGGTCGAGGTAGCCACCGGTGCCGGAGTAGATCGAGGCGACCTGGTCGCCGACGCTGAGCGGCTCGCGCTCTTTCTGTTTGAGCAGCTCGACCAGCCGTTCGCCACGGGTCAGCGCTTTCTGCGTCTCCGCGTCGAGCTCGGAGCCGAACTGGGCGAAGGCCTCGAGGTCGCGGTACTGGGAGAGGTCGAGGCGCAGTTTTCCGGCGACCTTCTTCATCGCCTTCGTCTGCGCGTTGCCGCCCACCCGCGAGACCGAGATGCCGACGTTGATCGCCGGCCGGACGCCGGAGAAGAAGAGGTCGGACTCGAGGAAGATCTGACCGTCGGTGATCGAGATCACGTTGGTCGGGATGTAGGCGGAGACGTCGGAGGCCTGGGTCTCGATGATCGGCAGCGCCGTCAGCGAGCCGCCGCCGAGGTCGTCGTTCAGTTTCACCGCCCGCTCCAGCAGCCGCGAGTGCAGGTAGAAGACGTCGCCCGGGTACGCCTCGCGGCCGGGCGGGCGCCGCAGCAGCAGCGACATCTGCCGGTAGGCGGAGGCGTGTTTGGTGAGGTCGTCGTAGACGCAGAGCGCGGCTTTGCCGTTGTAGAGGAAGTGCTCGCCCATCGCGCAGCCGGCGTAGGGGGCGATGTACTTGATCGGCGCCGCCTCGTCGGCAGGAGCGGCGACGATGATCGTGTTCTCCATCGCCCCGTTCTCCTCCAGCGTCTCTTTGAGCTGGACGACGGTGGACATCCGCTGCCCGATCGCGACGTAGATGCAGATCAGGTCCTTGTCCTTGTTGTTGATGATCGTGTCGATCGCGATCGCCGTCTTGCCGGTCTGCCGGTCGCCGATGATCAGCTCGCGCTGGCCGCGGCCGATCGGGATCATCCCGTCGATCGACATCAGCCCGGTCTGGACGGGTTCCTCGACCGGCTGGCGCTCGACGACGCCGGGAGCTTTGAACTCGGCCGGGCGGGTCTCGGTGGTGGCGACCTCGCCGCGGTTGTCGAGCGGGCGGCCGAGCGGGTCGACCATGCGGCCGAGCAGCGCCTCGCCGACCGGAATCTCGAGCAGGTGGCCGGTGCGTTTGACGGTGTCACCCTCGACGATCTTGTCCCACTCGCCGAACAGCACGGCGCCGACGTTGTCGGCCTCGAGGTTCAGCGCCAGGCCGGTGACGCCGTGCGGCAGCTCGAGCATCTCCAGCGCCATGCAGTTGTCGAGGCCATGGATGCGGGCGATGCCGTCGGCCACGGAGAGGACGGTGCCGACCTCGGTCAGGTCGGCGGAGTCGGTCTCGAGACCCTCGATCCGCTCTCGCAGAATGCTTGCGATCTCGTCGGGCTTGATCTCCATCGGGTGCTCGTTCCTCCTTACGCCGCGGTGGCGACGGTCTTTCGAAGTTTCTCCAGGCGACTGCGGATACTCGCGTCCAGGACCATGTTTCCGACCTGCAGGACGATGCCGCCGAGGATGCCGTCGTCGACGCGACTCGACAGCTCGACCGCCTCGCCGGTCTGACGTTCGACCTCCTGGCCGATTTTCTGGACGACCGCTTCGTCGAGCTCGACGGCGCTGACGACGGTGACGTCGAGACGGCGGTTCTCCTTTTTCCAGAGCTCGTCGAGCTCGCGGCGAATGCGGAAGATTTCCGGCATCCGGTGCTTCTCGACGAGCAGGTCGAGGAAGTTCATCAGCTCCGGCTCGGCGCCGGAAAGGGCCCGGCGCAGCCCCTCCTTCTTGTCGTTCGAGGACAGGTAGGGGCTGAACAGGAAGACCTGCAGCTCGCGGTTGCGGTCGACCGCGTCGGTGAACTGGGCGAGCTGGGACTGCAACGAGTCGAGCTTGCCTTTGTCCTTGCCGGCCTCGAACAGGGCCTGGGCATAGACGTGAGCTGCCTCGGGCATCGACTAGTTCTCCGACCCCGAGAGGGCCGAGAAGTCGACCTCGGCGAGGGCCTCCTCGACGAGCCGTTTCTGATCCTCGGTCGAGAGCGTCTTGCGGGTGACTTTCTCGGTCGCGAGGACGGTCAGGTCGGCGACCTCGGTGCGGATCTGCTCCAGCGACCGTCGCGTCTCGGCTTCGATGTCGCGTTTGGCCTGGGAGACCAGCTCCTCGCGTTTCTCCTTGCCGGCCGTCGTCGCCTCGGCTTCGGCGGTCTCGGCCGCTTTGCGGGCGCGGGCCATGATGTCGTCGGCCTGCTCGCGGGCCTCGGCCAAGCGGCCGCGGTACTCCTCGAGCAACTCGTCCGATTCCTTGCGCTGGCGCTCCGCGGCGTCGAGCGACTCGGCGATCGTCTTCGCCCGTTTGTCCAGTGCCTCCTGGATTTTCGGGAAGGCGAACTTGCTCAGGACCCACATCGTGAAGAGGAAGAGGACGAGGGTCCAGATCATCAGCCCGAGGCCGGGTGAGACGAGGAAGCTGCCGCCTTCTTCCTCCCCACCGGACTCGGTGGCGAGCACCAGCGTGGTTATGAGCCCGACGGGATCCATCGACCTAGAGGAAGAAGGCGATCAGGCCGAAGATGAACGTGTAGAAGGCGACGGCCTCGGTCAGCGCGAAACCGAGCCAGCGGATGCTCTGGAGCTCGTCTTTCATCTCGGGCTGGCGGGCGACCGACTCGATCTCCTTACCGAAGATGAAGCCGATGCCGATACCGGCGCCGATCGAGCCGAGCCCGGCGCCGACGCCGAGGGCGACAGCCTTGCCGGCGGCTTCAACGCCTTCGTCGGAGACGGCAGCGACGACAGGGGACAGGTCCATGTGAAGAGTGCTCCTTTTCTAGTGACTGGCGGAGGTCGCTCCGCCGAGGTAGATAGCGGTGAGGATCGAGAAGATGAACGCCTGCAGGGTCGCGATCAGACCGACCTCGAGGATGAAGAAGAAGAAGGCGAGGGGGAAGGTGAGGGCGCCGAGTGCGGCGATGCCGAGCAGGACCGCGAGCCCGCCGCCCATGAAGAGAAGCAGCAGATGGCCGGCGAGCATGTTCGCGAAGAGTCGGACGGAGAGGCTGATCAGCCGGGCGAAATGGGAGATCGCCTCGATCACGAAGATGAACGCCTTGCCGATCGGACTCATGTCCTCCAGGCCCGGAGGCAGCCAGCTGGCCAGGTACTTGAAGAGGCCCTTGGCGCGGATTCCTTCGACGTGGTAGCTGAGCCAGACGACAAGCGTCAGAACCAGCGGGATCGAGAGGTTGGCGGTGGCGGCGTAGATCGCGAAGGCCGGGATTTCGGCGCCGAAGATGTTGACCGTGTGCTCGGTGTTGGTCGGAAGCGGGATGAAGCCGATCATGTTGGAGAACCAGATCCAGAAGAAGAGCGCGGCGAGGAAGGGGAACCAGCGGGCGGCCATGCGAGAGTCGAGATTGGGGCCGGCGATCGTGTTCTTGGTCATGTCGTAGGCAACCTCGATCGCCGTCTGGACCCGGTTTGGCTTCTGCTGCATCCGTTTCGAGATCCAGAGCATCGTCGCGATCGTCAGGCCGCTGGCGAGGAGCAGGTAGACGACCGCCTTGTTGATGCTGAGGTCGACACCGCCGAGGTGGATCCCGATCCACTCTTCGAGCTTGAACTCGTTCTGCGGCTTGAAGGCTTCGTTTTTCCCGTCCGAGCCGAAGGCCAGGAACAGCAGGATCGCGATGCCGAAGTAGACGCCGAGGCCGATGAAGACCTTGGCTTTGGTGCTCAGCCCTCCGGACTTCGCGGCGCCGGCTTTCGGCGCCTCGACCGCTGCGCTGTCGGCGCTCACGCTACTCCCTGCCCTTCGGGCTCACCGAAGAGGTGAGCCAGGCCCTGCGCCGCAAAGGAGACGGTGAAGAGAACGAGGACGAGGATCGCGGCGGAGAGACCCGCTTCGCGATCGGAGAGACCGACCAGCAGCACCGCGGTCGCCATCAGCCAGACGCGGCCAAGGGTGGTCGCGGCGACGATCCCCATCGCCTTCTGCCGGTTGCCGGCGTGCAGCTCCTCCGTCGCCCGCTTCGCGGCGAAGATCTGGACCCCGCGCTGGACGATCCAGCAGGCAGCGGCAACCGCGTAGCCGAGAAGCGGGAATCCGGCCAATAGGAAAACCACCAGCCCGGCGGCCAGCAGGAGTAGGTCGACGTACTTGGGAGGAGACATAAATGTGCCCGTCTCGGGGGCGAGCGGGCGGACAAGCGACTATATCCGAACCGGCGGATTTTTGGCTTTGCGAAGCCACTTCGTGAGGGTTGTCACTACCCCTGATTTGGAGAATTCGACTACCGGTCCGGATTATCGAGATCGATCGCTTCGAATTCTCCGGTCTCCGGGTTGAGGCGGCCGCGGCGCAGCTTGAGAATCTCCAGCACGTAGACGAGATAGACGCTGTAAGCCAGCGCGACCAGGATCAGGAGCACCATCACCGCCGTCCAGAGCGCGTCGAAGTGGCCGTGGTTGTCGCTGTAGGGGACGAAGCGGAGCGCGAGGGCGAGGGCGGCCATCACCAGGGTCCAGGCGTAGAGGTAGGCGACCGTGCGCCGCTGCGAGAAGCCGATGTTGGCCATCCGGTGGTGGAAGTGCCAGCTGTCGGCCTGGTAGATCGGCTGCCGGTATTTGAGCCGTTTGGCGACGACGAAGCCGGTGTCGAGGATCGGCACGGCGAGGACGACGAGGGGAAAGGCGAGGGCGATCACGGCGTTGGTCTTCAGCGCTCCCTGGACCGAAGCGGTCGCCAGCAGGTAGCCGAGCAGGTTGGAGCCGGTGTCGCCCATGAAGCTCGAGGCCGGCGGGAAACCGTGGCGGAGGAAGCCGAGCGCGGCGCCCGCGGTCAGCGCCGCCAGCACCCCGGCCGCGTAGCGTTCGAGCGAGAGGGCGATCGCCGCCAGGGTGACCGCGGCGATCATGCAGACGCCGGCGGCGAGCCCGTCGACGCCGTCGAGGAAGTTGATCACGTTGACGACGGCGACGATCCCGAGCACGGTCAGCGGATAGCCGGCCCAGCCAAGGTCGACGCCGCCGATGAAGGGGATCGTCGGGTTCTCGACCCGGACCCCGGCGATGACCGGGATCGACGCGGCCGCAACCTGGCCGATCAGCTTCGGCAGCGCCGAGAGGCCGCGGACGTCGTCGATGACGCCGACGGCGGCGATCGCCAAGGCCCCGATCAGGATCCAGCGGCTCTCGCCGTCGCCCGGCAGCCAGATCCAGCCGGCGAACTCGACCGCGACCAGGATCGCCAGGCCGGAGAGGCGCGGCATCGGCTTGTCGTGCAGGCCGCGCTCCTTCGGATAGTCGATCGCGCCGACCCTGAAGGCGAGCTTCTCCGCGTAGGGCACCAGCAGCCAGGCCACCGCCGCGGCGGCGACGAAGGCGAGGACGGCATCGGTGGTCGTCGGGCCCATGCGCGGAAGCCCTGGGGAAATAGGGCCGAATCAGGCTACTGGGACGCGGCCGGGAATTTCCGCCGCCGGACTAGGAGCCGGCGACGGCGCTGAGCACACCGTCGACCAGGATCTCCGGGTCGCGGCGGTGGAGGACGCCGATCGGCGTCGTCCGCTTGGCAAGCACCAGCGCCGCCGGATCGTCGAGGACCCGCAGCCTGCCTGCGGCGATCAGCGCTTCGTCGACGCCGCCCATGCGGCCGCTGAAGGTGGTGAAGACGGGGGTGCCGAGGGCGACGGCCTCGCGGTTCATCGTCCCCCCCGCGCTGACGACGAGGTCGGCGTAGGCGATCAGGCTCTGGGCGTCGATCGCCTGCTCGGGGACGATCAGGTTCGGCGCGTCAAGTGTCCGCGCCGCCTCGCCCTGCTGGGTCGTGCGCGGGATCAGCACCGCCTGGGCCTCGGCGTCACCCGCCAGTCGCTGCACGGTCTGGGCGTAGACGTCGTTGGGCGCGTGGTACTCGGAGGTCTCGGGCGGCGGCCGCAGCACGACCAGGACCTTCTCGCGGTCGAGGCCGAGCTGGTCGAGGACCGCGGGATCGGGCTCGAAGTCGGCCAGGTAGTACTCCTCCTTGAGCCCGGGGAAGCGGACCAGCTTCGACTCGCGGGCGCCGATCTTGCGCAGCCGTTGCGGCGCGATCGTGTCGGGGACGAGGACCCGGCGCGCCTGACGGAAGGCGATCCGCCGCTGCAGTCCACCGAACTCGTAGTCCTGCATCTGCACCGACGCCATCAGGAAAGAGCCGGCGACGACGGCGAGGTCGACCGAGCCGTGGCCGAGCGCGAGCTGCGGCCGCCGCCGCCAGACGACCTTGGCGAGGCGAGCCGAGCGGCCACCGAGCGCCCGGACCTTGCCCAGCCGCGAAGCGCCCCCGTGCTCACCGACCGTCGTATAGGGCAGGCCGAGGCGGTCGAGGACGCCGAGCGTCTGGCCGTACTCGCGGGCGGTGATGAAGACCTCGTGCCCCTGCGCCTGCAGCCGCTCGATGATCGGCCGCAGCACGAGCGGGTGGGCGGCGGCGGTGCAATCGACCCAGACGAGCATCGGCGCCGACCCTAGATGACGGGGCCGGCGCCGCGCCTACTGCTGCGGTTTCGCCCCCGAGGTCCGCAGTTTCGAGATCTTGCCGAGTGCGTCGAACCAGAACGGCGCCCCGAGCGAGATCGCCACCGCCGTGATCAGCCAACCCAGCAGGCATTCACCAAACGCCTGCCAGCTGTTCCAGGGCAGGTTGTCGTCCGCCCAGAAAATTGGCAGCTTCAGCGTTTCAAGATTGCCGACTGCCGTCTCGGCGGCCTTGCCGGTCGTTTCCGGTTCACCCCCCTGCTGAGCCGCACCTTCGGCGCCGGTGACGACGGCGGAGCGCACGGCTTCATCGTTGTAGAGGCGCTCGGTGACCCGCAGGGCGCTGGCGTTGAGGCCAACCGCCACGACGAGCGCGACCACGATCGTCACCACCTGCGACCAGCGCTTGTACCAACCCGAGACCCGGTCCATCTGGTCGTCGAACCATTTCTCGGCCCGGGCCCGAAACTGGTCGAGATCCTTGTTGGCCTCGTGCCAAAGCGGTTCGAGCTGGTGGCGCAGGTTGGGATCGAGCTTGGCGAAGCTGTCGTCGATCTGTTTCACCGCCCCGGCGCCGTAGTGGACGACCCCTTCGGCGCCGACCTCGACCTCCTTCAGCGTCTGGGTCAGGGCGAGGGCGAAATTGCGGGGCGAGAGGTAGGAGGGCCGACGGCGCTTCTTCGTCTTGCCGGTGCCGGCGCGATCCCCAGCCGCCGCCTTCGGCTTGACATCGGTCTGTACCAGCGGGTGATCGAAGATCTTCTCGGCAACCTCGTCGTCGCCCAGCATCCCGACCAGCCCTTTCTCGAGCATCTTCGAGCGTTGTTTCGTCGCCCAGGCGACACCCTCGCCGAGCGCGGAAGAGACGACGCTGAGAAGGAAGAAAACGAACGACAGGCCGAATGCCACATCGAGCACCGGCGACCCAAGGTCCAACGACATCTGTACGCCTCCCCCGTCTGAAACGACTGAGGGCCAAATCTATTCAGAGCCTTTGAGTATTCGCAAGAACGCCGCGGTATGCAGCACCGAGCGGCGCGGCGCCTAGACCGAGGCCGGCGTCAGCTGCGGGTACAGCGGGTAGCGATCCATCAGGGCGCCGGTACGGGCGGAGAGCTCGTCCTTTTCGGCCTCGAAGTCGGCGCCGAGCGCGGCCGCGGTGACGGCGGCGATCTCCGCCATGTCCTCCTCGACCATGCCGCGGGTGGTCAGGGCCGGGGTGCCGATCCGAAGCCCCGAGGGGTTCATCGGCGGGCGGGGATCGAACGGGATCGCGTTGCGGTTGACGGTGATCCCGATCTCCTCGAGCCGGTCCTCGGCGGTCTGGCCGTCAAGCCCGGTGGGGGTCAGGTCGACGAGCACGAGGTGGACGTCGGTGCCGCCGGTGAGAACCGGGATGCCGTGGTTTTCAAGCCCGGCGCCAAAGGCCTTGGCGTTGGCGATCGTCTGCCGCTGGCGCGCCTTGAAGGGCTCAGAAGCAGCAATGCCGAGCGCGACCGCCTTGGCGGCGACGGTGTGCATCAAGGGGCCGCCCTGCTGGCCGGGGAAGATCGCTTTGTCGATCGCTTTCGCGTACTCCTCCTTGCAGAGGATCATGCCGCTGCGCGGGCCGCAGAGGGTCTTGTGGATCGTCGTCGTGACGACGTCGGCGTGGGGCACCGGGTTGGGATGCTCGCCGGCGGCGACGAGGCCGGCGAAGTGGGCCATGTCGACCATCAGCTTGGCGCCGACCGAGTCGGCGATCTCGCGGAAGGCGGCGAAGTCGAGCTGGCGCGGGTAGGCCGACCAGCCGGCGACGATCAGGGCCGGCTTGTGCTCCTCGGCGAGGCGCGCGACCTCGTCCATGTCGACCAGCAGGTCCTCTTTGCGCACGTGGTAGGGGACCGGGTTGTAGAGGGTCCCAGAGACGTTGATCTTCATCCCGTGGCTGAGGTGGCCGCCGTGGTCGAGCGCCATGCCGAGGAAGGTGTCGCCCGGTTCGATCAGAGCCATGTAGGCGGCGTTGTTGGCCTGGGCGCCGGCGTGGGCCTGGACGTTGGCGTGCTCGGCCCCGAACAGCTCCTTGGCGCGGGCGATCGCCAGTTCCTCGGCGACGTCGACCTCCTCGCAACCACCGTAGTAGCGCCGGCCCGGGTAGCCCTCGGCGTACTTGTTGGTCAGCACCGAGCCGACCGCGTCGAGAACCGCCTGGGGGACGAAGTTCTCCGAGGCGATCATCTCCAGGGTGCGCTGCTGGCGGCGCAGCTCGGCGCCGAGCACGGCGGCGATCTCGGGATCGACCTCGGCCAGGGGGGCGGTCTGGAAGTTCTCGGGCAGGTCAGCCACGGTGAGGCGACCATAGCAACGGCTCGGGATAGTCTGGGGTCCGTGAGAGTCCGCTCCGCCGTCCTCGGCGCCGCCCTCCTCATCGCTTTCCTGGCGACCTCCCCCGTCGCCCTGGCCACCGCGGCAGGCGGTCACGGTCGCACGGCCGAAAACCCCTGTCTCGGCAAGCAGCGCCACGAACTCCGCTGCCCGAACCTGCGGATCGGACCGCCAACCGATCTCTACACCCAGTACGCCGGCAGCGGCCGCGTCCTGCTGCGGGCGACCAGCGACGTCCGCAGTCGCGGCCTCGGGCCGATGGAGCTGCACGGCCGCCGCAACGGCTGGCGAACGATGAAGGTCAACCAGCGGATCTACCGCAAGGGCGGCGGCCACATCGACGTCCGCACCGACGCCACCCTGCGATTCACCACCGTCGGCGCCTACTGGGGTGGCTCCTACTGGAAGGTGCACGAGCTAGCGCGCTTCGAGCTGCGCCGAGTCAAGCCCGACGGGGGCCTCGGCGGCGTCGTCCGCGTCGGCCCCAAGCTCAACTACTGCCTGCGCGACCTCGAGCTCACCCGCCCAGGCAAGCGCTCGCCCTTGAGCCGCCACTACCCCGGCTGCAACCAGAACCCCTACCGCGGCCGGGTAACCCTCGGCACCTCGGTCGGCTGGTCGGACATCTACCCGGCCCCCTACGACAAGCAGTGGATCCAGGTCGGTGGTCTGCGCGGCTGCTTTGCGTTCGAAATGATCGTCGACCCCCAGCACCTGCTGTACGAGTCGAACGAGGACGACAACACCTCACGCCGCCTGGTGCGGCTGCCGTTCAGCGGCCAGACCGGCTGCTGAGCGCCGCGCCGCCGGGCTCGGTTGTGCGCTGCCCGAACGCCGCGGCGAGCGCGGCCATCACCCTCGCCAGCGCCTGCGGGGCGGCGGTCAAGCCGGGATCGTCCTCGGCCGGCTGGCGATCGGGATGGAAGGCCACCGCCACCTCGACCCGGCCGCCGCCGGGGAGTTCGAGCACCGCCATCTGACCGGCCAGGAAGGCGTCCTGTTCGGTTCCTCCCCAGCCCGCCTTGTAGGCCGGGTCAAAGCCGGCGAAGGCGCGACCCGCGCCCCAGTCGACCGCAGCGGTGTATTCGCTCGGCAGGATTTCCGTGCTGCGCTCCTTCGGCAGCCGCAGTTCGGAGAGGACCCGCTCGGATACGGCCCTGCCGTAGGCGGAGCTGCCGAGCGCCCGCATGAAACGGACCGCGTCGCCGATGCGCCAGGTGGAGGTGCCGAGCAGCACCGTGGCCGCCAGCGGTTCTGCGATCTGGCGCTGGCTCTCGAGGTATTCGAGGCAGCTCGAATCCGGACCCGCGACTTCGGTGCTGATGCGGCCCTCGGCGCCCGCTGCCTGGAGCACTTCGGCCATCGCCTCGCGGGCGCCGCCGGTTCCCCCGGTGGCCTCCTGCAGCGCCAGCACGACGCGGCGCTGCGGGCAGTTCTCCGAGCGGGTTATCGCCCGCCGCAGAGCCGCCTCCACCTCGCCCGAAAGCGGCTCGCCCGGGTCCTCGCCCCAGCCCTTGGCCCGCAGCAGGGCGACCATCGTCACCACCTTGCTCATGCTCCACATCCGCATCCAGCGGGAAGCGCCATCCGGCTCCGAGCTGTCGACGAGCGGCTGCTTCCACGAGTTGAGCATCACCCCGGCCTCGACCGAGCCACCCAGCAAGGCGGCCTTTTGCACGCCCTGACGCAATGCCGCCACGATCAGCCGCCGCGGCAAGCGGGGCGGTTCAACCGGGTGCTCGGCAGGGGAGCGATGCGACGCCGCCTCGTGGTTTCGCGCCGAGGAGCCGCCGCTGCTGCCGAGGACGAGGATCGTCGTGGCGGCAACCGTGAGCACGACCGCGACCGCGATCAGGCGCCGCCTGCGAATCGCCCGCGGGCGGCGGGAGGAGCGCTGACCCGGCCGCGCCCGTGGGCGCGGCCGCCCGCTCAACAGGTCGTCCCCATCAGCTTCGCGTACTGATCCGGGCTCTGCCAGCGCCGTTCGCGGGCTGGGGTGGTCGAGTAGCCGGGGTCATAGAACCAGCCGCCCCGTTCGTACTTGGCCCAGGTGAGACCGCCCCATTCCGAGCAGGGGGATCCGGGCGCGTACCAACCCATGCCGCGGACGTCGACGCGCGCGACCCCGTTGTTTTCGAGGGCGACGATCCGGACCCGAGCCCCTTCCGGTTCCAGGTATGGCCCGAGTGAGCCCTGGGCGCGACGCCACTGCGCGTAGCCGTCCTCGTGCAAGGCCTGCTGGCGCTTGCGAGCGCTGAGCAACTCCCAGGCGCGCTGGAACCGGCCTTCGACGAGGGCGAGGTGGTAATCGCGCAGGGTGGTGCGGATGCCGGTCGTCATCTGCGCCCGCGAGCGCCGTGGGAAACCGCGGGCATCGACGGGCGAGACGGCGTCGGACGTCGCTTCGGGTTCCACTTCGAATTCGGCTGCGGACGATTCGCCGGCGACCCCTCCTTCGCTGGCCGGCGCTTCCACCGGCGCCGCCGCGGCCTGCGCGCTGCCGTCGGACGAGCTGCCGACCAGCTGCGCGATGCCGACCCCGATCAGGGCGAACAGCAGCAGCAGCGCCAGCGTCGCCGCGGCGACCCGCCAGGCCCAGCCACCGGACCCGATCGGGGCGAAGGTCGAGGCGTCGGCGCCAGCCAAACGCTCCGCGGTCCGCGACGCCTCAAACGGGCGCGAGGCGGGAACGACACCCTTGCGGGCGAGCAGCCAGACCAGCGGCGCGGTCGCCCCCTGGGGCTCGAACGGGCGCTGATCAGCGGGGTCGGGGATGCGACCGAGGGAGCTGCAGACGAACCAGCTCACCTGCTTGAACTCCTGCTCGACCGAGCGCACGAAGTTGCCGGCCCCTTTCGCCTCGAGCCATGCCCGCGGTGCCGCCTCTCCCGCATTTGGCCGCAGGGCCTCGATCTCGGCCCCGATACCGAGCGCGTCGACCTTGCCGATCACGACCGCGACCGGGATCTCGCCGGTGTTGGCGCCGCTCTCGGCGAGCGCCGCTACGGTGCGCTCGAGCACCCGGATCGGCTCCTCCGGCGAGGGCTGGATCGCGTCGAGGGTGCGATCGAGTTCGGACGCGTGCTCTTCGACCACGCGTCCGATCGAGAAGGGATCGACCAGCAGGACGAGGCCGGAGGGCACCTCGAGGAAGCGCAGCTCCCGCACCTGGTCGGAGCTCTGGTAGCTCTCGCCGGCGACGTCGTAGGCATAGAGAACCCGCGAGCGGTCGTCGCCCTGCACCTCGGTCACCAGAGCCGGGTTGCCGGTGGTCTGGGTCTTTTCCGGCAGATGGCCGCTGCGCAGACGGCCGACGACGTCGCGATAGGCCTCGCTGCTCTCCTCGAGCACGTTGACGGCGAACCGCTTTTCCGCCGACATCGCCTCGAACTCGAGCATCGCCGCCGCCAGGTAGGTGGTCTTGCCGGCCCCGGGGCCGGCAACGAGCGCAACCCGCAGCGTCTCGGCAAAACCGATCAGGCCGGACATCGGGTGTCCCGAGGGGCAGCGCTGGGGCACGCGCTGGCGACCACCGACGACCGTGGTCGGCAAGGCCACCGCTTCGCATGAGCATTCGCGGCGGAAGATGCCCCAACGGCCGGGGACGAGGTCGCGATGCTCGGAGCCGCAGTGGGGACAGACGTAGACGGGGAGCGAGAAGCGCTCGTGGTCCTGAGGGCACTCGTAGGCGGTGCGACGGAGCCGACGACGAGCCGCCTCGATCACCCTCAGCACCCCGACCAGGAGCCAGGCCCCGGCGATCAGGAGGCCGGCGACAAGGAGGATCGGCGCGGCCACGATCAGGCCTAGACAGGCACCGATCAGCGGCGCCAAGTAGCCACCGGCGACTACCCCCCAAGCCAGCGGCGTGGTCCAGCCTTTGTTGTAGCGGTCGGCGAAGGTGACGCAATTGGCGCGAAAGTTGAGCATCTCTTTCCAGGCGTGCTCCAGCGCCGCGCTGAGGTCGTCTTTCAGCTGCCCCAGCACGTACAGCTGGAAGGCCGGCTCCGGCGGGTATGGCTGGCGCCGTTCCCGGCCGCGGGTGGTGACGGCGCCTCCGAGGTCGGAAACGAACACAACACTGCCCTGGCCAAGACCGATCACCGCCCCCCCGGCCGCTCCCGCAGCGAAGGCGACCACGGCCGCCGCGATGACCACGCTGAGCACCACCAGCCCGACCATCAGCGCCAGCATGCCCCCAATCAGGTCGTCCATTTGTACCTCGGTTCGGTCGTGGTTTTCGGTTCCTGGCCGATGGCCAGCGAGGGAAAGAGGCGAGGCAGAACCAACGAGGCGACGGCGATCGCGAGCGTGGCGGCGATCGCCAGCTTCGACTCGGGGCTGCCAAAGTCGTGGAGGCTGCCCCCGAGCGCGGTGTAGACGAAGCAACGGGGGGCAAAGCCGATCGCGCTGCCGAGCGCGATACGCGAGAGCGGGATCGCGGTCAGGCCGCAGACGTAGCTGGTGATCGCGAACGGAAGCCCCGGGATCAGCCGCGAGAAGATGACGTTGCGCAGCGGCTTCGCCTCGAACCAGACGGCGAGGCGGCCGACCCGGGGGCCGAGCGCGTCGGCGGCGGCGGGCGAGGCGACGCGGCGAATCAGCACCACGGCGACCGCGCCGCCGATGGTGAGGCCGCAGAGGGCGACCGGGAACCCGGCCGCCAAACCGAGGGCGTAGCCAGCCGCGGCGGCGAGCAACCCGGCCGAGACCAGCGCCGGCGTCAGGAGGATGATCAGGCCGAGGAGCAGCGGTACGCCGCCAGCACCGCTGTCGTCGACCCAGCGGGCAACGTCATGGGCGTTGAGGGCGAGGCCGACGAGCAGCGCGGCGGCAACCAGCGTCACCGCAGCCGAGAAAAGGAAAAGGCGGGCGCGGACACCGCCGGCGGAGGGTGCGGCAGCGCTCATCGCCATTGCCGCAGCCCCCCTCCCCCGGCCAATTCGCGCGCGATGCCGCGAAAGTCGCCGGCCAACCCGGCGAGGTCGAGAATCTCGCCGTCGACCGTGGCGAGGCGCTCGAGAAACGCCAGGTCGGCGCCCTCGACGCCGCGAGCGATGATCTCGACCTCATCCTCCACCAGCTGTTCGCGAACCCGCATCGCGGCATCGCCGTCGGTCGGGGCGCCGTCGGTGAGAACGACCACCACCCGCCTGCCCGGCGCCTCCTCGAGCTCCTTCGCAGCGCCCTCGAGACCGCTTCCCATCGCCGTCGCGCCGTCGGCGACGAGCTTGCTTGCAGCCTTGCGGACGGCCTTGGCGCCGACGCCGAAGCGGGCCCGGCGATCGGCGCTGTTGGCAAAGGCAACGAGGGCGATACGGTCGCCGAGTCCGCCCTCCTCGAGGACGTCGACGAAGCCGGCAAGAGCCTTCTTCGCCTCCTCCAGCTTCCTGCCGCTCATGCTCGAGCTGGTGTCGATCACGAGCGCGACCGAGACGTCGCCGCCGCCGCGGGACCCCGGCTCCTCGTCGGTCCAGCGCAGGTCGCGGTCCTCGCGGTCGATCACCGGCGCCGCCAGCGGCTGGCCGTCGGCGCGGGCCGAAACCTGGACGACGCCGTCCTCGTCGTATTCGTAGGCGACCTCGATCCCGACCGGCCCACGACCGCCGGCGGCAATCCCCTCGAAGCGCCAGCAGCCGAGCGGCTGGTTGTCCAGCGGTCGCTCGGCGTCGCCTTGCAGCATGTGGACTTCGAGCGAGCCGCGCGAGCCGGCGTGCTCAAGAGCATGGGCCTTGCAGGCGCTGGCCGGGATCCGCTCGTTGCGCGTGATCATCACCTGGTTCACGTAGCGATCGCCCGCAGCGGAGACGACGACGAAGCCGAGCGCGTGCGCGGTGACGTCGCGGATCCGACTCGCGTATCTGGCGCCAGCCTCGCTGTGGGCTGCGGCAGCGATTGCGGCACCGCGGGCGACCGCCTCATCGGGATCTACGCCCCCCGCCGGGGCCTCGCCACTGAGCCGTTCGACGATTTCCGCGCAAGGCGGCATCCGCGTCGAGCCGCCGACCAGCAACGTCTGGTCGACGGCACCGGCGCCACCGACGTCGTCGAGAACCCGGGCGACGATCTCCTCCGTCTGGGCGAAGAGATGAGCGGTCCGCTCCAGGAACCGGTCCCGAGCCACCGCGACCCGCTTCACGCCCGCCGAGGTGGCGACGTTGACGGTGACGTCGGGCAAGCGCGAGAGCGTGTGCTTGGCGTCGTGGGCGCGCTCCAACAGATCCGCCAACAGGGCCGGGTCTTCGCGCGGGTCTTCGCCGTCGTCAAGACCCTCGACGAGCAGCTCGGCCATCACGTCGTCCCAGTCCTTGCCGCCAAGCCGGTGGTCTCCGAGGGTCGCAAGGACCTCCGAACCGGCGCCGTCGTGGCGAACGACCGAGACGTCGAAGGTGCCACCGCCGAGGTCGTAGACGAGAACGGTTCCGGAGGTGGCGGCACCGTTCGCGAAACAGGCCGCGGTCGGCTCGTGAAGCAACGCCAGCGGCTCGATTTCCGCCAGCGTCGCCGCCTCCTTCGTCGCCCGGCGGGCGTCGTCGCCAAAGTAAGCGGGGATCGTCACCACCGCCGCCCGCGGCACCGCGCCGAAGGAGGCGGCGGCATCTGCGGCCAGGGCCCGCAGTACCTCAGCCGAGAGATCCTGAGGGCGCAGGCGCCTCTCCCCGACCTCGACTTCCCAGTCGGTGCCCATCGAGCGCTTGAAGAAGGCAAAGCTCGATTCAGGTTCAACCGCGGCCATCCTCACCGCCGCCTCGCCGACGACTGCTCCGCCAGGCGAGAAGGCGACGGCCGAGCGCAGCCGCGGACCGCCGTCGCGAGTACGGGCGAAGCTGACCGTCCCATTTTCGGAGACCGCCAGGACCGAGATCGTGGTCCCGAGGTCGATACCCACCGTCGTCGCCGCCATCAGTCGCGATCACCTCGCCGCAGGACGCCGCGGACGGCGCGGGAGACCGCACCCCGCGGCGGGTGCTGCTCGAGCCAGAGCTCCCACTCCTCGCGATCACGCCCGAGGCGCTCTCCGACCGTCTCCAGGCGCTTTGGCGGCAGGTCCGCGGTCGCGGTCGGCAGCGCCACGTCGAGCAGCTGCAGAGCAAAGTCCGGCAGCGCCAGCCACTGGAGGAAAACGCGCGCCAGCAGCCGCTCCGGGTTGGCGCTGACCGCGAGCGAGCGCGCCAGCGCCTCACCCAGTCGCGCCGGCCACTCCTCGCCCATCGCCCGCAGCAGAATCTCGAGGCCTTCGTCGTACCCGGGTTCCTCCCAGCTGGCGGCGGCGACGTCGGCGATCACGTCGCGGAGTTCCGCCAGGCGCGCCGGTGGCAGGTCGGCGAGCAGGCGGCGAACTCGAGCGACGGCCTGCGCCCAGTCGGGGAAGGAGCGCCCAGCGGGGGGCCTGCGCAGCAGGATCCACCAGGCCACGTACTCCGGTTGGCCGCGGACCTCTTCCGGCGCGCCCTTGAGCGCCCGGAACAGCGCCACCGATTCCTCCTCCGCCGCCAGCGGCGTGGCCGCCAGGCAGTCGAGCGCCCGCCGCTGGTCCTCGATCGGCGCCACCCGCTCGCCCCGGCGCCAGCCGCCCAGCAGCTCGACGTGCTCCGTGGCCGAGCGCGGGCCCGCCTCACCGTAGAGGCCGCGGATCAACTCGGCGTGCCGGTCGGTCCTGGCCAGCGCCGCCAACTCGGCGACCGCCGCTGGACGACGCTCCCGATCGTTCTCCACCCGCAGCAGCTGCCAGGCCACAACCGACTCGAACCCGGGGTCCTCGTGCGCCCGCGCCCGCACCGCCTCCCGCGCCACCGGGTCGGCCGCGACGTGGCGGAGCGGCTCCAGCGGCGCCCCCTCGGCCACCGCTGCGGCCAGCCGCAGGGCGACGCCCTCGACGACCAGGTCGTGCCCGCGGGCGGCGATCGCGTCGTAGGCCACCCGCACGGCGGGGTCGGCGAAGTCGGCCCCGAGCAGCGCCGCCAGCTCGCGATCGAGGGCGGTATTGCAGCCGACGAGCCCGAGCCGGACCCCCGCGGTGACGGTTGGGCCGAGCCGGTCGGAACCGGCCGCCGCTGAGACACTCTCCAGCCAGGCCGCAAGCACCCCGACCGAGGGCTGGGTCGGCGCGGCGGAGGAGATCTCCTCACTCGCCGCCGCCCCTCGCTCCAGCGATTTGATCAGGCGGCGCAGCGACTCGTCGGCCAGTCCCGCTGCCTCGGGGTCAGTGCTACGACGGGCTAGCGCGTGCAGGCGGGCCCAGGCGACCAGCGATGGCTCCGAGTCCTCGCCGGGCACCTCAGCGGCGAGCGCGACCAGCCCGGCAGTCGGCGTCCGGCCGAAGCGCGCCCCGAGTGCGGCCACTACCGCCGCCACCTCGTCGCCGGTGGCAAGCGCCACCAGTCCGCCGGTAACCGCCAGGTGCGCTCCCGCCTCGGCGGCGCCGAGTTCGGCAGGCAGCTCGCGCAGCGCCGACCCGAGCGCTTCGGCGCCTTCGGCGGCGAGCGCGGCGGCGACCCGGGCGTAGAGCGAGAGGGAGGCCGACGCCGGCTCGCCGGTGGTGACCACCGAGACCGACGTCCCCTGCTCGTAGGAAGGGAAATCGACGTCGCAGGCTGGCGTGGTGACGCAGAGACGAACCGCCTCGGCGACCCGCGGGCGGCCGTCGAAGGTCGAGAAGGTGAGGGCGCCGACGCGGTCGGGCGGCAGCGCGAAGCTCGCCCAGGCGACCCAGGCGGCGGCGAGCTCCGGCTCGGACTCGACCACGACCGCCCGCGGGCCGCCGAGCACAGCCGCCAGGCAGGCGTCGAGGACCGGCCCGAGCGCGGCCCCGCGTGCAGGCGACAGCCGCGCCAGGACCTGCTCGAGGTCGATCGGCCCGGGCTCGACCCGCGGCAGCGCCGGCAGCTCCCTCGCCCTCGCCTCCTGCGTCGTCCAGTGCGACGCATCCCAGAGCTCGATCGGCAGCAGGCCGTCGAATCCGCCTGGCTCGCCGGCGGCGACGATGTGGCTGAAGTAGTTGCCGAAGCGGCCGCTGTCGGGCTCGCCGTCGCTGCCGCGGAACTCGCGGCCGACGTAGGCGGTTCGCGAGACGACGGGGCCGACCCCCTCGACCGGGAGGTAGCGGAGGCTGACCGGCAGGCGCTCGATCTCGGCGGCGTCGGGCTCGATCGGGGCGTCCGGCGCCATCCGGTAGCCGGCGTGGGCGGCCGCCAGCCGCGCCAGCTGTTCGTCGTCGAAGCCGGGGCTGACAGCGTTGTACTGAAACCCGGCGTGCCCGGAGAGCCCCTGCCGGCAGGAGGTGTGGAAGGCCTGTCGATAGCTCACCCCGGCAGCGCTCCCCAGGTGTCGAGCATCCAGAGGATCGGGTCCTCGACCCGGTGTGGGGCGACCCCATTGGGGAGCTCCAAGCCGACCGGGGAGTCGCCCAGCGCGGAGACCCCGAAGTAGGAGCTGTGAGCGAACTCCTGCCGCACGTAGGCGTCGAGCCGCTCCCCCAGCCAGCCGGCGAGATCGCTGCGGACCGCGGCGCTGACGCTGCGGGCGACGACGGGGTCGAAGCGCCCGTCGTGGGTCGGCAGCGAGAAAACGGGATGGGTCTCCGAAAGCAGTGGCCTGACCGCGTCGAACTTGGAGACGGCCAACGCCAGCGGCACGTCGATCGGCTTGCCGGCCGGGATCGCTCGCGCTTCGCGCAGCAGCGAGGAGACCCGGCCCAGCATCGAGTAGACGTCGACCGGTTCGACGGGCAGCTCGACCGACCCCTCGAGCTCGTCCCGCACTGCCTGGATCTGGAGCGGATCGACGAGCAGGATCAGGCCGTGGGACTGAGTGATGTAACGGGCCTCGCGCTCGAGCACGTCGAGCGACTCGAGGTCCTCGCCGGCGCTGTCGAAGAAGACGAGGTTGCTCTGCGAGGAGCCACCGCCCGAGCCGAGCGTCAGTCGCGCCACCAACGGGTCGCGGACCCGGCCTTCGCCGCGGGCCGAGTTGGTCGCGTCCAGCACCCGGCCCTCGCCGTACAGGCGCGGCATCAGCTCGCGGTCGACGCGCTGGCGACTGGCGTCGTCCAGCAGCATCAGCGAACCGTCGAACCGCGGGCCGACGCGGTGCTCCAGCTCGTGCAAGGCGACGGCGATGAAGTTGCTCTTGCCCGCCGCCTTGGTCCCGATCAGCCCCATCGACCGGCTCGGGGCCTCGGTGAAGCGCTGCGGCAGATCGGAGTGGCAGTTCGGGCACACGGGCCTGGTCGGGGATCCGCACTCGCAGCGCACCGGACTGCCCGGCTTGGCGCTGAAGGCACGACCGAAGCGGCCCTGGCGCTCCACCACCCGGGGCGCCGGAACGGCGGTCGTCCCGCGCAGGCGGGCCTGCGCCTCGTCGGGCTGGCGGGGGCAGCGGCCCTCGTCGCCGCTGG
>Ga0307476_10000531_pt1 | contig 28546 bp, 28 predicted proteins | sample atmos_gasesECM2C_2_FD_203314 | JGI IMG/M metagenome (GOLD analysis project Ga0307476, IMG submission 203314) | Hardwood forest soil microbial communities from Morgan-Monroe State Forest, Indiana, United States - atmos_gasesECM2C_05 | ecosystem: Environmental > Terrestrial > Soil > Temperate...
GTCTCCGTTCGCTACAACGGCTACCTTGGACCATCCGCATGTTCTTTCTTACGCCAGATACGCAGTATGCCGCTGCCTAAACCGCAATCTATGTATACCTACTTATGATCGGCTTAATATGTCGGCGTGGACGGGCTCTGTATTTGAATAGCAATAGGTGACCGCGTTCAATTAGTGCTTAGCATGGACAACATGAACGCCGGCGTGTCCGGGCGCGAGTCCTTGAACGGCGCGGCCGAACCGGGACGCGATCTCCTGGAAATTGGTGTCTTCGATGGCGCAAAATCCGTGCGAGCGAAGAATCGCTGCAATGCCAGCCGGCTCGAAACGGCTGACCGAACGTTCATCAATTTTCTCAAGCTGTTTGGTCCGCTCCTTTTCTAATTGCCTTAGCTCTTCCGAGAATGCCTCGGGAGGTTCCACGTAGTCGAACACCACCTCCGAGTTCTGGATTGACGACATGTAGTCCAGAGTGCGGCCGATAGCGTCCTGTGTCAGATATGGCACAACCCCGAGCCAAGTGAAAAACGCGGGCGAGTTCTGCTGAAAGCCTGCGGCGACGAGCATCTCTCCCAGATCGTCCCGCTCGAAGTCGGCTGGCACGAGAATAAGCCATGGCGGAAGTGCGATTTGAGCTTCAGCCAAGCGCTGGCGTTTCCATGCCTGCGTCGCGGGGTGGTCCACCTCATAGATACGGATCTGTCGTGCGCCATGGGGATTCCGGAGAGCGAACGTGTCGAGTCCGGCGCCAAGGATGACGATCTGCCGAACCCCTCTTTCGACAGCTTTTGACAAAGCATCTTCCGCAATCCGGCTTCGCGCGGTAGTGAACAGACGTCCGATGCTGGCCAAGGGGTGTTCGTTCGCAAATTGAAGCACGTCCTTTTCGTCTTCACGCAGAATCTTCATGGCAAATGGGTCATAGAGGATTGAGCCATGATCGAGTACCTGATGAGCAGCCCGTTGTCGGGCGATTATCAGGGCTGTGCGGCTGGGCTCATTTGGCTTCATGTTCGGACTAGGAATTCATCTAGAGCTGGTTCATGTTGGTAAGGAACTCTGCGTTGTTATGCGATTTCTCGAGGTACGTGCTGAGCAGCTCCATGGCTTCAACCGGAGAGAGCGGGTTGAGCACGCGGCGCAGCGCGAAGATGCGCTGCAGGTCCTCTTTCGAAATCACCAGCTCTTCTTTGCGAGTGCCCGAGCGCTGGATGTCGATCGCTGGGAAGACACGCTTGTCCACAAGCTTCCGATCGAGAATGATTTCCATGTTGCCGGTGCCCTTGAACTCTTCGAAGATGACTTCATCCATGCGCGAGCCGGTATCGACGAGCGCCGTGGCGATGATCGTCAGCGAGCCGCCTTCTTCAATGTTGCGCGCCGCGCCGAAGAAGCGCTTCGGCCGCTGCAGCGCGTTCGAGTCGACGCCGCCCGAGAGCACCTTGCCCGAAGGCGGAACAATCGTGTTGTAGGCGCGCGCCAGACGGGTGATGGAGTCGAGCAGGATCACTACATCGCGTTTGTGCTCGACGAGGCGCTTGGCCTTCTCGATGACCATCTCGGCAACCTGCACGTGGCGGGCGGACGGCTCGTCGAAGGTGGACGAGACGACCTCGCCCTTCACGGACCGCTGCATGTCGGTGACTTCTTCCGGGCGCTCATCGATGAGCAGCACAATCAGCACCACCTCAGGGTGGTTGGTTGTGATCGAGTTGGCGATCGACTGCAGCAGCATCGTCTTGCCGGTGCGCGGCGGCGCGACAATCAGGCCGCGCTGGCCCTTGCCGACGGGCGTGAGCAGATCCATGACACGCCCGCTGATATTTTCGCGGACGGTTTCCATCTTCACCCGTTCCTGGGGATAGAGCGGCGTGAGGTTGTCGAACAGGATTTTGTTGCGCGCCTCTTCGGGCGACTCGAAGTTGATCACCTCGATCTTCACCAGCGCGAAATATTTCTCGGCTTCGTGCGGCGGCCGCACGTTGCCGCTGATGGTATCGCCGGTGTTCAGATCGAATTTGCGAATCTGCGACGGGGAAACGTAGATGTCGTCGGGGCCGGGCAGATAGTTGTAATCAGGGGAGCGGAGAAAGCCGTAGCCGTCAGGCAGAATTTCCAGGACACCTTCAGCGAAAATGTGGCCTTCCTTTTCGCTTTGCGTCTGAAGAATCCTGAAAATCAGGTCCTGCTTGCGGAGGCCGCCGGCCCCGGGAATTTCCAGACTGCGCGCAATGTGGCTCAATTCTGTGATGTTTTTCTCTTTGAGTTCTGCAATGGTCATGTTCACCTGCGGGTGAAGAGGGAATGTGGGTGGCTGGAGGATCAGAGAAGATGCGGCAGGGCAACCAGAACTAGCCCTTCAGTTCGCGCCATGAAGCGATCTTCAATCTATCCGCCGCGATCCGCACCGGAGGGAAACTCCGTACGCTTATACTTCATGTTCGAGATCAGCATTCTCTTTAATTAACTAATCGCACGAGTGTCGTGTGCGAACGGCACATCGATATCTTCCGTTCAAATCGATATCTCTGGCTCAATCGGCTCGGACCAGAGGGAGAAAAATCCGATCGATGATCTCTTCTATGTCCTGCGCCGACAGCGGCTGCCGCAGTACCATGAGCTGATAGCGCACGAGGTCGAAAGGCAGCGCGGCCAAGCGAGGCGTAAGCTTCTCCGCAGCGATTTCGCCGCGTCCAATCCCGCGGGTTAGAATTTCCGTCATCATTTTGGCGTTGCGTTCATGCACTTCTGCAAAGAGCGATGACTCGCTCTCGTGGAGAAGCTCTGCAATCAGGCCAAAGATTACTTCTGGACTTATTTCGTCCACCATTTCTGAAACGCTGTGGAGAATTATCATGACATCGCCCCGGACGGTTCCGGTGTCCGGTGCCTCGAAGAAAAGACCAGGTCGGTTTGCTCTCAATGCGGCGTATACAAGCCGGGCGCGCGTGGGCCAGCGCCGGTAGATCACCGGCTTGCTGGTGCCCGCCCTGGCTGCGACCCTCTCGATTGAGAAGTTGACGTACCCCGTTTCAGCAAGCTCTTCTAACACGACCTCGAAGATCGCCGCCTCCAAGACCTTACCCCGTCTACGGCTACCCACTGCCCTTGCCTCGCTGCCCAGCCCGCCACCGATTCCGAACTCCATCAATATTAGACACGTTGCGTATCCTATGTCAATAGGATACTGTCAGTATCTTATTTGAGGGGGGGAGCCGAAATGCGATGTGGTGCCGGCCAGTTCCGGGCATGGCCGGTCTGGAAGTTCCGGGCCAATGACCGCCTAGCCGGCAATTACTACTTGATCAATAGCTTACGAGCGGAAACGCGAGATTGCTCCCCTTAAGTCGGCCAGCGTCCAACGATCCAGTCTGTTCGACAAGTCAACTGATGACTTCAGGGCAAGGCACTAGACTAATTAGATACCTCCCGAATCCAACTGCCAACGAGGCCCTAGTACTTATGCTGCCCGTTTGTCGTGTTTGTCATGGCGGCGCCACCAGAGCGCGTGCGGCATCCAGACCGTTCATCACGGGCATGAAGAGGACGGTCAGATCAGGGTGCAACCGGCCAGCTTCTTCAATCGCCAAACGTCCGTTCTCTGCCTCTCCGCACACTCCAAGGTCCGCCTCGCGTTTGAATAACTCGCGGGGCCATCGCACTCAGTTTCAGGCTTCCTTCATGCAGTTGGCTTACTCTTTCTATCTCGCCTGTACCGGGAGAGGGTACGCTCATCGACCTGCGGACGGCTCTGGTTCGATGAGCGTTTCGGGTGTCACAAAGACCTACTTCTGCTCGCATGAACGAACTCAGGTACATAACCGAAAAACGCCGTCATCCGCGGCGTGAGCTAGAAGTCGAACTGACAGTGCTCAGAGAAAACGACTTGTTACCTGGTCGGACCATTGACATTAGCGAATCAGGCATGTCTGCGATTCTTCCGGTCGAATTGCGCGAGGGAGAAGAAGTCGAATTGCAAATCAAACTTCCAGGCAACACCCTAACCACCCGCGCCGTTGTGCGCGATCGCAACGTGTATCGTCATGGGTTTGAGTTCGCGCAGCCATTGCATAGAATTGTTGGTAGCGATGCCACTCGTTGAAGAATCTGGTCTAGATCACCGGACAAGAGGTGCGATACCGGGTGTTAGACCATCTTGTGACCAACAATTGAAGCGTATCGACTATCAAAACGATCCAAACGAGCCATGGGAATTCGACACGAGCGCCCCGGTGGCGGAGACCATCTCTCAGCGTGCTAACGGCAGGTTCGTCAACCGCGACACGACTGGCGATTGGGTCGGAATCGTGGGCGGCGCTGGTGGAAGCCCGAGCTACCACAGCGATGCGATCTTCTACCTCGGCTTCCCAACGTCGTAATCCCGCTTCAGAAGGCCGAGGCCCCGGCGGGACGCGCGTGATGGACCAATGAAGCACCCGCACGTCCACATTGCACTGCGGCCTTGATGATCGAGGAGCCGCACTAAGACTTCCCCGTGCGCTCTTCCGTCCGGAATTCGCTGGAGGTCCGAGTCTTTCCTTGGCCATGAATTATTCTGCGGGGGGAGCAGGGGCGACCATCCGGATGGTGACCCGGCCGTTTTTGTCGTCGACGATTTTGTAATCGCTGGGAACCGTGAACAGTGACGGATCCGGCTCGGCGGTGTTGACGCCGGTGAACTCTGTCTTCAACTCTCCGGCCCAAGGATCGTCGTGCTTGGTCATCACGGTCGCCTTCAGATCAGGGGAGTACCAGCGTTCGGAAGTGACGACGATCGGCTTGTCATTGCCCATCTTTCCAGTGGGAATCGTCGTCGTCATGCGCGTGCCGGTGGCGTGGATGCCATTGATCGTCTGATCGCCAAGATTTTCGGTGGTCGGAGCGGGTTCGTTGGAATCCTGCACTGCTTTTTTGTACGTCATCTTTGTGTTGGTCGAAAAGCCTGGTCCTTCGGCGCCATCCGCACTGCGCATAATGAACACTTGTCCGCCTTTTGGCGGCAGACCTGGGTCAGGAGTGCTGCCGGGCGGAGGAAGAGTCATCTTATGCGCAATTTTTTTTTCGCTGTCGAGCATATAGCGCACGCCCGCGACTGGATCGAGAATCGTGATCAATTTGGGAGCCGAGGCTCGCGGACCGGCTCCGAGAAGATTCAAGCTGGCGTCGCGGCGGATGCGGCCTTCGCTGTCGCGACACAGAGTTGAGTTTTCGGCGGTGTGAATGCGATTACCGTCGGCGAAGGATTGCGTGTGGTCGGTGGCGACAGTGGCACAGAACGGCGCGCCTTTGATGGGAGCCGCATCCATGTTGTTTTCGAAATGCATGCCCAGCGTTGCGCCTTTGTCAGGAAGTTGCATAGCGCCAGCTACCATCGGAACCGGGTCTGGCGGGCCTTGTGCGACCACGGCAGTAGTGAGGGCGAGGATCGAGATTGAGATGAGAGTGGTAAGTTTCAGGGGCTTCATAGGATTTCTTTTCCCTCCTGCAAATTAGAAAGTTTTCATTGCACGACGCGAATGCCGCGAGCGATCCCGTCGGAGCCGACGAGTACGTCCGCATAAATCGCGCCATTGGGTAAGGCCGCCGCCGGCACTAATGCAGCCGCCGAAGATGGCAATTGCACGCGGATCAGTTGCATGGCTCCCTCGCAGCTGAGAGGATCACAGTACATCAAGCTGCGAAAATCTTCCGAAGCTGGACTCTTTGCGATATCCCGTTGAGGGGCCCGGCGCGGTCGTTGAGCGGAAAGGAGCCGCGTTTTTTGCGAGGAAGCAGTGTTCGTCCAGGGAACCCTGTTCGCGGCTTTCATCGAGGTGACGGGTTGCGCCACTGAAGACTGCTGCGCCGACTCTATCTTTAGGTTCGAAGTGTCCTGTCTCCGCGTGGGATGAAAAAGAAGAACGGCCGCAAGAGCCAGCCCTGCGGCTAGCGCTGTGGTCCAGTTGACTACGGCGAATCCGCGCCCCCTCGATTTCACAACTGACAGATCGCCAGTGATCTGTCGGCGGTAATTCTCCAGAACAGCGGCCTCGAGTGCGGCAGAAGGTTCTGGGGCTGATTCGCGAACGAGACTCAGCCCAGTTCCGAGTTTGCGCCGGGCGGCCACGAAGCAAGCGCATTCTGCGCAGTGGGCGAGATGCTCAGCCTCACCGGGGAACTCGGCATCCATGCGCAAGGGGTCTTCAAAGTAGAGTCGCAGTTCGTGACAGGTCATACAATACATCCCTCCGGTCCAGCCGCTTCAATATCCGGTTGCGGGCCGCGATGCGGCTTCAGTTTTTCCGCGAGAAGAGCATGCGCGCGACTAAGGCGCGAGCGGATCGTTCCCACAGCACAACGCAGGCGGGCAGCTGTCTCGGCATAGGACAGCTCGCACAAATCGCATAAAACGACGACTTGACGATAGTGATCCGGGAGTGAAGCCACCGCAGCCTGAACGCGTTCGGCAAGTTCACTGCGGATCATTTGGTCTGGTAGCGCATCCGATTCGGAGATGAGTTTGCCGGACACTGCCGCGAGGGTCGTGTCTTCCGGGAACGGTTCGTAAGGCCGCTCGCGGCGCTGGATTCGCCGAATAAAATTGCGAGCGATGCCAAACGCGAAGGCGACGATGTCGCCACGCTCTGTTTTGTAATTGTGCGCGTCTTTCAGCAAGGCGATGAAAACCTCCTGCGTGACTTCCTCCGCGATCACCCTCGAGCTAGTCATATAGAACACATAGCGAAAAATGGCAGCCTTCAGCCTTCTGTAAAGAAGCAAGAATGCCTGCTCTTCGCCGGCTACTGCGAGTTGCAATAGCTCAGCGTCAGAGCGGGCCGAGAGCTGGTGGGGGATCGTCATATCTTTCAGTTCGACGCGGTGACTTTCATATTGTCTTCGCAGCGGAGGGCAGAATGGTTCCAGAAATTTTGTGGAAAATGCGGCACGAATTGTAGCGCCGGCATCTCCGCCGACGGCGGCAAGAGCCGCGAAACGAATTGGAGTCGGGTGGAGATGGTTATTTCCCAGCTTCGGGAGATAAGCTTGTTCAGACGGTCTCACCTGAAAACGGCCAAAAGCAGCCCCAGTTCGGCCCGACATCTATGGTTGATGTATGGGTGATCGAGTTAGGCTCCGGCAGGCATCGCCAAACTTCGCGTCGCGATCAAACAGCAGGAACCGGTGTGCCGGTGTGTACGGCCACGCTTCCCGCAACGGTTGGACGACCCAGAGAGTTGGAGATCCTTCGAGCCGGTACGCGACGTTTTCTCGAATCAATCCAATACACAACAAACGCAGCCACTCCTCGCTCTTGCGCAGATGTTTGAGCGAGGCGACATCCGAAATGTTGGCCCAGTTGGCCAACTTGGCGCGCACAACCGTCTCCCGCAATGAGTAACCGCGTGCCATATGCAGCATTAGCAGACGCAACAGCAGGTCAGGGCGACCGAAACCTACGCAATCGCTCGACCGGACCCGACTGCCACGCCATTTGCTGCCATCCTGCAGGAAACAGCGACACCAATACCTTCCAGTTTTCTTCGGCGATACGCATTCACCAAGCATAGATCCACCAATACTAAAACCTGTTCCTAAAGGCAGAATTCCTTCCGAGTTGCCGACGACACTCTCCCGGAGTGTGCCAGGCGCGACGTTGTAGCACGTTACATCAAGCGACGCCGCTCATTTAGCTCGGAGTAGGCCAGTTCGTGAGGACGCTTTTTCGTCTTGCCCGGTCAGGACGCATAAGTACGTTAATTCTTGCCGACGGGCATCTTGAGGCCGAGTTCTTCGAAGAAGTTAAGCAGGATGGTAACGCTGTCGGTGCGCTTCTGCTCTTGCTCTGCCCCCTCGCCCGGACTCACAACCACCGCAAAGCGCTGGCCATCCGGCGCAAGGTCGTAAGGGTAGTCAACGCCAAGAAATTCCAAGTTCTTGTGGGACCACATCTGGGGCTTTCCAGCCGCAAAGGACCCGGCGGCACCAGCGTAATCGACGAACATAATGCGCCCATCCGGTGTCAAGAAGAAAAGCTTGCGCCCGCTGCGCGCCCAGATGGGGTAGTCGCCCCCACCAGTTGAGATCTGCCACTTGCCTTCCGGCCCTGGGAAAGGCCGCACGTACAGCTCGTAGGTTCCCGACTCTTTCGAGGAGTATGCCAGCCAATGGCCATCGGGTGAGAATGCCGGATGTCTTTCGGAGAACGATGTCTGCAGGAATGGCTCTGCGATTCCGAGCTGTGGATGGGCGCGATCACCTTCGACCGGCGCCGTCCAGATCTCCGTATCGCCGAAGGTGCTAACCCGATATTGCTGGTATGCCAGCCGTTTGCCGTCCGGGGAGAAAGAACACGGAACCTGTCTGGTCTTGCCGTCGGTCAGCCGTTGCGCCTCGCCCGCACCGTCAGCGCGAATCCAATAAATCCCCGGGGCCACCTGGCGTGACGATTCGAAGACAATACTGTTGCCGTCCGAGGTCCACAAAGGCGAGTTGTTCCGGCCAGGCAGGTGTGTGAGGCGCGATAAGGTTTGCCGCTCGAGGTCCTTCACCCAGATATCCGCCCTTGCCGGACTGGTTGCCACCTCAAATGCCAGGCGCTTGCCGTCAGGCGAAAAGCGCGGATTTTCATACAACCCTGGAGTCATGTGCAATGCCCGTCTTTGGCCCGAGCTGTCCAGCCACCAGATCGAGTAAGGAAGGTGTTGTGCCTTCGAGTTGACGAAGACGAGGGTTCCGTTTTGGGAAACGTCGAAATCTCCACCTCCCAGCCAGTTCATGTTGACATCTTCGAGCACAGGCCGGGGGGCTCCCAGAACTGCCAGCCGGCTTAGGTCAAACGGTACAGCGAACAGCGTGTTGTGATGAATGTAAATCAGGTGTCCGCTAGGCAGGTAACGCCCGAAACCGCCCCCATTGTGAAGGGTTTTCCGCTCGCCAGTCTTGAAGGAAACAACCTCGATTTGTCCGTCAGTATAGTTCGCACCGAAGGCAGTGAATAGAGCCGCTTGGCTGCCCGGCAGAACCTGTGGCCAAGCATTTATCGTCTCTCCTTTTTCGCGGCTCAACTGCGTCACCGCCGTCGGCACACCGCCACCGGAGGGAACCCTCACCAAACCGGCGGATCCTCCATTGAATGCTGCGACTATATTTCCATCGTCGCCCCAACTCGCGCCTCTGGGATCGGGCACGTCGCATAACGTCACGGGCTCGCCGCCCTGGACCGGGATCTTCTTGAGCTTGCCATCGGCAAAGAAACCGATCGAGTGGCCGTCGGGAGAAAAGAACGGCATGTAGCCAAAATCGACACCGGGGAGTGGCGCAAACTGACTCTGATCGAGCGAGCGCATGACTAAGTGCAACTTGCCCGTCGCATCGCTATGGGCTACCACGATCCGCCTGCCGTCCGGCGACAGGGCCAGCTGCGCCCCCTTGAACCTGTCCATCGATGTTCCCGGCGGCAGTTCCGCGTTGAGCCGAATCGGCTGCGGCGCACTTGGCGCGGACCGCCAGGGGTGCCAGACAGCGAGGACCGTTGTAATGGCCAGAACCGCCGCAGCAACTAGGATGAGCCGTTCGCGCAGCTTGCGGTGTGAAGCCCCGGGAGCCAGCACGCCTAATTCGAAACCTGCCTCCACGACCCACGTTAGCTCGCTCGCCAGGTCACTCGCGCTTTGCCACCTTTCGTCGGGGAGCTTCGCAAGACATTTCTTGACGGCATGATCCAACGCTGGTGGCATCATGGGCTTGATCGAGCTCATTGGCGTAGGCTCTTTTTCGAGAATGGCCGAAGCTAGATTCAGTGGGTTCTTGCCCGTAAACGCTCGCTGTCCTGTCACCATCTCGTAAAGCACCGCGCCAAGCGAAAAAATGTCACTGCGGCCGTCTAAATCTTTGCCTTCGATTTGCTCTGGCGACATGTACTGGAATGTCCCAACGATTGTGCCCTCTTGTGTCATTGGCGCAGTCTGCGTCGCCGCCGTCAAGTTTGCCCCACTCATCAATGGGACTGCCGGTTTCGCCAATCCAAAATCCAGCAGCTTCGCCCCAGTCGCCGGCAACATGATGTTCCCCGGCTTCAAATCGCGGTGGACGACCCCGCTGCAGTGCGCCTTGGCCAGCGCATCCGCGATTTGCGCGCCGTATTTCAATACTCGCTCCAGCGGCAGTGGGCCCTTCTCCAGCCGCTTCGCCAGCGTCTCTCCCTCAATGCACTCCATCACCAAGTAGTCCATGCCGTCCTGATGTCCCACGTCATACAACACGCAAATGTTCGGGTGGTTCAGGCTCGAAATGGTCTTGGCTTCTCGTTCGAATCGCTGCTTGCGGATCGGATCGCCTAACAGATGCGCAGGCAGAATCTTGATGGCGACCGTGCGTTCCAACCGGGTATCCCGCGCTCGATACACCTCACCCATGCCGCCCGCGCCCAGCGGCGCAACAATCTCATAGGGCCCAAGCCTTGCACCGGAAACTAGCGACATGATTGAGCGAAATTATAGTCGTGTGGGACCATGACAGCGTACTTCTCGATCATCGAACCCGTCGCGGGAAGTCAGAAACTCCATTGGATATTGCCAGCGTTTGCTGCTGGGTGACGGCAACTCAGAAACAATAATTCCTTAGGTTAGATGGGAGGAAGCCCCCCGGAAGGCCGGTCGGTACGACGAGCGCAGCCAAGACCGTCACCGTCCTCGCAATCGGAATCTGCCTGACCGAGATTTGGCTCAGGTATTCCCGAGCCATTCCCGGTCGGCATACCTCATCAAAATGAATACTTCAGCGAAAATTGGATAAGCCTCGGCGTACCGATCGTCGAGGTTATCGGAGCAGAACCGGAGCCGGGGGTGGGACCCACCGCAGGCGCTGCCGGGTTGGCAAAAGACGGATGGTTGAAGATGTTGAAGAAATCCACCAGGAAACCGAGATTTTGGCCCTCTGCCAGCTTGTCCGGCGGCGCAGCCATCAGGCGCCTACGCGCAATCCCTGCGCACGCACGAACGCGGCGTGCTCGGACGGGCTGAAGTCATCGCACGTACAATGATGCTCGCACGCTCCCCTCAAACCCATTGCGGACCACGCAAGGCGGCGCTAAAGGGCCGCTCTTACACACCAGTGCAAACGCCGAGGACGTCTTCGCACTCTCTCAGAACGAATACTTCAACGAGAACTGAATCAGGCGCGGCGTCCCTACGACCGAGGTGATGGGTGCAGATCCTCCTCCTGACGCCGAAACCGAAGTTGCCGCAGGATTAGCGAAGGACGGGTGATTGAACAGGTTGAAAAAGTCCGCGCGGAAACGCAGATTCTGCTGCTCGCCAAGTTTGAAAGTCTTGCCTAACGTCAGGTCAACATTTTTCTGCGGTGGCCCGATGATGCAATTGCGGGGCGTGTTGCCGTAGAGAGTGCCATCGCTGGGTGCTCCATTGGAAAGCGTTGCGGGCGGGTCCGGAGTATAAGCAGCGGCCTTCACCCAGTTTGGCAATCTCGACTCAACGCTGCCTGAGCTGAGAGCATTGCCACACCCGAATCCTGGCGCGAATGTGGCGGTTGACGATGGACTGGCCAAGGCGTAGACGCTGCCTCCGGCGGGATCAAACATGGTGATCGGCGATCCTGATTGAAAGACCAGTACGCCGCTGAGCTCCCAACCGCCTAGCGCGGTTTTGGTGTAACCGCTTGACCCCGAGAAAAAGGGCAATTGATAAACCGCGCTGGTCACAAAACGCTGCCGCTTGTCGAAATCGGAAAGACCTCGAGACACCGCTCCGCTGTCCTGGTTATTGACCCTCGTGACGAACGCCACGCTCGCCGTGGAAACGTCGTCAATTGATTTTGAGTAGGTGTAGGCGCCTTGGAAATAGAGTCCCTTGGTGAAGTGGTGGCCCACCGTGGCCTGAAGCGCGTTGTAGTGCGAATCGGAGTTAGGCGCGAAGTCTTCGAAATCCCCCGGGGCAATGCCGATAAACGGCGAGCGGGCGGACGCGTTCTCCGTGGTTGAATCTACGATTTGACAGGACAGGCCCTGCTTCTGCAGATTCGCGCAGCCGGCTCCCGGGATGGTGACGGGACTCTGCGGAGTCGCCAGGGTGGCTTGAGCCGGATCGAAAGTGGAGCGTAAGCGTGTTCCCTTAGTGCCGACGTAGCCGAGTTCGAGAAACCAATCGCGTCCTATTTCGCGTTGAATCGTGAAGTTCCACTGCTGGGTTGTGCCTGAGACCCAATGCTGAGGAACAGTGAGCTGGATGAGGCTATTCACATTACCGCTGAAGGTCGGGGAGCATGCCTGGCGGGTCGGGAAGGAGCAGGGGGCGAAGGTTTGTAGGATCGCGGCTGTGGGTACGTAAGTCTGGGTTGGAGCAGCGCCAAGCGGCGGAATTCCGTTTGGGAATGCGGGACTATGGGCAAACAGATTGGCGAGACTGTTTGGTCCGGGGAAGAAGCCGACTAGAAACGGAAAAGTGGGGGGCGTGATGGCCAAGTTGTCAGCGGCGCCCAAGTCCTCGCGGACACTGTAAATGCCATAGCCGCCGCGGATGGATGTGGTGTGATGGCCGCCGAGATCGTAAGCGAAGCCGATGCGTGGCTCCCATACGGTTGCATATTCGTTACCGAGTCCAGCCTGATTGAGCGTTCCGGTGATACCCGAAAGACCAAACTTGTTTACGCATTTGGGATAGACATAGGGTTGCCCACTCGTGATCGCCAGTTGGGGAATTGTGTTGCCGGTATGGCAAAGCAGGTCGTAGGGTGCACCAATAAATTCGTTGCGGAAACCGAGGTTCAAAGTGAGCGTTTTGGTGACCCGGTAATCATCCTGGGCGAACCAGGCGCGGCTGGGAATGCGGTAGTCGTGGTTGCCAAGGCCTCCACCGCCCTCGCCCAACAGCGGGGAACCCGCCAGAAAAGCCTGGAAGTCCGTAGGAAATCCGGTGGCACCGGCGACGAAGAATATCAGTCCGTTGTCAGCAATCGGCAGGCTGCGGCGCATGGCGACGCGGTCGATTTCGCCGCCAAAACGGAGTTGATGCGGACCATGGGTCCAACTCAACGTATCCACCCAAGTATAGTTATTCGAGAGCGCAGACTGCAACTGCGTGGTATACGGCCCAAAGCCATATGTTCCGAACTGAAGGCGGTACATGTTGTGATCACCGGCCTGGCCGTTGACTCCAGTTGCAGTGGGCAGGTTGATACCTATTTGCGCCCCCGTAACGGGCGCTTCGTTGTTCAGCTTGTCGCTGATGATGTTGATGCCGAAGCGAAAGTCGTTTACCAGCGCATTGCTGAAAATGTGAGTCTCGGTGATGCTGCCAAAGCGGCTGTGCAGTGGAATGTCCAGCGGGAAATTCAGGTTGTTGGTTCCGGGCTGGCCACCCGCTTGTATGCCGAAGGAATCAGCTCCGAAGGGCTGAAAAGTATCGGAATCAGACCAGAAGAAACGCTCTGCGAGATGGTCTTTACCTCCGCGAAACTCGCGGTCCCAGTTGGCCGTGAACTGGTCATCGCGGAACTTGCCAGGATTGGTCAGAATGAGCGGACCTGTGTTCAAGGTCGAACTGCACGTCTTCGTCCCAGGGTTGAAAGTTTGAGTCACTCCTGGGGTTCCTGCGACCGTGGGGAACAGGAAGCCGCCCGGGCTCGAGCCAAACTGGTTGCCAGGAACATCCAACAACGCAAGGGCAACCGGATCAATCGACGTGAGAGGAACCGCGGGACAGCCGGGAGCGGCTGGGCTGCTGAATAGGGACTCGAGGTTGGCCGCTGACCGATTGGTCGGAAGCACCGGAATGCTGGTGTTGATAAATGTTCCGGGTGAGGCGCCGCTACGCTGGCGCGTGCCCTGATAGTTGACGTAGAAATGTCCGAAGCGCGAGTCGTGACCGACTGGCCCTCCGAAGTCGCCGCCAAAAATATTCTGCTTGATCTGCACTTTGCCTAGAAAATAATCGTGCGCGTCGAGCGAGGTGTTACGGAAGTATTCCCACAAGTCACCGTGGAACTTGGAAGTACCGCTCTTCAGAGTTGCATTGATGTTGCCGCCACCGTTGCGACCCTGAGAGGCGTCATAGAGGCTGGTCGATACCTTGAATTCTTCAATTGCGTCAGGGCTGGGCAGGGGTGTGTAAGTCAACTCGCCGAAGGCGTAGTCGGCCGCGCTGATGCCGTCGATCAGATAGTTGTTGTTGTCTTCCCGGCCACCGTTTACGTGAATGTACACGGCGCCCCGACCCAACTGCGACGCGTTATTCAGATCCGAAGTGGCGCCGGCCGACAGTGTGAGCAATTGTTGGAAATTGCGCGTGGCTAGCGGTAGGGTCGTGATCGTGGTGGAGCCCAGTGACTCTCCCGTGGTGGCGTCAGTAGTGTTGACTTGTTCCACTTGTGACTGAACCTCTACCACCTGTGTCACGGTGCTGACCTTCATGGTCGCGATCATCCTTGTTGTTTCGGTGATGCGGACGACCACTCCGGGGAAGCGGGTGACCGGGAAGCCGGCGGCAGATATCTCGACGGTGTAGGTGCCGACGGGCAGAAAAGTCGCCGTGAACAGTCCAGACGAATCAGACGTAATCTGGCGTACCGCCTCGCCTGTGCCCTCGCTCTGGATATTCACCTTGGCATTCTGGATCACGGCACCCGAAGCGTCTTGAACCGTACCGGTGATGGCTCCAGTGGCTCCTCCTTGCGGCCATGCGGCGCCAGTCAGGCCAGAAATGAGGATAACAATCGCCAACATGCGGTTGCGCATTATAATCCTCTCCTCGACAGCAATTTTGAAGACGGCTTCTCGACGAATGGTACTTTCACAGCGAAAGCTGACACTTAAGGTCCGCCTTAAATGAATCTCTGAAAGTACCGATGAAACTTGCAGGAATTAATTTAGGAAGTCTGCCGCTCAGTTCTGATCACTGTCAACCAAAATCCGCAACAGCAAAAAGTTTAAACACGGGCGAGGAGAGGCTTGACTGCGCCCAAGTTCTTCCCAGGCGGCACTTGGCCTCAATTTCTTACCTTAAGTTCTGCGAGTTGCTGCAGCGCTGCGCCCAGCACTTTGCTGGGACCGGGTTCTTGGACGAAGACAACGAGTCGCATATTGCTGGCGTCGTCCGAGGCCACTTGTGTCGCAACGGATGTCGCGGGAAAATCCCTTCTTCCGGTCAACGTTCAATTCAGCTTTGCTCAGGAGGCCTGCTTTGCCGGCGTTGCCGCCTACTGACCTTCGTGAACAATCCATTCTCGTCGCAGAATGGTGGGCCCAGCGACCCCAACAGCACCTTGTCTGCACCGACGGTGCTGGAGTACCAGTTGCAGCTTCCATTTCCTCAATGCACTTGCGTAGCCAATGATGTGAAATTGATTGCTAATTCCACCTATCACGGACTGCAACTGCTGGCGGAGAAGCGCTACTCCAACCGACTGCAATTCCTCGCGATCTACACCTGGTCGAAGTCGATTGATGACTCCTCCCGGGCGGACGACAACGTGACATGGCCGGGCAGCTTCAGCAGCCTGCAAGATCCCAATAAGCCATGGCTGGAGCGGAGCCTTTCCACGTTCGATATTCCGCACGTCCTTCAGTTCAGCTATACCTACGATCTGCCCTTCGCGCGGAGCCGAGCCCTTCTGAACAACATGCCGCGTTGGGCAGAAGCCATCGTAAGCGGGTGGAAGACTAAAGGGATATAGCGCATGGCTGACGGACGGCCTCTGACCTTCTTCGTGAAAGATGGTAATGGGTTGCCGACCGCACGCAGCGGTCTAATATTGTCGGAAAACCACTGTTTTTCAACGGAAACCTGACTTCACGCTTGGCACTGCTCCGCGCGCGTTCGGAGGCATTCGAACGCCGTGGTCGTTTACGACTGCAGGGATGCCGATAACCAAGCTGCGGTCGCGTGGTCGCATGCACTGGCGTTTGCTCTCTCCTGGATAGCCTTGCTGTCGGTTTCTGGCTGCGTGATCGCGCCGGTTCGCGTGCCTACGCAGACAAGGACGACAACGGAGAACCGAAAAAGCTCGATTTCACATTTCTGAAGTCCGGTTCGACCACAAGGGAGGAAGTGACCAAGAATCTAAATTAGCTGCGATTGACACCGGCGTGAACCAGAATGACTTCTTCTGGGGGCGGTGGGAAAGCTCAACCTGGGGTACGGAGGATTTGTTGCGCTCCCCCCGCATAGCGGGGCGGGAGGAACTCGTGTATGGAGATCCACAGTCTCCTTGTCGCGTTTGATCAGAAACGTGTGGCCAAGAGCTGGGCGGTCGTGGATGACAAGAAGCTCGATCAGCAGGTCGATCTGCTCGATAGCGTGCCACTCGACCTCTCCTCTCCAGTGCGCGCCAAAGCACATGTACCCTTTATCTGACACGTTGATGACAACAAACCGGCGACCGCGATTGCAGATCTCGTCCTCACGGCCGAGTCCTTCCAATGCGAAAATGTGCAAATTTCGCGACCTGACAGAACACCTTACGCAAAATGCGACAAGGCGAAAATTCCACGTGTCAATGTTCTAAAGATGACTCCCATATCCGGAATCTCCAACGACGGGTATCTGTGGTTCGACATGCATTTCGCGAAGCCGGCCCCTGTCGGCTACTACACTGACTCTAATAAGGTACGTTTCCCGAAATAATTACACTCACATCGGGTCGGTGACTGTAATCGCGACGTTTCACCCAGAATGAGGCTGCCATTATCAGCTCGAAATCGCAATAAAGTGAAATGAGACAATGTCCCAGGCGCGTTCCGAGGGTAGGAAACGTCGTCTACCGAGCACCGTTGCGGTCGGGGGATCTGATGATAATGCGAAACAGCCTCTGCCATGTCCTTGCGCTGATCATCCTCACAATCGGCTCATACGGGCAGACAACAGCTCTATCAACCAGGGGAATGACGTCACGAAAGGCGATGGATCGCGACCTACTCGAGGTCACCATCCCGCGCTTGGAAAAGCTCTACAGCAGCCATACATACACCGTTACAGAAGTCGTGCGCTGGTACTTGGCGCGTATTGAGAAGTACAACGGGATCTATCGCGCGGTGCAGAACCTGGATGTGCCGGGAGCTCTCGCCACCGCTGCTGGCGAGGACGCGGAAGCAAAAATGGGTGGGTTCGTGCGCGGTCCCCTATGGGGCGTCCCAATTGTTACGAAGGCAAACACTAGCATCAAGGGCCTAGTCACTACCGATGGATGGAAGGGTTACATCATCCCTGGCCACGAGCTGGTTGCACCAGAGGACGCAACGATCATCAAGAAGCTGCGTGCGGCAGGAGCCATCATCCTCGGGCAGACCAACATGCCGGATTTTGCGGCGAGCGATACCAATCGCAGTACTGCCTATGGACGTACCGGAAATGCCTACGATGTGCGCTTCAGCCCTGGTGGTTCTTCTGGAGGCACAGTCACAGCCATCACCTCCAACTTTGCATTGTTGGGTAATGGAACCGACACGGGCAACTCGATCCGGATGCCAGCCGCGACCAGTTCCGTCGTCGGTATCTTTCCAACGCGCGGGTTGGTAAGTATTGCTGGCATCGCGCCGCTCGACTGGCTGCTCGACAACACAGGGCCAATAGCCCGTGACGTTACCGATGCGGCCATTGCACTTGACGTCATGGCTGGTGAAGATTCACTGGACCCGGCCACGGCCGGCTCACAAGACAAGGCGCAGCGCGGCCCCTACACGCAATACTTGAAGCCTGATGCCCTCAAGGGCAAGCGGTTCGCCGTTCCTGCATTCATCCTCGACGGAGACCCTCCGGCGTTCCAGGGAGTTTGCCCAAACGCCACGGCCGCGCAGCTCGCCAAGGCGAAGGAGGAATCGAGCACTCCATTGAATCCAGCAACACGGACGGCCTTCCTAAAGGCCGTTAAGGAAGTGACAGCTGCCGGAGCCACCGTGCTGATCGATCCTCAGATCATGCCAGATAGCTTCGCCGACGCGGCATCGCACATTTGCACACTGCCGTACCTTCGCGAGGGTACCGACAACTTCCTCGCCGGCTTCGGCCCGGCACAGTATCACTCGAGCGTCGAGTATGAGCATGCCGTCGGCAAGCCACTCCCCGGGGTCATCATCGGGGGCGATAAGACCGGCATGTTTGCTGCCGTTGATATTCAACAGACGACCCTCGAGACTGATCCGCAGGCGGAGATCACTCTCCGGCGTCCCCGCCGCGAGTTGCTCGCCATGTACGAAGCGGAGCTGGATCGCCTGCACCTTGACGGATTCATCTATCCCGCAATCCAGATGCCGCCCGTTGATGAGACCATGCCTCAAGATGGCCGGCTGAGTGAGGGGCCGCACAGTGCCACCGGTTGGGTAAACATGCTCGGCGTGCCAGCCATCAGTTTTCCTGCAGGTTTTTACGACAATGGGCTGCCTTTCGGCATTGAGATCAGCACCCGCAAATGGCATGATGGCGATATGATCGGCTGGGTCTACGACTATGAGTTGCACACCCACCATCGGCGGCCTCCAGTGCTGGTCGAACGCGGCCTGCTGCCAACAGCCGCGCAGCCGCCGGCGCCCTAGTCCTAGTCGTGTGCGAGGGTAGACAGATGTCCACGAACCTGTCGGTTGTTTGATCCCACCGTTCCAGTGTGTGAAGCTTTCGACAACGTTTGAAACAAGGTCAGCAATAGTGGAGCTTGTCGCTGAGAGACGACCGAGCTGATTGCAATCTGCGATTGCGCTGTGGCTGCACCGGCATTCGCTAGCCCTGGAACTGTTCGTGAGAGATCATCGATGACTGAGTCTAAATCCTGATTTTGCCGCTCGCTGGCGTTCATTGTACGGATGAAGTCCAGCAAATTTTTGTAGGTCTGACAACCCGCTTGAACAAGAAGGAGCCGTTTTTCACTCTCCGCCAGTGCAACTTCTAGGTTCGTTCGTTTCTTGCCACGCTGCGTATCAACTCTTTTGCGAATTGACGTGGCGTGGCTTGTCGCGTGGATTATAGAACGATTCGCGTTACTCAGTGAGAAAAGCTGCTCATCTTTGCGGAAGAGCAACGACAGCCGTTTGTAGGTCGAACAATGTTGCCTGCTGAGACCGGGCCAGTCCACCACAATGCCCGCAGCAGATCGACGACTTCGAATAGGCGTTTCTTCACGGGGTGAGACCGCGACAACAAACTTTGAGCGGGAGACACCGTGAAAGCTATGCCAATACGCAGAAGTACATGACCAAAGTAATGGGACCTTCCTCGAAGGAGATGAAGTATGTGGCAGGATGCTCGTAAAGTTGCCCGTAGGAGACGTCAGTTATGACTCCTCTACTGAGAGCAACTCCGTATTGCTGCATCTGTGGCATGCCCGTGCAGCTTTCAAGTTGCAAATTCGACGAACGCGGGCAGCCCGTACATGAGGATTGCTACGTGGTCAAGCTCGCACCAGACAGCAGGGCACACAAGTTCCCGTCCTGGCCCAGTCCGTACAAGACTTCTGCGTAGACAGGCCGTGATCTCGGGTTTTCTCGCCCGCTCCTCTGGGTATTCCTCCCCGCCTTTGAAATAGACGGGTGGCATATACGTGGGCTACGTATAGTGTTTTCAATCTATTAGCTTCTCTTCTGCCGTGGCAAGATTCATGCAATTTGCGATTTCAATCCCATGAGTTCGTAGTCCTCCCCCTTCTGTGGCAAATTGTGAGAAGCAAATTTATGACAAGAGAAGCGCACTGCCCATATTGCGTCACGGCTGGCTTTGGCTTCAGGCTGATGGTACAGAACACGCACAATGAACATGTTTGCCCCGGTTGCGGCCGCGTGTCCTATGGCTCGGAATTTCGCTGTTCCTGTGATCGGTGTCGAATCGGTAATTTGCGAACAGGCGCTCGGAGCCAAGCTCAAACAGTGAGTCTAAAATGAGCGCCGTCACGTGCACTGGCTAGAGATATTGGCCACCAAATCCGATCTTGAAGCATTGGGACATGCTTTCCAATTCGGTTTACTACCTTAAAGTGTTACGAAATCCGAACAGTCTGCACCGGGCGTGGTTGACGTGGTTGGTTTGGCGCTTGACAGCCTATGCCTCGAGGTCCAGACTTGGGGCCGAAAGTGCAAGCCCTTCCTACGGCGATGGGTTGTTGTGAGAGGCCCGTCGCCGTTGGCTCCCTATTCTAAAAGGCGTGGGAAATGCAATTCTGGGCGAATGCATTGGCGAGCCAGTGGGTAGGATTCGCGCCACTATCTCCATTCAACTGACGGTGACCAAACAGACGGCGATGCTGTTTAAGAGACGAAACCCGTCGCGATGAACTATCCCCCGACTTGAGATCGGCACTGAAATCAACTTTGCCAATTCCAGAAAAAAAAGAGCCGAAAGTTATCCTCGCGGTCAGGCGCTTAAGACCCAGATTGGCTAGTTTCAATTGGGCAGTACCCAACTCCATCGCCGTCGTGCCAACGGTTTCGTGGTAGTGAACTGATCCCCTTGCGCGTTTTACGGAGAGGAAAACGGTGCCAGAGGGCTCGATAGCCAGAATCGGATTTCGCAAACGTCTGGCGACTATTGCGATCCTGGCGGTTGTTTACTTCCTTGCGGGCAAACTTGGCCTCAGACTGGCCTTTGCCAATCCCAGCGCAACCGCAGTTTGGCCCCCAACCGGCATCGCATTGGCCGCGTGCGTACTCATCGGTTCTTGGGTTTGGCCAGGTATTTTCTTGGGAGCATTCCTCGCGAACATTGCAACAGCAGGTTCCGTCATCACTTCTATCGCTATCGCCGCTGGAAATACACTTGAAGGGATACTCGGCGCTTACCTCGTCAACAGATTCGCAGGGGGGCGCGGAACTTTCGATCGCACACGCAAGGTCTTCAAGTTTACGTTTCTCGCCGCGATGATCAGCACCACTGTGAGCGCCACCGGTGGCGTCACCAGCCTCGCGATCGCCGGTTTTGCAAAATGGTCTGACTATCGATCCGTGTGGCTGACCTGGTGGCTAGGCGATGCAACCGGCGATCTGATTTTAGCTCCAGTGTTGATGCTCTGGGTTTTGACTCCTCGCGTTGCGTGGAGGAAGTGGCAAATACTGGAGCTTTCGTGCTTGCTGCTCTGTCTGTTCTTAGTCGACGAAATCGTATTCGGTGGACTGCTTCAGTCCGGCATGAAGGGTTATCCGTTGGAGTTCGTGTGTTTTCCGATCTTCATCTGGGCAGCGTACCGGTTTGGGCAGCGCGAAGCGGCGACCGGGATCTTTTTGCTCTCCGGCCTAGCCATACGAGGGACACTCATGGGTTTCGGCCCCTTTGCTCGGGCCCAGCAAAACGAGTCCCTACTCTTGTTACAGGCATTCATGGGGGTCACTTCCGTGATGATCATCGGACTCGCTACGGTGGCCACGGAACGGAAGCGAGCCGAGGCGAACCGCGAAAAACTCGTCCTAGAACTTCGGGGAGCGCTTAGCAGAATAAAGACCTTGAAGGGCTTGCTACGGATTTGCAGCGTGTGCAAGAAGATCCGCGACGACAAGGGTTACTGGAACCACATCGAGAGCTACGTCCGCAACCCACTCCGAGGCAGATTTTACACACGGCATTTGTCCGTCCTTGAGCAGACCCTCTACGCCGAAGAGCGTGGGAAAGTCAGTGAGGAATGAGATGAGATCATAGTCGCTTCAGCCTCTCGCCTGTGGATGTACTCTCGATTGCCCGATTCTGGCGCCGACTGCACGAGCATATCCAACTCTCTACAAAATCTGCCGTACATGCGCGACTTGGGATTGAGCTTCTAGAAACCTAAGATCGTCACGCTCGTGCGCGGAAGTCGGCGCAAGACCTCGCCCGCGCGGGTCGCCTCCGCGCCGAAAACCGAGCACAGTTCCGTTTGTGCAGAAAATCGTTGACTCACTATCCCAGATGGAGGAGGTTCAAGCTTCACAGGCATCTCTGCGGGAATGACACTGCCGGGTGTTGCGTCCCGGACGGAGATCGAGCGGGCCTTCTCGGGCCATCTGGCTCTCGAAGAAGCGAAATCGTCAAAGATGGGCTAAAGAAATCCTCATAACATCTTTCATCACAAATAAGTCTAAAGAGCGAACAACTGGCGAAACGATATCTGATTTGGGAGCCGAGAAGTTTAATGGTCAAGCTTCGTAACAAATCTCATAGCAACTACGATCTGATGAACAAAACTCGTGGAAACCTCGAAAAATAAACCGGCTTTCGGCAGCCAGAATCATAGCTATAATAGCCATGACGGAGGTGGCCCTCATGCGAAGCGTTAATGTTGCAGAACTCAAGAACCGACTGAGCAAATATCTTACTTTTGCTAAGGGCGGGGAGGAAATCATCATACGGGACCGTAATCTTCCTGTGGCGAAGCTGGTTCCTTTTTCTCCTGGAGAGGGCACCGAAGAAGAGCTGCTCTTAGTCGCTGCCGGCAAGATGCGATTGCCTGAGAAGCCGGTCGATCTGGAGAAGGTATTGCGGGTTCCAACAGGCAAACACCTTGGCCGAGCGGGAACGCAAGCTCTGCTTGAAGATCGGGAACAATCGCTATGAGCAAGCAACCTGCTTTTTGGGATTCGAGCGGGCTGGTGCCACTATGTGTGCATGAATCGACGAGTCGTCAGGCGCATGCTCAATTGCGGAAGTTCCTGCCGGTCGTGTGGTGGGGGAGTTTAGTGGAAGTCCACAGTGCAATCGCCAGACTCCATCGCCTCGGCCAGCTGACCGACGCAGAGGAACAAAACGCTCTGTCTCAACTCGACCTGCTAAACCGCGGCTGGAGGGAGATTCTCCCAGGCGATCACGTGCGCGAATTGGCGACACGTCTTTTGGACGCTCATGACTTGCGAGCTGCTGACAGCTTGCAACTAGGTGCGGCTCTGACCTGGTGTCAACAGCGTCCGGCAAAGAGGAACTTTTTATGTGGAGATCAACGACTATCCAAGGCCGCAAAAGCGGCTGGTTTCTCTGTCCTGGAACTCTCCTAAGCGGTCCCCTCTGGATCTCTGTAACAGCTTTCTAATACCTCCCACGCTTTCCAAGGCCGTCGATTCTGCCGCACGGGGCCCGTCCGGATGTAGCCTCCGCATCGGGCAGATTCCGACCCAACATTGCCCGGAATAACCAAAATCCCAAGCCGTTCGTCTGGACCGAGTTGAGCGATGATGTGGTTACTGCTATCGAGGGGGGTCTCCCTGTCCTGTGCAACGCTCCTGGGGTTCCAGCTACCCGGGGCGGTTTTGAAGTAAGAAAATTCCATGCCAGTGAAATGTCCGCTTTGCTCGAAGACAACGAGACGGCAGTGAAGGATACTTGCTTTAATTGCTTGCTTTAATTGCTGCCTGCTCAAAGAGGGGGGTGATGAGGTCCAGTCTATCCCCTCGATGATGAAAGCTGGCGCTGACAGTTTTTTCAAATCTGCGACCAGATCGGCAAATCTCTGCTCCTCATCGGCGATTTGTTCAAGCACTAAAAAATCGATTCTCCTCTATTGACAGCCTCAGCCCCCTGTCCGAAAATTCGTCCGATAGAAAGGGGCCCTATGCCGAATAACAGCCTGTTCGCTTCCTCGCTTGCTAACTTCGGCGGTTTGCTCCGATTCGTTGGAGTAGCTGCATTCCTGGTGGCTCCCTTCGGTCCATCACCTTTATCAGCTCAGGAAAGATCAGGCTTCGGCCCCTACCGTTTCCAAAACGTCGCCATCGGCGGTGGTGGTGGCTTTATACCCGGGATTGTCTTCAGCACAACCGAACCCGGTCTGGTGTACGTCCGGACCGATATCGGCGGGGCCTACCGCTTCGATCAGGATTTAGGTCGCTGGATTCCTCTACTCGACTTCATCGGATTCCCCGACTGGAACCTCAGCGGCGTCGAGAGCATTACCATTGACCCTCGCGATCCGGATCGCGTCTATCTCGCTGTCGGAACCTACACCAATGAATGGTCGAGCCAAAACGGCGCGATCCTCCGCTCTCAGGACCACGGCCGCAGATTCCAAAGAGTTGACCTGCCCTTCAAGGTCGGCAGCAACATGCCCGGCCGCGGTATGGGCGAGCGTCTGGCCATTGACCCCAACAATAATCACGTTCTTTACTTCGGAACCCGGAGCGGGAACGGTCTTTGGCGCAGCATGGATGCAGGCGAAACATGGTCGCAGGTCACGACCCTCCCTGACACGGGCCCCTACCATGAGCCCTCAAGCGGTCCTTCGGACACTTATGACAACGATCCAATCGGCGTTGTCTGGGCCACCTTCGATCCGCGCACAACGGTGAACGTTGGCCACATGAAGGTCTCGCAGAATGTTTATGTCGGAGTGGCCGATCCGGCAAACAGCCTGTGGCACAGCACCGATGGCGGACAAACGTGGTCGCCGGTCGCCGGGGAGCCCACGGGAGTGATGCCGCACCATGGCAAACTCACGTCCACCGGCCTTCTCTACCTCAGCTACAACAACAACGCGGGCCCCTACGACGGCTCGACCGGCGCTGTCTGGAAGTACGACACCGGTTCGGGAACATGGACCAACATCACGCCGCCTTCATCTCCGCTCAACGGAGGATACGGCTTCGGCGGTTTGAGTCTGGATGCGCTGAATCCCAATACCATCGTGGTCGCCGCGCTCAACCAATGGTGGCCGGATACCCAGTTCTTCCGCAGTCTGGATGGCGGACAAACCTGGAACCTGATCTGGAGCGCAAGCTTCACCAATCCGGCAGGCTGGCCTCCGTACGTGGTTCCGAACTATGTGATCAATTATGCGTCAGTAGCCCCATGGCTCACTTTCGGCGCAACAGCCGCCACATGTACGCAGGCAGGTCCCAGCAACGGACTATGTCCGCAGCCTACGCCCAAGTTGGGATGGATGGTGGAGTCGCTCGAGATCGATCCATTCAATTCCGACCACATGCTGTACGGCACGGGCGCCACGATGTACGGCACCAATAATCTTACGGGCTGGGACACAAACGGGGTAGTCAATATTTCCGTTGCCGCTCTTGGGATTGAAGAAACGGCCGTGCAAGACCTCATCAGCCCTCCAGCCGGCACAGCTCATCTCATCAGCGCCGTCGCCGACAACGGCGGCTACACCCACAACGATTTGACAGTGCCGAGCGTGATGGATGCGAATCCAGTTTTCACCACCGGCACCAGCCTCGATTACGCTGAACTGAACCCCACCTTTATCGTCCGTGCAGGAACCGGCGGCACAAATGGAAAGAACATCGCTTTCTCCTCCGATGGCGGGCAGACGTGGACCCCTGCCTCCACTCAGCCGTCAGGTGCCTCGGGCGGAAAAGTGGCGGCGGCCGCCGATGGAAGCCGAGTCGTCTGGAGTTCCGGATCAGGCGTCTTCTTCGCTCTGGACAACGGAACTACGTGGACGGCATCCACCGGCGCACCGGCCGGCGCCAGCGTGCGCTCTGACCGCGTAAATCCGCTGAAGTTCTACGCCTTTGCGAACGGCACGTTCTACGTCAGCACCGATGGCGGCCAGACCTTTGCTGCTACTGCAGCGAGCAATCTGCCGCCCGCCAGCACTTCCGCGCAGTTTAAGGCAACACCTGGCGCCGAGGGTGAGATCTGGCTGGCAGGCGGAAGCACAACAACTGCGTACGGCATCTGGCATTCGCTCGATGGCGGCAACTCGTTCGTCAAGCTGCCGAACGTTGATGCGGCTACCACGATCGGCTTCGGAATGCCCGCTCCCTTCCGCAAATATCCGGCGTTATACAGCAGCGCAGAAATCAGCGGCGTCTGGGGTATCTATCGCTCCACCGATGCCGGGCTTACCTGGAGGCGCATCAACGACGATCTCCACCAATATGCACTCACGAACCAAACGATCACAGGCGACCCTCGCATCTACGGCCGCGTGTATTTCGGCACCAACGGCCGCGGAATTATTTATGGAGACCCGATCGGGCGTGGTGACTAAGTCCACCAGATGGGGCAGCGGTAGTTTGGGAACGAAAAGTCGCGATAAGCGATAACTGACGCGTTCTGAGTTTTGTACAGCTCCCAAATGGCGTCTTTCGAGGCGGAAAGTCCGAGATTCAGATACGCTTCGAGTCATCGAGCCGCCCCCTCATTGCCCAGCGTGGCATACGATTGTGTTTATTGCTATTTTTGCGGGGCGGTCCGTCGTGGGTGGATTCTTTAAGCACGCCGTGAAGCAGCAGCCTCAGCAACAGCGCCGAGCGGTGGCAACGCCGTGCCAGGCTACATTTCTGTGGTCGTCTTGGAATGGCTCCTCGTGCTCTATGTCCGCATGGGCGTGCACAAGCGCGGACTGCGTTTGCGCGATCTTGTTGGCGGCCGATGGGCGACGCTGAAAGGGGGATGAAAGACATTGCTCTAGGCGCGGGTCTATGGGCGGTGTAGATCGGCTTGATGAATGGTCATGTCCTAGGTGGCGGAACAAAGGCCGCGCAGGGACTTCTTCCCCGAGGCATTCTTGCCAACCTCAATCAGTCCGTGGAAATGCCAGCGTGCGGATAGGGCGATTGAACTTGAATCCGGCATTGCCTGTATCGCCGCCGTCTGCACCAGCCCAACCGCATACCGAGCCCGATTCCCATTCCGACGGCACCTGCGATGCAGTGTGGCAAGATTTTTGCAGCGGCAATATCGACGCCGTTGCTCACACTCTAGGAACTAGCACCGAACAAGCCCTTCAACAAGTTGCCAACAAGTTAATAAAACACAGTGACAACCTTCTCGAAATCTGGCGCTTTTCCTTTGAGGTCCTCACCTTTGCCTTCTTCGCCTTGCTCGTCTTGGTTTTTGTCTTCGTCGCCCGTCAGAGCTTTCCCCACGGCAAGTCGGACCAGGTCGTGCTCACCCTCGCCGGAGGCATACCAAAATTTCACGTAATTACAGACAAGGATATCGTTAAGAAGAATGTCAAGACCATCGATGGCTCGCTCAGTGACGTCTTAAAAGTTTGGGGCCACTATGCCATGGAACCGATCAGCACGGGCGAGAACATTCAATCGAGCCAACTGAGTTCGGGCAGCAAGTCGGACAACGGACAGCCTGTACCTTTGTAAGCGAAATGCTCCATGTCGGCGAGAAGGTCAGACGAGGAGGAAAGTTGATTGCGAAGCATATAGGGTTGGGAAGGAACGGCCGGTTCGCGCGCGCTCGTCGCAACGAGTTCTCGATGACAGAGGGATTATCGCGCACACTGAAACCACGCCGGATTGTCACCCATCCAAATGCGGCAGCGCGTGAGGAGAACTATCGAGGTTGTAGTTCGTGAAAACACTTTCAAAACTCTACCTTAAGGTGCAAGACAAACGCAAAGTTAGCTTACGTGCAATACGCGTAGGTATCACAGCCACTTCGAGTCGAGGCCGGACAATCATCACGACGCTACCAGTTGGAATGACGACGTAAGTCGGATGGCGCTGTGAAGAGTCCGGTACAGGGGACAGTTCATTGCATAAATGGCGTGCACGCGGTCAACCTTCTGTCTTGTCTGTTCCAGCGCAATCAGGCGCATCGCTACATGGATCCTGCGGATGACCAGCACTCCATCTTCCTCTTCCACCTCGCCGGTCACTTCCGCGCTGAGCTTTCCATCGCTGGCATCAATTTGACGCGCTTCCAGCGCGCCTCCAAAAGTGCCCAGCATTCAGCCGGCGGTCGCCGAAATAACGTAGTCAATCGTAGCAGCGTGTGATTCGCCTAGTTTTGCGGGGTCAACTTTATAATGCTCTGCGATCGCGCCATGCACACTATAAATGACTGGCTGAGCCTCGCCTGGCAAATGTGCGATACGCAACGGGCCGCGCTTGCGTTCTATCGTTGACTTCGAAGTGTATACGACCTTGCCCATCGATTCCCTCCCGAAGATTTCGTCACTCACTGCCCAGCAGATCTCTTGAAGAGGTCTTCAATAACTGCGGAGTCCACTTCGCCGGATTGGTTGTAAAGGGGCTCGCCGTGCCCGTTTAATACGACCACATGTGGGATATAGCCCTTGTAGTATTTCTTGACCAGTTCCTGCTGTTCGGGCGAGCGCTGAACGTCAAGGTCGACGACCACAAAGTGCACCTGGGAACGGTACTTATTGTACAGTTCAACCGTGCGACGTGCTTGCCGCTTTGAGTTAAAGCATCCCTCGCCGTACATGATGACGTAATTGGTCTTGCCCGAAACAAATCCTGACTGAGCATCCAGTCCGGTGATGAGTGGACCGTCGAGGCTGTCACTGCCGTAGTCGAGATGCGGATTGAGTTTCAAGTTATCGATTGCAAACAGAGTAGACGCTGAGAGAAGCAATAACCACAATGACCGGATAATTGTCTTCATGGTTTCCTGGCAACCTCCAATTGAAAGGACTCTTCCTCGATCTTGGTTTTATCGGCGTAGCGGTTCTGAGCTTCTTCCGCTGCCTCTCGAAATGACGGTTTGCCCGCCTTGCGCTCGGCCGGCAGGTATCCCGCGCCAAAGTAGAGCTTTCCCTCTGGTGTGATGAAAGATATGAGTGGCAGCCCGGCAGGCAGGTTTAGCAGCGCTTGGGCTCTTTGCAATTGCGCCACCAACTCCGGAGCTAAATCGAAGTCAACCTTTATGGAAACAAAATGCTGATTGATGTAATC
>Ga0307476_10000532_pt1 | contig 28509 bp, 20 predicted proteins | sample atmos_gasesECM2C_2_FD_203314 | JGI IMG/M metagenome (GOLD analysis project Ga0307476, IMG submission 203314) | Hardwood forest soil microbial communities from Morgan-Monroe State Forest, Indiana, United States - atmos_gasesECM2C_05 | ecosystem: Environmental > Terrestrial > Soil > Temperate...
TGCCAGTTGTGTTCACTTGTTCCGTATGCAATACGCGAGCCATCCGGAGAGAATACGGGTTGCAGTTTAATCTTAGTTTCATCGTGCGTCAGCTGGACAGGCTCTCCGTCAGGAAGAAGCTTGACATAGAGCTGCGCCAATCCGCCGGTTGAACGGAGAAACGCCAGCATGCGTCCGTCCGGTGACAGCGCCGGGTCAAAGCTCTCATCGGTAAAGTTTGTGAGCTGAACCCACTGCGAAGAGTCGGGAGGCGCAACACTGGCTGACTTTCGCCAGATCACAATCGCAGCAACGAAGAGTGCAACGATCAGAAGCGAGACGCCCGCCGAAATGGCGAGTCGGGATCTTCTTTGTGGTCGGGCAGCTGCGATTCTCGGTTTAGTGGCGGATTCCGTGTCCCGCTTCAGACGCTGCAATTCCACGCGCATTTCGTTAGCGCTCTGGTAACGCAGTTCGCGATCCTTTTCCAGCGCCCGGTTGATGATGTCTTCCAGCTTGGCCGGAATGTCGCGGTTGAAGAGAATTGCGGGCGGTGGGTCGGAGTCAAGGATGGCTTTGGAGATCAGACCAGAAGTTTCGCCGTGGAAGGGGAGTTGGCCGGTCGCCATTTCGTACAGCACGGCGCCGAACGAGAACAAGTCGGTACGCGCATCCAGTTCCTTCGCCCGCACCTGTTCCGGCGACATATAAGCTACCGTCCCCACGGTCGCGCCGGGGTTGGTCAGGTGCTCTTCCAGCGTCACCGTCGTTTGCCCCACCGCCTGGGATTCGCTGCCCGATTCGCGAATCGGCTGCGTCACCTTCGCCAGCCCGAAATCCAGAATCTTGGCGTGTCCGCGCTTGGTGACAAAAATGTTCGCCGGCTTGATGTCGCGGTGGATGATGCCGGCCGCATGCGCCGCGTCCAGCGCGTCGGCAATCTCGATTGCCAGCGAAAGGATAGTTTCGGTTTCCATCGGACGGCCGTCAATCTGGTGCTTCAGCGTCATCCCGTCGAGATACTCCATCACCAGGAATGATTGATCGCCGTTCCTGCCGATCTCGTGGATCGTGCAGATGTTGGGATGGTTCAAGGCAGATGCCGCGCGGGCTTCCCGGCGGAAGCGTTCGAGGGCTTGCGGGTCCTGGGCGACATCATCAGGTAGAAACTTCAAAGCTACGAAGCGGCCGAGTTCGGTGTCCTCGGCCTTGTAGACCACACCCATGCCGCCCCAGCCGAGTTTCTCGACGATGCGGTAGTGCGAAATGGTCTGGCCGATCATGTTTGGCTCCCTGCAGAGGCAGTCAACCAGGGCCCTTGGATCTTGGGGCTTCATGTTAAGTGCAGAAGAAAAAGCAGTCAATTCGCCAGTATGGCTCATGCCCGGCCACTCGCGGATTAACCGTGGGGCGGGCCGCCATTAACCGTTGGGTTAGTGGGTGTGTGCGGCTGCGGGCTTCTATTCGAGCCACCTGAAATCGACATCGTTTCTTTTCAGCCACTTCCGAGATCCGAAGAATCCGATTTCGGATGGCAGAGGCTTGGTCTGTGGTTTGCATTACTCAAGACCGAAAGGAGGACGCCATGAAAACCAAAACGAATGTGAAGGCTGGGCTGCGCATCGCTAGGCAATAGCAGCTGGTGCCATCAAACAACCCGATGAAGCAGCCAGGGAGACGGAAGCGAGACTACCAAATTGAGGAGGAAAGGAGAGCAGCCATGAAAACCAAAACCAACGTCAAGGCCGGCTACGTTGTCCACTAACTTCACCAAACAATTCATTAAAGAACCGAGTGGGAGTGCAGCGGGACTACCAAATCAAAGAGGAAAGGAGACCAGCCATGAAAACCAAGACCAACGTGAAGGCCGGCATCCAACGGCTGTAACAAAAACTGAACGCCAACCAGGAGAGGGAACCCAAAAGCCGCCATCGCAGGCGGCTTTGATTTTTGCATACCTCGATGCCACTTATTTGCGCTCCGACCCCGGTGGCTGTGGTTCTGTGAATGATCCTTTCAGGTTCAGATTGCGGATGAGACGCAGTAACGAATTGGGATGGATGCCGAGCAGCTTCGCCGCCTCGATGTAGTTTCCGTTGCTCTGCTGCATCGCCTTCTGCACCACTTGCTTTTTCTGCTCCTTGACGACACTCTGAAAGTTTGACGAGTTTGGTTCTCCCGAAGCAGATTCGAATATTTCGGCTGGAAGATCTTCCGGCAAAATCCTATCGCTAGATCCCAGTACCAGCGCCCGCTCCATCGCGTGCTCGAGCTCGCGTACATTGCCCGGCCAGTCATAACTTAATAGACAGGCTTGCGCCTCCGGCGAAATCGGTTTGGGGCGAATGCGGCACTTGCGACTCGCTTTGGCGATGAAATAGTCGGCCAGAAGCGAGACATCTTCGGCGCGCTCTCGAAGCGGCGGCAAAGTGAGCGAGACGACATTGAGCCGGTGATAAAGATCGCGGCGAAACGTCCCTGCCTCCACTGCCTGGAGTAATCCGCGGTTGGTTGCGGCAACAAAGCGAACATCAATCTTCATCGGACGGGTTCCGCCCACGCGTTCGAACTCACGCTCCTGCAGAACACGCAAAAGCTTCGCCTGCAGAGCTACGGCAAATTCTCCGATCTCGTCGAGGAAAAGCGTGCCACCGTTGGCCAGTTCGACCTTGCCTTTCTTCTGCGCTACGGCTCCGGTGAATGCGCCTTTTTCGTGGCCGAACAGTTCACTTTCCAGCAGCGTTTCTGTGATCGCCGCACAATTCACCGCGACAAACGGCCCATCCGCTCTCGAACTGGAATTGTGAACCGCGCGGGCCACAAGTTCCTTGCCAGTTCCGCTTTCGCCCTGGATCAAAACGGTTGAGTCCGTCCCGGCCACGCGCCGAATCAACTCATAGACCGCACGCATGCGAGGACTGTCGCCCACCAACTCGTGATTCAGATTGATCTCTTCCTGCAGATACTTGTTTTCTTCCCGCAATTTCTGCAAATGCCGCACCCGGTCCCAAGCGAGGCTGATCAAACCGGCGACCGCCGTGATCAACTGCAGATGATCGCTGTCAAAAGGGTTCTCCGGGCTCCGAGTGTCGAGGTAAATCACACCACTCACCTTGTCGGCAAGAAGCAGTGGAACGCAGAGCGCGGACTTCACTCCAGCAGACTGCAGGCTATCGGCTTGTCCCACGGGGCTTCGCTTGATGTTGCCCAACAGAAGGCCAGTTCGTTCGGCAGTTATCTTTTTCAGCAAGGTCCGGCTGACTCGGACGGGCACTGCCGGTCCGTGAACACGATCCCAGGCCGCACTTCTTGCAATCTCTCCTGAGTCATCGAAAAACAGGATCGCTGCTCGTTGCGCGGGTACGACGTCGAATAACATTCCCAACAACTGCCACTGCAGACCTCCTTCGTCTCGAATCCCCCCGATGTGCGTGGCGATCTTCAGAACCGTACTCAAGTCTGCCGCTAAACGCTCCGCCTTCGGCTGCCCTGATTGCCGCTCAGGATCAGGATGGCGATAGGTGGAATCTTCGGGACGGAGGGATGCCACCACATCTTCTTCTACCGTCGTATCGTCCAATTCCAACGGATTCCGCTCCGCAATCGCTTCTTCATCACCCAACAGAAAGACCAGTGTTGAATTACCGACGCTGATCTGATCCCGATGGCAGAGCTCGTATTTTTCGATCCTTTCTCCGTTGACGCGTGTACCGTTTCGTCCGCCCAGGTCGCGCAGAAGAAACCGGCCGTCCTCTTGTTTAACGATCGCGCAATGCCGCCGAGACACGGCAGAGTCCACAGCCCACAGCTTGTTGGACGGTTCCCTCCCCACCGATATCTCGCCATCGGTGAGTGCCAAGGTCATCCCCTTGAGCGGCCCCGCAATACCCACAATCCGAGGATTCATCCCCTGCTCCGGTGGGAACTATTTACCACATAAGCGCCCTCGATGCACGTACTCCCACGACATTTCACTTGGACCAGCCGGTCCGTTTAGTTGAATTCGCCTCAGAGAAAAACGGTCGATTTTTCGCGGTATCTGATGGGCGAGCAGCATCTTTGCCGTGGAGGGCGCTATCGCGAGTTCGCCGACGACTTCCCGTCGGCCATTGAAGAGATTAGGAAATTTCTGTTCCCCCAATCTTGATATTACGTGGCGCGTTGCTTCGTCGAAGAGGAAGGCCCGACTATTGTGCAGATGAAACCTCGCCCAAGCCAGTAGGCGACGATGCCCGCTCTGATGTGGCGGAGTCGTTGGCTAAGCCGCGATGCCCTGGATCACCCCTCGACAATGACTCCGTTTTGATGCCGGCGACGGATTCACCAGACCGTGTGTTCCAGTGACGGTTCCAGAGAATCGAGAACTACACGAACGTGTGAAGACCCGGCAGTCAAGAGCTACGATTAGACATGCCTACGCATGCGCGCCGCAGGCGGTAAGAGACTGCGGCATCGCCGACTCCAAATGCAGTCTTAGTGGTGTTGCTTACGCAGCTTTCCTTAAGCCGCCGGATATCTCTTTATCTTTACCGGCAGAGTCGTGGGCTCGGAGTTCCGAGGCGATGGCAATCAGGAAGCAGACGACGCCAAGCTCAAACAGGTTCCGTTGCGATAGTTGCATCGCCGTGAACATCCCCTTGGCAATGTTAAGATGCACCGCTCCGCCGCATACGAGAGCAATCCATCCGAGGTAGTAGGTGAGTTTTCCAATCAACTGCAGACGACCGGTGTAATCCATTGAACCCCTCCGATAACGTGCGGCGTGGAGTATAGTACTGCACTGATTTAGGTGCAAGGTTTATTTCCGCAAATGCGCGGGATTTTATTGCGTGCGGCGAAGTTGCTCAGCAACAGTTTGCGCCGGGAAGTGATGGTTGCAATTGGCTGCAACGGGCTGCAAAAATTATCAGCCTTGCGCGGTTTTGGACTTCGGGCTAAAGTGACCGAGGTAGTTATAGACGGCACCCTGCCGGACTTTCCCCTCTACCATCCCCCTGCGGCCTTCCCCCCAAGTTTGATATCTCAGGAGACGTGTCATGACCAAGTTAAGATCGCGATTTTGTTTTTCTCTCGCTTCCGCAATGTTCGTCTTGTTGTGTTTCGCGCCCGGCGCGCTCGGTCAGGGTGCGGGAAGCAGCTCAGCTGGAAGTAGCAACATAATTTTGAGCCAACCGGTGCCCGGGTTGGTCTTCTTGGGCCCCATCGCCGATAAACGCAACTCCGACCGTAACGACCAGAATGGATGCGACGCACGGGGCCGGGACAACCGCAGCAACAAATGCACCGCCGTTCCTGAGGGTGGGACGGCCTTGGCATACCTCTCGCTGGTGGTTTTGGGATGTCTGGCAACCGTGATGTTCAGGAGCAGGCGCCAGGCGCGACTGCACGAAACCGAGTAGCCAAGAAGAATCGGGCCTCGCGAAATTCCTCCCCTGGAGGCCCTTCGCTCTAACAGACAAACTGGTTCTGGCCCGCAATGCAGTCTCTCCGGGTCCTACGAGATCCCACTGTCCTGTGCAACGAGCTGCAACTTTAATCCCGGCGGGGTCGCAATTCTTGGACATAAAGTGCAAAATATTGCACTCCACGTCAAAATGACGGTCGGCCTTAGGAAGGTTCACCATGCTTCCTCCTTATGGGACTTCCTCGGCCTCGATCCATCGACGCGATTTCCTCGTAAGACTAACAAAAGGTGGACTGTTAGCTGATGAAGCGAGGCTCCAGGTGCTACTGGAAAGCGCTACAGCTGAACCGAATGTCCTGAATTGCGGTCGTCGCAATCGTCTGCCTGGCGACCTATTGCGCATGAGCGGGCCAGAGATTGTTACTTCATACTGCTTGCAATCTTCTGCAATCTCGTGTAACCTCTGTTCAATCAGGGTAGCCAATGATCGGTTGGCGTTTTTTTCTCCCCCCGCCCTAAAGGTTCGCCGAAAGTTTTCCGTGTAGGTAGAGCCCGAGATCCAGTTCATTGACACGATCGCAGATGTGCTATAATCTATATAGAAGTAGTAGTGATTATCGGCCTCTGTAAAGCTTGGCACTTGATTTGCTCTTGAGAAGTATACCGAGAGCGATTTGGATGATGGCGACGTAGCTACTTTCCTCCCCGGAAAAAAGGCCGGTAGAGACGTCGTTCACAGGTTGGTTCGTTGCGGTACGCAAGTCTCCCCCTCGGGTAGTTCTCCCCCCTAAAGATCTCCTCGTTGAGATCGAGAGCAAGTGTCTGGAAGACGTTCATTCTTTTGGGGTCACTTTGAACCTGTGACTTAGAGGGCGAAGCTATGGCCGTAAGCACATTATCCTGGGTGTTGGCGCAGCCGGCTCCGCCGGTTGAAGCCGGAGTTGAGACCGGAATTGAAGCTTGGTACGGGCTGCACACGCAGTCTCGGCACGAGAAGATCGTGGCTCACCGCCTGCAGGAAAGAGGCGTCACCACGTTTCTGCCTTTAGTCACCGAAGTACGGCGCTGGAGCGACCGCAAGAAGTCCGTCGAGTTACCCCTGTTCAGTTGCTACGTGTTTGCGAAGTTTGTGCCGAATCGTTCGGAGCGCCTGCGCGTACTCCGGGTGGATGGAGTGTTTGGCCTGGTCGGCGCCCGGGGCGAAGGCGTCCCTATCCCGGACGAGCAGATCGACGCGGTCCGCAGTCTGATCGATGGGCAATTGCCCTGGTCCTCTCATCCTTTCCTGAAAATCGGCCAGCGCGTACGAATCCGCAGCGGGGCGTTGAATGGTGTGGAGGGCGTGTTGGTGCAGCGTAACGGAGATCGTACGCTGGTGATTTCCGTGGATGCGATACAGCGATCTCTGGCGGTGCGTGTAGAAGGATACGAAGTCGAAGCAGTCTGAAGCCCTCTGTAGAGAATCTGCAGTCCTGAATCGCAGTACTCCCTTCGGGGAAGAATGTACTCCACCTTTGACAGATAACATCAACAGCGTTCGCTTGCTCGTCGTGAGCCGGGAACCAGCCGCATTTCGTCTGCTTGGACCTCGGGAAGCGTCCCAAGCCTGGCATTTGGAAACGGTCTCAAACGGCTGGGAAGCGATGGAGCGCATGCAGTCGGGAGCTGCCTCTGACATTCTGGTGTTGGATATTCCACTCCTGGATATTTCGTTCAAAGACAGCGAGGCGATGCACTTCCTGCGCTGGCTAAGAAGTTTCCGGCCTGATTTTCCCTCGGTGCTGCTGTGCTCTCCGGACGATGCGGGCAGAGTGAAGGAAGCAACCGGTATGGGCGGGGAAGACCTGGTGCTCAAACCATTCGACCCGAAGCGCCTTGAGAGCGTTATTCGCAGACATCTGAATCATCCCGGAAACGGCCACATGGACACACCCAGCAAGAGTATCGAACAACTTGGCCAGGACACCTGCTTCGTCAGTGCCAGCCTGATGATGCAAAAGCTTCATGCCCAGGTCGCCCTGTTAGCGAAGACCGATGTCCCGGTGCTCATCGTCGGCGAGAGTGGAGCCGGGAAGTATACGGTCGCCAGCCTGATCCACAAACTTTCGGTGCGTTCGGGATTCAAACTCCTCCGCGTGAATTGTGCGGCCATGCCGGAGGCCGAACTCGATGCGGAATTGTTTGGCGGCGACGGCGTTTCCGGTTCGCGGCAGATGAGCCTGGGAAAATTTTCCGCGGGTGAAAAGGGAACGATTCTGCTGGAAGAAATCGCGGAGATGCCGGCCGCGGTGCAGTTCAGGCTGTTGCAGGTTTTGCAGAACCAGATTTTGCAGAACCACGTTTCGCAGAGCCAGGTTTGGCAGAACAATGAACACCTCGCAGCTGCCGGCCCCGAGGGATTACCCATGAACGTGCGGATCCTGGCTACGAGCAGCGCCAATCTGGATCGTGCTTTGGGAGAGAAGAGGCTGCGCGAGGATTTGTACCATCGCTTGAGCGCGTTCACCATCCAGGTTCCCCCATTGCGTCAGCGGAAGGACGAAATCGCTACTTTGCTGCGTTATTTCATGCACAATCTGGCGAGGCATTACGGGCTGCCCGAGCGCGGACTGTCGGCGAGTATGGTGGCCGCATGCCAGCGCCACTCCTGGCCGGGAAACCTGAGAGAACTGGAAGTCTTTGTGAAACGCTACCTGGTGGCGGGCGACGAGTCGATTTTCAGTGAAAACGGCATGGACTCGAACGGCGCGAAGGACAACGATTCAATCGCGAGTCTGGTGAAACCAGGAGCGAATTCGTTCAAGCAGGCCGCCACCGAGCCCGCGAAAGGGAAGCCGGAGTCGCCGAAGTCTGAATCGCCGAAGTCGGAATCGCTGAAGTCCATGATCCAGGCCGTCAAGTGGGAAGCGGAGCGCAACGCCATCGCGGCCGCGCTGAGAAGGACTGGCTGGAATCGCAAGGCGGCGGCCCGCCTGCTCAAAGTTAGTTACCGCACCATGCTGTACAAGATCGAGCAGTACAAAATGCGGGCTCCGCAGCCTTATCTCTCTCCGCTGGCCGCAGAGCTCTCGGGATACGACGAAGTCAAGGGCAACGGGCAGGCAAGATAATCGTGTTGCGCGAAAACCAAGGCTGTTTCCAAGGATTGGTCATGACCACGAAGGCTTGCAACTGGTGGATGAAACGAGTGGTGGTTCTGTTGGTAAGCATAGCTTTGAGTGGAGTTCTCGCCAGTTCGGCGAATGCGCAGGCCGCCCCGACTACGGCACCCGTACACGATGCGGCCACGTCAGCCGACAAGCCGCACGATGACAGTTTCGTGATTGGCAACGACGACGTGCTGGCCATCAATGTCTGGAAAGAGCCCGACATCTCGCGCTCGATTCCGGTGCGCTCGGATGGGAAAATCTCGCTGCCGCTGGTCGGGGAAGTCCAGGCAGCCGGGCTGACGCCGTTGAAGCTGGAAAAAGATATTGCCGAAAAGCTGAAGAGCTATATTTCCGAGCCGGAAGTTACGGTGATGGTGCAACAGGTCAACAGCCAGAAATTCAACATTCTGGGACAAGTGAACAAGCCTGGATCATATGTGATTGCCAATTCTCCGACGGTGCTGGACGCGATTGCGCTGGCGGGCGGCTTCCGGGATTTCGCGAAGAAGAAAGCGATGTATGTTCTACGGCACGGCGCGAGTGGGGAAGTGCGGCTTGCTTTCAACTACAAGGATGTGAGTCAAGGCAAGAATATGGAGCAGAACGTGAAGCTGCAGCCCGGCGACACGATCATTGTTCCGTAATCATGTTCCGTAATTGTTCCGAGATGTTCTTTATTTCATGCTCATGAGAATTGCCAACTCAGTCTGGTTCGGAGTGGTCCTGCTGCTGGCCAGAGTGCCGGCAGGGGCGCAGGACAATACACCGAGCGTGCCGGCGCCGGCAGCCGGCACTCCGCAGACTTCGACCTCCGCGAATCCGAACGCTTCCGCGAACGTAGACTACAGCGTGAATATCGACAACAGTGAAACTCCGATGCTGACGCCGCCTCCCGTGAGTGGTCAATCGTACCCGGTGGCGCCGGTTTCGCAGGAGCGATCGAACTACCTGCGCGGCGGAGTAACTTTCCTGACCGCCTATAGCGACAACGTCCTCGGTTCGACCGCAGCAAACTCCGCGCCGGTGAGCGATGTGAGTTACTCGGTCTGGCCGACCCTGTCACTGGACGAGACCACGACCCGGCTGCATTGGACGTTGAACTACGCGCCCGGTTTTACCTTCTACCAGCGTACCAGCGCGCGGAATGAGCAGGACCAGAACGCTTCCATCAATTTTCAGTACCGGCTCAGCCCGCATGTGACATTCAGCGCTGTCGATAACTTCCAGAAGAGCTCGAATGTTTTCAACCAGCCGGACCTGTCATCGGCTGGAGCCGTATCCGGCGGGGCGCAGGGAGATAACTTTTCCGTGATCGCGCCCATTGCCGACCAGTTGCACAATTTCGGGACCGTGGGCATCACTTATCAGTTCGCCGCGAACGAAATGATCGGAGCAGGCGGAACCTTCACAAACCTGCATTATCCGAATCAGGGTGAGGTGCCGGGCCTGTTTGATTCCGAATCGCAGGGCGGTTCGGCATTCTACGCGTATCGTATCTCGGACGTGCACTATGTCGGCATCACCTATCAGTATCAGAGACTATTGACTTTTCCGACGCAGGGACAGAACGAGACCCAGACCGACACTGTCTTTCCGTTCTACGTCTTTTCGCCTTCGAAAAGGTTTTCGATCTCGATGTTTGGCGGGCCGCAATATTCCGATGTCGGTCCCCAATTCATCGTCGGCGCATCTTTACCGCAGCCCGGTTCGCGCTCCTGGACGCCGGCAGGCGGGACCAGCGTCAACTGGCAGGGACAGTTCACGAGCCTGGCTTTGAGTTACACCCACAGCATCGCCAGCGGAGGCGGGCTGATCGGTGCCGTCGAGATGAACGCCGCGAACGCCTCCATTCGCCAGCAGATCGGTCGCGCCCTGACCGCGTCCTTGACGGGGGGATACTTTCAAAACACTGTCCTTGGCAACTTGCCCCCGTCGGTGGCGGGCAGCACCAACGGACACTCAGTTTCGGGCACAGCCGCGCTGCAGCGAACGTTCGGCGAGCATCTGAATGTACAACTCGGATACTCGCGAATTCATCAGACTTACAACGTCGCCGCGATTTCCACGACGCCGGACACAAACCGCGAATTCGTTTCGCTGTCCTATCAATTCTCCCGACCGCTTGGAAGGTAGCGCTGGAAGATAAATTCTATGGTTGAAGAACTCGAAGAGAAATCCGAAGGCTTGAATCTGCAGCAGTATCTGGGAGTCGTGCGTCGCCGCCACCTTTATTTCCTGATACCGCTGTTTCTCGGTTGGGCCGTCGTGTGGGGAGCCAGTTGGGTGCTGCCGAAGCGCTATGAATCGACCACACTGATTCTGGTGGAGCAGCCCACCATGCCGAAAGACTACGTCACGCCCAACGTGAATGATGATTTGCAGGAGCGGATGCAGAGCATCACGCAGCAGATTCTCAGCCGTACCCGCCTGTTGCACATCATCGACGAATTCAAGCTTTACGCTGGCCGCGCCGCTCAGCGATCGCCCGACCAGAAGGTTGAAATGATGCGCAAGGACATCACCATCGACCTGGTCCGAGATGAACGCAATCGCATCACCGCGTTCAATGTTACCTACTCATCGCGCAATCCTTTGACTGCCCAGCAGGTCACCAGTGAACTGACTGACCTGTTCATCAACGAAAACCTCGAAGTGCGGCAGCAGCAGTCGGAAGACACGACCCAGTTTCTTGAAACTCAACTGGAGGCTGCCCGCAAGAGTCTGTCTGACCAGGAACAGAGAATCCGCGAGTTCAAAGGACAGCATGTAGGCGAAATGCCCGGGCAACTGGCCAGCAATCTGCAGATTTTGCAGGGCGATCAATCCCAGCTGCAGAATGAAGAAGATGCCCTGAATTCGGCCCGGCAGCAACAGGTTTATCTGCAGACTCTGGCGGATCAGTACCGGGCGCTGCAAGGGTCTCCGAAAGGTGCAGACGGTAACAGTCCTTCGATGGGACTGCCGGCGATCGACCAGGAACTGGATAAGCTCAAGGCCCAGCTGGCGGATTTGAGTTCGCGCTATACCGATCGCCATCCGGATGTGCGCAAGCTGAAAGATCAGATCGCGAAGACCGAGAAGATGCGCGATCAACTTCTGGCCGGCTTGAACACCAAGGGTGCTGCGGGCACCGGCGATGGAACCGAGGCTGTCAATCAAGCGACTCAGGGAGGAGATCCGCAGCAGGCGACGCTGATGGCTCCCATCCAGAGCCAGCTGCGATCGAATCAGCTCGAAATCACTAACCGAGAACACGCCGTCGCGACGCTCAAGGCAAAAGTCGACGACTACCAGGGCCGTTTGAATCAGGAACCGATCCGCGAGCAGCAGTTGGCCGACCTAACTCGCGGCTACGAACAGTCGCAGGCCAGTTACGACGATTTACTGAAAAAGAAGAACGAATCGAAGATGGCCACCAGCATGGAACTGTTGCAGCAGGGCGAACGGTTCCGCATCATCGATCCTCCGAGCTTGCCGATCAAACCGGCGTTTCCCAACCGGCTGAAGTTTTGCGGCATCGGATTGGGTGCCGGGCTGGTGCTGGGGTTGGTGTTCGCAGGCGCGTTTGAAATGATGGATGACCGCATTCACGATGAAAAGGCGCTGCAGAAGCTGCTGCCGGTGGGCGTGATCGCGGAGATTCCGGCGATTGCCCGTCCGGAAGACGAGCTCCGGACACGAAGGCAGTTGTGGCTGGGATGGGCTGTGGCGGCAGTGGTTTCTGGTACCATTCTGGTGGGGTCGGCTCTCAGCTACTTGCGAGGCTAACGGCATCGCGATATGTACAAGGCCTTCTACAATTTGAAGCGCAACCCCTTCGAGATCACTCCCGACCCTTCGTTTCTGTGTCCGACCAAACGACACAACGAAGCTTTGGCAGCTTTGTATTACGGGGTGAGACGGCACAAGGGTTTCGTGGTTCTGACCGGTGAAGTTGGGACCGGCAAGACTCTTCTGTTGCGCTGCCTGCTGCAACTGCTAAAGAAGAACAACGACGTGGCTTACGCCTACGTGTTTAACGGCAAGCTGACTCCAGTCGAGTTTCTGCAGTATGTTGCCGGAGATCTGGGCTTGCCCGCCTCAGGCAAGAATAAGAGCGAACTGCTGCTGCAGTTGGCCAAATACGTCATCGCGCGAAGCCAGAAGCAACTGACCACCGTGCTGGTGGTCGACGAAGCGCACCATTTGTCGACCGACATTCTTGAAGAAATCCGGCTTCTGACCAACCTTGAGACTGCGGACGAGAAGTTGCTGCAGATTCTTTTGGTCGGGCAGCCGGAACTCGATGAAAAGCTGGATTCGGCCGATTTGCGGCAGTTGAAGCAGCGTATCGCGCTGCGGTCCCACCTTGCACCGCTCGATCTGGAAGAAACCACGGGCTACATTGAGCGCAGGTTGCGACTGGCAGGGAATCCCGACGCCGCGAATTTATTTCCGCAGGAGACGATTGTCGCCGTCTATCGCCACTGCCGGGGCATTCCGCGATTGATCAACACCATCTGCGAGAATGCGTTGATTGCGGCATATTCCCGACAGGCCCCGAGCGTCACTCCGCGAATCATCGATTCCATCGCGATGGACTTCCGTCTCGATGTGGAGACGCGGCCGGCAGAAGATCTTGCGAATTCCGAGACCATGAACGTTCAGAAAGCCGCCCGGACGTTGCTGGAGCTGTATGCCCTCCTGCGAAATGAGCAGTCGCGCGAGGATGAATTCAGGACGCGGGAAGGGGAACGAGTCAACCGAATATGAGTCATATTTTTGACGCTTTACAAAGATCGGAATCGGAAGTCTCAGGGACGGAACCTTCGTCGTTTTCCCTCGCGACCGAGTTGCTGCAGGCCGCGGAGGAAAAGATGCGGGTTGCGGGTGCGAAAGAACCTGCAGTTGCGAAAGAACCTGTTGCCCGCGCGATCGAACCGGACCATTCCGGCCACGACGCCTTCTTTCCGATTGATCTGCAGCAGTGCCCCAATCTCTCGGTTGCCGTACCTGCTGACAGCCGGTTGGTGTCCGTTGAGAAAGAAGACAGCCTAGGGGCCGAAAAATTCCGCTTTCTGGCGGTTCGCTTACGCCACATCCGGCAAACCCGGCCGCTCAAGAAGATACTCATTACGAGCACGATTCCTCAGGAAGGCAAGAGTACGGTGGCGGCCAATCTGGCTTGTACTCTGGCCCGCAGAAAGCCACAAAAAACGCTGCTCCTGGAGGGTGATCTGCGCCGTCCAACCGTGGCCGCGCGATTCGGGTTGGGCAGAGTTGCCGGCCTGAGTGAATGGTTCCACGGCGAAGGCACAGCAATGAATATCTATCGCTTGGAGAGTTTGAATCTCTGGGTGCTGCCCGCGGGAAATGCTGCCGAGAATCCCCTGGAGTTGATGCAGTCTGGGAAACTAGGATCGCTAATGGAGCGGTTGACGGAATGGTTCGACTGGATCGTAATTGATTCTCCTCCAGTACTGCCACTGGCTGACACCAGCGTCTGGGCCCGGCTCGCGGATGGAATTCTGCTGGTGACTCGACCGGGCGTGACGGAGAAGCATCAGTTGGAGCGCGGGCTGGCGACGCTCGAGAAGTCGAAACTCCTTGGCGCCCTGATGAACAGTTCGACCGACGCAGCCCACAGCGATTACTATCAACGATACGGTCCCCCCGCATCGTCGCCTAGGTCTCGCGACTCGGAGAGATAGAGTAGTATCGGTCAATTCACGTTCCTGTTGTCACTCCCCCAAACAAACAGTGCTGGCGTTCTCCGCTCCCACGAAGGGGAAGCGGAACGAATGGAGGTTTGGTGGACGGACATCACGACAAGATGTTGAAAAACCCTCAAGCTGCTGCTATGGCGAATCCTCTTGAAGCGGGTGACGAGTCCGGGAGGCTCGGACGGCAGTGAAACCAACCGTTCTAATCGTCACAACGTCTCGCTGGTTCCCGACTGCGCGGCTGGCTATGGCTCTGGCAGATGCGGGTTGCCTGGTGGACGCAGTGTGTCCATCCGGACATCCGCTCGGAAGCATGCGCAACGTGCGCCGAGTCTACGGCTATCGCGGCCTGACACCTCTAAGTTCGTTTGCCGCGGCGATCGCGACCGCGCGGCCGGATCTGGTTGTTCCGGGGGACGATCTGGCCACCAGTCACCTCCACGACTTGCACGCTCGAGAACGTCGGCGCGGTAAGGCCGGTCTCTTGGTTTCCGAACTGATTGAGCGTTCGCTCGGTGCCCCGGAGAGTTTTCCCGTGGTTTATGCGCGAACGCCTTTTATTCACATGGCCCGGGAACAGGGCATCCGTGCTCCGCAAACCGAAACTGTTGCCGACCTCGACGGACTCAGAAAATGGGTCGGGCAGTTCGGGCTTCCGACCGTCCTGAAGGCAGACGGCACCTCCGGGGGCGAAGGTGTCCGAGTCGCAAACACATTGGAAGAGGCAGAGCGCGCTTTTCGCGCCCTGCAAGCACCTCCTCTCATGGCGCGAGCCATCAAGCGGGCTCTGGTCGACCAGGACAAAAGTTTGGTCTGGCCTTCGCTGCTTCGCCGCCGATCGATCGTGAATGCGCAGGTGCTGGTTGCCGGGCACGAGGCCACCAGCACAGTTGCTTGCTGGAGAGGAGCGGTTCTAGCCAGCCTTCACTTCGAAGTGGTCAACAAACGCAGTTCGGTGGGACCGTCGAGCGTCCTGCGTTTAATCGAAAACGCCGAGATGTCATCGGCCGCCGAAAAGATGGTCCGCCAGCTCAGCCTTTCAGGAATCCACGGATTCGATTTCATGCTGGAGGCGGAAACGGGAAACGCGCATCTGATCGAAATCAATCCGCGCGCGACCCAGGTAGGACACCTCGCGCTCGGGCCAGGACACGATCTCCCGGCGGCTTTGTACGCTGCCGTGTCTGGGGAACCTTTCCGCGCAGCTCCCAAGGTAACCGAGAAGGATATAGTCACGCTCTTTCCGCAAGAGTGGATGCGCGATCCGGCGAGCGCGTTTCTGACTTCGGGCTATCACGATGTCCCTTGGGAAGAACCCGAGTTGCTTCGCGCCTGCGTTCGAAAAGCGAGGAAACTGAAACTCCACGATTCCCAGCAACAGGAATTGCCGGCGCTTTCCGCCGCTCGGATTCCGCGCTCATGAAAACTCCTATGAACACTCGCTCACTGCGCGCTGGCTTGCCTAGCCGTCACTTTCCGCAGCATCACACCGTGCAAGCCTCGGTTCAAGCTCCCGTTCAAGCCGAGGTGCACCACCACGTGAAGAAGCCAGTGCGAGTGATGAAATTTGGTGGGACGTCGGTCGGAGACGCCTCCTGCATTGCCCGGGTTGTCGAAATCATTCGCGCCGCTTCACGCGAGAGCCAGGTCGTCGTCGTGGTCTCCGCCATGAGCGGAGTCACCAACCAGCTAGTTGCGGCCGCCACGCAATCGGAGCAGGGGCAGCACGCTTCGGTGACCACGATTTTTTCAAGCATTCGTGAGCGGCACGAAAAGGCGATTGGCGCACTCATCCACTCGGCCGCTGAGCGGGGCCGCATCGATTCCAAAATGAAGAGGCTACTGGAAGACGGGGAACGCTTCTGCCAAGGGACGAGCATGCTGCGCGAATTGACGCTGCGCTCGCGGGATGCCATCTCGGGCCTCGGTGAACGGCTTTCAGCGCCTCTGGTGGCAGCAGCTCTGGCCGAGCGGGGTGTGGCGAGTGAGGCGATCGAGGCGACGGAACTGGTCGTCACCGACTCTTGTCATGGCGGCGCCGAGCCGCTGATGGATCAGACGGGTGAACGCTGCGAAGCTCGTCTGCGTCCACTGCTGGACCAAAATATTATCCCGGTGGTGACCGGATTCATCGGCGCTACCGAGGAAGGTGTGCTGACCACGCTCGGCCGTGGCGGTTCCGATTACTCGGCGACGATCGTGGGAGCTGCGCTGCAGGCGGACGAGGTGATCATCTGGACCGACGTGGACGGCCTGCAGACTTCCGACCCACGCCTGGTGGACGGCGGTTGTACGATTCCAGAGCTTTCTTATCGCGAGGCTTCTGAACTGGCCTACTTTGGCGCTAAGGTGCTTCATCCAAAGACGCTTCGCGCGGTTATGCAATGCGGCATTCCCCTCTGGATTCGCAATACTTTCACTCCGGAGCGGCCGGGGACGAGGATTACCCCGGCCGGCCAACCGGGCGCCGGAGCAGTCAAGGCCGTGACGGCGATTCATGATGTAGTGCTGATCAACATTGGCGGCCCGGGAATGGTTGGCGTGCAGGATGTTCTGGGACGCACTCTACGGACCACTGCCACGGTTCGTGCCGATGTGCTGCTGATTTCGCAGTCGTCTTCGCAAAATGATTTGTGCCTGGTGATTCCGTCCGCCCTCGCCAAGAGCACCGTGGAGGCCCTGCATCACGAGTTTGCCCACGAACTCGCACATGAGCATGAGAAAGAGGAACACATCACCGTAGATCCGACAGTTGCGATCATTGCTGTCGTGGGCCAGCACATGCGCGGGGTCGCTGGAGCTGTGGGACGAGCATGCAGTGCCCTCGATCGCGAGAACGTGAGCATCGTGGCGATTGCCCAGGGCTCAACAGAGTGCACTTTCTCGTTAGTCGTGCCCAAGGGAGACATGAAAGCCGCACTGGTCAGCATCCACCGCGAATTTCAGCTGGGGGATACGGCCAGCCGCAGCGTAGCCGAACCCGTGACGCCGTATCCGTGCTACCAAACCTTGCCGGACAACACCCACACGGAACAAGGGAAATAGGCGTCCACTCTGCACGTCTGAAACAAGCCGACTCTATCGCGAAATAACTCGAGCCTCGAACCAGCGACGATCCGTTCGAGGCTGATTCTCTCAAATTCACCGGTCCACTCCGGACACGATCGACGGAACAAGAAATTCAGGAAGGATGTCATGACAGGCGTCACGCATGAACTCGAGCAAGTCGTCGCCGGGCGGGAAGCCGCACCGAAACCCCCCGCGCAGCTGAATTCCGGCAAACGGAGGAAAGTTTGGATCGATATTGACAACTCTCCGCATGTGCCGTTTTTCCTGCCCATTATCGAAGAGCTTGAAAAGCAAGGCGTCGAAATGGGGCTTACTGCGAGAAACATTTATCAGGTGTGCGAGCTTCTGGACTTTTTCCACCTGCCGTGCAAGGTGATTGGCAAGCACTATGGCAAGAACAAGTTCATGAAAGTGTTCGGCACGCTGCTGAGGACCCTGCAACTAGCTCCAACCGCGCTGCGGATGCGGCCGAATGTTGCGGTTTCGCACGGTTCCAGGGCGCAACTGATGATCTGTAAGGTGCTGGGAATCCCCACGATTGTGATGCACGACTACGAACACTCCACCAAGACCGGGTTTCTTGAACCCGACTGGTTTCTGATGCCGGACGTGATTCCCGAGGGCGCGATGGTCCGGAAGACGGATACCGTAATGAGGTACCCCGGTCTGAAGGAAGATGTCTACGTGCCGCGGTTTCGTCCTGATCCGACGATCCTCACTCAACTTGGAATTTCCCCGGACGAATTGGTAGTCACTCTGCGCCCTCCCGCGACCGAGGCGCACTACCATAATCCAGAGAGTGAAATCCTGTTCGCAGAAACCATGCGGTTGCTGTCCGCCAACCCTCGGGTCCGCGCCGTAACGCTTCCTCGCAACGCCCGGCAGGGTCAGCAACTGAGAGCCGATTGGAGCGAGTTGATCGCTTCCGGTCAGATGCTGGTTCCGGACAAGCCGGTGGACGGCTTAAACCTGATCTGGTTCTCTGACTTGGTAGTGAGTGGCGGTGGAACGATGAACCGCGAAGCTGCGGCTCTCGGCGTGCCGGTGTACAGCATTTTCCGTGGAAAGATTGGAGCGGTCGATCGTTATCTCGCAGAAACCGGCCGGCTCACCATGTTGGAGAGCATCGACGACGTCCGAACCAAAATCGAACTCGTGCGGTGGAATCGCCCGGCAGAGCCCAAGGATCGCAACTCCCCGGTGCTGCAATGCATCGTGGCGAGCATCCTCTCGGTGTTGGACTCTGGCGGTCTGAAGCGCGCGCGCTTGCCCTTGCAGATCGCCAAAGGGACCGACTCAACTGTCGGCGAAGCATAATTTGTACCGGAGTTACAGCCCTCCCCCAAAGCTGTATTCGTGGCTGAGGAAATTTCACTGATGACGTCTTATGCGGTCGGCCCGGTTTTCGCCGAGTCCGGGCAATTGTCCCGGGCGGCCAAGGTATGCAATTGCATCGAACCTCTGCAGGATCGGCGTTGGGATTCGTTTCTGGCCAAACATCCTCGCGCGTCCCTTTTTCATTCCTCGCCCTGGCTCGCGGCACTGAACCGTACCTATGGGTTCCGGCCCATGGCCTATACGACGTCTTCGGCTGGCGAGGAACTGGAAAACGCGATGGTGTTCTGCTGCGTGGAGAGCTGGCTGACCGGCCGTCGCCTGGTTTCGCTACCGTTTTCCGACCACTGCGAGGCCCTCGTTGACTCAAGCGAAGATCAAGCCGTATTGACGGCTGTCTTGATGCGCAAGGTCAATGAGGAGCGATGGAGTTATGTGGAGTTTCGCCCGCTGGAACCGTTCGAGGTCACGACTACGCTCCCGCGGACGGCTGTAACCTACGCCTTCCATCAACTTGACCTCTGGCCCAGTATTGACACGATCTTCGATAATTTTCACAAGAGCTCTACGCAGCGAAAAATTCGCCGCGCCGAGCGCGAAGGCCTGGTCTATCGGGAAGGGTCGACCCAGGCGCTGCTGGACGATTTCTATCACCTCTTTACTCTGACCCGAAAGCGGCAAGGCTTGGCACCGCAGTCGAAGGCGTGGTTCGCGAATTTGATGGAGTGTTTCGGCGACTCATTGAAAGTCCGTGTAGCGTTCAGAGACGGAGAGCCGATCGCGGCGATGATCACCATTCGCCACAAAGACACCATGACCTACAAGTACGGCTGCAGCGACGTTCGCTTCAATCGCCTGGGCAGCATGCACCTGCTGTTCTGGAATGCAATTCAAGAGGCGAAGTTCTCTGGCCTCCGATTCCTGGACTTTGGGCGGACCGACGCCGATCAGCAGGGTCTCATCACCTTCAAGAACCGCTGGGGCGCCAGCCAATCCGTTCTCACGTATTCGCGATACGGTGCAGCCGAAAAATCGACGCACATCTTTGATCTCTACAGCTCGGAGTGGAAATCAAGGGCCGCGAAGTATACGCTTATGCACATATCGCCAGCGATTCTCCCTGTAATCGGCCAGATCTTATACCGGCATATTGGATAAGACCCAACTCACCCTGAATGTTATGAATCCAATTTCCAGGAGCCTGCCAGAGATGAAAGACGCCAGAAGCCTTAAGGCGCCGCAGTTAGAGGAACCGCAGACCACCATACGGCGCTTCGTGGACCTTGCCGTCCGCGGCTTGGTTCCCATGTTTGACCAGCAGAAACAGCTGTTCTGCTTCAGCCTGAAGAAAACGAACGACGGTATGATCCGCGAGGGACTGTCACCTCGCTATACCATGATGACCCTGATGGGCCTTCATCGTCTGGAACAGGCGGGTGGGACATCGCCCATCGAAATCGCGGCGGTCCTGAAATCCCTGCTCGCCAATCTCGATTGGGTCGAGGATATCGGCGACCTGGGGGTGCTCCTTTGGACGTGCGCTCTGGTGGCGCCCGAATATCTGGCCGAAATCGAACGCCGCATTGAACTGGAGACCGCCCTGGATCGCTACCGCAGCGCCAAACGTGGCGTCACCATGGAACTGGCGTGGTTTCTCACGGGCCTGTCGAACTGGGCTCTGGTCTGCCCGGAAAAACTTGTCGGACTGCGCGGTCTGGCGCTTCAGACGCTGGCGCTGCTGAAGAAGAATCGCGGCGAACAGGGCTTGTTCGGCCACCTGGCGCGCGGCGGGAGTGTGATTGGCATGACGCGAGGCCGAATCGGCAGCTTTGCCGATCAGGTTTATCCCATCTATGCGATGACCCGCTTCTCGCAGGCTTATCAGGATGAAAGCGCGCTGAAGATGGCCATTCAATGCGGGCGCGGTCTGTGCGAGGCTCAAGGGTCGCTCGGACAATGGTGGTGGCACTACGATTCTCTAGGCGGCGGCGTGCTCGAAGGCTATCCAGTGTTTTCAGTGCACCAGCACGCCATGGGACCGATGACCATGTTCGCCCTAGGAGAAGCGGCGCAAATCGATTACACTCCGTGGATTTATCGCGGATTGAAATGGATCAACTCGGCGAATGAACTCGCTTTCAACATGGAAGACGATTCGGCTGCAGTGATCTGGCGTTGCCAGTACAGGTCCGCGTCGCAGGTGAAGACTTATTTGAAAGCGGCGTTGAATATGGGAGACGCAGCCAAGCCATACCAGGCGAAAAAGGATCTCAAAGTATTGTTTGAGTGCCGTCCATATGAGTTGGGGTGGCTGCTGTATGCCTTCGCAACTCGAACCAGTCAACCCGTTCCAGCCCACACGGAAAAGTATTCGATTGCGGTCGGGCAGAACGCGCCTTCCGGGAAGCGTTAACCATGAAGATCATGATTGTGGTGGGAGCCCGGCCAAACTTCATGAAAGCGGCCCCGGTTGTGTTCGCGATCGCAGATCACAATGCCAGAGTCGCAGCCTCGCCGAACCTGCCGCGGACGGAATCCCCGCAGCCCATTCAAATGGTTCTCGTCCACACCGGGCAGCATTACGACGAAGCCATGTCAGGTTCTTTTTTCACGGATCTTGGGTTGCCCACTCCGGACGTACACCTCGAAGTCGGCTCCGGTTCGCACGCCGCGCAGACCGCCGAAATTATGCGCCGCTTCGAGGCCGTTGTTCTCGAGCAAAAGCCTGACGTCGTCATGGTCTTCGGCGACGTGAACTCCACCGTAGCCTGCGCCCTGGTGACCTCCAAGATCGTGCTGGACTCGAGTGGAAATCGTCCGCTGATCGCGCATGTCGAAGCCGGCCTTCGCTCCTTCGACCGGGCGATGCCGGAAGAGATTAATCGCGTCATCACCGATCACTTGTCCGACCTGCTTTTCGTCACCGAGGAAAGCGGCAAAGAGAACCTGTGCCGCGAAGGAATCAAGCCGGAAAAGATTCACTTCGTGGGCAACACCATGATTGATTCTCTGCTGGCCTCTCAGGAGAAAGCCGAAAAATCTGTCATCCTCGATCAGTTTGGCCTCCGCGGCGACTCCAACGGCTTGGCCGGGCGTTACGCTCTATTGACGTTGCACCGACCATCGAACGTCGACGATCGGGAGACGTTCTTGAGCATTCTCGAGGGGCTGGACGAACTGGCTGGTTCTTGTCCGATTCTGTTTTCGGCGCATCCTCGCACGCGAAAGCGGATCGCGGAATTCGGGCTGGAGCGCTTCTTTCAATCGGAAAGCGAGCAGTCGGGAAACGAAAACGGGATTCGGCTGCTCGATCCTCTCGGCTATCTCGATTTCCTCTGCTTAACGAAACACGCCGCGCTCGTAGTCACTGATTCCGGCGGCATCCAGGAGGAGACGACTTGTCTGCGAGTGCCCTGTATCACGGTTCGCGAGAACACGGAACGGCCGGTGACGGTCACCTGCGGAACGAATGTGATTGCGGGAACTGAAAGTCAAAACATTCGCCGGGCGGTGAAGGAGCAATTGAGTGGAAAGAAGCAAGGCCGCGTACCTGAGAAGTGGGACGGTCGGGCCGCTGGACGAATTGTGGAAGTAATTGCGCGGGAGTTCCAAATCGGGAGTTCATTACCAGACTCGCAGATTGCCAGTCTTGCGGCCAGCCAGTGAACCTGCTCTAAATCCAGCAAAAACAGGAGTCAGGATAAAGTCAATCATTACAATACAATACGGATTCGATCAGCTGTATCCGAAGCCGAAAATGACGAAGCCCGGAGGGCGAAGTCCTTTTGGCACAGGGAAGCGCAGTTTTGGGCGTAGTCCTTCTGGGACCTAGCGGCTGACGGTGGGTAGAAATACCCTGTCACTAGGCCCAACTGGACGGGCACTTACACTGTGACACGGGACCCCCAATGAATCGAGCTCTCCCCCCAACCGTATTCACACTCATCCTGATTCTCGCATTCGCCGGAAACGCATTTGCCACAACCTATTACATTGCCGCCAACGGTTCTGATTCCAACAACGGAACCTCCAACACCACACCCTGGCTGCACGCTCCGGGCATGACGGGCTGTTCCGGAACCTGTGCTTCCACAACCCCTAAGGCCGGCGACCAGTTTATTTTTCGCGGCGGAGACACCTGGCATTATTCTGCGGGAACTCCCATCGGCCTGCCCTGGACCTGGAAGTGGAGTGGATCGAGCGGCAACCCGATTTACATTGGCGTCGACACTTCCTGGAGCGCCAGCGGCACCTGGTCGCGCCCCGTGCTGACCATGGACAATCCTCTCAGCACCGCCCAGCCGTCAAGCTGCAAGTATGACGACAACAACAACACCGCGGTGACTCTGCAGGGCGTAAACAACGTGACCTTCGACAATTTCGAATTCACGGGCAAGTGCTGGGCTGGCAGCCCAAGCGGAGCATACTTGGGGATGAGTGGTTCGCCGACTCACATTACGGTCTCTGAGAGTTATTTCCACGGCTGGACCATGGCCACGTCTGCGAGCAGCGACCGGCACTTCATGATTGGCGGCAGTGGAGGCGGAAACACCGGCAACGTCTATTCGCAGGACATCTTCGACGGATCTGATTCTTCGCTCGGAGCCGTTTGCACCAGTGCCAGCTGCGTAGGAAACTGGGGCAACGGCGGCGGAGCGACGGGCTGGGCGATCGCCTCAGAGTGTTACGACGTGCACGAGAGCGTGTTTCGGCACGTCTCGAACGGCATCGAGTGTGGCAACATCACCATCGTCCACGACAACCTGTTTGAATATCTTTTCGAGCCCATCAATAATTCGCCGCACGGCAACGTTGTGGAATCGCTGGGCGGATATTCGGGAGAGACTGCGTACTTCTACAACAACGTCACCCGCAATGTGAACGAAGGTGTGAACTGGTGGCCGCAATTCAGCAATGCCTACATTTTTAATAACGTGTGGGAGAACGACGGCCATTATCCGCCGGATCCGAACTGCCTGATGATCTCGCCGCCGGGCTTCTCGAGCGGTGCGAGCGTGGTCACCGCCAGCGTTTACAACAACACGTTTGACGGCACCTGCTCGATTCAGGCTCAAGCGGGCAATGGTACGACACCGCATTGGGCTTCCGGCAGCAGCATAGCCTTCAGCAACAATCACGTTCTGGACCGGACTTCGATTTCTGGATTGTTCACTTGTGCCTCGCCATCGGTCTGCGGCGAGACCGACAAGGGCGGCGAAGTTTTCCAGACCACCTCGGCTGCGAACGCACAGGGGTACACGCTCGCCAACAACTTCCAGCCTACGTCTGGAAGTGGCTCGACCGTCGGGGCCGGGAACGATGTGTCGGGTTCTTGCGCGACCTTCTCATCGGACAGTGCCCTATGCAGCGGGACCAGCGACGGAGCTGGCGTAGGCACTGGAGACGTTGCTGAATATCCTATGATTCCGATCGTCCAGCGAACCGCGAGTTGGGATGCGGGCGCTTACGAATTCGGAACCGCCAGCAGTAAACCAAATCCGCCTACAGGTTTGGCGGCGGTGGTTCAGTAGTTGAAATGAACAAAGCGTAGTATCCGTATTAACTGACCGGGCCTTTCGCTGGTGCGACTGGCCCGGTCGGCACACCAGGCTTCCTGATCTAGCTTCTGCACAGCTCACCCCTTGATCCACTGCCTTTACAATTCTTAAGACCCTGGGTTTTCAAGAAACAGCACGGACGACGTGCGACTCCGCACTATTTAAACTTCCATGAGCCACTCCGCAAATTTTGCCCTGGACAACGCTGAACCACCTGCCGTTCGTGATCTCGGAGCGGCTGGCACGTCAGAGTCTCCGCTGACGGTCCGCATAGTGCGCTCCTCAGCCGAGGTCGAACAAATTCGACAGGTCTGGTCGGCATGGCCGAGCCACAGAGACAGCGACATCGACTTCTGCCTGGAGTTTGGCTGGACCCGAAAAGAAGTAGTTCGCCCCCACGTAATCGTGATCTACCGGGATGGGCGAGCCGATGCGATGCTGGTGGGGTGGATCGAACGCGTCCGCCTGAAATCGCAAATCGGATATCTGCGACTGCCCGGAGTGCCGGCATTGGTCCTGAATTTCTCCTATGGAGGATTTCTGGGAAATGCATCGATTGAGAACAGTGAGGCAGTCATCCAGTCAATTGTTGGGTCGTTGCGCGATGGTGATGCCGATATGGCAGGGCTTGACCACCTGGGCTCCGGGTCAACCCTGCTGGATCGAGCGATGCTTGCCTCTGGGTTCGTGACGCGCGACCACTTTGTTCGGGCGGACCCGCATAATGTGATGCTTTTGCCCGCAACGGTTGACGACCTGTATCGAGGCTTCTCGCAAGGTCTCAGAGCCGAGGTCAGACGAAAAAGAAAAAAGGTGCTTGCCGACTTTGGCGAAAGCGTCGCGATCCGTTGCTATAGCCATGAGAGCGAGGTCGACGAGGTGGCGCCGCTATTAGAAGAAGTTGCGAAGGGTACTTATCAGCGGGGCTTGGGAGTTGGGTTCCAGGATACGGAAGAGATGCGCCGGCGCCTGCGGTTCTGCGCCAGGAAGGGTTGGCTGCGTACTTATGTCCTTACCATTGCCGGCAAGCCTTGCGCGTTCTGGGTGGGCACGCTATCCAATGATTCATTCCTCAGCGATTACAACGCATATAAGCCCGAGTATCGCAACTATTCGCTTGGAACGTATCTGCTTATCTACGTGGTGGAGGAATTTTGCAAGGCCGGTGTGAAGAATGTTGACTTTGGCTTCGGCCCGGCGGAGTACAAAGAGCGTTTCGGAAACTCGGTGTTGATGGAGTCCTCGGTTTGCATTTTCTCGTCCAGACCTAAAGGCCTTTTGTTGAACGTGGTTCGGTCGATGACATGTTCAATCGATTCTGCAGCAAGGAAGCTGCTGGAACGCACGAATCTGCTTTCAAAAATCAAAAAGCTCTGGCGTAGCCGCGCAGCAAAGGTAACTGCGCCGACTCCCGCCGAGTGAGCGGCGTTTTGATACATGTGGAATAAGCCCAAGCTGGATGCATGAGTCTAATTTCGACAGCACTAATGATGATGCCCGAGCCGAACAAGATCAGGTTCGGAGGGGGGGTGTCGGGGAGCATCTTCAATCCGGTTGTTCTCGCGGTGGTGATCGTTGCAGGCCTGCTGATATGCACCGGGTCGCGAAAAAGGGCGCTGGCAGCATTTCTGGCGGCGGCCATACTGATTCCGACCGATCAGGTTCTGGTTATCGGGGCCCTTCATTTTCCCATGCTCCGGCTCCTGATTCTTTTTGGCATCGTCAGAATGGTGCGGGATAAATCGAAAGTGTTTAGCGGGGGGATGAACGGCATCGACAAGGCCGCGATTTTGCTCGGGCTGTTTGTGGCGGTGAACGGGGTTTTGTTGTTCAAGGAGTCGGCCGCCCTCATTTTTCAGTTTGGGAATCTGCTCACGGCGTTTGGGAGTTATTTCTTGCTCCGCCATCTGGTTCGGGACCAGAACGACGTAAAGTGGGCGCTGCGGGTGTTGATGTATGCGGCGGTGGCGGTAGCGGTGCTGATGATATCGGAACAGGTGACGGGGCGAAATGTTTACTATGCAGCCCTGGGCGGAGCCAGCGCCGATGTTTGGGGGAACGTGGTGGTTAGGGAAGGCCACCTGCGCGCCACTGGATGTTTCGGGCAGCCCATCCTGGCGGGAACATTTGGCGGCATTCTGATGCCGCTGTTTGTCGGGTGGTGGTGGAAAGAAAGACAGGAACGGAAACTCGCGGTGCTGGGAATCGCCGCAACTGCCGCCATCGCAGTGGCGGCGAATTCGAGCACGGCTCTATTCGCTTTCCTCGGAGGACTGGTGGGCTTGTGCTTCTGGCCCTTGCGCAACCGGATGCGGATTGTCCGGTGGGTGATCGCGACGTCGCTGATCGGGCTGCACCTGGTCATGAAGGCCCCGGTTTGGCACCTGATCTCGCGGGTGTCGCTGACCCAGGGTTCGGATTCGCAGCACCGGTACGAGCTGGTGAATCAATGCATTCTGCACTTCAGCAGCTGGTGGATGATCGGTACGAAGGACTATCCGAACTGGGGCTGGGATCTCTGGGATTTAGGGAATCAATATGTGTTCATCGCAGATCAGTCCGGGTTGATTCCGCTCCTTTGTTTTCTGTCGATCTTCGTGTTCGGCTTCAAGTATCTGGGCATAACGAGAGTGCGCTTTCGGGGCGACCGGAGACAGCAATTTTTTGTGTGGGCGTTTGGCGCGTCGCTGCTGGCGAACGTGGTGGGCTTCTTCGGAATTTCCTATTTCGATCAGACGATTGTGGTGTGGTACGCAATTCTCGCCATGATCGGCGCCATCTATCTACAGCAGCCGGTGGCGAAGACGACGAAGCCGCAGCCGGGGGAGGCCCAAGTTGCGGCATCGGAGTTGGCATATGCAGCAGGCGCGGGTGAATTGGTGGATTCGGACTTGTTAGAAACAGACTTTGAACCCAGGGAGCATCGAATGTATGAAATCTAGCACAGTGAAATCGGAATCAGGTTTGGCCGGAGCCGTTCTAACCGAACAGGCTGAGCCGCTTTCTCCTGCGTGGCAGGATGAGGCAACGGAGAAGCCGTTTAGTACGGGCGCACCCGCAGGTGTCCCCGGGACTTTGGTGCACAAGGAGAACACGCTGATGAGGGTAGTATTGGGGATCTGCCGTAGGCTGGCCTACTGGTTTGCCGTCCCAGTGATTCTGACGGAATATTTTCAGGCGCAGACCGGCCGCGAGTACGGGATCGGATTTTTCACCAAGGTCAAGCTTGCTCTAAAGATGCGGCGCAACTATGGCAGGATCACGACAGGGTCGCGAGTCATTGAACACCTTTTGATGGCCACCCAGATCATGCGGGTGCCGAAGGCGGTGGAGGGCTGCGTGGTGGAGTGTGGATCGTTCAAGGGCGGAAGTGCGACCAATCTGTCGCTGGTTTGCGCCCTCTGCGATCGTCAGATGGAAATCTTTGATTCGTTCGCCGGGCTTCCCGAACCTACGGCGGTCGACGCGGAGCATCTGCTGGTAACGGTGCGCCAGGTCCATACTTACGCCAAGGGTGCGTGGAAGGGTGCGCTGGAAGAAGTAAAGGGAAACATAACCCGCTTTGGAGACGTCGAACGTTGCAACTTCAATGTCGGCTATTTCGACGAGAGCCTGCCGAAATTCCAGAACAGGAAAGTGGTGTTCGCGTTCCTGGACGTCGATTTGAGAACTTCCCTTGAGACCTGCCTGACGTACCTCTGGCCTCAGCTTCAAAACGGCTGCTATGTCTTCACCCATGAGGCGCCGCATATGGAGATTGCCTCGGTATTCTTCGCCGAAGACTGGTGGAGGTCGGTGAGCAGTAAGGCTCCCGGCTTGGTCGGTGCGGGCTCTGGTTTGGGCCTGCTGCCGGCGTCGGGTGGTTTTCGAAGCGACTTGGGATACACTGTGAAAAACCCTTCGTTATCAGACTTTGTGGTCAATCCGCAGACTGGAGTCTTTTAGAATCCGAGTCATCGTCCATCGGAATCTGACCGAAACATCGAGGCCAAGCGACCGGTACAAATGAAGCTATCCATTGTCATCTTGTGTTGGAACGACCTGAAAGTGATCGGCGATTGTCTTTCGTCGATCTACAAGGGTACGCACAGCACGGACTTCGAGATTATTGTGTCCGACAATGGATCCACGGACGGGTCCATCGATTTCATTCGCAACAACTTTCCTCAGGTGCGTCTGCTCGAAAATGGGACGAACCTGAGATTTGCGAAAGGGAACAACGTCGGAATCGATATAAGTCAGGGCGAGTATGTTCTGATCTTGAACCCGGACACGATCATCCATGACGGCGCTCTGGATAAAGTGGTTGCCTA
>Ga0307476_10000533_pt1 | contig 28484 bp, 24 predicted proteins | sample atmos_gasesECM2C_2_FD_203314 | JGI IMG/M metagenome (GOLD analysis project Ga0307476, IMG submission 203314) | Hardwood forest soil microbial communities from Morgan-Monroe State Forest, Indiana, United States - atmos_gasesECM2C_05 | ecosystem: Environmental > Terrestrial > Soil > Temperate...
GTGAAAATTCCTACACCCCCCACCACACCACTGAACTGGGTTTGACCTTGGTCCTGGCCGGGGCCCGCCCGCGCGTGGGGCAGGGAATCGCTCGTGCCTGCGTTCGTGAGTGTGCGGGGATCGGGATCGCGCGTGTCAGCGTGCGAGCGAGTGATCGTTTCCGGTTGATCAAACGAGTTGCTACGCGGGATACTCATGGTCTGATTAATTGCCACATGACCTGGAAGGAACTCGCGCCAGTCACCGATAAACAGACGAGGGACTTCGGTCGATTCAAGAAGAAGGCTCGATTCTTGATTGACGAAAGCCTCGGAGAAGCCGTCGCCCGTGTTCTTCGCGAAGACGGCTGGAATGCCATCTTCGTTTCGGATGTGGGACTCGACGGACATTCGGATGAAGACGTATTCGCGTACGCCTGGAAAGAGGATCGTATCGTGCTCACCCACGATCACGACTTCCTGGATGACCGGCGGTTTCCACCTCACCGAAACGCAGGTGTAATTGTTCTTCCTGGTGCGTCCGGTTCCGGCCAGGGTCTCGGTTCTGCCCTCCGCAGTGTCGTTTCGATAATTGGTCCGAACCGAGGTGCATTCCGACGCTTTAAGATTGAGATCACGAAAGACGGCATTTGGAACATCAAGAGTATGGCGCGCGTCTCGGATGAGGCACGGAACTGGCGCCTGCGCTTTGGACAGGCTGACAAAGTCTACGAGTGGGAAGATGAATGATGGTGCTGAATGTGGCCCGGTCCTTTCCGGGCAGGGTTTTTGAGTGCAATTGCCTTACGTCAATTTGGAGCGAAAACGCGGCCACCACTGGACCTGCCCGGAGTGTCTGGAGACGGGCTACTGACGTTGAGCCCTGATGACGTTACCGCCTTCACCCAAAGATAAACCGCAAATCCTGCCCTGACCGTCAGGAGTGAAGTCAACATAGTTATTCTCGGCTCCGACGATAACGAACCTTGTTGGGGACACCGGCGAGAGAGCAAGGCGCGGGTGTCCTGCGGCAGCCAGCGAAAGGTGATCGCCTTCGATCCGAATCGAAATCTTCGCCGATGGAGAGTTGGAGATGTATTTTCCGACATACAGCTCAAGTCGAAGCCAGATCGTCACTCCGCGGGTTCGGACGGGCGCAGCAGAAGCACGTGGGCTGCTGGACGCGATGCTCTTAGTTTGAGTACTTTCCGGTTCGACGGGGACCACATCGACCCGCAAGCGCTCAGAAATGTGATTTGACTTCTTAACGCCTTGAATTATCGGCTGAGTCGAATTGCCAGCTGAACCACTAGCGCGTGTCTGCGGGTAAACTTGTTGGCCTGAAACAAACTCGACCTCACGAATACGCAGATTCAATACATGAATCCAGCTATAACGAATCGCGAAGACAGTCATGCAGAACAGAATCAACGACAGCACCGTGCCGTTAATGATCGCCGATGCGCGAGGCCGGAACGTATCGAGTGTCCCGAAGGAGGGAATATGATCCGCCGTTGGGATTAGCAGAGCGGCGGGTAGCTCAATGTCGATGTCTGGTCGCAAAGTCCACTGCCTTAATAGCGAAAAAATACAGTCCAGCATTAAACCGAGTGCGACCAGCCTTCCCTTTTGCTGATCGAAGATGTCGAGCATCTCGTCTCCGAAACGTCGGCGAAAGCTGGAAGGATGCAAACGCACGGCACTGCGATATAGACGCCTAAGCATCAGACTCTCCTAGGATTTGGGATTCGCAGTCGCGAGCGTGCCTCGCGAACAACCCGGGTCAGGCGCGCGGTCTCGGCTCTCAGGACACCTCGCCCAGTATCAGTGAGCCGGTAATAGCGCCTGCGAGGATCATCATCTCCCCGACGTGGCCCCAATTCCTGAACCCATCCGCCCTGAATGAGCTTCTGCAAATTGTCGTACAACGTGCCGGGACCGAGTTTGTATACCCCCTTCGATTGTCTTGCGATTTCCTGCATGATGCCGTAGCCATGAAGGTCTTCCGCGGCTAGAGCGAGAAGGATGTGCAAGGCCGCTGAGGACAACGGCAAATCCGAATCTAATCGTTCAGCCATAGTCGGAAATAGATATATCGGATTCCGAGCTAATAGTCAATTGCTCTATCGAAGAACTGTTCTCAGTTGGCGAGAAATCCCCATAGCACAAGTCTGTGCTTTCCCTTCGCCTGTCAGGCGAACAAAAGGCGCAAGGTTGTGATAACGCCTGTTTACGTCAGTCCGTTGCTGAGTGCATAATCCGCTGTCAAGGCCATTCACTTTCCGCAGTGCCGATAACAGTATGCGAATAGCAGATCAGCTGCTTAAGTCTGTAGGCTTCGTGTCTCGCTATGATCCAGATCAGCCGCTTCAGTTTGGTGGAACCGCCTTTATTGTTGGCGTGAAGATGGCTTCGAATGCCAGCTTGGTGCACCTCGTTACAGCAAAACACGTTGCGGAGGCCATTGAACCCGCCGAAGCTGTAATAGCAATGAACGCGAAAGATGGTGCGCCAAGATTCCTTCGAACTGGCGACCAGAAATGGTTTTACCATCCGACAGAAAAAGACTCGGTGGACGCCGCCGTCATCCCGCTTGGATCGGCGAACATGGGACTTTACGATATTAGTTTCATTCCAGAGGATATCTTCGCGACCGAAAAGCGGATTGCCGAATATGATATCGGCCTCGGAGACGAACTCATAATGGTCGGACTTTTCACTCGCTTCACGGGTACGACGCACTTGATTCCGATAGTGCGCACTGGCAACGTAGCGATGATGCCACGGGATCGTTTACCAATTGCTGGTTTTGGCGAGATGGAGGCCTATCTTGCTGAAGGCAGATCTATCGGCGGATTGAGCGGATCGCCTGTTTTTGTTCGTAATACGACGAAAATGCCAATCCAAAACGCAAAGGGCAGCTCACATCTTTATGGGTTAGGAGAAGGACATCTTCTAGGCCTCGTTCATGGACACTGGGATCTCCCAGTTTCCTTTTCTGCTACCGAACAAGCAGAGGCCGTTAACATGGGAGTATCGATTATCGTTCCCGCCAAGAAAATTTTGGAAGTGCTCTATCATCCAGAGTTGGCCGCGATGCGAAAACAGCATTATGACAGGCTAGTAAAATCGGATACCCAAGGGTAGAGTTCTACCGTGATGTGCCAGTCAGTTGATGCAAAATCCCCATTGCGCTCATCCTCCGACCAGTTTAAAACTCTCCAGAAGTGAACGGAATTGAAAGAAGTTGAAATTTGAGCGCAAAGGCCTGTTAACAGAAATTGACCGCAGGCGTGTTGCTGGTAAGCCCCGTCCTGACGCGCTATGCTTTTTGAGGAATGTCCAATATCGACTGGCTGATCTTGGCCCCTGCCATCCCGGCTATACCCGTTTTCGCTACGTGGTACCTTCCATGGGAAAGATGGATACCCTGGGGAAAGTTGCCCAAAGCTATCGCCGGCCCATATGCGCTGTATCTCTTCTTCGTGGCGTTCCATTTTGACGATAACCATCGATATTGGTGGTTGTACTACGGGTGGCTGGCGATTGCAGGCGTGGTCGTGTCGGTTATGGCCGTAGTTGAGAAGGTTGAGGGAAGGGTGGAGAATGAGGCCAGAGAGCGAAAAGCAAGCATGTTGGTGCAGGCACAACGCTGGCCTGTTGCCGAGGGCTTTGTTCTTCACACCGACCAAGTCCCCGATGCAGACGGGACCCCGAAGGTGACCCTTCGTTACATGTACAAAGTGGATGAACAAGAGTTTTTTGGTTGCGAGTCGGCTACGTTCACGAGCAGAGATGATGCAGAGCGGTTTGAGTCCAGATGCAAAGAACGAAGGCTCAAGGTTCACTATCAGCAGGATAAGCCGGAGATTTGTGTGCTAGACAATGATGCATTGCGGTAACTGACGAAACATCCCGATATCACTCAATGACCATCGGTCAAAACGTGTAATGGCCTCGCCAGTTGACTACACCTATCCTCAACTGCCCTCTTTGCGGTGCCGAGAAAAAATGATTGCAAGGACAATCGAAACTATGCGTTCCAGATGAAATCAAAAAAACAAGGAGGCCAATGAAATGAAGTTGCGATATTTGCGATCTTCAAGCCTCTGTTTGTTAAGTGCCGCAGTATGGATTCTCTTCACAAGTTCGGCGAACCCGCAAACCGAAGATCAGTTCTTCAGTTCCGATGGCGTCAAGATCAGATACATCGTGGTGGGCAAAGGTGAGCCAGTAATTCTGGTTCATGGTTTTGCAGGCAATTTGGATATGTGGAGACCGCTGATAGCCGATCTCGCCAACGATTACGAAGTCATTGCCTTTGATTGCCGTGGACACGGAAAAAGCGATAAGCCCCACGAGCCTGAACAATACGGAGTTGAAATGGTGAACGACATCGTGCGCCTCATGGATCATCTTCAGATCAAGAAGGCACATGTCATGGGCTATTCGATGGGAGGATTCATTGTAGTGAAAATGCTTGTCGAGTATCCTGATCGATTTTTGACGGCGGTCATCGGTGGGAGCAAGGGGGTGACGGCGGAAGATCTCAAGGAACAGGAATCCCTCACGAAATATCTTCAGAGTGGCATGTCATTCTCGGAAGCAGTGATCGCAGCGGCACCGCCAGACGCGCCTCCGCTGAGTGCTGAACAGCGCGAAGCATTGAAGCGAGACGATCCTAACCACGACCCAAAAGCGCTTGCTGCCCAACGCCTCGGGAATAAAGAACTAATCGTCAACAATGAGTCACTCAAAACAAATAAAGTGCCAACGCTGGTGATCTATGGTGGCAATGACCACCCGGAAAGATTCGATGATCTAAAGAAATCACTTTCGAATGCCGAGTACGTGGCCATCGCTGGCGCCGGTCATGCTGGTGCGGTTCAGAGCCGCGAATTCTTAAAAGACATTCGCGCATTCCTTCAAGAGCATCAACAGCCACACCAGTAAGGCCCCGTTGATGTAATATCGCCATTACGCTCATCTTCCGACTAGTTTCAAATGGACTGAATCGAAAGAAGTCGGAATTTGAGCGCTAACGCCTGGTTTCGTCAACTGACATAGACTAGTGAAATGGAATCAGGTCCCGAACACATCAAGTTTTTCTTTGGACATCAGGTGGTGGGGTATTTCGAGGACCAACCGCCATCATCTGCGGGCAAGTATCGCTACATGCCTTTTCGCGGACCGGGACATTTTCGCTTAGGGCAAGAGTTGACTCGGAAGGGGCCTCAGTACTGCCACTACGTTGCCGATGGCGAAACTCGCTATTTCACCGTTGCGCGCATACCGAGCCCCCACGTCTTAGAGGTATCTGAGTTAGTGCCATCGCCTGTCTCTCGCATCCTTGGATCGATGTGAATTTACGAAACATCCCCATTTCACTCATTGACCCTTTTCAGGCGCGCCCAGCGCATGCACGCTCGGTTCTGAAACCTTAGGGCGCAAACGCCATGCTGCGAAAACCAACGCCATTACAAACATTCCTACTACCAGAGCAGCGATCATATGTACACCCGTTTCCGCCTTTTGTTGGGTGATCAGGTCGGGTGTTGCCGCTTCGTGAGGCCGATCAAGAAACACACGCATACTTCTTGTTTGTCGCCGTGCATTTCGCTCTTCGCGATGTTCTCGTTCCCATTGGCGCTTGTGTTCTGGGTCTTTCTAGGGCATCGCTTCAGTTCTCCCGTTTACTGAAGAATTCACGAACTTTTGCGAGTGTGCTCGGTTTCACGCGCTCACCCCCGGCGATCAACATGATCGTTTTGCTGTCTGTTTCAGTGACACGAGCTGTCTTTCGAATTCCAAATTCGACAATTCGTTTTTTTAGTTCTTCATCGCCAACAGTTTTACCATCGCTATACTCAGTGCAGTGGAAATCCACCAAACTCGGATCGTCTCCTTGTTCCCATCTCCGACAGGTTTCTTTCCCGATGTAGCGATGTTGATTCGCGACAATATGGCTCCGTCTCAACAAACCGCGCGTCAGCTTGTTACAAGGTTCGCCGTCCGACCCGAGAAACTTGGCTTCCGGATGTTCTCGATATGCGCCAAGAATGTTCCCATAGCATTTGACTTCAATCTTCTTCGTTCGTCCCCTCGGATCGAGCAGACAAATGGAATACTGTTTCCCGCTATGAGTGTCTGTCGCTTTCGTGGTCAGCCATTCGGAGCGATGCTTTGAAAAAGGCATGATGAGCCCGAAGCTCGACGGGTCCTTTCGAGCGGGATATAGACTCGGGAAAAGAAGAGGGACGTGCACGAAATTAAATGGTTTGGTAAAGCCCTTCAGCAATCCCAAGACGGCCGGGGTGCTAACGGTCGTGCGCATCATTGCGGGAAACTTGAACCATTCAGGAGCTGGACGGGGAGTCGCCACTTCGCCTTCTAGTACCCAGTGCCATCCTTGCAAAATCCAATCGCTTTCCGGGTCTCCTTCTACTGCATCTTGAGGCGGGTAGAGGTAGCCTAATCCGTGTGCCTTGGCATCAATGATAACGATGTTCCCGTGCTTGTCATAACGGTAAAGAACATATCGCTTTGCACTCGTCGCAAAGCCAAACAGGTCAATTTGTTTCCCGGCATCGAAATTGACCTTCTCGATTTTCAAGATCGACCCTGGCACTTTTGTTCGGTCATAGCAGTTTAGCGATTCGAACCGACCTACAATTTCTTCGACGTCTTCCCAAGAAAGAGCCTTAATTTTCGGTTCATTCGGACACCCGACCCATCCACCAGTTCTCGACGCAACGATGCACATGGAATCGGTATCACAAAACAGATAATGCCCACTCCTGTCAGTGATGCAGCGTTCGAGCATGGCTAAGAGCAGATGCGCTCCCCCGGTAATCAGGGATGCAATTGGAGGGAAGTACCATTCGCCCTGTTTTTCAATCGTGTTAACGTATTGCTCGTGAGAGTGCTCGCCCGAGAAAACTCGTACCTTGACAGGTTTTACCAATTTCTGTGGCGTCAACTCGTAAAACATTCCGTAGCTGGTCGAGTTTGCACAGATTTTGAGGAAATAAGAGAGGGCTTCATCTGATTTCTTGTGAACTTGTTTCTGCTCAACCATGCGGCAGAATAGGTCATCTTTTCGTGGGTCCACTTCAACCATTCCCCGGAGGTTCGTGGCCTGCAACCCTCTTTGCTGCCCGTGTGGAATCATCCGAATTGCTTTCTCGATCTTGGGAACTCTGCCAGAAAGCAACTTGGACTGAATCACGTCCGGCCCACTCAACCAAATCGGCTGATCGGAAGTGAAATAGTTAATCGCGATGTTCTTGGTGACCCCATCATCGCTGAATTCCGCTCGTACCGGCATAACGTCATTGGCGGGTTGCACGCGGGCGAAGAACTTCAACTGCTTCCATGTGTCTTGTTCGAAGCAATCGTCCAAAGTGATGTTCTCAACCAGCTTCCGAATCTCTTCGGTCGCGTCCTCGAAGGACAGGCTTTCCGCTACGAGAACCTCCGGATTCCCGAGTAACGAGTTGACAGTTGGGTACTGGCTGGAAAAGTCAGTCAACACGACAGGTACAGGCGTGTTGCGAATTTTGCACTCTGCACGACCGCCAAAGTACCCCTGCGAAGCGATGCCTTGGATTTCATCTGAAACGCCGAATTTTATAGCGGGTGGGATTATGTTCATGGCCCGCAAGTAGGCTTTGCCGATGCTGGCTGGGGAAACAGCTTTATCCGGATGGAGTTTGATCGGATGCCGGTCGAATTCTTTTTTCAGGCCATTCAAGAGGTCAACCGTACATCTCACGTCATGGCGGCCATATTTGAGTTCTTCGTTCGTGACCGTCCCGCTGGGTTCATGATCCAACTTTTGATTTTCGGTTTGCAGACCCTTGCAGGCACTCTTTAGGGAGTGCTGTTGGTTAAACAATGCCCACGCCAGAGTGCGCAAATCCAATATCCGACATACGAGCCGAGTCTTAGATCCCACCGTGTACGTGGGCCATTCTTCCGGTCGTACGGGTTTCGTTAAACTGAAGAATGCTGCTTTCGAATCCTTCGACGTGACTCGCATGCAGGGACGCTCTGGGTTCGGCTCCAGGTCGCCAGTCTTGCGAGAGATGCGTTCCGACAGAATCAGAGTCCAAGCGCGATTGCGGGAGACCCGATATCCAACCGCCAAGCGTGAAATGTCCCAGGGGGCGTTGAAAGCAACGATGAGGGACTTGGTTCTTATGGCATCGAAGAATATCCGCTCCACGAACACAGAGCGGCTGTAAACATGGATTGTTTCGTCATAATCCTTGTGCACCACCTCGGACGGGAAGGTCCGCACGTAGCGGGCGATGAGATCGCGGTAATCAGGCGCGAGGTCGTCCGCGTGTAAGATCCCCTCTTCGACGCAGTGATAGGCATCGTCCTGCAATCGGCAAACTCGATAGAACCCAAACAGGAGTGACTGGTCTTTGGGGTCCAGCGTAGTCTCAGTGTCAAAGATGAGGGCGTATTCTGGCCACTTCGGTTCGTTGTAGTTACTGATCAACGGTTCCTTGGGATCAACCTCAACGACATGGCTGCGAAGAAAAACGTCTTTGCTCAGTGGGACTGGCTGATCGGGTGGATTAGTCTTCACGTTGTTCCTCCGATTCCCTCAGGGATTTCGCTTGCGTCTCCCAGCCGTCTGCTAATCCGCGCAAAAAGACGGCATTTGCTCGCATCCATTGCGATGTACGTTCAATGACATCCTCTTCGCGAATCATCTCGATGCCTGCATCCAACAGGCGAGCGCCCTGCTTCCGGTGACAATTCCGGCAAAGAATGACTCGCGTATCCCGATCCCTCCTGAAGCCCGCGATTTCATGGACCTCAAGGCACTCGATTGCGTTCTCCCCACAGATCGCACAGCAAGGATTCTCGACGCCTAATAGACCTTGTCGCCTAGTCCTTCGCTGCTGTGCCCTGAGAGGATGGATGTTCTTCATAGCGCGTCCTTCAGCGAAGCGTAGAGAGAGTCGATCTGGAGAAGGCCAGCGTCACCGAGCGCCTTCAACGTTCGCGATGCTGTCATCAGTTCGAAATTGCCGATCCTCTTACCGTGGAACGGAGCCAGCTCATAGGACTTTTCCGTGCGTGCCCAACGATTCAGGCTTGCTAGATACGCGGATGCGAATTGGGCCTCTTTGAATCCATGCGCGGGCACCATGACCGGTCCATGTACATCCGGTAGCAAAATCGGGCGAATGTAGCGATCAGATTTTGTAGCGATCCACTTCCCGGATTTCGACCGTCGCAGTGCAGCTGGCAGGTATTTTCTTACAGTTGTTGGAGTCGTCCCCTCTTCATGCGAAGCTGCATCAAGCGAGAGGCCATCACGACGCATCCTTGCGACTGCGTGAAAAGCGCGTTTCTGCGCTTCAAATTCGCGATCAGAGGGCGGCTTTCTCTGTCTCATGCGTGATGGCTTTCGCTTCGATGACATGGTTTACCCTGTCCTGCGCATAGTTCTCTCGGGGCGGCTATCTGCGCTTTGGTCCCTAAGAAATGCTTCCAGGGCAAGAACTGGAATGATTCTTCGACGACCGACCTTACAGCTCGCGAGTTGACGCTGTGAGACTAGAGTCGCGACGGTTCGGCGCGAAAGTCCTAGCCTTCGAGCCGCTTCGTCCATCCCGACTGCAAGTACCGCTTCATCTCGATGCATATCAGTGCTTTCCCCTTTTTGCCCTTGCATAACCTGGTGTACAATTGCATAGTACGAGCCTGTGGCAATGCATCTCATCGTCATTGTTCTATCGGTAATAGATTTTGCCCTTTAATTATGGGAGCCGGAAGGAAAAGATTGGCTGATCCGGGAACACTCTATACATTCGCTCACCTGTTCTATTGGGACTTTCGAAGGATCGCCGAAGGAGGGCGTCGGTGGGTTCGGGACAAAGTCAAGCTTCAGGAATCCGAAAGGGAGCGGAGGAGCTTGAACATTCCCAAAGAGGCAGCTAAAAAGGCGGAGGAGGAAATCCAAGCTGGCCTTATACCTGCATCCAAACGGCAACGACGACGCCGTGAGCTCGAACATCAATTAGCCTCAGTCTTACCGCTCTGGCCTTTCGTGGCTCAAGAGGAGGCCATAAGAGAGGTCAAGATTCCGGGGGAGCCGGAGGTCATCGAGGAATTGCTGAATCCGAAAACATCGCCAGCTCGGATACGGGAACTGTGCAGAGAGGCCTCGATGAAAAGGGTGATTGAAGTTCAACCAGGCGTTAAGAGAGAAGTTGATTACCGTGCTTGGCCTATCCCCGTGGGTAGCACGTTCCCAACATATCTGGCGCAGTACGCTGAACAATACGTGGCTGCACTTCATGACCCACGCTATCCGGGCTGCGATGTTTCCGTCCGACCATCCAACAGACTGAAGCAATTCTGGTTTCTTTCGCGTGCGCTCGCTGGAGCGCTCTACGGGGTTAAAACTCGCACAGCTATCAATCTTGTTGGCTCTCTCAGGCCGGAAGAAAGTTTTGAGGAGTCACGGGCCGCCAAACCAGCGCGGAAACGGATACGCCGAAAATACGTAATCCGAAAAAAGAACTAGATTTCATCAAGCGGACCTGCCGACTGCTACCAGCAGCCGACAAGCCCTGACCACCATCGGAGGGTGCTCCAATGGCAGCTGGCAAAACCGTATCTCAACAGCCGAAATCCCACAATTCCCCAATTGATCTGCCCATTCCGCGACATGGCGTAGTCACTCTCTACGGTTACGGCATCAAGGTCTGCGTAGATCGTGGACATCTGTTTCTTGAGGATGGCATCGGCGCAGACCGTCGTCGTTACCGCCTTCCGCGTATCGGTCACGGGCTCAAGAGATTAGTAGTGATCGGGTCCGATGGGATGGTGTCTCTGGCGGCCCTGCGTTGGCTGGCCGATCAGGACGCGAGTTTCGTAATGCTTGAACGCGATGGATCGGTCCTCGCCACCACTGGCCCTGTTAGTCCCTCGGATGCGAAACTCCGAAGGGCTCAGGCACTGGCGCATCATTCGGGAGCTTCGCTGCGTATCACGCGCGAACTTATCAGCCGAAAGCTCATTGGTCAGGAGCAGGTTGCGCGTCACAAGCTTCTCGATTCCAAGACTGCGGACACAGTTGCCAAATTCCGGGCCGAAGTGCCTACCGCCGACAGCATCACGACAATCCGGCTGATCGAGTCACAGGCTGCTCGCGCATACTGGTCGGCGTGGAGCACGTTGCCGATCAACTTCCCGATGAACGACAAAAGGCGAGTTCCAGATCATTGGTGCAGCTTCGGAGCACGAGTCTCCCCGCTGACGGGATCACCCCGGCTTGCCGCAAATCCACCGAATGCAATCCTGAATTACCTTTACTCGGTCCTTGAGTCCGAAGCTAGGCTGGCAGCTGCCGCGCTGGGACTCGATCCGGGTCTTGGTGTTTTGCACGTCGATACACCAGCTCGCGACAGCTTAGCTTGCGACCTGATGGAGCCGATTCGTTCTCAGGTGGACGCTTATTTGCTCGACTGGATAACGCGCCAACCGTTGCGGCGAGAATGGTTTTTCGAGCAGGGGGACGGGAACTGCCGCTTGATGGGATCGTTGGCTGTACGGCTGTCAGAAACGGCTTCGATTTGGCGTCGCGCTGTGGCCCCAATTGCTGAGTGGGTTGCTCGTGCGTTCTGGTCAACCATACGTAGACCTGATACTCCAGTCGCAACGAGGCTGACTCAGAACAACAAACGAGCGACTAAAGGGGCTCCAGTGCAGCTACCTCACAAAAGGGTGCCTTCTCAGCAAAACGTCTGCGCTGGTTGTGGAAAGCCTATTGAGCGGAATTCCAAACATTGCGGCGAGTGTGCGGTGAAAAACTCCACCGCATCCCTTACCGTTGGAGCACAGTTGGGACGCATTGCCGCTCAAAGTTCAACGGCCAAGGCTCGCCGCAGTGAAACAAAACGTCGTCACGATTTGGCTCGAAGTAACTGGTCTCCATCCACTCAACCCGCGTGGCTCACAGAGGACACGTACACGAAGCAGATTCAGCCTCGTCTGGCGAGTGCGACACTCTCCCAGATTGCATCAGCGATCAGCGTCTCAATTCCCTACGCGTCCGACATCCGGAAAGGCCGACGCCAACCGCATCCGAGGCACTGGAAGGTACTCGCGGAGCTTTCCGGTGTTGTGTCTGTCTAGACAACAGAAAGCCGTGGGTCCCGTTTGCCGCCATCGGTTCTTGGTCGGACCAGCATCATCCTTGGAGACGCGCTTTGGAGGGTGACAAAACCTCATCGGCGGCTAGTATGCGCTGCTAAGGATGGCACGGGCCCCGTTCACTGAATATGAGGTGCAGCAGACTGATTGACAACCCGTAAGTTTGCATTCAGGGTAATGCAGGATAACGTTGACGGTGGTGATCCTCGCACCGAGCGTCGCACGTCATACGGCTCTTGCCTTTCTGCGGGCGTGAGCCGATAATTCGCTTCAAGGTCGGATAGCGGCTCAGCCCGCTGTCTGATTTGGCCCTTGCTGACAGCGGCAAACTAATGGCGGGGCGCTGATTGTGTTGGGGTGTCCCGTGGGAATCGAACCCACATCGTGTCGCCACCAGGGACCCGCTCTACCATTGAGCTAGGGACACCGCAAACGAAAGAGGGCTTTTTTACGTGGTTGGGACCTCGTAAAAAGCCCTTTTTCTCGTTGGTGGACCCCGAGGTAAACGGTATGGCCCTTGTGACATGCCCTGAAGTATGCAATATTGCATTCCGCAAATCAAGAGAAAATGTAATATTGCATAATGGTTTGGACTGGTGTACGATGCTTTTCTGGCGAGTGATGGATTATTGGCCCGAGCCGGGTGTCAACCTGATTGGGGACTGGTACGACTTACAGGAAGACGACGTAAGGGCCGAGTTCGATGTAGCTTTGCTCATTTTGTCGTCGAATGAGGATTGGATCAAGATTCCAGAATTCAACCCGCTCAGAGGGAAGAATGCGGGCCTTTACGAAATACTGATCGATATCAGGTTGCCACGCGAAAAAAAGAAAAGGCACTTTCGACCAATTGGAATTTGGCGACCAGATAGTCGAGACTTCATTCTGCTACTTGCTTGCGAGAAGCGCGGGAAAAACTACGACCCTCCCCTAGACAAGGCGCTGGAATACAAAGCCGATTGGGAGCAACACGAGAAGGGGGAAATCCGTGAACACAATTTTTGAGCGACTCTGGAAGAAATTCGCCGCAAGTAAGAGGTATCGGGAGCAGTTTGTAGCAGCTCAAGCGAAGAGAGCAATTGCTTTTCAGATTAGAGCATTAATGAAAAAAAAGGGATGGTCACAAGAGAAGCTAGCAGCCCAATCGAAGTTGACGCAAGGTGTGATTTCTAGGGCTGCCGACCCTAACTATGGAAATCTCACGATCAATACAATCGTCAAGATCGCAGGTGGGCTTGATGTCGCATACCTGGGAATTTTTGTCCCCTTTAGCGAGCTAGCAAGATGGTTCTCCACCCTTTCGGAAGAATCGGTGCAAGTTTTGTCTTTTGAAGAAGAGGACATGGCCGCCCCTTGCGTAGAAACAGCAGAAGGGCCCGACTCCCTCCCCGAAGATTTATCTAAAGCTCACTTTTGGCGTCCCCAAGGCCGCGTTCCACTTCCGTCGTCTTACGGAGCGTTAGACCAAGCTGGCATTCAGGGACAAATCCTGCAATAGCTCTTTTAGAGGAATGTATGGAACTGGTAAGCATTCAAAGAGCAAGATCAATTTGGCTCTTCGACATTAACGATCTAAACCCTCGCGGGAAGGACATAGGCTCTGATCTCCTCGATTGGCTCAAGGATGCCTACCAGTTCTCCAAGGTTCCCACCAATGTGAATGATCTAGATGAGACCAAGGCGCTTTACTTCGCTGGTGGCAATTTTCAAGTCCGAGAAGAGATATTCATCTCCGTAGAACTCAGGGTATACACCGATGGCCTTGTTGCCGATACTCGTTCGTCCACCGAGGACACTGATCTCTTCTTGTCTGACGTTCTCCAATCGGTGGGCAAAGAATTCAGTCTGCCTTACAAGCCCGAGATTATCCGCAAGAAGCTATATGTAAGTGAAGTGACCGTTAAGACGGACAAGAAGCTCGCGATGCTTAATCCTAAGCTGGCAAAGTTTTCGGAGAGCGTGTCTGCTGCCACTGGTGCGAAATCGCCTGTGGAGCTTGCAAGTATTGGGTTCTGGCCGGACATACTTCCTAATCCCAGTGCGGCCATCTTCAGGTTCGAGCGGAAATGGGGCGCTGAGTTCCCCGAAAATCGCTATTACTCTCGTGCTCCCCTCCAAACGGAAAAGCACCGGGAAATGCTCGACCAACTGGAAGAGGCTATTTCCTGATCAGAACGTTAAATTAGATCAGTACCCCGCGCTCCCCCGCTCGCTCCGCGCACGAACGCAGGCACGAGCGATTCCCTGCCCCACGCGCGGGCGGGCCCCGGCCAGGACCAAGGTCAAACCCAGTTCAGTGGTGTGGTGGGGGGTGTAGGAATTTTCACGGCCTCTATAGCTATCCCCGTCCGTCGTTTGACCCTTCTTTTCTGACGCCTGTAAGATCAGAAGTTACTCTTCCGCTGGCGGATTCTCCTGTGCCGGATCCCGTCATCGAATACAAAGATGCCGCACGAATTGCCTAAAGCCTACGAGCCGGGCGCGATTGAGATGCGCTGGGCCGACTACTGGATCAAAGAAAAGCTTTTCTCCGTGCCCACGCCGCCCCCAGGCGAGAAGCGCCCGGTGTTCACCCTGCTGCTGCCCCCGCCCAACATTACCGGGCGCCTGCACATGGGGCACATGCTGAACCAGACGCAGATGGATATCATCGTGCGCTGGCATCGCATGCGCGGATTCATCACGCTGTGGCTCCCGGGGACGGACCACGCGGGCATTGCCACGCAGATGATGGTCGAGCGTCAGCTGGCCAAAGAAGGCAAGAAGCGGCGTGACCTGGGACGTGAGAAATTTATTGAGCGCGTCTGGGAATGGAAGAAGCTTTACGGCGGCGCGATTCTTGATCAGATGAAACGACTGGGCGCCTCGGTGGATTGGGAGCGCGAGTACTTCACCATGGACGAGAATCTTTCGCGCGCGGTGCGCGAGGCGTTCGTCCGCCTGTATGAGGAAGGGCTGATCTATCGGGGCAACTACATCGTGAACTGGTGCCCGTGGCACGAAACCGCGATCTCCGATCTCGAAGTGAAGCATGAAGAGGTGGCGGGGAAGTTGTGGGAGATTCGCTATCCGGTAATTGGGAAGTCCGAGTTCATCACCGTCGCGACGACGCGGCCCGAGACGATGTTGGGCGATACCGCGATCGCGGTCAACGCGGCAGACGAGCGTTACACCCACCTGCACGGCAAGTATGTTTTGCTGCCGCTGATGAAGCGCGAGATTCCGATCATTACCGACGAACTGGCGCAACCGGAGTTTGGCACGGGCGCAGTGAAGGTGACTCCGGCGCATGACCCCAACGATTTCCAGGCCGGGTTGCGCCACAACTTGCTCCAGATCAACGTAATGGACGAGCACGCGCACATGAACCAGAACGCCGGGCCGTACGCGGGACTTGACCGCTTTGAGGCGCGCAAGCGCGTGCTGCACGATCTTGAAGAACAGGGATTTCTGGTCGGGGAGAAGGACTACACGATCGCTCTGGGCAAGTGCGACCGCTGCGGGACTGTGGTTGAGCCGCGTTTGTCAGAGCAGTGGTTCATCAAGATCAAGCCGCTGGCCGAACGCGCCAAAGGGGCTGTGGAAAGCGGCGAGATCACCATCGTCCCTGACAATCACCGCCAGGTCTATTTGAACTGGATGAACAACATCTACGACTGGTGCATCTCGCGGCAGTTGTGGTGGGGCCATCGCATTCCGGCCTGGACGTGCGGCGACTGCAAAGAAATAGTCGTGGCGCGCGAGGCGCCATCGAAGTGCACGAAATGCGGAGGCGCGAAGCTGGAGCAAGTCCCCGACGTACTCGACACCTGGTTTTCCTCGGGCCTTTTGCCGTTCACTACCCTGGGATGGCCCGAGAAGACTCGGGACCAGGCAGTGTTCTATCCGACGACGTTGCTGATCACGGCGTACGAAATTCTGTTCTTCTGGGTCGCGCGCATGATCATGTTCGGCTGCCACTTTATGCAAGGACACGAGCAGGATGCGACCATCAAGAAGGCGAGCGGGTGGGGAGACAAGAAGAACGACAGCGTGCCATTCCGGCAGGTGTACATCCACGCACTGGTCCGCGACGCCGAACGCCAGAAGATGTCGAAGACGAAAGGGAACGTGGTCGATCCTTTGGATGTGATTGAGCGCTTCGGCACGGACGCGACGCGGTTCACGTTGGCGGCGATGGCAGCGCCGGGAACGGACATTGCGTTCAACGAGAGTCGCACGGACGGCTATCGGGCGTTTGCCAACAAAATTTGGAACGCGGCGCGGTTCATGTTCATGAACGTGGATAGAGTCGAGCCGGGCCTGCGTCCCGGAACCGGGTCAGAGACCCGGTCCCACACGGGCAATGCCGGTGCCGGCATCGCAGGCTTCCGCGTCGGCACACTCGAAGACCGCTGGATACTTTCGCGCTTCAATCGGGTTGCTGCCGACGTGAACGATGCGCTGTCGACCTACCGCTTTCACGAGGCCGCGAATCGAATCTATGACTTTTTTTGGGGCGAGCTCTGCGACTGGTATCTGGAGTTGATCAAGCCGCGTTTGAATTATGAAAAGGGCGCGGACAAGAGTGCGGCGCGGATCGCTTGTGCGAACCTCGTCAACCTGTTCGACGGATCGCTCCGGTTATTGCATCCTGTCATGCCCTTTATCACGGAAGAAATCTGGCAGGCGATGTACGAGGGCAAGCCGCCGCTGAAATCAATCGCGCTGGCCGGATTTCCGCAGGCCGATGAACAGCAGTTCGATCTCGCGGCAGAAACTGAGATGGCGATCCTGCAGGATCTGATCGTCGCAGTCCGGAATCTGCGGGCGGAACTAAAAATCGAGCCTAAAGTGAGAATCCCGATCGAAATCTTCGCGCATGAACCCGCGATCCATACCATGATCCGCCACAATCGCGGGGCGATCGAACGACTGGCCAGCGTTGAGACGATTAAGTTCGTGGAAGGATCGCTGGGCAAGTTGCCCGGTGCGCGCAGCACGGCTCGGTTCGACGTGCACGTGGTGTTCGAGCGCAAGATCGACGTTGCCGCGGAATGTGAGCGTCTGAAAAGAGAACTGGAGAAGATCGAGAAGGGAATTGCCAGCGGGCAAAAGCAACTCGGCAATGAGCAGTTCCTGGCCAAGGCTCCGGCGAACGTGGTGGAGAATCTACGCAAACAGCAGCAAGAACTGGCTGTGCTGCACGAGAAGACGCTGAGCAAGGTGAAAGAATTGGGCTGCTAAGAAAATGTGGGGACAGCCGCCACCGGCTGTCCATCGAGCGGCGCTCGATTTGGCGCCTGAGTTGATGTCCCGCAAGAATCCGGAATCTGCAGCGGGAAGCGCGGGTCTTCGCCCCGCGGATAGCTGAAGGCGGCTGTCCCCACATAGTTCATTTTTGGCAACGCTCTTATGGATTGGAATAGTCGACGGCTTACCGCGATTCTGGAGAACGCGCTGCTGGAAGACCGGGCGACGCGCGACGCCACCAGCTATGCCTGTGTGGATGCCAACCAGCGCGCCTCGGCGACGATCATCGCCAGGCAGGACTGCATTCTTGCTGGTATCGGCTGTGTGGCGCGCATTCTCGATGTGTATGCCGCGCTCGACGGCGCCGTCACCGCACACTACGAAGTCACCACGCATCCCGAGATCTTTGACGGCGTACGGCTGCGGCCGCGACAGTCGGTCGCGGTGATCCGACACAATGCCCGGGTCATTCTTTCCTGCGAACGCGTCATCCTGAATTTTTTGCAGCGCATGAGCGGCATAGCGACGCTGACGCGCCATTTTGTTGAATTCGTCGCCGGCACCCACGCGCGGATTCTCGACACTCGAAAGACCGCGCCTGGCCTGCGAGCGATCGACAAATATGCGGTCCGTTGCGGTGGCGGGCAGAATCACCGCCTGGATTTGTCCGACGGCGTGCTCATCAAGAATAATCACATTGCCCTGGCCGGCGGGATCGCGTCTGCTCTGGAGCGCGCGCACCGCAATCGCCGGGGCTCGCAGATCATCGAGGTCGAGGTGCGCAGCTTGGCAGAACTGGAGTTGGCGCTTGCCAACGAAGCCGAGGCGATTCTTCTCGACAACATGTCAGCCGCGGATGTTCGTAGCGCCGTTGAGCGCTGTTCCCAGCCAGATGCGCTGCGGGAAGGCCGCCGCATCCCGCTCGAGTGTTCCGGCGGAATTCGCCTGGACAACGTCCGAGCCTTCGCCGAAACCGGTGTGGATTTCATTTCGGTTGGGCTTCTGACCCATTCCCCGCAGGCCGCCGATATGAGCCTGCGTGTGGTCCCGGCATGAGTTCTTCATTTCTCGGGTGATTGATGGAACAACGAATTCGATGTACTCATGGCTAGCTCCGGCAGTCACCCGGCCACGCGTACGAACTGGACTACACTGAGTTCCTGTCGTACTTCTGAGTTGCGCGGCGGCGCGTGGGACGCGCTACATTGGTCGCAATGGAGGTCCCTCCTCATGAGTTCCCTGTTTCGTCCAGCCGCATTGGTTTGCCTGGTCGCGTTCACTTCGAACTATACCTTGGGAGCCAGACCCGGTTCCGAGTCGGCAGCCTCGGAAGCTCCTGCCTCCACAGTCTCGGTCGATGTTGCCGTAGATGTGTTCAGCAACCGTCACCCCATCAGCCCATTCGTCTACGGCGGCGCTTATCCCAAGGATGCGGCCACGATCACAGACAGCGGGCTGACCGTTGTGCGTTGGGGTGGCAACGCGACCTCGCGCTACAACTGGAAACTCTTCACCTATAACGCCGCCAACGATTGGTATTTCGAAGACTTCAACTATTCAGAAATCGGCGATGCGGATTCGGCAAAATTCATTCAGGACGTGAAAAGCGCGGGCAGTCATCCGCTGATGACGATGGTGATGCTGCCCTGGGTCGCAAAAAGCGCGGAGGGCGGCGGGAATGGACACTGGAGCTTTTCAGTTGCCAAATACGGATCGGAGTGTGGCGTGGATCCTTACAATACCGACGCCGGAGACGGTCTGAAGACAGACTGCAGCACGACGCTGACGGCCAACCCTAGTGATGCCAACGTGCGCCTGCTCGATCAGCCTGGAACGAACGATCCGCCGGGCAGCGTTTATCGCAACCAGTGGACGTCCGCGATCGCGGCGGCGTTCGGGACGGCTCCGCATTTCTACAACATGGATAACGAGATCGACATATGGGGCGGAACGCACCGTGACGTTCATCCCTCCCCGACTGCATACAACGAAATGCGCGATACGTTTCTCGCCGAGTCGCGCGCGCTGAAAGGATGGGACCCGAAGGCCGTCCGTCTTGGTCCGGTAAGCTGCTGCTGGTGGTTTTACTGGAATGGCGCGAACAATAACGACAAAAGCGCGCATGCGGGAGTTGACCTTCTGCCCTGGTGGTTAAATGAGATCTACTGGCAAGACAAGATCGCGGGAAAGCGCTCCGTTGATGTTTTCGACGTTCACGCTTACCCCGATAGCCCCAACACCTCGACGTGGACTCAGGCACAGAAACAGGCGCTGGCGGTGCGGATCTATCGTGATTATTGGGATCCGACTTACGTCAGTGAGTCCGGTTCGATCAACCAGAACTGGGCCACCTTCATTCAGCCCAACAAAACGATTCCGTTCCGCATTCCGCGCATCCGGGCTACGGCCAATATGATTTATCCCGGAACTCCCGTCAGCTTTACCGAGTGGAGTGCGGCGGTCGGAGGAGAGTCAGACTTTTCAACTGCGCTCGGCGACGCAGACGCTTACGGCATCCTCGGGCGCGAGCGCGTGTACCTGGCGTCGAGGTGGGTGGCGCCTGATCCGGCAAATGCGAATTACCTGGCCCTGAAACTTTTTACCAACTACGACGGTCAGCATCACGGATTTGCCGCAACTTCTGTCTCGGCCACCAACAACGGTGATCCCAATCTGTTCAGCAGCTATGCCGCGCTCAATTCCACGGGCAAGACTCTGACCATGCTGGTACTGAACAAGGACCCTGCGAAAACGGTGCAGGCGCAGTTTGCGCTCACAGGGTTCGCGCCGTCACAGGTGACCTCGTATACGCTGGCATCGACGAATCCCACCAAGATTGTCGCCTCGAAGTCGGCTGCGTGGTCTTCCACCATCACCTTTGCACCTTACACCGCCACGCTTTTGGTGGTGACGGGCACGTGGCAGTTGCCCGGTGCGGAGTGGGACTTGAATCCGGACACGACGATGGTCGCGGCGGGGAAGCAGGTCACGTTACACCCCAGGATCACAGCGGGCACGGCAACCGTAACTTTGGGCACTCCGCAGTCCGACAGCGGCATCAAGCTTAGCGTCACGCAACCCACGCTCAGCCCGGGTCATGGAGGCAGCATCACGGTGACCGCGGGCACGACGCCGGGTTTCTATCACTACTCCGTTCCGAGCACAGACACCACGGGCGCCGCGCAATCGCAGAGTGGATGGATTCTGGTGGGGAATCCCCCAGCCTCGCTGACGAAGGCTGGAGACAACCAGAAGGGCGCTGTGGGAAGCAAGTTGAATCTGTCGATCACGCTCAACCCAGGCCAGTCGGGCGGGAGCGCAGCCGGAGGGACAATTCTGTTCACCTCCAGCGCAGGGTCGCTTTCCAACCGGACTGTTACCAGCGATGCTTCAGGGAAAGCAGCGGTTGTGCTGACTCTGCCCGCGACGCCGGGGACCATCCATGTCACGGCGGAGGGCCAATATGCTCTGGGGCATCCGGTCGTGACTTTTACCGAGACCGCGCAATGAGCGGGGTTTGTCGTTTGGCGGAGATTCGCGCATAATCTTCGCATCGGCAAGGCTAGGATAATTCGCGCGCGCAAGCCCACGCGGGCGGGGGCCCCTGCGACTACCGCTCAGGGCGGGTCCGTGGCACACAAGCACCAAGCTACCGATGTTCGCCTCGGCCGCATTGTGCGTTTGTTGATGGAACACGCCACGGTGGTGGTCAGCGGCACCAAGATTGCGCAGGAAATTTCCGGCAGCCGCTCGGAAGTGTGGCGATTGATTCAGCAATTGCGTGGCTTGGGGGTGGACGTTGCCGGCCACCAAGCGACTGGCTATCAACTGCGTTCCGTTCCGGATCTGCTTTTGCCAGAGATTCTTCGGCCGCTGCTGCGCGGCACGATCTTCGATGGGCATCTTCATCACTTCTACAAGATTGGATCGACCAATACTTCAGCCATGGCTGCTGCGGCCGAGGGCGCTCCGGAAGGCACTGTTTTCCTGGCCGAAGAACAAACCGCAGGGCGCGGTCGGGGATCGAACTCGTGGCAGTCGGCGCGATCCGCGGGCATTTATTGTTCTGTCATTCTGCGGCCAGTATTGCCGCCGTCAGACGTGCTCGTGCTTTCCCTGGCGGCCGGACTTGCAGTGCAGGCGGCCATTCAGCAAGTTGATGCCGGAGTGAGCGTGGACCTGAAGTGGCCCAACGATGTGCTGATCGGCGGTGAAAAAGTCTGCGGCATTCTCACCGAGATGAATGCCGAAGCGACGCGCGTTCGTCACATCGTGGTTGGAATCGGCATTAACGTGAACCAGGCGAGCTTTCCCAAAGAACTAGGAGCGACCTCGCTGCGACTCGTCACCGGAAGTGAGTGGTCGCGGGTCGAGCTGGCAGGGGCTTTGTTAAAATCGCTCGACCGCGAATATCGTCAGCTGGTCGAAGATCCTGACGCGTCGGAATCGATCCTGCAGCGGTTCGCGGAGCGATCGTCGTGGACGCGGGGAACCCAGGTGCGCGTCGACGAAAACGGCTTGGCCATCGAGGGAGTGACCGAAGGCCTTGATCCGCGCGGCTTCTTGCAGGTGCGAACCAGAAAGGGTTTGCAAACGGTCCTGAGCGGAACGGTGCGGGATAGATAGAACAAGCGATCGGCGGTTGGCACCACGCATGCAATGGCCTGAGGCACATAAAGAATCTGAGTCCATGCTCTTCGTTCTCGATGTCGGCAACACGAATACGGTGCTGGGAGTATTTGCCCGGGTCGCGAAAGTGCATCCTGGTGGAGACGCCGATCCGCGTTACGAGCGCCTCTTGGCGAACTGGCGGGTGGCCACCTCGCGCACAAGCACGGTCGACGAATACGGAGTCCTATTCCGCAATCTTTTTTCGATGGCGGGCCTGGAAGCGAGAGGGATCCACGGCATCGTGGTTTCATCCGTCGTACCGCCGCTCGATCCCGTGCTGCGCCAAGTCTGCGAGCGCTATTTCAATTTGCGGCCGCTATTCATTGAACCGGGAGTCAAGACGGGGATGCCAGTGCACTACGACAACCCAGCTGAGGTGGGCGCCGACCGGATCGTCAATGCGGTCGCCGCATTCGAAAAATATGGCGGGCCCTGTGTGATTGTGGACTTCGGCACAGCGACGACCTTCGACTGTGTGTCGACGAAGGGTGAGTATCTGGGCGGAGTGATCTGCCCGGGAATCGGCATCTCGGCCGACGCTCTGTTCGAACGCACCGCGCGCCTGCCGCGGGTCGAGATCCGCAAGCCCGCGCGTGTCATCGGATCAAACACAGTTGGCAGCCTGCAATCAGGTCTTTATTACGGCTATCTCGGGCTGGTGGATGGCATTCTGGAACTCCTGCTGACGGAACTGGGCCCAGAGACGCATGTGATCGCGACTGGCGGCCTGGGGCCCATGATCGGTACTGGATCGAAGTACATCAAGCAGGTGGATGATTTTCTTACTCTCGAAGGCCTGCGCATCATCTGGGAACGGAACGCGGCCGTTCGACGGGAGTCCAGTGCGGCAAAAACCGGGCCCAAAGCCGACTCGAAGCCCGCGACGAAACCGGCGTCGCAATCAAAAGCCAAAGGTGGCGGCGGGGCGGCCGCAGGTCCGGCGCGTCCAGCACGTTAACCCGCCGTGGAGAATTACTTCAACAAATCGGTTTGGAGGGCACTTTGTGTATTCAAGGATTTAGGTGGTGTCTAAGGACGTTACGGGGTATTGGCGTACAACAAGTGTGCAGCAGATTGTGCAGTGCCCCCTGATGCTTTGAAGAATCGCGTAAACTCCGCTTGGGTTTACTATCCCCGATAGTTCACGCCGAAATCAGGCCCGCAGATTCAATGAAGTAGCGGGCGCGCGCGGCACAGATTGCTGCACAGATTGCCCAAAACTTTCCCTTCTTCCCTCTTGCGACAAAAGGACAAAAGCGACATCAGCGACAAAACTCCGCAGTTCATCCTGCACGGAACGAAGGGCCTTCGAACCCTCAACACACGTTTTACCCCGTATAACGGTTTAGCAAAAGGATCATCTCTCGCCGCCCTCACTCGTTTTCAAGGGCTTACAGTCGGACTCGATGCCTCCAAGTCGGGCTGAGGGCCTCTCATTCGGCAGTTATTGTGCTCGGTTTTGTGCTCCAGATTTGTCCCCGAGAAATCGCTAAGCGCCAATCTGCCCTCGGCCGCCTCTGAGTGCGACTACTGCCATTGCGCAGCATAACACCTGCCGGCAACGTTCTTTACCTGCCCGCTTCTCGAGCAACATACCTGGTAGCCAAGCAGGATTCGTTTTGTTACGTTCGCCTTCTGCATGGCTTCTGTAAAATGGCAACCGATTGTTCGGTATCCTATGAGAAGCACGGGAGGAAAACCTGGGCTTACTTCTTTGCGACCCGCAGGAAGAGATGTTCGTCTTTTCGCTTCGCCAGTTCGGCTTTGCCGTTTGTAATGGCTTCGTCAATCTGAGCGGAGACCATCACTTTAAGAAATGCCCTACATCGCTCGAAGAGAATGCCCGGGTCGGAGTTGGATTCGACAAACAGCTCGTAGGGCGGTTTGTTGTCGGTGTACGAAACGTTGTAGTGGAGGCCGAACGTCCTGAAGTCCTTACTGTTAGCAACGCGGCACGTCGGGGTTTTGATGTGGTCGGTTTTCGGCTCTTCCTGGCCGATCGCACGGCTTCCCGACAAGATGATGAGAAGCCAGATGAGGGTTAGCCAGCCTCTTACGGCATAGCCAATACAGCAATCGCGGATCCTTCCCTGCATGGTACCTCCTAGTCCTAGTTAGCCTTACTCTTTTCTCCGTTTCGAAGCTGGGGAGGACCTCTGTTTGTAGAGTGTCGTTTGGCGTTCAATCGTTACGGTCGGCGTATCGGATTTTGACGACAAGCTTTTCGCGGCACCCGGGAAAGCAGACGGGGGTTGAGAGCGAGCGGTTTTCCGCGGATAAAGCATCCTTGGTATTCGTCCGGAAGCAAAACGCAGGTTGAGCTGGCGGTCGGCTTCGGAGTCGCCACGACCGAGATGTCATGCTCAGGTTGCATGTTGTTGATCGGTAGTGTAGGTAAGCCATGCCGTTGCGAAAGCAACGTTCATCTTGGAGTGCCAGGATCGGCCATCTTTGGCGATGGGTTCGATTCCCAGACCACTTTGGTTAACAACATTCTGATCCGGAAAACCGGGCAGACAGCGGTAGTTTGCGGAAATTTTGCTGGAGAAACGCCGATCTTCGAGTTCAACGATGTTCTTTCTCCGCAAGCCTCAGCTTATGGAGGGTCTTGGAGCGATCAGACAGGAACTGCGGGGAACATTTCGGCAGATCCGAAATTCGTCGATCCCCCAGCAAACAATTTCCATCTTCAGGCAGGTTCGCCCGCCATCGATGCCGGCGACAACTCGGCCCCAAGTTTGCCCACGAAGGACTTGGACGGGTTCCCCCGGATCCAGAACGGCACAGTTGATATGGGAGCTTATGAGTTCTTTCGACGAGCATTTCATTGCAGCCCTCGAGTCTTACATTTCCGACCCAATTGATCGGCACAACGAGCGCGTCTCAATCGGTGAGCGTCAAAAACACGGGTGCAATGCCGTTGTTTCTGGGAGTCACAGCGGGTTTTCATTGAGGACAGACGGCAAAATCGGCCACCTCTGACCTGGTTTGATCCAGAAGTGGCCAGCTTTTTTGCGCGGTATACCTTCCCCGGTTGTGAATCAGTTTTCTCTCTCGTGCACCACTACGACCATCCGCATCCACGGGTGGACACAGCATTCCCAACGGGAAACTCCTGTTGGCAGCGCGGCGGTGCCTGCCGTTGGTCCAGGTTCCGTATTGCCCGCTTCGACAAACTGATTCGTATCACTCTCTGGTTGAGGCGCGAGGGTCCCGTCCGGGAGCACTTGAGCACACTCCGGAGCCGGATCGGAGTTGCCCGTCAGGCCGTTCAGGCGGGCCTTAAATCCGCCGCCAAAGTTCTCTACTCGCGTGAAGGTATGAGTTTCACCACCGACGTTCTGGATAGTGGTTTGGTCTCCAGAGTTCAGATCCACGCGGACCAATTTGAACTGTCCCTCTTTTGCATTCAGCATCGGATTAAACCGCCAGGCCCCAGCGTTTTGGTCGGTTTGCAGTTCACCGAGAAAATCACTGAATAGCGTATTCCCGTGGTGACCGGCTATGCAGTGTCCAGGCCCGAGGGCAACGTTGAAGCTGTCCGGATCACAGGCGTCTCGCATCATGATGGTGGTTGTTGTTTGCGCGTTGGTGTTAGCGACGATGCTAAACAGGGTTGCCACACAGATTCCGACAGCGAGCCATTTCATAGCTACTCCCTTTCAGTTGTGTTTTACTCACTATTTCGCCCAGGCACTCGGTCACAATCGGGCATGCTGGCCTAACCGTCAAACGGCAATGCGTGGAATGAAGCATTTACCGTCAAATGCCGCCTTTTGCCGTTCCGGTTCCGGCGGGTACAATCACCAATCAGGCCACCGCGCCACGATGTGGACTATGCCGAAGAACCCCACAGACGAACCCGTTCCTGGCACACCCCCGGCCGGGAGCATGCCTGAAGAACGGCTGGACTCGTGGAAGGAAATCGCGGCATACCTCAACCGCGATGTGACAACCGTTCAACGCTGGGAGAAGCGAGAGGGTATGCCTGTACACCGGCATCTGCACGACAAGCGTGGCTCCGTTTACGCCTTGAGTTCCGAGATTGATGCCTGGCGCCAAAGCCGCAAACTCAGCTTGGAGGAGGAACGGCAGGAGTTTGCCGGGGAAGTGCCGACGGAACCGAAAGCTGATCGGCCAGCGGCAACCTCGAGACTACGTCGCTGGCTTGTTCTGAGCTCTGCGATGGCCGTACTTGCCCTGCTTGCATTCGCGTACGTCATAGCACGGATCCGCGAAGTGGATGCGAGCTTGCCCAAAATCAAATCTCTGGCCGTGCTTCCGTTGCAGAACTTGGGCGGAGATCCTTCGCAGGATTACGTGGCCGACGGCATGACCGAGGAGCTCATCGGACAGCTTTCTCGAATTCACGGACTACGCGTTACGTCTCGCACATCGAGCATGCACTTCAAGAACATCCAGCTGCCGATGCGAGAAATTGCCAAGATGCTTGGTGTGGATGTAATCCTCGAAGGATCGCTGATACGGGAGGGGAGTCAGGTCCGTATCCACGCCCAATTAATTCGCGCAGCGACCGACGAACACATCTGGACAGGGGAATACCAGCGAGAATACCGAAGCCTCCTCGAAGTGCAGGATCAGGTCACTCGGAGCATCGTTGAGCAAATCGAAGTGAACCTCACACCCGAGGATCGGGCGCGCCTGGCATCGACGCATCCAGTCGACCCCGAAGCTCACGAGAACTACCTGAAAGGTCTCTACTACTTCAACCAGCGGACCGCGGATGCGCTAAACAAGAGCATCGCGTCGTTCCAACAGGCGATCGCCAAGGACTCAGGCTACGCTCCCGCGTATAGCGGCCTGGCGGAGGCCTATGCGATGCTTGGATTTCGCGGTGGTTTCCCATCGAAGGATGCTCTGTCGCGCGCCAAGACAGCAGCACTGAAGGCTATCGAACTGGATAACGCTTTGGCGGAACCGCACGCCTCCCTAGCGTTCATCGCGGAGACCCATGAATGGGACTGGGCCACCGCCGAGCGAGAGTACAAGCTGGCCCTGGAATTGAACCCGGGTGACGCTCAAGCCCACAACTGGTATGCCGGTTATCTGACCTATACAGGGCGATTCGATGACGGAACCTCTGAGGCCAGGCGGGCGCGGGACCTCGACCCATTGTCTTTGCCCATCAACAACGCGCTCGCTGGAAGATTACTGGCGGGTGGCCATTACGATGAGGCGTTGCGGCAAGTGCAAGAAACCTTGGAACTGGATGGCCACTTTGCACCGGCTCACCAATCCCTGGGCTGGGTCTATCTGCATACCGGAAGACAGGATGAGGCTATTCGAGAATTTCAAAACGCGCTGAAACTCTCCGGGACAGATGACACGGATCTTCAGTTAGACCTGGGTTTCGCCTATGCGGTGTCGGGCAAGCGAGATGAGGCAAGAAGAATACTCGCCAGGATGGAGAAGTTGCATGAGCAAGGCATCGTTCCGTCCGGTTCAGTCGCGATTCTGCATGGAGCGTTGGGTGAGTCGAATCAGGCTTTCGCCTGGCTGGAGAAGGCCTACGAGGAGCGGGACCCTCAACTTACATACATCAAAGCGGGACGTAGATTCGAGCCACTGCGTAAAGATCCACGATTTGAACAGTTAGTGCGCCGTGTCGGATTACCCGATTAAGATGGCCATCAAGGCACACGGATTGTGTTGTCGTCGGTTCGCGACATTGTAGTCTACCCCCTGATTCTGCCCAAATGTTCGGTAACGGCTTTACTCAACTACGGTGTCGCCCGTTTTATAAGACGAGTTGTACAGAGTTGTTGCAAGTCAAGCTGCCGCTAATCGACTACGCATGAGTGCGCTCTGCTCTAAGATTTGTTAGCTTATTGCACTCGGCGCGGATGCGCTCGAGCTTCGGAGACCCTACTGAAGCAAATGACGCTCTTGAACTCCGAGCGATGATTGTTGCTGGGTTGCGAAAGCTTGCTCAATCCTATGGGACCATGGCGATGCTGGATTTCTGGTTGAGATGAACCGCCATTCGCCTTGGTCTGCGACCTTGCCCTTTGCGAGACTCTGGGCGGCGACGGGACGGCAAGGTATCAGTATGCGGACCCAAAAGCGCTGGGTACCACGAAGACTGGCTCCTTGCGCCACTTGATGATAACGCAATGTCAGGCGACCGACTTCGGCGTGTTCTGCCCAAAAGTGATTTCGGGTATAGGGAAGCTGCCGGAAACAATTAACGATCGCTCGATACCAATCCGTCTGAAGCGGAAGGCTCCGGGGGAGAAAGTCGAGCGGTTTCGCGCAAAGCTGGTCTCCTTCCTATACCGGGTCCCTCAGGCGCTTCTATGAGAAGGTCATAAATGTCAAGGCCGACGTGGCGGCCCTCCTTAATTTGTTTTCCGACGTCAGCCATAGACCTCCGATGGTAACTTGCGGGGCTGTCAAGGG